>JMBX01000034.1_pt1 | contig 33488 bp, 85 predicted proteins | sample 616521 | NCBI WGS metagenome assembly JMBX01 (sample SAMN02727906, study PRJNA239997) | anaerobic digester metagenome | biome: anaerobic digester; isolation source: mesophilic anaerobic digester inoculated with municipal waste water sludge... | place: Germany: Bielefeld University, CeBiTec ...
AAAAGCAAGCCTTGCAGAGCAGAGAGAAGGAAAGATATGTACTTTATATTAGAAAGAATGACAGAATTAGAAAGATTAGTAGAAGTTGGGAAAAATGCAGAAAAGAACCTAAAGGAATTGGAAGTAGAATTTACAAAACTATGTGAAATGGAGGCAGGAAAATAATGAATGAATTGTTAGAAATGGAATTAATAGAGGCGGAAGAAACTATAGAGGCAGCAGAAGTAGGCGGAAGATTTATGATACAAGATTTAGACAGTGCCAATTGGGCTTTTAGGAAATTGGCAGCTATAGAGAAGAAAAGAAAAGAGATAAAAGAACTGGCAGACAAGGAAATTGAAAGAATAAGAAACTGGCAGCAGCAGGAAGAAAAAGGTTTAAATAATAGTAAAGAATTTTTCGAAGGATTGCTAACAGAATATTTCGTAAGACAAAAAGAAGTAGATCCTAAATTTAAAATATCTACACCATATGGGAAAGTTAGCAGCAGAAAGCAGCAGCCTAAATGGAATTACGAAGATGAGAAAGTTTTAAATTGGCTGAAAGAAAATGACACAGAATTAATTAGGATAAAGGAAGAAGTGAATAAAGCGGAATTAAAGAAGAAATATAAAGCGGTAGGAAAAGAAGTAATAACAGAAGATGGGGGGAAATAGTAGAAGGGATAACGATAGAAGAAAGGCCAGATTCGATCAATATTAAGGTGGTGGAATAGATGGCTAAAATAAATGAAAAATTTATAGTTAATCTAAAAGGAAAAGATTTTGTAACTTATGAAGGATTACTTGATTTAGCACACCGGATGGGACTAGTAAGTATTAAGACAGAAATGATTAAATTTGTATCAGATGGAATTAATGACACAGTAATAGTAAAAGCAGTAGCAAGTACAATAGATAAAGAATTTCATGGCATAGGTGATGCAAGCCCGATGTCAGTAAATAAAATGATAGAACCACACATGATAAGAATGGCAGAGACAAGGGCCAAGGCTAGAGCATTAAGAGATTTAACAAATGTAGGTATGACAGCTATAGAGGAACTAGGAGACGATACAGAGGACAAGCCTAATAATAAGTATAGTAACAATAAAAAAACCTAATACAACTCAAACTAATAAGTCTGGGATAGATAAAGATAAACAAGCTATAGTAGATGGAAGTTTAGCAACGGATAAACAATTAAGGATGCTATATGCACTAACAAAAGAAAAAGGATTTGAAAGTATGATGGGCGACTATATAAAGAAAACATATAACAAAGATAGCAGTAAGGCATTAACCAAGGCAGAGGCATCGGAAATTATACAGATGCTACAAGACATGAAATAGGCTAGGGGCTTACCCCTTGGCCTATGAAAGCAGGTGATAAATTGTCAGGAGTATTTCAGATAGACAGAGTAATATTTGACAATAGTATATGGAATAATGTTGTAGAATTTAGAGTTTTTTTCTATATAGTTGGAAATGCAGTTTGGAAAGAAGAAGGTGTAAAAGTAGGAAATGTTCACGTAAAAAGGGGGGGGCAATATCTTAGGTCTTACAGGAATTTAAGAGAGGACTTAATGTACATTGAGAACAACAAAATTAAATATTATGGGATAGCTACTATTAAAAGAACAGTAGATAAATTAGTTGCAGATGGAAGGTTGGGAAAAGAGGAGACAGAGCATGGAACACTGTTTACAGTAGTGAACTACAGTTTATATCAAGGTTTCGACAGGTTTAATATTGATAGCTTGGAACGAGGTCGGAACGCAGATGGAACAGCAGCGGAACAGCAGCGGAACAATAAGAAGAAAGATAATAAAGATAAGAATATATATATATCTATTTTGAGCATTGGAATTCTAAAGGGATAATCCGACATAGAAAATTAACTTCTAAAATGGAGACCAAAATCAGAACTGCTTTAAAAGCATATACAGAAGATGAAATAAAAGAAATCATAGATAATTATGCAGCAATAGTTTTAGATGATAAGTATTGGTTTACCTATAAATGGACTTTAGAGGATTTCCTCCAAAGGGGGATGACTCAATTCGAAGATTTGAAAGTAGCAAAGGAAAACTACCTAGCAAAAAAATGAACAGAAAAAAAGTGGAAGATGATCCTTATGGATGGATGGAGGTGCAAGAATGAGCATTAAATTAGAACAATCGGTATTAGGATGCATGATTTTAAACAAGGATTGTGCTATGGATTACGGGCTGCTAAACGAAAATGATTTTATAGAACCTATGCACAAAGAAATTTACAGAGGAATTTCATCCCTAGTGATAAAAAAAATAAGCCAGTAGACTATCTATCCATATACGAAGAAACAAACCACAGGACAGATATAAAATACATGGCTGGGCTGATTAACAGTGTACCAAGTACATCGGCATTTAAATACTACGTAGGTGATTTAAAAGACGTAACCTTAAAAAGAGAAATGGGAAAACTTGCAGATAAATTAAAAAAATACAGAATTAACAGGGGGGGAAGAGGCCATAGAGTTAGCAGAAAAAGAAATATTCAACCTAAGAGAACAAAATAGCAATAGTAATTTTAAACACGTAGGAGGAATTATAACAGAAGTTTACGATAACCTATGGGAAATATACGAAGGGAACACAGAACGAGGAATAGGGACAGGCTACAATGCCATAGATGATATTCTGGGCGGAATGAGAAAGTCGGAATATATTTTGTTAGCAGCTAGACCAAGTATAGGGAAAACAGCCCTAGCGATAAATATAGCACAAAATTTAATAACACAAAATAAGTCGGTTGCCTTCTTTAGTCTAGAAATGTCTAAGGAACAGTTAGTCGAAAGATTATTAAGAGGTATGGCCCTAGTCGAAAACGATAGGCTCCTAAAAAGAAATGGTAAGAAAATGCAGCAAAACGATTGGGACAAGTTGCTTAATACAGCTAATTATATATATAACAAAAACCTTTATATAGATGACAATCCTTCTATATCGGTCGGAGAAATGCAGTCTATGTGCAGAAAATTAAAGAGAACCAAGGGTCTAGACTTAGTAATAATAGACTACCTTCAATTAATTCAATCTAATGTCAAAGGATCTAGGAGAGAACAGGTGGAACAAGTCTCCAGGGATTTAAAAAGAATGGCTAAAGAATTAAATGTACCAATATTAGTAATTTCTAGTTTATCCAGGGCTAATACGCAAAGAGAAAACAAGATACCAATATTAAGTGATTTAAGAGAAACAGGACAAATAGAATTTGATGCAGATGTAGTCATGTTTATACACAGGGAATTTTACTACAAACCTAGTGAAACAGAATTAAAACACGATGCAGATATTATAATAGCTAAAAATAGAAACGGAGAAATAGGAAGGGCAAAATTAAATTGGTACGCAGAGTATACAAGGTTTATGAGCAAGGGGGGGGAAATTACAAATGGATAGATGGAAAGTATATGAAATCTTAAAAAGAAATATAAACATGGAATCAATAGAAAAAAATAGAAAAAAAATAGATGCAGAAGAAGTAAAAGAAGGGCTAATAGAATGGCTATATGTATTAACCAGAAACGATGAAAGGGTGATAAAGTGAGAAAAATATGGAGCATGGAGGAAGAAGTATTCATTTTAAGAAATTGGCACGAAATGAGTTACAAAGAACTTGCAGAACATTTCGGTCTTACAGCATCTCAAGTAAGAACGAAAAATATAACTTGAGAAAAAAAATACAACAACGACAAACCCCCCTGCAGAGAGCGAAATACAAAAAATGATAGAAGACTGTATAAAACATCACGCCGAAATGAGAGAAAAAGAAAGAATTACAGAAGAACAAAATTCGTTCATTATCAGCAATTACAAGAAAATGACAAGCTTGGAAATGGGCGATGAACTAGGTATAACTGAGGCAGCAGTAGCAACAAGAAGGGCAAGATTGATTGAACGAGGGCTGATAGAGAAAACATCTGAAACATACGAAAAAAAATATCGAACATAGATGTAAAGGTGCCAGAGATACAGAAAATCCCGGCGGAAGTTTTAGAAAATCAAAAGGAACTTAAAAGCAAAATAAAAGAATTAGACGAAAAACTAAAAATAGGAAAGGTATACAAAATATCGCACATAGTTAGAAACGAAAAAGTAACCTTTACAGGAAAACTGGTAAATAAAATGGATAAATTTTATATATTCCAAGGGAAATACAAAGAAAGTTTCCTAAAAACCGACCTTGTAACTGGAGAATATACCATAAAGGAGGCCTAAAATGAAAACTTGTATAGATTGCAAAGATAGGCACCTAGGCTGCCATGACAAATGTAAAAACTACAAAGAATATAGAAAAAAAGATAGATAAATCCAAAGAAGGTAGAGAAGATTATTTCGAATATAGCGGATATATGGCCGAATGTCTATGGAGAAATAGGAGGTAGCTATGACAGAAATACAAAAAGAATTGCTAGATGCTATAGAAGAAATAGCATTAGAAAAAAAATATGAGTGTAAAAGAAGTAATAAGACAAGCTATAGAAATATTGGAGGGGGGGGAAGAAAAATGAAAACATACGATATATGGAAAATGATAGATGAAGACTACGAAAGTGTGGCAGGTAAAAAATAAAGTTAGTAAAAATGCCAACAAACATCGAAAAAGTTTCGGTTGGAGACATAGCTAGTATAGGAAAAAAATGCTAGGGGCATTCCTTGTCTATTTGACAAATGGGAGTGGAGAATTCAAGACTTAACAGGGTTCGAGGAATGGGAAGAAGTAAAAGAACCAGTAGACTTTATGACAGCAGTTAGAAGTGGCAAAAGAATCAAAATTGAGCACAGTTGTTTAGATGGCAGCTTGGGCTATTTAACTGCAAATTACAATGAGTTAGGAGATATTTTAGATGAGATAAGCACATACCTTAGCGGTAGCGACATAAGAAGAATATTATTAAATGGCAAATGGTATATAGAAGATTAGGAGTGGGGGGGATATGAAAACAAATCACAATAGATTATTTAGAAAAACTAGCAGATGAAATCTGGGAAGTGAAAAGAAAAGAAAAAAATAATAGATATAGCGATAGAGAGATATACCTAAACAGTTTACTCGATTATATAGACAGAATACAGGCAGTAATAGAAAAAGGAGAGATTTAATTGACATACAAAATAGTTATTCCAGGCGAATTACCCGACACAAACACTATTATAACTGAAAGTAAAAGGGGGGGCAGGGGGGGAAAGTGGCAGCCATATAACGAGATGAAACAAGAATATACAAACATAGTAGCTTGGATAGCGAAATCAGAAATAAAAAACAATTATAGATTTAGAAATAACTTGGATATGCCCTAATAGACGAAAAGACAAAGATAATATATCGGGCGGAATTAAATTTATCTTAGATGGGTTAGTAGTAGCAGGAGTGATTACAGATGATGGTTGGGGGGGACAGGTGGGAGACATATATCACAAGTTTAAAATAGACAAGCATAATCCAAGAGTGGAGGTAGAAATTAGAGAGGTGAGTTAATGCAAGATATAAAAGTTGAATTATATCATGATAATTTTCAAAATTACAAGAGATATGGAATACCTAAAGCACAATTAGTCATAGCGGATATTCCTTATAACGTAGGAAACGCAGCGTATGGGAGTAACCCACAATGGTATATAGATGGAGACAATAAGAAAGGCGAATCGGAACTTGCAGGGAAACAATTTTTCAACACAGATAAAAACTTTAATTTAGTAGAATATATGCACTTTTGCAATAAATTACTGAAAAAAAGAACCTAAAGAACGAAATCAAGCCCCCCTGCAATGATTATATTTTGTGCTTTCGACCAAATGCAAATGCTAATTGACACAGGAAAAGATATGGATTTAACCATGGATACCCTTTATTCTTTATCAAAACTACAGTCCGCAGGTTCTAAAATCTAATATGCGAATAGTGGGAGCAACAGAACATGCAGTAGTTTTATATAGGGACAAGCTACCTAAATTTAATAATAATGGCAAGATGATATTTAACTGGATGGAGTGGATTAGAGATACTAAAACACCTAAAATACATCCTACACAAAAGCCTATACCAGTATTAAAACGATTGATTGAAATATTTACAGATGAAGGGGGACGTAGTAATAGATCCAGTTGCAGGAAGTGGCACAACTTTAAAAGCGGCAGCGGAAATGAATAGACATGCATATGGGTTTGAAGTGGATAAAAAAAATTCTATAATAAGGCACAAAACGAAATGTTAAGCACAATTCAAATGAGATTATCATTTGAGCAGCAATTATTGGAGGTAGAGAAATGAAAAGGTATGAAGAATTAAACCACAAATTTAAAACAAAAGATACAGCAGAAGAAATGGCAATAGGAATGGTAATATCAGACGTTTGCCATGACAGAAACTGTGAACCACCAACGCCTGAGAGTATTTCAGGACACTATTTACCACGGTACAAAGAATATATTAAGTGGCTAAATGAGGAGGTAAAAAAATGATAGAGATTAAATTTAGGGGGGGATATAATGGTCTAGAGTGGCTATATACAGAAATGATTAGGTATGTTAGTGAAGATGATTTCTGGCAAATGATGAATCATGAAACTGATGAATGGAACTATGTTAGTTTTATAGGGCAATATACAGGATTAAAAGATAAGAATGGAGTGGGAATTTATACAGGAGATGTGGTGTTAATCTCTCATAAAGAACGGGACTACAGTACAAAATCTACATTTATGATAGGTATCAATAAACATTTCTTTGGTTATGAAGTTGTCTGGAGATGTATAAATGGATATTTTTGTCCTACTCACATTTTAGAAGGTGATTATTCTAACTGTGAGATTATAGGTAATATATACGAGCATCCAGAATTATTGGAGGTGAAATAATGAGTAATCAATACGAAGTATGTTTAGCAGCATTAATAGAACTAGAAGAAATAAATGAAATGCTAAACCTAGAAAATCAAAACCTAAGAAACGAAAATAAAAAGCTAAAATCAGAAAAAGAAGAATTAGAAACAGCTTTATCAAAATACAGACAATATGTAGAAAATCTAGATTAGGAGGGATGAAATGACCGAGAAAGTTGTAGAACTACTTTACAGAAGTATAATACAACATTTAGCAGGGGGGATAAAGAAAATCGAAGGAATATACAGAAAAGCAATAGAAATAGACGAAAGAACGTGTATTTGTGAGGGACAAACTGTCCCTTGCAGATATAACAAAACGAAAGCAAAGGTATGCACGAAATGTGGGCTAGTGTGGAGAGAAAAGAAGTAGTGGAGAGGTGCTGGGTGAATTCAAGGAGGGTAGGATAGGTGGTAAACGAAAATACCTAGATTGTTTTAATTGTATATGTTTAGACTGCTACGAAGAATTTAATACAGAAGAATGTAGCCGTAGCGATTGTGAGTGGTGCCAGAACGAAAAAGGGCAATGGGCAGAAAGGTGTAACAAATATTTAGAAAAAGGTGGAACATATGGAGAAAAACCAAATAACTAAATTAGATTTACTTAAACAATTTGAAAAATTAGATGATAAAGGTATAGAATGTGATGAATATTGTGGTATGTGTGATTATTTAGGTGTATGTGATTTACTAGAACAAAAGTTAGAAGAAAAAAAGAGAAATAGTTAAATATTGGGAGGAAGATTAATGCAGATAAAAATAAAATACTTTAGCAAAGATTATCCGAGATTAGAAAAGATAAGTAAAGGGGGGGATTGGGTGGATTTAAGAGTAGATAGTATAAAAATAATAAAAGGTAGTATAAGGTCAAAAGGGGGGGCTTTCAATAAGCTATACAAATACGAATTAGAAAACGAACCATTCCCTCTAAAATATAAAAAAAGGCGACATAATCAAATTTGGCCTAGGCGTAGCTATGGAATTACCAGAAGGATACGAGGCAGAAATAAGACCAAGGAGCAGTACATTTAAACATTGGGGGGGACTAATACAAACCAATAGCGTAGGCACGATAGACAATTCCTACAAAGGAGATAATGACGAATGGCAGATAGAATTTATTGCTATGAGAGATGGAAATATAAACAGATTCGATAGAGTGTGCCAATTTAGGATATGGGAAAAGCAGCCAGAATTTAATTTTATAGAAGTAGACAAGCTAGGAAATGAGGATAGAGGTGGATATGGAAGTACAGGGAGGTAGAAAAATGACTAGCTTTATAATAGGTCTATTCATAGGTATGTTTATAACTTGTATAGGCATAGCAAAGGGGGGGATTGAAATAGCATTAGACACAGAAAAAAAGGAGTGATGCCAGATGCTAGAAAAGCATCATGTGTGATTTTCAAAAGCCAAGGTGGGTTGGACTTTGAACTAAACTATAAAAGATTAACACCAGAGCAGCACAGAGGGTCGAAAGGCCCTCACAGGTGCAGGGCAACAGATTTAAGATATAAAAAAAGAATTGCAAATGAAACTAGAAAATATACTTACAGATGAATTTTATACAGTAGAAGAATTAATAGAAATACTAGGATTAAAAGAAAGACAGGCCTATAAGGCATTTAGGAAGGTTAATCAACATGAAAAAGGAATGAAAAGGGAAGACATTATTTTAGATTAATGGGGGGAAGAGGTTTTATTTATAGGAGGCTTAGATAAAAACAATGCTTGAGATATTGGCAGATAGATTAAAGGAAGGTGATTAAATGTATTGGTTACTATTAATTTGTTCAGCGATTATGACACTAAAAGCATTTAATATAGCAGGTGGAGAAAACTTTGGTTCATTTCTAATATATACATTTTTAGCAGGCAGTTTTCAAGTTATGGCTAGAAAGGAAAGGGATTAAATGGAACTTAAAGATATAACTCAAGAACTCTACCAAGGCAGTAAAAGACTAGAAGAAGGCAGTAAGGAAATATTTAAATTAGCAGAAAAAAATGGCAGCAACAGAAAGAGATTACAGAATAGCATTAGCAAAAGAGAAAATTCAATTAAGAGATGAAGGGATGGCAATAGGATTAATAGAGGATGTAGCAAGGGAAACCTAGCAGATTTACGATACCAAAGGGATATAGCAAAAGAAACATATGCAGCAGCTAGAGACAGTATGAAAGCTATACAAGTACAGATAAATGCCCTACAATCGATTTTAAAACTTCAAAGCGAGGTGTAAATATGAAAACAGATTATCAAAGAGTAGAAGGAATGTTATATAGCCACTATAGAAGAAAAAAAAGAGAGTAAGCAGCCTAAAGAGCAGGTTAATAAGAACACAACTAAGAATAGATAGACTAAGGAACGACATAAAAGAATGCAATATAGATTTAAGCGATACTTTAAAAGCTATAGACTATTCTAGGGAATACATCAATGCAGGCGATACCACTTCAAACATAGAAAGAGAACTAGAAAGAGCAGTAGACAATATACTTAGACAGATAGAAAATGAACTAAGGCAAAAGAAGAAAATTAAATCTAGAATAAGAAATCTTGAAAAAGCCATAGATGATGTAGAGGTTCTATTAGAAGAACTAACAGAGGAAGAATTGCAGATAATTGAGCTGAGATATGGAGAAAAATTGAACTATAGGGAAATGGAAGATTTACTTCATATGGGGGGGAGAAGTACATTACAGAGGAAGAAAGATAGGATAATATATTGCTTGGTAGAAAGATTAGATTAGTGAACATAATGTAACTTATGTGTAGCAGAAAGGATGAGATTATGAGATTATATGCTAGGTCAGTTATTTTAGATAGAAAGAATATGACAGATAACTTAGAGGAATATCAAGATTGGATTGAATATTGTTTAAATGTGATAGATAAAGCAAGGGAAAAGATTATAGATGATAAAGGTGTGGATGTTGAATCATTTGAGTATGGCGTTGCAGTAGGTTTAGGTAGAGCAATAGAAATAATATTAGGGGGGGTTGAGGATAATGAAATTTAACGAAGAAGAACTAAGAATAATATACAGAGCATTAAAAGAAGCTAAAAAAATTAACTGAAATACACAAAAGGCCAAGCAATGCAGATAATTTAGATAATGCAAATTATAAAATGATAATGGATAAGATTGAGAAAGTGTTTTAATGAACATAACAAGTATTATATGCAAATGAAATTGTCAGAAAACTTGGGACAAGATTGGGACAAGAATGGGACACAACAGTAATAAAGATATGATAGAATAGTATTAAGTAAAACTATCATATGTGCAAGGATATATCAAAAGACAATGTGAAAAGGCAGTTGGAAAAGACAAGTCGTACGGTCAAGGGCAGCGGTAACGTGTAATGGCGTGCTGATTAAAAGAACCAAGGCTAGTAGGCTTGTCTAACATAGCCCGCAAATGACCGAAATCTAAGATAGCAAAGAGCATTAATTCTACTAGTGGATTAGTACAAACTGGCCATTAGGTTTAAAAACTGGCTAACGTGGCCCATGCAGGAGTTCGGTTAGACTGCAATATTAAGTCGGTAGAGAAATCTATCGGCTTATTTTATTATTAAAGAGTAGGTGATTAACATGACTATAGGAGAATACATAAAACTAACAGATATAGAAATATATAAGAAATTAATAAAGCTATGCAAACCTAAGAAGGAAATAAAATTAGGTTGTAGTGTAGAAGAACTAATGAAATCCAATTCATACAGGAGAGAAGGCAGAAGGATAAAGCAAAGGGGGGGCTGGGGGGGATAATGGGAAACGATCCATTAATAGGCGCAATAATAATATATGGAGCATTTAACATTTTAAGAAAAATACTTTAGAAAAGATAGAAGGATGGCTATTTCTATTAACTTGTATAGGGATAAACCTATTTATTAGAATATCATAAAATAGTTTTATCCCGACGGTGGAGCAATGGCATTCAATGTGTAAAACAAGTCGTTTTATTTTTTTAGGAGGAAGTGGAGAAATGGAAACTTATTTTAAATTTAAATTAATTATAGAAATAATAGGTTTATGTTTAGCTGCTATATTTTTAATAACATTAGGGGTTGTTAAGATAAAGGAATGATGTAACATGGCTAGAGATTTTGCAATTAAATTTTATAACAGTAAAGAATGGAAGAAGTGTAGGGAAGGATATAAACAATCAGTCAATGGATTATGTGAAAGATGTCTAGCTAATGGCAAGTACGTACCAGGGGGATGAAGTACATCATAAAACATATCTAACACCAGAGAATATAAACAATCCAGATATAACTTTAAACTGGGATAGATTAGAATTACTTTGTGCGACTTGTCATAGCAAGGAACACAATGAGAAGTATAGTCCATTGAGGGAAGATGTTATGTTTGATAGTAATGGGGATTTAGTAGAAAGTAGGTGGAGAGTAATCCCAAAATAATAACATATAATATATGAAAGTGGGGGAGCAAACCTCATGCCCCCCCTATAAAATAAGGCCGAAGTGGGGGGGATAAATACCGCGTGCCCACCTTCTTTTAACACACAGGAGGTTTCCACATAACCCCCCCCACCCTAAAAAAATAAAGAGTGGGGTACAAATTTATATCAAAAGGCAGGTGAAAGATATGAGTAAAAAGAAAGAAATAAACAAAGATAGATTGGTTAAAAACGAAATAAATAGACTTACTAAATTATTCAAAGATATAGACAGAAATAAAAGACTAACAGCTAAAGGGCTAATTGAAGAAGCTGCATACATGAAAATAACCTTGCAAGAATTAAAAGTTGAAATAGACAAGCATGGTCCAATAGATGAAATGCCACAAGGTGAATACTCTATCTTAAGAGAACATCCTGCTTTAAAATCTTACAATACAATGGTTCAGAGATATACAAATATTATAGATAAGCTAACTAATTTACATCCTAAGGAGGAAATGAAAAAAGAAGTAGATGACGGTTTTGAAGACTTCGTGATGATGAAATGACAGCTGCAAGAAAGATACAATATGATGAAGATTACAATCCGATAATTAAATACTGGAACTGGATAAACCTTAATAGACAAAACAGAAGAAGAACCCCTAAAAAGGTTCATAAAGTTTACAATGAATTAGTTAGAATAATCAATGACCCTAAAAGCGAATGGGAGTATGACCCCCGTTAAAGCAAATCATGCAATAGAATTTATAGAAAACTATTGTAGACACTCTAAAGGCAAAATGGTGGGAAGCCTTTCATATTAGAATTATGGCAAAAAGCCCTTGTTGCTGCTACCTTTGGAATAGTTCATAAAATAGATGGTACTAGAAAATACCAGGAAGTAATGTTAGTGGTAGGTAGAAAGAATGGTAAATCTACTTTAGCCGCTGCAATAGGATTATATATGCAAATGGCAGATGGAGAGCCTGGGCCAGAGGTATACGCAGTAGCAACTAAGAAGGACCAAGCTAAAATAATATGGCTAGAAGCCAAAAGAATGGTTAGAAAATCACCATCACTACGAAAGAGAATGAAAACTCTAGTAGCTGAAATAAATAGTGATTTCAACGATTCTTTTTTTAGGCCCTTAGGCAGAGATTCAGATTCATTAGATGGCCTAAACGTACATTGTGCTTTATTAGATGAAATACACGCGTGGAAAGATATTAATCTTTATGACGTTGTTGTAGATGGTACCACAGCTAGAGAAGAACCTTTAGTATTTATTACCACTACAGCAGGTACAGTAAGAGAATCAGTATTTGATATAAAATATGATGAAGCCGAAAGGGTTATAAATGGATTCGAGGATCCAGATGGATATAAAAACGAAAGATTCCTACCTATCATATATGAATTAGATAATAGGAAAGAATGGCAGATTGAAGATTGTTGGTATCAAGCTAATCCTGGGCTTGGTACGATAAAGCAGATAGACCAATTAAGAAACAAAGTTAATAAAGCTAAAGCTAATCCCTTGCTGGTAAAAAAACTTACTATGCAAGGATTTTAATATTAGAGAAACAACAAGTGAAGCATGGCTAACATTTGAACAATTAAATAATCCAGCTACCTATAATTTATCAAAGTTAAAACCTAGGTATGGTATAGGTGGTTCAGATTTATCCTCTACAACTGACCTAACATGTGGGACAGTAATATTTATGGTACCAGGAGACGATACAATCTATGTTAAGCAGATGTATTGGTTGCCTGAGGATTTATTAGAAAAAAAGAGTACAGGAAGACAAAATTCCTTATGATAAATGGAGAGATATGGGATTACTTAGAACAGTACCAGGTAATAAAATTCATTATAAATATGTTACTCAATGGTTCTTAGAGGTACAAAATGAATACGATATATACATCCCATGGCATGGCTATGATGGATGGAGTGCTGAATATTATGTAGAAGAAATGAAGTCTTATTTTGGCAAAGATGGAATGGAGCCTGTAATTCAAGGAAAGAAAACCTTATCTGGGCCTACGAAATCACTGGGGGGGCAGATTTAGAGAAGAAAAAAATTAATTACAATAATTCACCTATACTTAAATGGTGTTTGAGTAATACTTCTGTAGATACAGATAAAAACGACAATATTCAGCCAGTAAAGACTAGTAACCAAAGAAGAAGGATTGATGGTTTAGCAAGCCTATTAAATGCTTATGTAGTATTAGAAAGGCATTATGAAGATTATATAAATATGATTTAGGGGGGAGGTGAAGCCTTGGAAAAGAGAAGTCTATTCAGTAAAATATTTGGTAAGAAAAAAAGACACTACTTCAAATTATCCTAGATTTGAATTACTATCTGGCAATAATGTCAATTACATTCCTTGGAGTGGTAATATATTTGATAGTGATATAGTGAGGTCGGCAATAAGGCCGAAAGCAAATGCAGTAGGCAAATTAAGTCCTAAACACATAAGAGGATATGGGGGGGAAGAAATGAAAATCAATCCTGATTCAAGAATAAAAGAAATCTTGCAAAGACCTAATCAATATATGTCAATGCAGGATTTTTGATGAAAATGACATTCCAAAGGGAAATATATCATAATGCCTTTGCTTATGTGAAAAGAGATTTTTTTAGGACAAGTAGAAGAATTATACCCCCCCATTCCCTACTCTCAAGTGGAATTACTAGAATATCAAAATGAACTATATGCTAAATTTAGGTTTAGAACAGGTAAAACAATGACAGTTCCATACGAGGATTTAATCCATTTGAGAAAAGACTACAACGACAATGACATATTTGGAGATTCTGGTATAAATTCACTAAATAACCTTATGGAAGTCATTAATACTACCGACCAAGGAATAATAAAAGCGATTAAAAACTCTAATGTTATAAGATGGCTACTTAAATTTAATCAAGCATTAAGGCCAGAGGATATACGGAAAAACACCAAACAATTTGTAGACAATTATTTATCCCTAGAAAGCGAAACAGTAGGAGCAGCTGCAACAGATGCAAAGGCAGATGTAATCCAAGTAGAGCCAAAAGATTATGTGCCTAATGCAATTATAACCAAGGAACACAAAGAAAGGTTATATAGTTATTTTGGAGTAAATGAAAACATAGTGCAAAACAAATATGATGAAGATGAGTGGATAGCTTTCTATGAAAGTGAGGTCGAGCCTATCCTTATTTAATTATCAAACGGATTTACAAAGGCATTTTTTTTACTAAAAGAGAATTAGGATTTGGTAATAAGATAATCTTTGAAGCTACTAATTTAGCATATGCAAGTATGAAAACTAAACTAGAATTAGTACAATTTGTAGATAGGGGGGGAATAATGACACCTAATGAGGTAAGACAAATACTTAATTTAGGGCCTATAGAAGGTGGAGATATTCCAGTTAGAAGGTTAGACACCGCTCCAATAGAAGACGTGAAAGGAGTTGATAATGATGAAGATGGATCCACTGGAGAAGATGGAGAAACTGACTAAAAACGGTAGGGATTTTAGAAGGTTTGCAGAATTTGAAGTTAGAGCATTAGAAGAAAACGAAGAAAAAGAATTATGGGTAGAAGGATATGCAGTTAGGTTTAATGAACCTACTGTTTTGTGGGAATATGATGGGAAAGAGTTCAAAGAACAGGTAGATGACAGGGCCTTTGATGACGCTGATTTAAGTGATGTTATTTTAATTACAATCACTCTGGGAAAGTAATGGCAAGAACAAGAAACAAAACATTACAGCTAAGTGTAGACGATAAAGGATTATACATTAGAGCTAGAGTAGATGGCACAGAAGAAGGCAGAAGGATATACGAAGAAATCAAAGGTGGTTATATTGACAGAATGAGTTATAGCTACACAGTAACAGAAGCCGCATATGATTCAGAAAATAGAATAAGAACTATTAGGAAGATTAAAAAGTTGTATGATGTTTCAGCAGTAGATATACCTGCTTACGATACTACAAGTATTTATGCTAGAAGTTTGATAGATGCAGAAAAAGAAGTTAGACAGCTAGAGGAAGAAAAAAAAGAAAAAGATTAATATTATTAACACAAATATAGCACCTGGATAGGTGTTTTTTTTAATCCAATTCTAGGACTGGATAGACTAGAAGAAGCTGGATAGCGTGGATTTATATATAAAACTAAAATAATCATATTGGAGGAATGAGTTATTATGAAAAAGCAGTTTAAAATGAATTTACAATTATTCGCAGAGGATAGCAGAGAAAAACAAATAGAAAAAAAGATTAGCAGAAATAAGAGGGTTATTGACAAAAGGTGAAGGCAATATTGATGAATTGGAAAAAGAAATCAAAGACCTTCAAGAAGAAAGAAAAGAGCTTGAGGAAAAAGAAAAAAAGACAAAGAATTGCAGATAGTATCAACGTAGGAGAAATTGAAGCAAGAGAAATAGAAAACCTAAAGAAGAGACTACCAAAACCAGAATGAAAAGAAAAAGAGGTAAAGGAATTTAAAAGAAAACAGAGCAGTATTAGTGTCTAGTGAATCCATAATTTTGCCAAAACACGATTCTAGCACAATAAATCCTACTTTTAACGAAATATCTAGCTTGATTGATAGAGTGAGACATATGGATTTACCAGGCGGAGAATCCTTTGACCAGCCATATATAATTAGAAAAAGTGGAGAAGGAGCCTATACTGGAGAAGGACAAGACTATCACGAAGTAGAGCCAGAATTTGGCTATGCAAGAATATCCAAAACAAAAACTACCGCTTATTCAGAAGTATCCGAAGAAATGGAAAAACTTCCTGCAGCAGATTATGCAGGTGTAGTTGAAGATGGCGTAAATGATTCGATTAGAAAACATTTAACAAAACAAATATTAGTAGGTAATGGTGAAGCTGATAATATCGTAGGTATATTCTCTGCAAAAGCTGCTGCAATAGACCCAATTACTGATAAAGAAATTGCTGCAATAGATGAGAATACATTAGACGAAATTATATTCAGCTATGGTGGAGATGAAGATGTAGAAGATGTAGCAGTATTAATATTAAACAAAGCCGACTTAAAAGAATTTGCAATGCTAAGACACCCGGATGGCAGAAAAGTATATGAGGTAAAGACAAACGGAAATACAGGTACTATAAACTCTGTACCATATATCATAAATAGTGTATGTTCTTCTATAACTAATGGAGAAGTAGGGGGGGAATATTGCATGGCTTATGGCCCATTATCTAACTACACATTGGCGACATTCTCTCCACTAGAGATAATGAAGTCTACTGACTATAGATTTAAGCAAGGTATGATAGCACATAAAGGCTCTGTATTTACTGGTGGAAACGTAACATCTTATAATGGATTCTTGAGAGTTAAAAAAAAGGTATAGCGGCATAAGAGAGGGGTCATCCCTCTCTTTATTTTAAGGGAGGTTAATCATGAAAAAAAAGTAAAAGTTTTAAAGAAACTTTAAAGACCTAAAGGAAAATAAAAACAGATACAAAAATGAAATATTTGAAGCTACCCAAGAAAGAATTGAAGAAATAAACTCAACTCGCTATGGTGATTTAGTGGCAGAGATTGTTATTGGGGTAGATTTAAGTAATAATAATGATGTAACAGTGATAAATGGCGAAACAGATGCTGAAGATGTAGAAGAAAATGAAGTGAATATTGAGGACTTAACAGTAGCACAAATTAAAGAATTACTAGACCAAATGGAAATTGCGTATAGCTCAAAAATGAAAAAGGATGAATTGATTGCTTTAATTGAAGAAGGTGATTAAATGCTACCAGATATTAAAAATTCACTTAGAGTAAACGGCAACGATTTAGACAATGAAATACTAGATTTAATTGAAGCAGCTAAAGCAGATTTAATATTAAGTGGAGTGAATAAAGATAAGGTTATAGATACAGATCCCTTAATAAAAAGAGCCATAATCGTCTATTGTAAAGCCAACTTTGGTTATGATGATGTGAATATGGCGGAAAGATTTCAAGAGTCTTACACAAGCCTTAAACATCATCTAACATTATCACAAGAATACACAGTAGGTGATGAAGTATGAGAGACTATAGACATAAAATAGACTTTCTACACTTAGTTAAAAAGAGAGATGAATTTGGAGAGTATATCGAAAGTTGGGAAACTTTTAAAGGTGGAATATGGGCCAGTAAAGACCCTTTACTAGGTAATGAATATTTCAACGCACTAACCACAGATACAAAGGTAGAAGTTAAATTTAACATGAGATATATAGACGGTATCACAAATGAAATGAGGATTAAACATGGTGAAGAAGTATACGAAATACTATCAGCAGTTAATGTAAGAGGATTAAATAGAGAATTGTTATGTTATTGTAGGCTGGTGAAATAAATGTCCTTTAAATTTGATGTAATAGGCATGGATAAATTACTAGATGACCTAGAAAAATTAGGCCAAGTCCCACAAAAACACGTAACATCTAGCTCAAGAAAAGCCATGAATGTAGTTTTAAAAAGTTCTAGAGCAAATGCACCAGTAGACACAGGTTTATTGAAAAGGTATCATAATGAAAGGCGAACGTTCCAGAACTAAAGGTAAAAAAAAGTTTATAGAATAGTTTTGATGATAAATATAATGACTTTTTTTTCAAAAGAAAATTAAATATGGGACAACAAAATATGTAAAAAAATGCTAAAGGAAAAGTTGTAAGGAGAAAAATAAAAGCTGGTACAGTTACAGGGTATTATCCAATATCACAAGAATATGGTTTTTTTTGCAAGGGATGGAAGATACATTCCTGGATATAGATTTATAAGTGATAGTTTAATCGACAATACATCTAAAATAGAAAGAACTATAGTATCAGAAATGCAAAAGAAAATTGATGCCGAAATAGCGAAAGCGGGGTTGAAGTAAATGGATAAAGAAACTGTAAAAAAAGATATTAAATGATTTTATTGATTCTGTAGACGAAATACAAGATTTTTCTATAGCAAATGACATAGAAGAAATCGATAGGTCTACCTTAGATAGCGAATGGAAAGAGTACAGACAAACAGGCACTACTAATATTTATATAACCACTTTTAAGGAGCCAAAATAATGGAATCTGCATTGAGAAATGAGTTGGAAACCAAAATTGAAGAATTAAAACCGACTATAAATGATGATGGAACAGAAACAGGTTATGTATTCCCTACAAACGCACCAGAAGGGGGGCTACAAGGCCTTATTTAGTTTACACAAGGATTAGCACCAAGAAGTTAAAAACTCTTGAAGGAATCCAAAATAAAGAGCATCTTTCTTTCATGTTCTCAATTATGGCTACAAGATATGGAGACATGAAAAAAACTTACCAAAAAGTGGAAAAAAATGTTAATTTCATTGCCACGAAATCAGATAGGAAACTTTTTCATTGAAGATATTGACATAAATAATATTCATGAGGTATACGAGCATGAATTAAAAGTTAATAGAGGGATTATAGATTTTACAATTTATTTTGAGGAGGTAGTATAGTATGGCTAAAGCAACAAGAGCATTAGGTACAAAATTGCTTAAAGGCGAACAAGCAATAGGAGGATTAACTTCTATTGGTGGGATTGAAATAACAGCAGATGAAATTGATGTAACTACATTAGATTCTGATGGTGGTTACAGAGAGTTTATTGGTGGATTTAAAGATGCTGGAGAAGTTCCAGTTGAAGGGTTCTTCGATTCTGAAAATGAAGGGCAACTTGCTATGCAAGAATCATTAGATAACGGACTAGCAGAAGATTATAAAATTACATTTCCAACTAAACCACAGGCTGAATGGGCTTTTAAAGCAGTAGTTACAGGGTTTAAGGTAGGAGACGCCGATGTAGATGGAAATATAGCATTTGGAGCCACTTTAAGAATTAGTGGCAAACCAGAATTGACAATTACACCAGAAGTATAAGGCTAGGGGGGGAAACCTAGTCTTTTATTTTATATTAAGGAGGAAGATTAAATGAGTTATTATCCAATAGAATTAGACAAAGTGAGAAATCTCAAGTATGGCATGAGGGCTATAGATTTAATTGAGAAAATTTGGTAAGCCTATTATGGCTATAGAAGGTCTACAGGAAGGACTTTTAACCATGGAAGAATACGCTACCTTGATTTGGGCCGGGCTTGTCCATGAGGATAAAGATTTAACGCCTGATAAGGTAATAGATTTGATAGATGAACATTCCTCTCTTGTGGATGTTACGCGGGATATGTGGAAGGCATTAAATGAAACCTTTACAGTCGAGGGAGAAGAAAAGGGAAAAAAACAAGTAGGAGATGGTGAGTCAGAGCCTTTTACAATTAAAAGGGCTAAGAAACTTGCCATCTCCATTGGTATTCCAATAAGTGAATTTTGGGAAATGACACCAGCGGAATTAAACTTATCAGCAGAAATATATATGGAGAAGAAAAAAAACAAAAAGAACAGAACATGATTATACAAGCATACTTGATAAGCAGATGGGTATGGACTAAAGAAGTGCCTATAGAAGAAATATTAAATGAACTAGGAACTAATAAAAAGAAAAGAGAAACGAGTGATACTGATATGCTTAACCAAGTAAAAATACTGAATAGTTTATTTGGAGGAACAGTAATAGAAAAGCAGGATAAAGTATGATATAATAAACATGTAGGATAGTTATGGATTAGCTACCCATAATGATAAGAAGGACGTCCGAACCTTCTTCCTACATACATAAAATTTGATATTCGGACAAGCTAAACACTATCGGAGGTGTATTTGTTATGTCAAAAAGAAAGACTCATGAAGAATTTATAGAGGAAATGGCAAAAATCGATAAAAATATCAAAATATTGAGCAACTACGTAGCTTCAAATCAAAAGGTTGAATGTATGTGTAAAGTTTGTGGGAATATATGGCGCTCTACACCAACAAACTTATTAAAGCCAAGAGGGTGCCCAGAATGCGGGGCAAAAAAAAGAGTATTAAAAAAAACGTACGAAAACACAAGAACAATTCATTAAAGAATTATCAGAAAAACATAGCGATATAAATGTTGTTGGAAAGTACAAAAATAATCATACAAAAATAGAATTAAAATGCAACAAATGTAGCCATCAATGGTTTATGACACCCGCTACTATCTTAAAGAATAAAACAGGATGCCCAATGTGTGCTAAAAATAAGAAAGAGGAGAACAAAGGTATAATATTAGATAGTTGGATTACAATTAATGAATACTTAAATACAAAAATCAAAATATGCACTGAATGTGGCAAAGTATTGCCAGCAACGACAGAGTTCTTTGTTAAGCATAAAGAAGGAAAATATGGGTTGCATAGCAAATGTAAAGAATGTCAAAAACTATATTATAAAAATAACAAAAACAGATACAAAAATATAGCAAACAATATTATTTAAAGAATAGAGAACGTAAAATTGAATATCAAAGGCAATTCTATAAAGGAAATAAAGAATATTACAAGGAATACAATAAACAATGGAGGCAGGAGAACGAAGACTATCGTAAAGAATACAGAAAACAATGGTATCATGAAAATAAAGACCATTGTAGAAAATATAGAAAACAATATAGAAAAGAAAACATTGAAATGGAAAGATTAAGAACGCAAAAACGTAGAACAAAACAGAAGAAGCTACCAGCAACATTAACACTAGAACAATGGACGAGCATTAAAGAAAATTTTAATAATGAATGTGCGTATTGTGGAATGACCGAGGAAGAACATTTAAAACAATTCGGAGAGCAATTGCACCAAGAACATTTTATTCCATTAAGTGAAGGCGGAGAGTATACACATAACAATATTATCCCGGCTTGTAGAAGTTGTAATAGCAGCAAAAACAATAGTAATTTCTTTGATTGGTATCCAGAGCAAGAGTTTTATGATAAAGAAAGAGAAATAGAAATATTAAAGTGCCTTAATTACTTAACAGAAGATATGCAACAACTAAGTGTTTTATAACGGTAAAAACTTGCAATTCCTAAGGATATTTTATATTATTAAAGTATAGAATATCCTTAGGGGGGGGTGTTTATATGGGTCTATATGGTTCACCAGATACAGGGGGGGAATTATATACAAAGAAAGAAAAAGGGAAAAAGAAAAGAAAAGACAAAAGGCCACAAACTAATATATGGGTTTGGATAGTGCTTATAATATTTGATATATTTTTTTGTGTTAACTACAGGATGGGGGGAATTGACGGCATATTTACAGCGTTAATATTTGATAGTTTTGTAATAATTATTATCTCAATGGTTTACTTAATTTATAACATAGTACGAAAGAATAAAAGTAAAATCAAAGACGATATTATATTTTTGCTAGCAAGTATTGTAATATTCTTTATCCTAGCTATGATTTATGGAACGATATTAAATTCAATGTAAAACATAGGTTTAAAGCATCTACTTTTGTAGGTGCTATTTTTATGCCAAAAAGGCAGGTGATAAAAAAATGAGTAAGTCGAATTTTATAGTGCGCGGAGGTGCAGACTTTAGCGGGATAAAGCAAGAAATCGATAAAACTCAAAATCAATTTAAGAAATTCCAGTTAAATCTAAGTAGTGGCCTAAAAGCAATAGGAAAAATGGCAGGAATAACATTGGGGGGGCTAAGGCTTTAGTTGATTTTGGTAAAGCTGCAATTAAAACTTCATCAGATTTAGAGGAAATTCAAAATGTTACAGATACAGTATTTAGAGAGATGTCGAAAGATATAGATGATTTTTCTAAAACTCTAATAGAAAGTCATGGTATCGGCGAACTAAGTGCAAAAAAAATACGCATCTTATATGGGGGGGCAATGTTAAAGAGTTCAGGAATTCAAGGGGGGGATGCAGTAAGACAAATGTCTAAAGACTTGACACTTTTAACAGCTGATATGGCATCTTTCTACAATCTTGGCACAGAAGAAATGTTTCAAAAACTTATGTCAGGCATGAGTGGAGCTACAATGCCACTTAAACAATTAGGTATCAATATGAATATAGCTAACTTAGAGGCCTTTGCAATGTCCCAAGGCATTAAGAAATCATGGCAAGAAATGTCTCAAGCCGAACAGGTAATGTTAAGGTATCAATACCTAATGGCAGTAACAGGAGATGCTCAAGGGGGGGACTTTGCTAGGAACTCCTGGAATTGGGCACACAGTGTAAAAATTCTGGGTGAAAAGTGGCAGGAATTCCTTGGGATTGTAGGTAGAGGATTGCAACAGGTATTTCTACCTTTGGTGAAAATATTGATAAAAGTTCTGGATCTACTAATCAAGATTGCAACAGCTATAGAAAAAGTATTTGTAATGATAACAGGAAAGAAAGTAGATGTAGAACCTAGGCAAGTTGGAGTTGTAGATGATTATGCAAATACAATCGGAGATTTGGGAGATTTTGCTGATGATGCGGCGAAAAACCAAAAGAAACTAGGTAAAGGGATAAAGGATGCAGCTAAAGCAGCCAAGGGGGGGCATTAGCACCATTTGACGAACTGAACATACTACAACAGAATTTAGCAGGTGGTGGAAGTGGAGCAGGTGGTGGACTGGGAAGTCCTTTTGATGGAATAAACTTTAATAACGATTTCAAAATGGACCTGTGGGTGATAGTCTTGGAGATGGGTTTAAAAAGCTAGAAGATGATGGTAATAGATTTTCATATGGTTTACTGATAAATGGAATAGACTTAGGGAAATGTTATCCATTCCTCTAATGGCAGCAGAGCCAGTATTCCCCCACTTTACCAGTACCAGTTTATGAGCCAGAGTGGGGGGGATTAGATATACCACATATACCAAGCCCAGTATTTCCACCAATTCCAAGTCCAGTATATAGACCAAATTGGGGGGGGTTAGATACTCCAAAGGTACCAGCACCAGTATTTATGCCTGTTCCCAATCCAATATATGAGCCAGTATGGAATTTGATTCCACCACCAGTACCAGCAGTAAATGATACAGGATATGTGAAGTCTTTAGACGAAATGAAGGTTAAAACTTCTAAAGTTTACGAAAACATTAAAACTGAAACAGAGGCATTGAGAAAAAGAAAAGCTGAATTATGGGGGGGTGGAATGAGAAAAGATACTGAAGAAGAAACAGGAAAATTAATACTGGCCTTGCAGGGGGGGCTTGGGCAACGAGAGAGAAAAATTACGAAACTCATAAAGGTAACTTGGGGGGGTTATATCAGCAGCAATAGCAGCAGTTACAGTAGCTAATTTAAATTCAGGGCTTATGACATCAGGTAGAAACACCAATACAGCTTTAGGGGGGGTATGCAAAGTTCATGGAATATATTTGGAAAAAAACACAGGGTTAATTGCAGCTGCAACTGGGTTAGCAATAGCATCCAATCTAGCCGAGCCATTGAAAGTTTCCAATTCAAACTTTGGAGCCTTCTCTAAATCCTCCTTCTCAGCTATGAAGTCATGGGGGGGACAGGTATGTTAGGTATATCTGTAGAGTGGGGGGGGAAAGGGTTTGTCGGGAATATTGCAAATACATTAAAAACTGCATATAACGATATAAGAAATTTTGCTAAAGCTACTAACCAAAAAAATAGGCAACTGGTACTCAGAAAACAGAAGCATGGTCTTTAAAACTGCAATTGGTGTAGGAATAGCAGTGGGGGGGCAGGGGGGGCTTTAGCCTTAGCGGTTCCGGCAGCAATTCCCTATATAGCTGGTGGGTTAAGTGGATTGGCCACTATACCAGCCCTAGCCAAAGGTGGAATCACAGATGGCCTATGCTGGCACTTATAGGTGATAACCCAGGAGGGAAAGAAGTAGTAAGCCCTCTAGATGGATTATTAGACATGATTAAAGAAGCTACAAGTGAATCTAATGGAGTTGTAAACCTTAATTTAACTGTAAAAGTAGGAGAAGATACTTTGACCGAAAAAGTTATTTCAAATATAAATAGACAAAATCGTATAAGTGGCGAAACTGTTATACAAGTATAGGGGGGGGTGAAGGTATGGCCATGATAACGATAGATGGTGTAGATTTGCCTTCACCATCTTCATTTAAAATTCCTAGAAGTGATTTAGATAGTGGAGATACGGGCAGAAATGAATTAGGCATATTGCAAAGAGATAGAATAAGACAAGGAATATATAAAATTGAATTAGAATTTAAAGGGATAAATAGTTCTCAGCTACACTTGATTGAAACTGCAATAGAACCTGCTGAACTAAATGTAACTTTCCCTACTGCTACAGGGCAAAAAAACTAAAATAATGTATGCAGGAAACAGAAATGCAGAAATGTTAAAATATGACGAAATCTCCGATAAAATCTATTGGAATATTAGTTTTAATTTAATTGAATACTAGGAGGTGAATAGGTGTATCCAGTAAGTACAGATTATAAAAATAAAATAAAAGAAAATAATAGGCTATTCGAGTGCAAAATTCAAATAGAACATTCCCAAGGGACTCTCTACTTAGATGATAAAGACTTAGTAGCAGGTAGTCTAACCTATACCGAAGCCAGTCAAACAGGAGAAGAATTTACAGTCGGCGGAACTGTAGCAAGTGATATATCATTTACTATCCTAAATAAGCCCGAATATCACGACATTACTTTCATGGGAGCGACTGTATTCGTGAATGTAGGTCTACAAGTACAAGAAGGCACAGACGCCCACTTTCTGCAACCTTCACAGCCTTCTAAAATGAAAGGATTTGAGGAAAAGTGGGAATACGTTCCTTTGGGTAGATTTAATATAGATGATGTCAATAGGCAGAGGAATACAATACAATTAAAGGCCATAGACAATATGATTAACCTAGACAAGCCTTATAATTTATCTAAATTATCTTATCCTGCAACTTTATATCAAATATATATAAATATTTGCAATATAGCAGATGTGTCAGTAGGAACAACTTCATTTCCCAATATGAATTATTTAGTGAAAACTAGACCAGATAATGATTTAACCCTTAGAGATGTATTAGGCTATGTAGCGGAATTAGCAGGGTGTTTTGCTAAATGTAATAGGAATGGAGCCATAGAGTTAAAGTGGTACGAGCTTACAGGATTACAATTAGGACCTGAAAACCGATTTGACTTTAAACCTTCTGATGATGTTATACAAATTAAAGGAATAATGGCTACTGTTGATGGCACGACCTATCTAGCAGGTAGCGAAGATTATGCTATAGATTTAACTGAAAACCCATTATTGCAGGGAGATTATGAAACTGTATTACCTAATATATTCAATAATGTAAAAGATACTGTATTCACTCCTTATACAAGTGATTGGCAAGGTAATCCGGCGCTCCAAGCAGGGGGGGATATGATAGTGCAAATTGATAGAGATGGGAAGGAATATAATACTCTAGTTACTAAATCCACTTATAAATATCGTGGCATAAGTGTTTAGAAGGTAGAGGGCTTCCTGAAATATCTAGAGGATATAAAGGCTCTACTAATAGAAAAATAGCAGAGATAAAAGAAAAATAGATATAGATATAGGAGATAAATTAACCACACTTGAGGAACAACAGCTACAAGCTACAGAATTAATTGCTAACATGTTGGGTGGTTACGCTATAAAAACAGAAGAAGCTTTTTATATAGCTGATAATGAAGATTTATCTAAGGCTAAAAAAAAGTATGGAAATGGGGGAATCGGTGGTTTTGGTTATAGTGAAAATGGTATAGATGGACCTTACACTACGGCAGTTACAGCTGATGGTAGTATTGTAGCTATGTTGGTAGCGGCTAATATTATTACTGCTGATATGGTGCAAACTGGCATATTACAAAGTGAAGATGGAAGTTTATCGTTGAATTTAAATAATGGAGCATTTAGTTTTAACCATAATATAATTAAATTCACTGATAGCGGATTAAAGGTTATGCACAGTCTATCCAATCAATATTCGGAAATTAATTATGATGGATTTAAAAGAAAGTGGGAATATGGAGAAGGATATTATTTAAACGATATTTTTGTTGCAACTGAATTACAAAGTGGTTCATGGGGTTCTAATTGGGGATACAGTTATATAAGTTTACCTCAGAGGTTTAGAGGAAGGCAAGTTGAGGCTTTTTTTTAGTACCAAGGAATTGGGACACGGGCCCTTTGACTTTTGCAAATGAAGAATTTGAAAAATTAAAATTGGTAACTGAAGTAGATTATAAGTATATGAATCAAACTATACCAGAAATACGAGCAAAAGCATATTTAGAGGTGTCTCACTTACAAAATGGCGTAGTAACACCTCGATATTTTAAAGTTTCTTATGATTTAATTGTTATTGGATATTAGGGGGGGTGATACTGTGAATATTATTTATAATAAATTAACAGGTGAAATTTTTTTCAGCAATTTCAGAGGGACAAGACTATAAACGATATTATAGAGATTGGGGGGGAGAAGATTTTATTGAAAATTTAGCAAGTTTAAAAGTAAAAAAATATTCCCGAGCCTTTGGGAGATTATTATATTGAAGATGAAAAGATTGTAAAGTACAGTGATTTAGAATTACTAGAAATACAACAATATGGTAGAGTTTTAACAGATGAGGAAAGACAATTAAACAAATTAAAACCTTCTCATGAAGAAGTTAGAAAAGCAAAGCAAACAATAGAAATTTTAACCCTTATTCAAGAGGTGATGTAGATGTGGACAATTATAGATGAGAAATTAATAGATGCTTATGTGATTTTAGTATTAGCCGAAAGAAAAACTATTGAGGAAGTGCCTAAAAAAATACAGAGAAGAAGTAGAAATCCGAAAAGCTGAAAGGACTATAGAGGTTTTAGGTGGTGACAAATAATGGCTTATAATGAAAAAGCAATTTTAAAAGATGCAAATAAAAAAAACCTGTACCCCCCCAATATTGGAATCCAATTGTACAACAATATGAAGTAATTGAAAGTAAAGATGGAATGTTAAGGGTGATTATGATAGATAGTGTAGGTAGAGAAATTCAATCTCAAAATTTAGTCGACCAAATATCGGCTAAATTAGACGAGTTAATAGAGGTGGTGAGATAATGGCATATAACACTAAACCGATTGTAAAGGATGTAGAGGGTAACCCTATATCACAATATTATAATCCTGCTACCGACCAGTATGAACCAGTAGAGGGTTCTCACGGTGCTAATAAAGTTTTGGTAGAGAACAATGATTTATCTTTAATCCCTATACTAGATAAATTATCTCAACTTACAGGTACAGTAATAGATGAAGAAACTAGAAAAACAAATGAATTAGGAAGAATTGACAATGAAGATGCTAGACAATCTAACGAGGATATAAGAAATACAAATGAAGCTGATAGGGTAGAAGGTGAAGAAATACGAATACAAAATGAAAATACGAGAGTGCAAAACGAAAACATAAGAAAAAAAACAACGAACAAAATAGAGTAGATTTGTATAATGACTTAATGGATAAAGTTAATTCTGGTTATTTTGACGGGAAGAACCTTGAATTTAATTGGAATGGCACAAGTTTAGGGGGGGTTAGAGTAGAGGGAGATACAGAATATATTTATGTAGACTTAAAAGGTGATACTGGGATATAGCAAATTTAACAGCACAACATATTTTGAATGCTTTAGGTTATACTCCTGCTGATGAAACCAATTTACTTGCAATAGAATATTCCGAGCTATCCTCATATGCTACAAACATAGACAGTGAAGGCATATACAAAAGCATAGAGTGGAAACGAAAAGATAATACCCTATATGCCAAATCTACTTTAATAGGAGATTATCCTTATTCACAAATAAAAATCGACTACTACAATGAACTTGGCACTAAAATAATAAAAACAATCGTATGGGATTTAACTTATGATGAAAATGAATTTCCATATCAAAGGACGGTGGTATAATGCAACTTGAACATATTCTACAAGCACACGGGCTAATTGGTAGGGGGGGTGGAGGAAAAATAAAGACATCATTCCCCCCCACCACCAATCACAAACTTTAAAGCTACAGTAGTAGGAGAAACTATAAAATTAACATGGACAAATCCAGATGATACAGATTTTATAGGATTATTGATTATCAAAAAAGAGGGAGGTTACCCTTCATCCTATACAGATGGGGTAGTTGTTTATAATAAAAACATAGAAGATGGCGGCTCAATAGGTGTTGAATTTGCCGATACTAATGTTACTAAAGGTGTTATAAGCTATTATCGCGCCTTTCCTTATGATTGGAATAGGAATTATCAAACCGATACAGGGCAACAAACTAGTGCAATAATCAAAATCTCTCAATCTGCACCATCAGCCCCTACAATGGAGAGTCGAACTGCTACAAGCATAACATTAAACGTTGTTAGTGGCTGTGAATATAGAATTGGCAATGGTAACTGGCAAGATAGCAATGTTTTTAGTGGGTTAAGCATAGCAACAAATTACACTTTTTATGCCAGGAAAAAGGAAACTGATACACATTATGTTTCACCTTCAAGTGCTGGCGCTACTTTCACTACAGATAAAGGAACACAATCTGCTCCACCTGCCCAAATGTTATAGATATAGAATATGACAAGGCTACAGTAGTGGTATAACTGGAACAGAGGTCAGTATGGATGGTTCTACCTGGCATGACAGCCCCCCCATGCTTTCACAGGATTGAATCCTGAAACAAGCTACACAGCCTATGCAAGAATGAAGGAAACTTCAACTCATTATGTAAGTCCTATTAGCCCTGCTAAGGAATTTACAACACCGCCAGAACAAAAAAAATATATGGAGTAGAAATAGATGAAACCAACTCCAATCCTGAAACAAGTGTAGTCTATACAGATGATGCTGTAGGATTTACTCCCGCAAGAGGAAATAACGGTAATTTTAACTGGGGGTAGCTGGGAAAATGTAATTAAAGAAGAGTTTAAAATAAGACCATGTGTTTTGATAAACCCACAAGGTACAGTCAATTACTACTTGGATTACAATGATTTCGCTAAAAAAAGAAGATGGAACCACTACCAACTTAACCGGCACTGACGGAGATGTGATGATAGAGTTCGGGCAGGAGTTATACTGGAAATTCACAAGGGTTGGAAGTAAATTAAAAATACAATTATCCACAAAACAATTTGAAGGAGCGATTAAACCCGCATTTGAAATAGAGGACGGATACAATTTAGTACCAATGTATCCATTATTTTTGACTCAAATTCTATACACATTAATGTTCAAGAATTTAGACTCGCAAACTGCATTAGGTAGAGGTAGGACTGATGCTAGTACCTACACAAGCACAGGAGTAACAAATAGAAATACATTCTGCTATGGTACGACTAACGCAGAAGATAATGTAAAGTTTTTAGGCATGGAAGATTATTTTGGAAATAGAAGATGGTGGATTGATGGCTGTTATTATAATAACAATAGAGACATACTAATTGGGAAAGGCAATTTCAATAATACTGGCAGTGGATATGAAAACTTTGGACAAGCGGCATCATCTAATTTTTCTGGGTATATAGATAAAGTGCAAGGTGGTAATAATACAAGTTTTATCCCTGCCACCACCGGCGGTAGTGCCACCACATATTACTGTGATTATGGCCATGTTTATGCCGGTAGGCTTCCTAGTTTCGGGGGGGTATTCGGTCTATTACTTCGAATGCTGGCGCCTTCTCTCTGTATTCGTATGAGGCTTCCTATTCTTATGCTGGTATCGGCGGTCGGCTGTTTTGCTCTCGCAATGACAAGATTTATATAGGTGCTTATTTAGGAGTGGAACAAAATGGCAAGTTGAGGTCAATAAGCGGGGAAGAGAGTGCAAATGATAAAACAATAGGCAGTTTCAGAGATTTAGCAAGAGCTAACAATTAAGTATTGCATGGGCGAATAATTAGATTATAGCAATGTTTATACCAGTAAGCTTCCTAATTTCAGGGGGTAATCAGTCTAATGGAGCCTTATTGTGAAGAATATTATAAAGAGGTGATTATAAATGAGAGTGTATAAAAAAAATAAGAGGCACACAGGAGTATGTGCCCTCCGTAGAAGTAAATGTAGATACAGTATATGTAAGAAGTAATATTAAAAGAATAGAGGAAGAAAATTTTACAGGCTGGGAATATGACGAGGTGCAATACGGCAAAAATAAGTATATCGAGCAATTGACTAATGAAGAAGATGTAGGGATATTAGCGTTGGTGTTATCAATGCTTATGAGTGAAATTGATATGCTAAATTTCAGAATAAACCAATTAGAAGGGAGGGAGTAGCATGAATGAAATGTTTTTAAATATGTATGTAATAGCAGTAGAAACAGGGAGGCTTACAATTGATTTTGTGCCATTCATGTACAAAAAAAGAAGTAGCAAAGATATTAGGAATAGAGCTAGATGAGGGTTAGGATACCTATATTTAACTAAATAGAATTTATTTAAACACCTAGGAAGGTGTATTTTTTTATGCCTTCCTAGCTTTGGAGGTGCTATATGACAAGTGAAATTATAGTAGCAGTTTTGGCATTGCTAGGAACAGCCATAGGCACAGGTGGGGGGGGCATAATGGCTGCTAGTAAACTTACAAATCACAGATTGGAGCAACTAGAAAAAAAGGTAGATAAACACAATAGTGTGATAGAAAGAACTTTTATATTAGAAGAAAAAACAAAAAGTGGCTAATCACAGAATTAGCGATTTAGAAGAGGCTATAAAAGAGGTGAGAAGGTGAATTACAAAACAAATCATATCCCTATTAGCAAAGACAAAAGGCCTGGAACTAAAATAACTCCTGAATATATAACTATACATTCTACAGGAAACCCTAAATCCACTGCAGAAAATGAAAGGAATTGGCTGGTAAATCCTGAAAACACCAGAACAGCATCATGGCATATAGCAGTAGATGAAAAGAGGTAATAGAGGCCATACCCTTAAACGAAAGGCTTATCACTCTGGCACAGCTACAGGAAATAATAAATCTATCAGTATAGAAATATGCGAATCTGGAAATAGAGAAAAAAACTTTAGACAATACTGTTAAGTTAGTGGCTAAAATGCTATTTGAGAGGAATTGGGGAGTAGACAAGTTAAGAAGGCACTTTGATTGGTCAGGGAAAAATTGTCCAAGCATAATGAGTGCTAATAACTGGAAAGAGTGGGACAGGTTCAAGTTTAATGTAAATAAGGAATTATTATTCCTAAAGCAAGGAGGAAAGGTTATGGAGGATAAAAACAAGCCTAGTGATTGGGCTAAGAAGGAATGGGAATGGGCACAAAATGAAGGCTACATGGATGGGAAAAGACCGAAAGACCCAATCACTAGGGAGGAAATGGCAATAGTGATAAAAAGGCTGGTGGATAGGATTGGATAATATAGATACAAAGGAATTAGAAAAATTATTAAAGAAACAGAAGGCAAATAAGAAAAAAAGGTAGGTTTAGTAAATTTATTGTAACTCTAGTAATTTTGTTAAATGTTATTTTTACAGCAGCAGTTCTATATATATTCTTGCAAGTAGGAAACGAACCACAGGTTCTTATAGGAGCTTGGTTTGCATTTACAACAGGAGAATTGTGGATGTTATCTAGCATAAAGAAGAAGAAAGTAAAGGAGAATGAAAATGAATATTGATATAGTTGTAAAAGTTTTAATACCATTATTGGGGGCTATCCTAACATACTTGATAATTCCTTTTATTTTGCAAAAAAAACCACTAAGCAGCAAAGGGAAAATATTTATTTCTGGGTAACTGTAGCAGTACAAGCCGCTGAAATGATCTATAAAGAAAAGGGACAGGGCAAACTAAAGAAAGAGTATGTAATTGATTTTCTCACATCTAAAGGAATAAGATTAACTATACAAGAACTAGATACATTGATAGAGGCAGCAGTATTAGAATTAAATATAGCGAAAGAAAAACTAGGCCAGGATTAATACCCTGGTCTTTTTTTTATGCCTACTTATAGAAACTATACAAACAATATACATAAAATAGAGTGTCAATTGTATAATATATACAAATTTAAAATAATTGTTATAACACGTTGACACATTGGGGGGGATAATAGTATATAATAAGAATTAGAAGGTAGGAAATAAAAAAAACAAGGAGGAAATGAGATGACCAGAAAAGAGATTATTACATTAATAGAAAAAAAGAAATAAGAGTAATAGGGAAAAGGACAGATGCCAAAGTTGGGGCAAAAGATGAAAAAGTAATGGCTTATATAAAAGAAAACAAACAAGAAATTATAGACATATATTTTGACGAAGAGGAAAGAAAACAAAAAGAAAAACAAGAAAGACTAGAAAAAAGAAGGATGGAAAGAAAGGAAAAGCTATACTCAAACCCAGAAACAAAGGTATATATCAAGAAAAAAATATGATGGGAAAGTCGTAGTTGAAAACAAAGTAGATGAGTTTCTAGGTATTGAAAATATTGACGTAGAAGGATTGAAGCAATATGCAACAGACTACGAAGACGGAAACACATTCTATACACTTACTGTGGCAGAACTAAAAGAATTGGCAATCGAAAAAGAGGAAACCGAAGAAGTAGAAGAAAAAAACTGAAAGAGAAAAAGAGGTGGAAAGACTTGCCCAAGTGGCAAGAGAAACAGGAAAACCACAGGTACTAAGCAGTACCTTGAGCTGGGACCCAGTAGAAGGGGGGGAGCCAGTAACTGACTACACAATGGTAAGTGCAGATGGTAGTGTATACTTCTACACTGAAAGGGAGGTGATATAATGAAGGACACTTCCATAAGGATAAGAATATCAGAAGAATTAAAAAAAACGAGTTTTTCCAAAAATGTGAAGATAAGCTTCAAGTGCCAAGTATGGTACTAAGAAAATTCATAGAAGACTATGTAAAGGAGGGGGGGCAAGAAGTGGCAAAATATCCAGAAAGATATTATTTTGAGAAAAAAGAATATGATGACGGTATTTATGTACGTGCAACATCTGGAGGGTGGACTACAGAATACTATCCCGATGGAGATAGTGATACTAGTTTAGAAATGACTGGTGTAGGTGAAAAAAATTACACCAGTAGAAGCAGAAAACTTATTGAACACATACGGCTGGGAAATATGCAAAGAATGCGGGAAGATTATCCCAGAGGGCACAGATTGCCATTGTAGGGTGTAGAGAAAAAAAGGGGGGGAATAAAATGAAATTAATATTGCCAGGAAAA
>JMBX01000035.1_pt1 | contig 33370 bp, 47 predicted proteins | sample 616521 | NCBI WGS metagenome assembly JMBX01 (sample SAMN02727906, study PRJNA239997) | anaerobic digester metagenome | biome: anaerobic digester; isolation source: mesophilic anaerobic digester inoculated with municipal waste water sludge... | place: Germany: Bielefeld University, CeBiTec ...
AAAGCGATATATTTTTAAAGGAGGTAGAATTATGGGATTAATAAAGGCGTTAAGTAGTGCCGTTGGAGGCTCCTTAGCTGATCAATGGTTAGAAGTAATTGAACCTAATGATATGGGGGGGATAATACTGTATTTACAAAGGGAATTAAAGTTAGAAAAGATGATAGAAGGGGGGGATCGAATAGAAGGGGGGGAACAACAGATACTGTTTCCAATGGATCTATAATTCATGTTTATCCTAATCAATTTATGATGTTAGTAGATGGTGGGAAAATAGTAGATTATACAGCTGAAGAAGGATATTATGAAGTAGATAACTCATCTTTACCATCTCTATTTAATGGTACCTTTAAAGACTCACTAAAGGAGTCCTTCCAAAGAATTAAATATGGTGGAGTAACACCTACAGCACAGAAGGTTTATTATATAAACTTACAAGAAATAAAGGGTATTAAATTTGGAACACCAAACCCTTTAAATTACTTTGATAACTTTTATAATTCAGAACTTTTTTTTAAGGACCTTTGGAACATATTCTATAAAAATAACAGATCCACTATTATTTTTCATGGAAGCAATTCCAAGGAATAAAGATAAAGTGGATATTCAAGATATTAATGAACAATATTTGTCAGAATTTTAGAGGCATTACAATCAGCTATGAATCAAATGTCTGTTGATGGAATTCGTATATCCCATGTAGCCTCAAAGGGAAGGGAACTAAGCCAATATATGGCTAATATCCTTGATGAAGATTGGAAAAGAACTAGGGGGGGCATGGAGATACAATCTGTGGGAATATCTAGTATTACCTATGATGATGAATCTAAAGAATTGATTAATATGAGAAATAAAGGAGCTATGTTAGGGGGGGATCCATCTGTTAGGGAAGGATATGTTCAAGGTTCCATAGCAAGGGGGGGATTAGAAGCGGCAGGATCCAATGAAGGAGGAAGTACTGGAGCCTTTTTAGGCATGGGTATAGGTATGCAAGGTGCAGGAGGATTTATGGAAGCTGCATCAGCAACTAATCGAAATCAAATGGCTCAACAGGCTAAATATTCTAAAAGAGATGAAGCAACAAAAACTAATGATTGGTATTGTAGTGAATGCGGAGCCAAAACCATGGGAAATTCTGTACAGAATGTGGCACAAAAGACAAGCATCCTTGGAATGCTCAAATTGTGGATATAGACCTGAAGGAAATCCTCCTAAGTTTTGCCCAGAATGTGGTACTAAGTTTTAATAATGGATTAAGGGGGGAATTCTTATGTCTACCATTAGTTATAAATGTTTAAATTGTGGGGCTGGTATTCACTTTAAACCACATTTGCAAAAATTTAAATGTGATTATTGTTTAAGTGAATATACAGAAGAGGAATTATCAAATCAATCTAAAGAAGGTATAAAGGGAAAGTTAAATTCATATCATTGTAAAAGTTGCGGCGCACAAGTAATCACCGATGATACTACAACGGCTACTTTTTGCTATTATTGCCATAATCCTGTAATTATTGCCAATAGATTAGAGGGGGGGAGTTTTACCAGATAAAATAATTCCATTTACTTTAGATAAGGATAAGGCCCAGAAAACATTTTTAAATTGGGTAGGCAATAAGAGATTTGTCCCAAGGGATTTTACCAGCTCATCCCAATTAGAAAAGATAACAGGAATCTATATTCCCCCCCATTGGTGGGTTGATTATAAAGGAAGTATAGATTATATAGGAGAGGGTAGAAAAATCAGAGTATGGCGCAGTGGTAGTAGAGAATATACAGAAACGAAAAAATATGAAATCCTTAGGAAAGGACAAATAGATATAAATAATGTGGGGGGGGAATTAGCATTTACCAAAATAGATGGTGATTTATTATATGGAATTGGACCTTATAATGAAAAGGAAGCCATCCCCCCCTTCTCCATGGCATATCTTTCAGGTTTTTTTGCTGAACAATATAATATGGGAAAAGAAGAAGTAGCCCCCCCTATTATTGAAGAAGAAGTTAATAGATACTATAACTATTTAATAAGTGAAAGTATTCAAGGATACACCAATATAAGAAAAGTTAAAAATAATATAAATATAGATTCTGAAAAATGGAATTATACATTATTGCCTGCTTGGATATTAACATATAAATATAAAGGGAAAACCTATGTTTTTGCTGTAAATGGGCAAACCGGAAAGCCATATGGCGAGCTACCTTTAAGTAGCAATAAAATGGTTAAAGCCTTTGGTATAATATTTAGCACAACATTTATTGCCCTTTTAATTGGGGGGGAATGTTTATATGGTAGAAAAATTATTAAGAATAGAAAATAATAGATTGTTAATTATATTGGCTATATTGTCTTTAATTTTTGCTTTTTCATCACCTTCCTTTGGTGAGAAAATATTAGTTTTTGATGAGGCAAATCTATTACTAGAAGATGAAGAAGAAAGTTTAAATTTAAAAGCAAATAATTTATCAGATAAATATAATATGGATATAGTTATTGTAACTACCAATGACACCATGGGGGGGAAATCTTCTAGAGATTTTGCTGATGATTACTTTGATTATGGTGGATTTGGAGTGGGAGAAGATTATAGTGGAATATTATTTTAATAGATATGGATAATGGAGAAGCCTATATATCCACTACAGGAATAGCCATTAGATATTTAACTGATGAGCGTATAGAATCTATATTAGACCTAGTATTTGATAATGGACTTATAGATGGAGACTATTATGGTGCAGCTGTGGGATTTCTTAAAGGAACTGAAGATTATCTAGAAAAGGGGGGGATTCCTTCCAATCAGTATAATGAACCAGAGAAGCCTAGGGAGAAAAATACATTAACAGTATTGGATTTTATTTTAAGTTTAATAGGGGGGGAATTGTTGCAGGAGGGATTTTTCTTTTTTTTCTATTAAATCAAAATATAAATTTAGAAGAGCAAGAAAACTATATTCCTATGGTACTAATAGTTTTGTAAACTTCACTAGAAATGAAGATAGACTTTTAGATACATTTGTCACCCATAGGATTATTCCTAAGTCTAGAAATACATCTGGTTCGACCTCTGGTAGAAGTACTACCCATAGATCATCTAGTGGTAGGACCATGGTGGGGGAGGAAGAAAATTTTAGTTTTAACAATATTAAAATTAAAGATATAAAAAAAATATTATTATATGATACACTAATTATGTGACAATTTATATTATATATGGAGGTAAGAAATTTGGATCTTAAATCTAAAATAAGAGTAATCGAGGATTTTCCAGTAGATGGAATAAGTTTTAAGGATATAACTACTTTAATAAAAGACAAGGATGCCTTTGCTAAAGCAGTTGATCTTATGGTAGAAGATTTAAAAGATAAAGAAGTAGATTATATCGTAGGGCCAGAGGCAAGGGGGGGTTTTTATTTGGTGCTACAACTGCCTATGCATTAGGAGTTGGATTTATTCCAGTTAGAAAACCAGGAAAATTACCTGCAAAAACTGCAAGTTATGAATACGAATTAGAATATGGTACCAACACCCTTGAAATTCATACAGATGCAATAGAAAAAGGGAAAAAGGTAGCTATAGTAGATGACTTATTAGCCACAGGAGGTACGGTTTTATCAGCAGCAAAGCTAATAGAATCATTAGGTGGCGAAATAGTAGCAATGGAATTTTTAATTGAATTAGAATCCTTAAAAGGAAGAGAAAAATTAGGGAATTATCACATAAATTCATTAGTTAAATACGATAAATAAAAAAAACTTTAAAAAAAGTGTTGACATTTCCATACTAAAGTGATAATGTATTTAGAAATAATAAAAATTACAAAAAATATAATATTGATAAAAAAAGGTCATGATGAAGAAAAGACTATCATAAAGCAGATTACAGAGAGCTGGAATAGGTGAAAGCCAGCATTTTGCCAGATAGGGAATAAATCACTTCAGAGCCTCATAGCCGAATTAAGTAAGTTATGACGTAAGCCTACGTTACAAGGCCAGGGTTTGTTAGAACCTAGTGAGTTAATATCCGTGAGGATGTTATAATTTAGAGTGGTAACGTGCTAATTCAGTACCTCTATTATGTGTTATACATAATAGAGGTATTTTTATTTTCTAGGAGGTGATAATATCTATAAAAATTTACTTAATACTAATTAGTCTAAAAAAAAGAAATAATTCAATATTTTTAAAAGATAAAAGAGGAGATGAAAAAAAATGAAAAAGACAATAAATTTATTATTGGTTTTGGTTTTAGTACTTGGATTACTAGGAGGCTGTTCTCCTAAAACAGAAGTAGGATCACAAGGTGAAGGAGATACTATAAAAGTAGGATTAAACTATGAATTATCTGGAAATGTTGCAACTTATGGTCAATCATTAACAGCAGGCATTGAATTAGCAATGGAAGAAATAAACAATAATGGTGGAGTATTAGGAAAACAAATAGAAATTATAAAAATAGATAATAAATCTGATAGTGCTGAAGCTGCTAATGTTTCAACTAGATTAATTACTAGGGATAATGTTGTAGCTATACTTGGACCAGCTACTTCAGGAAATACAAAGGGTGCAATACCACCAGCTATGCAACATAAAGTTCCGCTAATCTCTGCATCTGCAACAGATGATGATGTTACAGTAGACAGTAATGGTAATGTAAGAGAATATATATTTAAAACTTGTTTTAGTGATTCATTTCAAGGTGTAACCATGGCAAACTTTGCTTATAAGGATTTAGGACTAAAAAAATGCAGCTATTCTCTTTGACAACACCAGTGATTATGCAAAGGGACTTATGAAAAGCTTTAAGGAAACATATCCAGAATTAGGAGGAAGTATCCTAGTTGAAGAAGCATATCAAGCCAAGGATACAGATTTTAAAGCGGTTTTAACCAATATAAAGGCTGCTAATCCAGAAGTAATATATGTACCAGGTTATTATGAAGAAGTTGGATTAATAGTTAAACAGGCTAGAGAATTAGGATTAGATGTACCAATATTAGGTGGAGATGGTTATGACTCACCTAAGATGGCAGAAATTGCAGATGCTAAATCCTTGGAGAAAGTGTATTATACCAACCACTATTCACCAATGGATGATGCAGATGAAGTTGTAAAATTTAGAGAAGGCTTTTTAAGTAAATATGGAAAAGAAGCAGATGCTTTTAATGCCTTAGGATATGACTTAGCATACTTTTTAGTAGATGCAATCAACAAAGCGGGAGAAGCAAATCCTGAAGCCATAAAAGATGCCCTAGCTGCTACAAAAGATTTTAAAGGTGTTACAGGAAGCTTATCAATAGATGAATTTCATAATCCTATTAAAGCAGTAACTATTTTAGAATTAGTAGATGGGGGGGAACCTGTATTCTTAAAGAAACTAGAGCCTTAAAATTGATTTTTATTATTATAACTCCTTACTCCAATCTATAGATTGGGGTAAGGGCATTGTACATTATAGGAAAGACAAGGACTACTAAATGGAGTGATAATCGTGGAACAAATGATTCAACAAATTATAAATGGAATATCCTTGGGAAGCATTTATGCATTAATTGCCCTTGGTTATACCATGGTTTATGGAATAATTAAATTAATAAACTTTGCCCATGGAGATATTTATATGGTAGGGGCCTATATAGGCTTTGCAGCTATTACTTTTTTTAAAATTAGGATTTTTCCCAGCACTTATATTATCTATGCTTTTATGCAGTATCCTTGGGGTGGTAATTGAAAAGGTAGCTTATAAACCAGTTAGAAACTCAACTAGAATAGCAGCATTAATTACTGCAATAAGTGTATCTTTATTTTTAGAATATGGAATGATGTATTTTGTAAAACCAGATACAAGGACTTTTCCCAATGTATTACCAAATAAACAACTAAAAATATTTAATACTAGTGCTGTTTTAGATATAAAAAAAATATCTATATAATTTTAATTACTATATCATTAATGCTCCTTTTACAATATGTAATTCATAAAACTAAGGTAGGTAAAGCCATGAGAGCTGTATCCTTAGATAGGGATGCCGCAGAACTTATGGGAATTGATATAAATAAGACCATCTCTAATACCTTCGCAATAGGTTCAGCATTAGCCGGAGCTGCAGGTGTATTAGTAGGAATTTATTATAATTCCATAAATCCCCCTTATGGGTGTAGCACCAGGATTAAAAGCCTTCGTCGCAGCAGTAATAGGAGGAATAGGAATCGTTCCAGGAGCAGTATTTGGTGGTTTTTTTCTAGGAATAATAGAAACCATGATAAGTGCTTTTGGAGGCTCATTATACAAAGATGCAGTGGCATTTGCAATATTAATAATAGTTCTTTTACTTAAACCTAATGGGTTCTTTGGGAAAAATGTAAAAGAAAAGGTATAAGGGGGGGAGAGAATTATGAAGATTTTAAACAAAAAAAACATACTCAAATCAATGGGAATACTAGGTATTTATCTAATAGTTAGTTTCCTAATAAATAGAAATATCTTTGATTCATATATTCAACTGAACTTAGTTATAATTGGAATAAATATAATATTAGCAGTTAGTTTAAACTTAATAACTGGATTTACAGGCCAATTTTCCTTAGGCCATGCTGCATTTATGGCCATTGGAGCCTATGCATCAGGAGTAATGACGGCAAAGCTAGGGCAACCATTTATTATTGGAATATTAATGGCAGGCATAATGGCTTCCATAGCAGGAGTTCTAATTGGAATACCTACCTTAAGACTAAGGGGAGATTATTTAGCAATAGCAACATTAGGATTTGGTGAAATAGTTAAGATACTAGCAATAAACAATGATTATATTGGAGGTGCAGTAGGTCTTAATGATATTCCCCCAATATACTAATTGGACTTGGCTTTATTTTCAGTAGTAACTACTATTGTAGTTATAAGTAATTTTGTAAAATCCATAATGGGAGAGCCTGCATGTCCATTAGAGAAGACGAAATTGCAGCAGAAGCAATGGGTGTAAATACAACCTACTATAAGATACTTGTATTTACTATAGGTGCTTTCTTTGCAGGTATAGCAGGAGCCTTATATGCCAATTATTTTTACTTTATAAAACCTGACTCCTTTGGATTTATGAAATCTGTAGATATTCTAGTTATAGTAGTTTTTGGAGGAATGGGAAGTATTACTGGATCAATAATAGGTGCAATTTTATTATCAGTTATATCCCTATTTTTACAGGGAATACCAGAATTAAGAATGGTAGTATACTCCATTATATTATTTTTAATAATGGTATATAGGCCACAAGGTATTATGGGAGACAAGGAATTTAAATTATTTGATAGAAGGGGGGGTGCTTTAAATGGAAATGCTAGTAGTAAACAATCTATATAAATCTTTTGGTGGAGTAAAAGCTGTTTCTGATATAAATATGACAATAAATGAAGGAGAAATAGTGGGCATAATCGGACCCAATGGTGCTGGAAAAACTACTTTTTTTCAATTTATTAACAGGGATTTATAGTCCTAGTTCAGGGGGGGATATAGTTTATAAATTAAAAAAAGGAAGTATCATCTAATAAATTCAAACCCTTTAAAATGACTGAATATGGAGTAGCTAGAACCTTTCAAAACATAAGGCTATTTAAAGAAATGACAGTACTGGATAATGTGCTTATTGGCTATCACAATAATTTTAAAAATGGGATTTTTTTCATCCTTATTAAGATTACCTTCATTTTCTAAAGCTGAAAAAAAAGCGAGAGAGGAAGTAATGGAATTACTAGAAGTATTTGACTTGCTAGATAAAAAAAAGATGTTTTAGCGAAAAACCTTCCCTATGGAGAACAGAGGAAGGTAGAAATTGCTAGGGCATTGGCATCAAAGCCCAAACTTTTATTATTAGATGAACCGGCAGCTGGCATGAATCCAAATGAGACAAAAGAACTTACTAAACTTATTAATTGGATAAGGGATGAGTTTAATTTAACCATCATACTAATAGAACATGATATGTCCTTAGTAATGGGAATCTGTAATACTATTTTTGTATTTGATTATGGAACATTATTAGCTAGCGGAAGTCCACAACAAATTCAAAAAAATCCAAAAGTTATTAAGGCTTATCTTGGAGGTAATTAGATGCTAGAATTAAAAGATTTAAACGTCTATTATGGTGGTATACACGCCATAAAAGATATTAACTTAAAAGTTAAAGAAGGGGGAAATAGTCACCTTAATAGGTTCTAATGGTTCAGGTAAAACAACAACTTTACGAACTATTTCAGGTCTTGAAAGGGCTAAATCAGGAAATATTATATTTAAGGGGGGGAGGATATAGCTAAGGAAAAAGCATCAGAAATTGTAAAACTAGGAATTTCTCATGTACCAGAGGGAAGAAGGGTATTTGCAGATATGACTGTATTGGAAAACTTAGAAGTAGGGGGGGCCTTTACTAGGAAAGATAAAATGCAAATACAAAAGGAGATTAAAGAAATATACGATTTATTTCCCATCTTATATGATAGGAGAAATCAAAATGCGTCTAATTTATCTGGTGGAGAGCAACAAATGTTAGCCATTGGTCGTGCACTGCTTTCTAAACCAGAATTACTCTTATTAGATGAGCCATCTATGGGTTTGGCTCCATTAATAGTAAAGGATATATTTTCCATAATAAAAGATGTAAATAAGCAGGGAACTACGGTTTTACTAGTAGAGCAAAATGCTAATATGGCACTTCAATGTGCAGATAGGGCATATATAATTAAAAATGGAAATATTTCGTTACAGGGCTCAGCATTAGATTTATTGGATAATGAGGAAGTGAAGAAGGCTTATCTTGGTGGATAAAACTATGATATAATTAGTATATAGTTTTCCAAGGAGAGATAAGGGTGGATACATTATTAGATTTAGATGAAAATAAGAAACTAAATATTTTGCATATAGATATGGATGCTTTTTATGCATCAGTAGAAGAACAAGATAATCCTAATTTAAAGGGAAAGCCTGTAATAGTTGGAGGTTTAAGCAACCACGGCATAGTGACTACAGCTAATTATAAGGCAAGAAAATATGGAGTTCATTCTGCTATGCCTATATTTATAGCTAAAATAAAATGCCCCCCCATGGTTGCTATATATCTCCTAGGATGAAAAGATATAAAGAAGTATCAGAAAAGGTATTTAATATATTAAGGGAAACAACGGATTTAATAGAACAAGTATCCATAGATGAAGCCTATTTAGATATTTCACATATAGACCAAGAACCATTGACAATTGTTAATAAAATAAAAAGAAAAGTGTTGAAAGAAACAGGATTAACCATGTCTGTAGGAATATCCTATAATAAATTTTTAGCTAAGTTAGCATCAGATTGGAATAAACCCAATGGAATCAAGATAATAAAAGCAGATATGATACCAGATATTCTCTTACCATTGCCAGTAAAATCAGTCCATGGCATTGGTCCAAAATCAGCAAAGCGTCTAAATGATATAGGAGTTTACAAAGTAAAAGATTTAATGAATCTAACAGAAGAATTTTTAATAGAGCTATTCGGGAAACAAGGTAGAGAAATTTATTATAGAATTAGAGGTATAGATAATAGAAGTATAAACACTGAAAGAGAGAGAAAATCCCTAGGAACGGAAACAACTTTTACCAAAGATACAAAAATAAAGAAATACTAAAATCCTATCTAAAATCATTTTCTGCAGAAATTTCTACTTCCCTAATTCAAAAAAAGGTTATATGGAAGGACCCTTACTTTAAAAGTAAAATATGATGATTTTACAGTTCGTACTAGAAGCAAAACTTTAATAGAAGAAATCAATTCTCAAGATATGATATATGAAGTAGCCCTAACTTTATTAGATGATATTAAACTATCAAGAAAAGTAAGATTAATCGGTTTAACCATTTCCAATTTATCTACTTTGGGAATGGAACAATTATCATTATTTGATTAAAATAATTGACATAAATAGAATTTATGATATAAAAGCTTATTAGCACTCTTGGTGAGTGAGTGCTAATAAGCTTTTTAATTTACTAAGAAAGGATAGATTACTATGGAGAAAAAAAACAGTTTCAAGCAGAATCAAAACGTTTACTAGATTTAATGATTAATTCAATTTATACTCACAAAGAAATTTTTTTAAGGGAATTAATATCCAATGCCAGTGATGCCATTGATAAATATTATTACAAATCTTTAACTGATGAAAATATCAGTTTTAATAAAGATGATTTTTACATTAAAATTATTCCTAATAAGGATAATAGGACATTGACCATATCAGATACTGGAATAGGAATGTCAAAAAAAAGAATTAGAAGAAAATCTAGGGATTATAGCTAAAAGTGGCTCTTATGCATTTAAAAATGAAAATCAATTAGAAGATGTAGACATAATAGGGCAATTTGGAGTAGGATTTTATTCTGCATTTATGGTGGCAGACACTGTAACAGTAATGAGTAAAGCCTTTAGTAGTGATAAAGGGTACAAATGGGAATCCAGTGGAGCAGATGGATATACAATAGAAGAAGTACAGAAGGATAATACAGGGACGGATATTATTTTAAAAATTAAAGAAAATACAGAAGATGAAAATTATGATAAATTTTTAGAAGAATATGAAATAAAAAGGATTATTAAAAAATATTCAGATTTATAAGATATCCTATAAAATGATGGTTACTAAAAGGAAACTAAAAGAAAACACAGAAGATGAGTATGAAGAATATAAAGAAGAAGAAACAATAAACTCTATGGTGCCAATTTGGAGAAGAAATAAAAACGAATTAACAGAGGAAGATTATAAAAATTTTTATCAAGAAAAACGTTACGGTTTTGATGAACCATTGAAGTCTATACATTTTAGTGTAGATGGGATTATAAGCTATAATGCTATACTATATATTCCAAGTAAAGCCCCCCCCTATGACTTCTATACAAGGGAATATGAAAAAGGATTAGAACTTTACTCAAGTGGGGGGGTTCTAATTATGGAAAAGTGTCCAGAACTATTACCAGATTACTTTAGCTTTGTTAAGGGTGTTGTAGATTCAGAAGATTTTTCCTTAAATATTTCCAGGGAAGTATTACAACATGATAGACAATTAAAATTAATTGCTAAAAAAATTGAAGAAAAAAAATTAAAGATGAATTAAAAAAAATCTTTTAGAAAATGAAAGGGATAAATACGAAGAGTTTTACGAAAGCTTTGGCAATCAATTAAAATATGGAATCTATAGCGACTTTGGTATGAATAAAGATATATTACAGGATTTACTAATGTTTTATTCATCAAAGGAAAAGAAATTAACAACTCTAGAAGAATATATAAACAGAATGGGTGAAGAACAAAAATATATTTATTATGCTAGTGGAGATTCCATAGATAGAATAGATAAATTACCTCAAACAGAATTAATAAAGGATAAAGGATACGAAATCCTATATTTCACAGATGAAATAGATGAGTTTGCAATAAAAATGTTAATGGAATATAAGGAAAAGGAATTCAAATCAGTTTCTAGTGGAGATTTAGGTTTAGAGTCAGAAGAAAAGCCTAAAGAAAATGAAGAAGAAATAAAAGAAAATAAAGAAATATTTTCTTCTATGAAAGGTGTCATAGGAGATAAGATAAAAGATGTGAAACCATCAAAGCGATTAAAAATCATCCAGTATGCCTTACTAGTGAAGGAAATTTATCTATTGAAATGGAAAAAAATCTTAAGCTCCATGCCTAATAGTCCAACTATAGAAGCCCATAAGATTTTAGAAATCAACACAAACCACGAAATATTTGAAAAGTTAAAGGATGCCTTTGAAAACAATAAAGACAAATTTAATATTTATACAAAGGTACTTTATGATCAAGCTTTATTGATAGAAGGATTGCCTTTAGAAGATCCAGTGGAATTTGCTAATAATATATCAAAATTAATATAAAAAAATTTTAAGGCTACCATAAATACATCAAGGTAGCCTTTTTCTCCATTGAAGGGAGGGAATTTTAAATTGAATTATAAATATATAAAAATCATCTCCAAAAAGATTCTAAAATATTATCTATTATATGCCTTAATATTTGGTGTATTAATATTTGCTATTTATAGACCGAAGGAAAATAAATACGAAAAAAATCCATACTACTAACTATACTTACCAGGACAATTATGGTCAAGATAGAATCGCTTTAGTAGAGGATAGATATGACTCAGGTATAGTAAGGGTAAATCTTATAGAAAATGCTGAAATACTTTAGATATATCTTATTATACCTTAATAAATGGAGTGTCAACTAAAATATTTTTAGGAAGTATTTTAGAAGCAGCAGATAGAGGAGTAGAAGTTAGGATTTTGCTCGATGGAATTTTTCACAATTTAAAAGGTGAATTAAAGGATACCATTTATGCATTTAGTAACCATCCTAATATCCAGTTAAAATTTTATGAACCTTTTAATTTTAATACCTTGGTCATGGAATAATAGACTTCATGATAAGATTATGATAGTAGATAGTAATTTAGCAATTATTGGTGGAAGAAATATAGGAGATAGATATTTTGCCAAAAGTTCCGATGATAATAATTTAGTAAATGATAGAGATGTGGTAATTTTAAATTCTGATATAGATAATTACTCTAACAGTGTAATATTTGAAATGGAAAAATATTTAACGATTTATGGAATCACAAATTAACTAAATATCCAATAAAAAGAATTATCTAAGAGAAAATAAAAAAAGGAAGTAAATTATTCTCAATATTTAAAGGATAATCTTGAGGAATATAGAAAAACTAATTATGATATATTTAAAAATAATATCCATTGGTATAACAAAACTTTACCAGTTAAAAACATCAACTTTGTCCATAATCCAATAGGAAGGTTTAACAAAGAACCTCTGTGTTAGATGAAATATTAAATTTAGCATCCCAGTCTAAAGAATCCATATTTATTCAAAGCCCCCCCTATATTATACCATCAAGAAATATTGTTAAAGAAATGAATAAACATGATATAAATGTGGACAATATAGATATATTAACTAACTCCTTTGCTGCTAGTCCCAATTATTTTGGAATTTCAGGTTATGCTAATCATAGGAAGAAAATAGTTGATTTAGGAATGGAGTTATATGAATATCAGGGACCAGAGTCTATTCATGGAAAGACATATATTTTTGATGAAAAAAATAGCTGTAGTAGGTTCCTTTAATTTTGATCCTAGAAGTTCATTTTTAAATACAGAGTCCCTAGTAACAATAAATAGCCCTGAATTTGTTGAATTAATACAACAGGAAATAGATAAGCAGATAGTTAATAGTTTAAAAGTAGGAGAAGACTATTCATATATATCCAATAATATTAAAGAAACAACGAATTTACACCCTTTTAAAAAAATCGCAATAAAGGCTATATCAAAATTAGTATATTTTTTTAGAATTTCTTTTGTAAGAATATATTTCTTGATTTTGGATATAAAAGGAATATAATTTGTTTTGAAAAAAATATTTTATTAAAAACTTATAATAGGAGGAATTTCAATGAGAGCTTTTGTTAACAAAGAAGCTTGTATTGGTTGTGGATTATGTGCTTCCATATGTCCAGAAGTATTTGAAATGGATGATGATGACAAAGCAGCAGTTATCACTGATCCAGTACCAGCAGATGTTGAAGATGAAGCACAAGAAGCAGCAGATTCTTGTCCAACTGATGCCATTAGCATAGAAGAATAATTTAACTATTTAAGGCAACCTTTTTCTAGGTTGCTTTTTTTTAGAGTGATTTATTAGTAAATCCTTGGGTATATTAAATAATAGTCTAATTAACTTAAATTATATACTGGAGGAATATAGATGAATATAGTAGCAATAGTAGGAAGTATAAGTAAGAATTCTTATAATAAAAGTAGTTAAATTTATGAAGGAAAGATATAAAGATAAAATTAATATTGAAATATTACCAATAGATAAATTACCTATGTATAACGAAGATATTGAATTATCAGCACCACCTATTGTAAAAGAAATAAGAGATAAGATTAAAGAAAGTGACGGAATATTAATAGCAACACCAGAGTTTAATCATTCTATACCTGGAGTTTTAAAAAAAATGCATTAGATTGGTTTTCAAGAGTTGATAGAGTTATGATAAACAAGCCATCAATGATAGTAGGTGCTTCCCAAGGAGGCTATGGAACCGTAAGAGCTCAAGTGCACCTAAGACAAATTTTAAACTCAGGAGCCATAAAGACTCTAAATTTACCAGGAAATGAAGTTCTTATAGGTAATATTCAAGATAAAATGGATGAAGTAGGTTATATAATAGATGAATCTACAATAAAACATTTGGACAAAGTAGTAAAAAAATTTTATAGAGTGGGCTAAAAAAGTACAATAATCTAATAAAAGCATCTTTTAATAGATGCTTTTTTAAGGGGGAAAAATATGCAATTTTTAAATAATGTAGTTAAATATCTTTTGAGTTTTCAGCCTTATGTCTTACTTCCTATAATTATCTTTGTCTTAGCCTTAATTTTTAAGATAGAAATAAAGATTGCTATAAAATCTTCACTTCAACTAGGAATAGGATTTATTGGACTATTTATGGCTTTCGATTATTTTGTGGAAATTGTCAAACCTGTTGTATCAGCAATAATTGATAGAATGGGCTTAAATATGACTGTTATAGATGTAGGATGGCCACCATTAGCAGCTATAACTTGGTCTTTTAATTTGGCTCCACTTTTATTAGCGATATTGATATTTATAAATGCAATTATGTTAATATTTAAAATGACAAAAACTATTAATATTGATATTTGGAATTATTGGCATGTAATATTTTTAGGTTCAATGCTTTATTATGTTACAAATAGCTTATTGATAACATTTAGTATATCCATATTAAGTTTTATATTGACACTAAAATTAGCAGAATGGACTGCACCCAAAATAGGAAAATTAATGGGAATGGATGGAATTTGTGTACCACATTTATCTGCTATAATTCACTATCCTTTAGCTTTAGTCGGAAATAAGATTATAGATAAAGTGCCTAAATTAAACAAGATAGAAGCAGATCCAGAAGCAATGCAAAACAGATTAGGGCTTTTTGGTGAACCCATGATAATTGGCCTTTTGTTAGGATTCATCCTTGGAGTAAGTGCAGGATATGAAATGAAATTAATTTTAGAAATAGCTATAAGATTTGCTGCAGTAATATTTATTTTACCGAAGATGAGTGGTATTTAGGAGAAGCATTAATTCCTATTTCAGAGGGAATGAAGATATTTATTCAGGAAAAATTGCCAGATAGGGGGGAGAGACTTTTATCGGACTAGATGTGGCAATATTGTTTGGACTTCCATCAAATATAGTAACAGCCTTATTACTAATACCTACATCAATTTTATTAGCCATTATATTACCTGGGGGGGTGAACTTTATACCACTAGGAGATTTGACTAATTTATTAGTTCCTGTAGCTTTTATAACCATAGCTACAAATGGAAACATAATAAGAGCCTATTTATTAGGTATACCAATAGTTGTTGGAACACTTTATATGGCCTCTTGGGTTGCTCCTTTACTCACAGATATGGCATTATCTATTGATTATAAAATTCTAGATGGTGAAATGTTTACAAGCTTTTTAGATGGAGGAAATTTATTCAGAACTTGGATTATGATGTTATTTGATAAGAATACAATTGCAATGGCCTTTATACCAGCAGTAATTTGGTTAATATATTATACCTATAAATCCCATAAGCCTACAAATTAAAACAACTGCCCCAGGCAGTTGTTTCTAATAAAGCGGATTTATTAAATTATTCTATTTTATCTACTAAATAAACTTATTAATGTAGGAGAATATAATATTAAAATAGAAGCTAAGGCAGAGATCCAAAAGATTATTTTAGATAATTTACTAGCTCCCTTTTTTTCTATAATGCTGTAGGACCAATACAACATAATAGCCGTAAGAATAACAAAAAAAAGGTTTATATTTAGTCAAGTTAGAAAAATAAGCAGTTCCTATAGACCCTAAACCTAGAGTCGCTAAAATAAGACCTCCACTTCAACAGAGAGCTGCAAATACAGCACTAAATATAGATAAAATACTTAATAATTTTTCTTTCATAATATATCACCCTAAAACAATATTATAATTAAATATAATTTAGGTCAAGAATAGTTATTAATACTACAATGTATTGACAGCAAATTAATAATTATCTATAATAGGGTAATGACCGACTGGTCGGTCACGAAATTTAAATATGGGGGGGAGTGTTTAGATGCTATCAAAATTTAGTGTAAAAAAACCATATACAGTTGTAGTGGCTGTTATAATGGTCCTTATATTAGGAACTATATCCTTTATAAACTTAGAAACAGATTTGTTGCCAAGTATGGATTTACCATATTTAGTCATAATGACTACTTATCCAGGTGCCAGCCCAGAAGAAGTGGAATTAGTAGTTACTAGACCAATAGAACAAGTAGTAGCTACTACTAGTAATATTAAAGATATTAACTCCATAAGTAGTGAGAATTCTTCACTTGTAATCATGGAGTTTAATAACAATGTGAATATGGATTCAGTAATTATAGAAATTAATAGTAATTTAGACTTAATAAAGGGAGCTTGGAATGATTCCATTGGTAACCCTATGATTATAAGAATAAATCCAGATATGTTGCCTGTGATGATTAGTGCAGTAGATATGAAAGACGTAGATATAGCACAAGTATCTAGAATTGCTGAAGAACAGATTATTCCTGAATTAGAAAGTGTAGAGGGTGTAGCTTCTGTTACAGGGGGGGTTGGTCTTTTAGAGGAAAAATACAAGTAACTATTAGTCCAGAAAAAAAATAGATAAATTAAACAAAAATATTTTAGCAAATATAGATTCGAAGCTTTCAGAGGTAGAGGATAAATTATTAGTAGCAAAAAAAAGAAATAGAAGAGGGTAAAACAAAATTAGTCCTAGAAGAAGAAAACAAAGAGGAAAACTAATAGAAGGCGAAAAAGCCATAGCTCAAGGGAAAGAAGAAATAGAAAGGGTGAGATAGAATTAAATACAGCCTTCGAAGAATTAAATAAAAATAAAGAAGAAATTCATAAGGGATTAGTAGAAATTAACAAAAAAGAGGAAGAACTTAAAAAAACTAGAGAGGATGCTTCTAAATCTAGGAGAAAATGTATCTCAAGAGGATAAAATAAAGTTAATCTCAATTGGAGAAGGATTAAAAGAAATCACAGAACAAAAATTAAAACTTGAAAGTTCTGCAAAGATTATTGAGGCAAAAATAGAAGAAGTAGAAAAGGGACAACTAATATTTAATGAACAAAAGGAAGAATTAAAGTTAAAAGAAAAAGAGTTAGCGCAAGGCAAAGAGATATTATCTACTGAAATGTCAAAAGCTCGAGAAGAACTCATCAATGGAGAAAAAAAGTATTATAAGTAAACTAAATGAATTAGAAAAATCTAAGGAAGAGGCTTTTAAAAATGCATCTTTAGATGGAGTAATATCAATAGATATGATATCAGGCATACTAAAGGCACAAAACTTTTCCATGCCAGCAGGGTATATAGATGAAGATGGTACAGATTATTTAGTTAAAGTTGGAGATAAAATAAAGGATATTCAGGAAATGAAAAATCTTTTATTATTTGATACTGGAGAAGAATCCATAGGAAAAATCTTTTTAAGAGATGTTGCAGATGTTGGATATGTAGACAATTCTAAAGATATTTATGCAAAGGTAAATGGTAATAACGCAGTAATATTAAATTTTCAAAAACAAAGTAATTTTTCCACAGCAGAAGTAGCAAAAAAATATTAGAAATAAAATGGAAGAACTATCTACAAATACAAAAGACTTAAGTTTTTCAAATTTAATGGATCAGGGTATATATATTGATATTGTAGTAAAATCGGTTTTGAAAAATATTATCTATGGTGGTATTCTTGCAATCTTAATTCTTATATTATTCTTAAAGGATGTGAAACCTACATTTGTAATAGCAGTTTCTATTCCTATAAGTATAATATTTGCCATAGCCATGATGTATTTACCAAGGTAACTATAAATATTATATCTTTAGCTGGGTTAGCCCTTGGTGTAGGAATGCTAGTAGATAACTCTATAGTTGTAATAGAAAATATTTATAGACTGAGAAATGAAGGAATGGAATCTATAGATGCAGCTGTACAAGGAGCAAGGGAAGTTTCAGGTGCAATTATAGCATCAACTATTACAACTGCCTGTGTATTTTGCCAATAGTATTCACTAAGGGGGATATCTAGACAAATATTTACAGACATGGGACTAACCATTGCTTATTCTTTATTTGCCAGTTTAATAGTGGCTCTTTCTTTAGTGCCTGCTATGGCATCAAGTATATTAAAAATACTAAAGAAAAAGAAAGTAAAGTACTAGATAAATTCTTAGACTATTATGAAGGAATATTAACTTGGACATTAAAGCATAAAGGAATTGTTATGTTATTTGTAACTGTTCTATTAGCCTTTAGTGGATATTTTGCATATTCAAAGGGTACATCCTTTATGCCAGAAATGGAAGCACCCCCCCAAATGTCACTTTCTATAGAGATGCCTAAAGGAAGTACATTTGCAGATACGATTCAAATGTCAGACAATGTTATAGAGAGAATCATGGATATAGAAGAAATCCAGACCATAGGTGCATTACAAAGTCAAGATATAGGTGGCTTTGCCTCGGGAGACAGCAATAAAAACACCATGTCTATTTATCTATTATTAGACGAAAATAAGAAAATAAGTAATAGTGAAATAGAAGATAAAATAAAGGAATTAACAAGAGATTTAGAGGCTAAAATATCAATTAACACTGCAAATATGGATATGACAGCCTTAGGTGGTTCAGGAATAGAAGTTTTAATTAAAGGTAGAAATTTAGATGGTTTAAAGGATATTGCTAAAGAAATATCAGAAATATTAAAAGAAACTGAAGGAACAAATGATGTCCTAATAGGAATAAATACAGACGCTACTGAAACTAGAATTCAAGTGGATAAGGAAAAAGCCATGGAAAATGGTTTAACTGTAGCACAAATATTTGGAGAAATAAACACATTATTATCTAAAGGGAAATCATCTACTACATTAACAGTTTCCAATAGAGATTATCCAATAATTGTTTTAGATAGGCATAAAGAAGAATTATCACGAAAGGTTTTGGAAAATATAGAGATTAACTTAAATGAAGATAAGGAGGAAGAAGGAGTAAAATTAGGAGATATAGCTACAATTTCTGAAGTACAAGGTTTATCATCCATAAGAAGAAGATCTCAGGAAAGATATATTTCCGTTACAGCAGCTATAGAACAAGATTACAATATAGGCCTTGTAAGTCGTGAGTTTGAAAATAAATTAAAGGACTATAAATTGCCAGAAGGCTATAGTATAGAGTTATCAGGAGAAAATGAAATGATAAAGGATTCTTTAAGGGATTTAATATATATGTTATTATTAGCCATAGCTTTTATTTATTTAATAATGGTGGCTCAATTTCAGTCTTTATTATCTCCATTTATTGTTATGTTTACAATACCTTTAGCCTTTACTGGCGGGCTTTTAGCATTAATAATAACAGGAAACAATATAAGTTTAATTGCTATGTTAGGATTTCTAGTTTTATCAGGAATAGTTGTAAATAATGGAATAGTATTTGTAGACTATACTAATCAACTAAGGGAAAAAGGTCTAGAAAAGAAAGAAGCATTAATATTAGCTGGTAGAACTCGTATTAGGCCTATATTTATGACAGCTATAACTACTATACTTGGATTGTCAACTTTGTCTGCCGGTTTAGGTATGGGATCAGAAGCATTACAACCATTGGCCATTGTAGCAATAGGAGGATTAATATATGCAACTTTACTGACTCTTTTAGTTGTACCGGCTATGTATGATTTATTTCACAAGGAATAGGCTAAATATCCTTATATGGAGGTGGTTATTTTATGGAAATCTATGCTGAATATACAGAAAAAGAAATTGCCATATTTGTTGGATTAATGGATTTAATTAAAGGAGGAGCTAATCCTTATACCATAAAAGTATCAGATATAGCTAAAGCTGCAAATATAGGAAAAGGAACTATATATGATTATTTCTCTACAAAGGAAGAAGTTATATCTAAGGCAATCCTCTATTTCATTAACAATGAAATAGAGGCAGCTTTTCTTAGGATAAAATCTATTAACAATTTTAAAGAAAAATTCTATGAAATATTATTTATAATGGTGAACAGTTTAGAAAACAATCTGTCCCCCCCCTTAAATATTCTTATATCAGCTGGAGGAATCAAAGAATTTTATGAGCATATAACAGATGAAAAACATGATATGAGAAAATGTTTAGAAATTATCAATGAAATTATTAAAGAGTTAATAGAAACAGGTCATAAAGAAGGTAAGATTACAACAAAGGAAAGCATGTTTTATCAAACTATGGCAGTTCGTGGAGTTATAGCAGGATTTTCCCATTATTTAAATCGTAAAAATATTACAATGATATAAGTCTAGAAGAAGCCATGGGGGGAACTGCTTATAAATTATTAATAAAATCATTAGACTAGGAGTTGTAAATTATGAGAGAAAAAAAAGAATCCTAAAAAGCCACTAGTATATTATTATATAGTGGTTACAATTATTGTTTTACTTTTAAATGCCTTTGTGTTTCCAGCTATATTAAGATCAAATATAGAAGAAATAGATTATGGCACATTTCTACAGATGTTAGAAAATGGGGGGGAAGTATCTAAGGTAGAGGTTACAGATAGGCAAATTGCCATTAAGCCCTCAAATGCCAAGGATAAGACTATTTATACTACAGGTAGGATGAATGACCCAGAGCTAGTTAATCGCCTTTTAGAAGCAGATATAAAGGAGTTTAGCCAAGCTATTCCAAAGGAAAATTCACCTATTATTAATTTCTTATTGACGTGGATAGGGCCTTTGTTGATATTCTTTGCCTTAGGTCAATTACTTACTAGAAGTATGCAGAAGAAAATGGGCGGAGGCAATTTTATGTCCTTTGGCAAAAGTAATGCCAAGGTCTATGTAGCAGCAGAAGCAGGAAAAACCTTTGAGGATGTGGCAGGTCAAGACGAAGCAAAGGAAGCCTTAACGGAGATTGTAGATTTTTACATAATCCAAAAAAATATGCCAGTATTGGAGCTTCAATGCCAAAAGGTGCATTATTAGTAGGGCCACCAGGAACAGGTAAGACCCTACTTGCCAGAGCAGTAGCAGGAGAAGCAAAGGTTCCATTCTTTTCAATTTCAGGCTCAGAATTTGTGGAAATGTTTGTTGGAATGGGAGCAGCAAAGGTACGTGATTTATTTAAGCAAGCGCAAGAAAAAGCACCTTGTATCGTATTTATAGATGAAATTGACACCATAGGTAAAAAAAGAGATAGCGGTGGCATAGGTGGCAATGATGAAAGGGAACAAACTTTGAACCAATTATTAACTGAAATGGATGGATTTGATGGTAAAGAAGGAGTAGTTATTTTAGCAGCTACTAATAGGCCAGAATCACTAGATAAGGCATTACTACGCCCAGGCAGATTTGATAGACGAATTCCAGTAGAATTACCAGATCTAAAAGGTAGAGAAGAAATATTAAAGGTTCATGGTAAAAAGGTAAAGATGAGTTATGACATTGATTATAACGCTATAGCCAGAGCTACAGTAGGAGCATCAGGCGCAGATTTAGCAAATATAGTTAATGAAGCAGCACTAAGGGCAGTTAGAAACAATAGGAATGAAGTATTACAAGAGGATCTAGAGGAATCAGTAGAAGTAATTATTGCAGGATATCAAAGGAAAAATGCAGTAATTTCTACAAAGGAAAAGAGAATAATAGCCTATCACGAAATTGGTCACGCCTTAGTGGCAGCAAAACAAACAGATTCAGATCCAGTACACAAGATTACCATTATACCAAGGACTTCAGGAGCATTAGGGTATACAATGCAAGTTGCAGAAGATGAAAGTGTATTAATGACTAAAGAAGAAGCCTTTAATAAAATAGTAACCTTAACTGGAGGTAGAGCTGCAGAGGAATTAGTATTTGGCACAATAACTTCAGGAGCGTCTAATGATATAGAACAAGCAACTAAAATAGCAAGGGCAATGGTAACTCGTTTTGGAATGAGTGAGCATTTTGATATGATGGCATTGGAAACAGTAAACAATCAATATTTAGGAGGAGATTCCTCCCTTATATGTTCTCCAGAAACATCAGCCAAAATCGATGAAGAAGTATTAAATATAATAAAAACTGCCCATAACAAAGCCCTAGAAATATTGAATGATAATAGGATAAAGTTAACAGAACTTTCAAATTATCTTTTAGAAATGGAAACCATAACAGGTGAAAAGTTTATGGAGATTTTAAATAATTAAAATGTTAAAAAAATAAAAAGTGGGTAAATTAATTGATATTACAATAGGTCTAAAGAGGAGGTAACAAATTGTTTAAAAAATTTGTTTAAAAGAAAAGGCGATTCGGAAAAAGAGGGAAACATCTCAATATATAATCCAGTGGAAGGAGAAGTAATTTCAATAGAAGAAACTCCAGATGAAGTATTTGCTGGGAAGATGTTAGGAGATGGATTTGCAATAAAACCTCAAGGCAATAAAGTATATTCTCCTGTAGCTGGAGAAATTAAAGTATTATTTCCCACTTTACATGCAGTAGCCATTGAAACTAAGGAAGGATTAGAAGTTCTTGTTCATATAGGAATAGACACAGTAGGATTAAATGGAGAAGGTTTTACAGGTCATGTAAAGGTAGGAGACAAGGTTCAACAAGGAGATTTACTAGTAAGTTTTGATAAAGATATTATAGAAGAAAAGGCAAAGAGTTCTATAACTCCTGTAATCATAACTAATATGGATATAGTAGAGAATATATCTATAAATTACGGAAATAAAGCTGCAAATGAAAAATTAGGAACTATCATATTAAAATAACTGTTGATATATAAAGATAGAGATGGAATTCCTCTCTATCTTTATTATGGAAATTCAGCAATTTAGCTGTATAAGATAAGAGGAGCGATTACATGGGAAAATTTAAAAAGCAATACATAATACCATATTATGAAACCCATAAATCTGGAAGAGTTACACCCATTTCATTGTTAAAATATTTAGGAGAAACCTCTGGTGACCATAGTGATTACAATGATATAGGCATTGATGAACTAAGAAAAATAACTATGGTTGGGTACTATATAAATGGAAAGCAAGGTTTGAACACTACCCTAAGGCAAAAGATAAAATAACCATAGAAACTTGGACATCTGGATTTAATAAATTTTACGCTAATCGGGAATTCATTATATATGATGACAAAGGAAAAGAAATAGGAAGAGCTACAACTCTATGGATATTCTTAGACATAAATAGAAAAAGGCCTATACGAATACCCTCTGAATTTGCTAAGATTTATGATATAATTGATGAAAAAGTTTTGGATGATTTTGTAGAATTAGAAGAAGCCTTTGATATTTCTAAAGAGCTAGATTTTATGTTAGAAAATTCGATATAGACTATAATAATCATGTAAATAATGTTATTTATTTAGAGTGGATTTTAGAAACAATACCTGAAGAAATAGAAAAAGACTATTTTTAAATGAATTTGAAATAGTTTACAAAAAAAGAAACTCTATATGGAGATTTTATAATTTCACAAAGGGATAAGGGTATTTTTAAAGAAGATTATATAATATTTAACCATTCTATTGTAAACAAAGAAAATAATGAGCTAAAAACTATAGGAAAAACAATTTGGAAGAAAAAATAATGTATGGATATTAGGAGGAATGCTTATGGAGTTTGTAGGTGTAAAAATGGATAAACAAAAACATATTGCTTTAGTAGCCCATGATAATATGAAGAAGGAGTTAATTCAATGGGTAAAGGATAATAGAGATGAGCTTAAAAAACATTTTTTTATGTGGTACAGGCACTACAGCAAAGTTGATATCCGATAGTACAGAATTACCAGTTAGAGCTTTTAAGTCTGGGCCGCTAGGTGGAGATCAACAATTAGGTGCTAGAATTGCTGAGGGAAATATAGACTTAATGATTTTCTTTTGGGATCCATTAGAAGCCCAACCTCATGATCCGGATGTAAAGGCACTTCTTAGGATAGCTGTTTTATATGATATACCTGTGGCTAATAATAGAGCCACTGCAGATTTTATTTTATCATCGCCATTATTAAATCAAGAATATACAAGACATATACTAGATTATTCTAAATTAATGAAGAATAGAAACAAATATTTTGTAGATAATATTTAAAAATAAAATAATTCCTAATTTACTTGCTTTATCTTAGAAGTAGTGTTATTATAATAATGTAGCTTTAATTCAGAAGTAAAAGATAATAACAAGAATTTCTGCAGTTGTAGTATTTTTTTATGTTTGCGAAATTTTATTTGTTGTGTTTTTACAGAGAATTAAAGAAATAAAATTTCGGAGGTATATGCATGAAAGGTACAGTAAAATGGTTTAACGCAGAAAAAGGTTATGGATTTATTACTACTGAAGAAGGTAATGACGTATTTGCTCATTTCTCAAAAATCAACAAAGACGGTTTCAAGACATTAGAAGAAGGTCAAGAAGTTGAATTTGAAGTAGTAGAAGGAGAAAAAGGTCTACAAGCTGAAGATATTACAATTATCTAGTAGAAAATAACTTACCTCTTGGAGATGTTAATCTCCAAGAGGTTTTTTTGTTAATATTAAATTAAATAGTTAGGAGAGGATCAAAGAATGGCAGAAAACAAAACAGTAGCAATAGTAAATGGTAAAGAAATAAGTCAAGACGATGTACTAAGATTCTTAAATGAAATAGGGCCACAAGTAGCTATGCAATTCCAATCACCAGAAGGAATTAAGAGAGTTGTAGAAGAATTAGTAAATCAAGAATTATTATACTTAGATGCTATTGAAAATAAATTAGATGAGACTCAAGAATTTAAAGAAATGTTAGAGCAAACAAAAAAACACTCTTCTAAAAGGTTATGCTCTTAATAAATTGATTTCAAATGAAGAAGTCAGTGAGGAGGAAAGCAAAAAAAATATTATGATGAACATATGGAATACTATGAAAAGAAAGAATCTTTAATAGCTAGCCATATACTAGTAGATAGTGAAGAAAAGGCAGAAGACATAATAGCTGAGATAGAAAAAGGCTTATCTTTTGAAGAAGCAGCAGGAAAATATTCATCTTGTCCATCAAAGGATGTAGGTGGAGCATTAGGAGAATTTACTAGAGGACAGATGGTACCAGAATTTGAAGAGGCAGCATTTAAAATGGAAGAAAAAGAAATATCTAAACCAGTAAAGACTCAATTTGGATACCATATTATAAAATTAATAGAAAAAAAGACCAGAAGGACAGATGGCTTTTGAAGAAGTAAAGGATCAGATATCTGAACAAGTATTGAGATTAAAACAACAAGATAGATATTTAAGTAAAATTGAAGAATTAAAAGGAAAATATCCAGTTGAACTGGTTAAGTAATTATGGAGGGTTTCAAACCCTCTATTTTTTTTATACATTTATACTATAAACTTAGTCTATAAGTAGGGTATTTCTTCATAAATGAATAAAATTCCTAAAAAGTGGTATCTATTTAGCAGGAGACTTATTTTAAATTATAAACTTTGGAGGTGGTTTTTTTGTTTGACGATAAATTGTCAAAAATGTTTATGAAGCAAAAGATGATGAGAACAGTGATACTTTCATTGCTTCCTCTGATTTTTTTTCTTCAATTTATTTTTTTTGGGTGGAGAAGCCTTGTTTTGTTATTAGTAGTGACAATATTTGGAGTGTTGACAGAGTATATCTTTGAAAAAAAGAATAACAAAAAAGTCTCAGAAGCAATTTTTGTAACTTGTATTTTATATACCATGACTTTACCACCATCGATACCTTATTGGATTGCAGTAGTTGGTATCATATTTGGTGTAGTTTTTGGTAAAGAAGTATTTGGAGGCTTTGGAAGAAATGTATTTAATCCGGCTCTAGTAGCTAGAGCTTTTGTTTATGTAAGTTTTCCAGCACCATTAACAATAGAATGGTCAAAGGCAGCTCAAGGATTTCCAGGAGGTTTTAGTGTATATTTAACGGAAGGAATAGAAGCTATTTCTCAAGCTACGCCAATGTTAATATTTAGGGAAACAGGTAGATTAACCTCTTTTAAAGATTTATTAATTGGGAATGTTTCAGGTTCAATCGGTGAAACAAGTGCTATATTAATAATCCTTGCAGGAATATACTTAATTTATAAAAAAAAGTCGCTGCTTGGGAGACTATGGCAGGATGTTTTGTTAGTTTTATAGGTTTAAGTAGTATTTTATATTTAGCAGGAAATTCCCAAATCCCAAATCCGGTTTTTGGAATAATAGCAGGAGGATTTTATTTGGAACAGTATTTATGGCTACAGATCCAGTCTCTTCTCCTAAAACTAAAGAAGGCAGATGGATTTATGGAATTATAATAGGAATAGTTACAGTAATTATAAGAGGCTATGCACTATTTGCAGGAGGTATGATGTTTGCCATCCTAATAGGTAATACCTTTGCACCTATAATTGATGAGGGTGTAAGGGTATATAAGAAGCATAAGAAGGAATCTAAAGAGAAGGGGGGGCGATGATATGAAGAAGTCATTTAGTTACCCTATAATCTTTATGGCAGTTATAACGGCTATCTTTACATTTATACTTGCATTTTTAAATTATAGTACTGCAGATAAAATAGAATTTTTACAAGATACTGAACTTAGAAGAAAGATATTATATGTATTTGATATTCCAATTCCATCGGAAAGTCCTGAAGATATAGCTAAAACCTTTAAGGAAAATGTAGAAGAAGAAACTATAGATGGAGAGAAAATATTTTTATAAAAGAAAATGATGAAATAAAAGGTTATGCTGTTCCAGTGGGAGGACCAGGATTATGGGGGGGAAGTATAGAAGGTTATATAGGATTATCTGCAGATCTTTCTCATATATTAGGTTTAGACTTTACAAATCATTCTGAAACTCCTGGATTAGGAGGAAGAATTTCAGAAGATGAATTTAAGGAACAGTTTAGAAATTTAGATTTATCTCAAAGTCAAGATGGAGACTATATCATATATAGGCCTGCACCAGGGGGGAAATGTAGATGCCATCACAGGAGCTACATTGACATCTAAATCTGTAAGTGATTTTCTTAACCAAGATATCTACGAATTTATCAAAAGTAAAAGGGGGGGATAAGTAATGGCTAAAGATAATATTAAAAAGATTTTCAAAACGGGAATTTGGGATGATAACCCAGTATTTAGGCAGATATTAGGTATATGTTCAGCACTAGCTGTTACAAACCTAATGATGAATTCTCTGATTATGGGTTTAGGTTTAATATTTGTAACTGCATTATCTTCATTAACCATTTCTATAATTAGGCAATTTACACCTAAACATATTAGAATGATGGTTCAAGTACTTATTATTTCAGCATATGTAATTATAGTTGATATATTTTTAAAAGCATATCTACCAGAAATGAGTAAGGCCCTAGGCCCCTATGTAGGATTGATAATTACCAACTGTATAATTATGGGAAGAGCAGAAGCCTATGCACAAAAAAAATCCACCTTTAGAGTCGTTTTTTTAGATGGTGTAGCTTCTGGAGCTGGATATACGATGGTACTTTTGATTATTGCTTTCTTTAGAGAACTTATGGGTTTTGGTACCATATTTGGATATCAAGTTTTAGGGGGGGATTGGTGGACTCCTTGGAGCATAATGGTAATGCCGCCAGCTGCCTTCTTTATTTTAGCTATTATTATTTGGATTACCCATAATATTCAAGATAAAGATGAAGGAGAGGTGGCTAAATAATGGTGGAACTTAATCCTTTTGTCATATTTATAGCAGCAATATTTACAAATAATATGATTTTATCAAATTTTCTAGGTATGTGTTCTTTTATTGCAGTTTCTAGAGAAATACCAACGGCTTTAGGTTTAGGACAAGCAGTTACTGTAGTATTAGGATTTACATCAATAATAAATTATTTAATCTATCATTATGTTCTAGTTCCTTTAGAATTAGAATACTTAAGATTTATAGTATTTATAGTTAGTATAGCAGCCTTGGTACAATTATTGGAAATGATATTGGAAAGGTATTTACCAAATTTATATTATGCCTTGGGAATATTTCTACCATTAATAACAGTAAACTGTGCAATATTGGGAGTATCTTTATTTATGATTATTCGTAATTATACATTCCTTCAGTCTGTAGGATTTGCAATAGGTTCAGGTATTGGATGGACCTTAGCCATAGTAGCAATGGCAGGAATAAGGCAAAGGATCAAAAATGCACCTATACCTAAAGGATTACAGGGAGCGGGAATTACATTGATAATTACCGGATTAATGGCTTTAGCTTTATAGGCTTTTCAGGCATTGTCCAAATTCAGTAAGGAGGGGGTAAATATGAATAGTATTTTAATGACAACTTTAGCTTTAACAGTTATTTCTGCCATATTTGCCTTACTACTTACCATAGCAGATAGAACAATAGGTAATTATGGTGAAGTACAATTAACCATTAATAATGACAAACAATTTACTGTAGAAGGAGGTAGTTCTCTATTATCCACATTAATAGAGCAAAAGATATTTATTCCTTCTGCTTGTGGTGGTAAAGGAACTTGTGGATATTGTAAAGTTCAAGTTCATGAAGGTGGAGGACCTGTATTACCTACAGAACTACCTTTTTTAACTAAAGAAGAATTAGAGAATAACGTAAGACTATCTTGTCAATGTAAAGTAAAACAGGATATAAAAATAGAAATACCAGAAGAATTATTTAATGTCAAAGAATTTGAAGCTACAGTGGAAGATATAGTAGATTTAACTTCAGTAATAAAATTAATTAGAATTAAATTGCCAGAAGGCGAAGAAATCAACTTTAAACCTGGACAATATGTTCAGCTAAAGGCGCCTTTATATGAAGGAAACGATGAAGAAGTATATAGAGCGTATTCTATAGCTTCGTCTCCAAAGGAAAAAAACTATATAGAATTAGTTATTGGATATGTACCAGAAGGTATAGCCACTACTTATGTTCATCACCATTTAAAAGTTGGAGATTCTGTTCACATAAATGGACCTTATGGAGATTTTTATTATCAAGACAATGATAGGGAAATGTTATTAGTGGCAGTAGGTACAGGAGTAGCCCCTATACTATCTATACTTAAACATTTAAAGGAAAATAATATCAATAGAAAAGCTACATTTTACTTTGGAGCAAAAACACCAGATGATTTATTTATGTTAGATTCTTTTAAAGAATTAGAAGAAACCCTATATGATTTTAAATTTGTACCTTGTCTATCTAGGGCAACAGAAGAACATAATTGGGATGGATTTAAAGGTAGAGTTAACAACGCCTTAGATGAATTTATAGAGAGTGGAGATAATAAAGAGGCTTATTTATGCGGTAATGAGCCTATGATCAATTCAGTAACAGATTCTCTGACAAAGAAAGGTATTCCAGAAGAACTAATTTATTATGATAAGTTTTAACAAAATGGGCGAAAGCCCATTTTGTATTTAAAGTGTTTTGTAATGAAAATGTAATATTGTTGTAATTTTACCATAATATTCATATGCTATCCTTATAGCAAAGGAGATGATAAAATGAAAGCTAAAAAAAATAATAACCACATTTTTAGCAGTAACATTACTTTTAACAAGTTCATCTTTAGTACTTGCAGACAATCATAAAGAAAATAGAATTAACTACGGAAAAATAGAAAATCTAAAACTACAAGAAGATAAAATTAAGATATAATATGAAACAATAAATTATGATAAAAACAATATTAAAATCACCATGAGGATACCTTCAATTGGTGGCCTAAAAGATATAGATTTCCAAAAAGATATTAATAATTCTATTAGGGAATCGGCATTATCTGAAAAAAGAAGATTTTATGGAACAAGCTATTTTAGAAAATGTCAAAAGAAAAAGACGAGGCTATTCACCATTAAATTTTGAATTTAATTATAATTACGAAGTAAGAAATACACATAATATTTTGTCACTATTAATAAAAAAATATAAATATAGCGGTGGAGCTAATGGTGAATCCTTTAATGAATATTACAATATAGATATAAGAGAAAGCAAATTACTGAAATTAGGTGATTTATTTAAGAAAAATAGTAACTATATTGATAGAATCAATGAAGAAATTCTTGAATTAATATCTAAAGACCCAGATAAATATTTTACTGGAGATAACGGATTTAAAACAATAAGTTCAGATCAAGAATTTTTCATTGAAGATGGAAATTTAATAATCGCATTTCCAAAATATAGTATTGCTCCTGGTTCAACGGGTATACCAACTTTTAAAATATCATTAAAAGATTTAGATGATATTTTAGTAGATTCTTATTTAGCTTATAAAGACTATGTGTATGTGAATGAAGAATATGAATTTAGTTTCTCAATGCCTTCAAGTTGGGAGGATAAAGTCAAGATAGTAGAAAAATCAGATTTAGAAGACTATATTATAGATGAATATGAATTTGATGATATTGAGTTTATAGTTGATTTTATTTATACACCAGATAATAAAATCAAAGAAGAGGCTAAGTTACTATCAATAATTGTATTGGAAAAAGATGAGTATGATTCTTTAAGAAGAACATTAAAGAATAAATTAGGAGAATTACTAGGAGAAAAAGAAGATTTTGTATATTTAGGAAAGATATATTCTAATCCTTATAGCTCAAAATCCTCAGAGTATACTGAGTTCCAATTAAGGTCCTCTGATATTCAAGGTAGACTAGATAGATTATTTGAATTCATTGATGAAGAAGACAAAGATGATGATTCTAAAGATAAAAACAAAGAAAAAGATAAAGATAAAGAAAAAGATAAATCCAATAAAGATTTAGATAAGTATAAATGGGTTTTTATAAATGGCAAGAGAGAAAACCTAAATAAATCAATGTATAAAAATGAAAATGATAATTTAATGATACCAGTAGCTAAAGTTTCTAGAGGACTAGGATACAAAGTAAAATGGAATCCTCAAAACAATACCATAACTTTAGATGGTGGTAAAGTTGCTACTATCACAATAAATTCAAAAAAAATATTCTACACCAAATTCAACTATAACTTTAAAAGATGAGGCAAAGATAATTAATGGAACCACATTTGTTCCTGTAGATTTCTTTAAAAAAAATTGTTAGAACTAAATGTTGACATAAATAGTGAAGGCATGCTGAATATATATAAATAAACCTTTTAAAAAAAAGAATTTTCCTAATTAATTAGGAAAATTCTTTTTTTATTTAATAGGAGCGTGTCCAGCAAAGCTGGTCACTTACATGTTGGTGAAAGTCCAACCTACGTAATCGCCAAGGAGCGTAGTAGATATATAACCATGTAATGGTGAGAACCATTGCATGAAGCGTTATGAAAATGTACCGAAAGTGGTGCTATCGAATATGCAGACCGTAACATAAAGTGAATCTTGCAGCACTGTTAGAAAACCCCGAGGGGGGGACAAAGAAACTGACGAGCCTCTTCCTATTGGGCGAAGTCCATGGAAGTCAAGGTATAGAACTTGGAGCCCTTGACGAAGAAGTTTCCGGTGTATGGAGAGCGGTATGTATAGAATGTAAGAGACTGGAACTGGAGAGGTCCTAACTCGCGATTTACGACAATCTATAAGCGTTTAGTGAAAGGAAAGTCGGCGAGAAGGAAGTCGGAGGGGAAAATAGTACCAACGATGATGTAGACAACATAACTACATCTAGGGAAGGTTCCCTACTTAATTCAGGTTTTTAGAGGGGGGGGTAAGAGTGAGTGAATGTTCAAAGAACTAACAACACCATAGATAAAGTTCGACAACTCCAAAGAAAACTATACCAATCAGCCAAGATTAATAAGGCGAGGAAATTTCATGCTTTGTACGATAAGCTCTATCGAGATGATATTCTCCTCAAAGGATGGAGCACTGTGAAAGCTAATCAAGGTAGTGCAGGAATAGATGAACAAACAATAGTGGATATTGAGAGTTATGGAGTGGATAAACTTATTCTTGAAATTCAAAATGAGTTAATGGAAGGAGTGTATAATCCTCCGCCTGTACGACGAGTATATATACCAAAAGCTGACGGTAAGAAAAGACCGCTAGGTATACCTACTGTAAAAGACCGTATAATTCAATCTGCAATGAAAATTGTAATTGAACCAATATTTGAGGCAGATTTTAAAGATTGTTCATTTGGTTTTAGACCGAAAAGGAATCAACACCAAGCGTTAGAAGTAATACGAAAAGCCTGTAACAATAAAGGAAACTACGTACTTGATGGCGATATCAAAGGATATTTTGATAACATAAATCATGAGAAACTAATGTTATTGGTAGAGAAAAGAATTAGTGACAGAAGAATCTGTAAGCTCATAAGGAAATGGTTAAAATCTGGAGTAATGGAAGATGGAAGACTAGAAACAAGTGAACTAGGAAGCCCACAAGGTGGTGTCATTTCGCCGTTGCTAGCAAATATATATCTAGATTACTTAGATACCGTATGGGAAAGATTCTACAGTCATTTGGGGAAGTTGATTCGTTTTGCAGATGACTTTGTAATTGTTTGCAAGAATTACAAGGACGTAAGTCAAACCTACTCAGCAATTCGGTTAATAATGAATCGACTCGAACTAAACCTAAACATAGATAAGACTAGAATAGTTAACCTGTGGGGGTGGAAAAGAAGGATTCATTTTCTTGGGATTTGAAACCAGGAAAGTCAAAATGAAAAGAGCAAATGGTACAGAATACTATGCCACAGAGCAATGGATTAGCAATAAATCTAAACAAAACGTACAAGCAAAAGTTAAAGAAACCTTAAAAGATTCTACTCTGTATCAAGACATTGAAGTCGTGATAAAACGCCTAAATCTGAAGATTGTGGGGGGGTGGAGAAATTATTATGGTATCTCACCAGCAAGGACATTACTAAAAATTGATAAATTTATTCTGACGAGACTAGTAATTTGGTACAACAAGAAGAGACAGAATAGAAAGTTATATAAGTATTATGAACTTGCTAAACAGTTCAAAGATTTAGGATTAAAAAGAGTAACATTCGCATCGTAATGCTGTTGGAAGAAGAATTTCGGAAAGCCGTATGAAGGAGAACTTCACGTACGGTTTGATGAGGAGGTTCTGGCAGAGGTTATTCCAAAGCCAGAACTTTACTCTACAA
>JMBX01000036.1_pt1 | contig 32094 bp, 52 predicted proteins | sample 616521 | NCBI WGS metagenome assembly JMBX01 (sample SAMN02727906, study PRJNA239997) | anaerobic digester metagenome | biome: anaerobic digester; isolation source: mesophilic anaerobic digester inoculated with municipal waste water sludge... | place: Germany: Bielefeld University, CeBiTec ...
GACTGTCGAATAGAACGACAAATAGCCACCAAACCACCAGCCCCAATCGCGCTGATTAAAATCGCATTCCATGGCGCGGGGATAAAGGACAGCGAAATGCCCCCCCATTCCTTAATTAAAACGTTCGCCAGATACGCGCCAACAATGCCCGCTACCGCCGCACCGAGAAATTTAAATTTATAGCCTTTCATCGCGGTGTCAGTTATAAAGCCAACAATCGCGCCTACCAATATCATCTGTATCCAGGGGTTTAGTTCAAACATCTCGCCTCCATAAATAACACTATATCAAATTCTGCATTTTCCAACACCCGTGCGCTTTGTGCTGTCACTCGCGGTTTCGTGAGCACGGGTAAGGAATTTCACCATATCAGAATTGTCATATCAAATTATAGCCCGGTTTCACGAAATATCCGGATTTTATATAAAGAATGGTATACTTAAAAGGATAAAAAAAAGTCATCACGCTGGAGGAGTTTTATGAAAGTTGTCATTCAACAGAGTCAACTCGCACATGGGGGGGTGAGTGTGGTTGCACGTGCCGTAACCCCCCCGCTCAACCTTGCCTGTGCTTTCGAACATTCTCATTAAACTGATGGGGAACGCTTGCGCCTTTCTGGCACCAATCTCGAACTGGGAATCAGCGCCTGGATTGATGCGAAAGTGGAAAAGGAAGGCGGATTAACCGTTCCAGCCCGCACCTTTGCGGATTTGGTTAGCAACCTGCCCAGCCGCGAAGTCACGCTCACCGTGGATATTCCCACCCAAACCTTAAATGTCAAATGTGGCACACTCAACACCGACATCAAAGGCATCAGCGCGGATGAATTCCCACCTATGCCAGCACCCGACCTTGATGAAGCCATCCCATTGAACGTGGCAAACTTCAAAGAGATGATTAACCAGGTTGTCTTTGCGGCATCTACTGAAGATTCACGCCCCAATCTCACCGGCGTTCACATGAGTTTTGAAGACGAAATGCTCGAAATGGCGGCAACCGATGGCTATCGCATCTCAATCTCGCGCGCGCCGATGGCAGGCGTGGGCAAGCAAAGCTCAGAAGCGCTTGTGCCCGCCCGCGCGCTTTCTGAACTCTCGCGTGTGGCAGTCAATGGTGATGAAACCCTGAAGATGACTTTTCCTCCCGGTCGTGGTCAGGTAATTTTCCATCTTAAAGACGTGGAACTGGTCTCGCAGCTGATTGAAGGTAACTTCCCCCCCAATTACAACGCCATTATCCCGCCCACTTTCAAAACCCGCACCGTGCTTTCAACCAGCGATATGCTCAAAGCCTGTAAGCAGACAGAAATTATCGCGCGCGAAGGCAACTACATCGCGCGACTTGACATTCAGCCCGATGAAAACGGCGATGGCATTGCCCAGCTGGATATTTCTGCCAATTCCGAACAAACCGGTTCATCTGAAGTGATTGTAGACGCTTCGGTTGAAGGTGTGCCCTTGCTGATTAGCTTCAACATTCGCTACCTGCGCGAAGCGCTTGAAGTTATCAAAACTCCGACCGTGATTTTGGAAACAAACGCCCCCAACACGCCTGGTTTGTTACGCCCGGTCGATGATGAAAGCTTCAAGCACATCATCATGCCCATGAACATCCCCCCCCGCTAAATTTTTCCTTATTAGATTCAAAAAGGCTGCTCGTTCAAAGCAGCCTTTTTCTTTTATATACAAACGGCGAGACTAAACCAGGGACATACCCAGTTTGAGCGCCTTTTGGTTGACTTCAACAAACTGCTCGCGCACGTTCTCCGCGATAATCTTGTTCCAGTCGATTTCATCGTGCAAGCCCAGGGCTTTAAGCGCTACGCCCAATAGAATGATGTTCATCGTGCGGGGGGGATTGCCGAGTTTTTCGGCTTCTTCGGTTGCGTCAAGCGCGATAACGCGCCCGGCACGCGCTTCAATCAACTCCTGAATATTAGGCGGATAGACGTCCTTGCCGGAAAGCACGCCAATCGGGTTGACGCGCGCGCGGTTCAAAATAACCACGCCTTCGCCATCATCACGCAGATATTCCAAATTGCGCAGAACTTCAAGTTCCTCAAAGCCGATGATGATATCACCTTTTTTTCTTGGATACAACCGGTGACCAGACTTTTTGCCGTAGCGCACGTGGGTCAGCACGGGACCTTCGCGCTGGGACATGCCATGCACTTCGCTCATTTTCACGTCGTAGCCATTGTCTTGCAAGCCAAGGGTCAAAAGGCGGCTTGCCAAAATCGTTCCCTGGCCGCCAACACCAGTCAGTAGAATATTTTAGTCATGCTTAGGCTCCTTTCAGTTGAATGGCATCCACAGGACAGACCTGCGCGCAAACGCTGCAACCCACGCATTTGTAGGGGGGGTCAATGCTGGATTTTTTTCTTATCCACCTGGAAGACAATCGCCGGACAGCCGGTGCGGGTACAGGCCTTACAGCCGATACAGACATCTTCGAGCACTTCGTATTGCGTTTTGAAGGGGGGGTTATTGAACTCTTTCAGATCCCATTCGTGCATTTTCTTGAGCGCGCAAGGCCAGCGGGTGATGATAACCGACGGACCTTCAAGTTCCAACGCCCAGTTAAGCGTTTCTTTAACTTCTTTAAGGTTGTTCGGGTTGATAGTGCGCACGTTTTCAAAGCCCAGTGTTCTCACCAGCGCTTCGATATTCACCTGTTCGGTGATTTCTCCCTGCACGGTCATGCCACTGCCGGGGTTTTCCTGCTGACCGGTCATGGCGGTGATGCGGTTGTCGAGAATGACGTTTACCGTGTTGCTCTTGTTGTAGGCCACATTCATCAGGGAGTTGATACCGGTATGGAAGAAAGTGCTGTCGCCCAGAACCGAAACGACGCGCATTTTGTTGTCTTCAATCGTGTCAAAGATTTGCTGCGCGCCATGGCCAGCGCTGATGCTGGCACCCATGCAGATAGTGCTTTCAATGGCATGATAAGGCGCGCCCGATGATAAGGTGTAACAGCCAATATCGCCAGAAATCATCACATTGCGCTTGCGACCCAGCTCAAAGAAGAAACCACGATGCGGACATCCGGCGCAAAGTGTGGGCGGACGACCGATAAGCGCTTCGGCCAGTTCCGTGTCAGCTTCGATTTTTTCGCCATAGATGACTTCGCGAATGACTTCCGGCAGCATTTCGCCGTTGCGCGGGAAGATGTTTTTACCGTCACAGGCGATGCCCAAAGCGCGTACAAAGTCCTCGATGTAGGGGTCGTTTTCTTCAATGATGTAAACTTTGTCAACTTTCGAGGCAAAGTCTTTGATCATCTCTGCTGGCAAGGGGTTTGTGAAACCAAGTTTGAGATAGGAGGCTTCATCGCCAAAACTTCGCGGGCGTAAAGATAGCAATCGCCGGAACAGATGATGCCAATCCTGGTGTCGCCATATTCGGCACGGTTCCATTTGCAGTTATTTGAATAATCTTCCAACAACTTCAAATTGCCTTGCAGTTTCACCTTCATGATGCGCGCGTTGGCAGGCACAGCAACATACTTTTGATATTCTTCGCGTAGGGCTTGATGGGCACTTCAACCCGTTCGCCTAACTCAACCAGACTTTTGGAATGGCACACACGTGTGGTCATGCGGTAAAGCACGGGCACATCATATTGTTCGCTTATTTCAAAAGCATCGGCGAGCATATCTTTGGCTTCCTGACTGTCAGCGGGTTCAAACATCGGCACCATGGCAGCTTTGGCATAGTTGCGGTTGTCCTGCTCGTTCTGCGAAGAGAACTGGCCAGGCTCATCGGCCGTGATAACCACCGCGCCACCGCTCACGCCCATATAAGCGAACGTGAAGAACGGGTCCGCGGCAACGTTTAAGCCAACGTGTTTCATAGCCGCCAAGGCTCGCGCACCCGCGATAGACGCGCCAATAACCGACTCGAGGGCTACTTTTTCATTAGGCGCCCATTCAGCTTTAATGACGCCTTTATATTTGGAGATATTTTCGAGAATTTCAGTGCTGGGTGTACCCGGATAAGCGGCAGCAAACGCACGCCAGCTTCGTAGGCACCACGAGCAACAGCTTCGTCTCCAGTTAAGAGATGTTTCAAAATGGCCTCCTTGGATAGTTTTTTTGCTTGGCACACGCCAACAATACTATTGTAACGCAAATACCGGGTATTAGGACCTTATTTTTTTGTTTTTATTCAACTGCTTCACAAAAATTTTTTTACTTGATTAAATTTTCCATACTGCGATTTTTCTGATAAAATGAAAGGTTAGCTTGTAATCGAATATTTGACGAATCTAACAATTGACGCCATTGTTAGATAATGGTATAACTAAGCAAATTAAGCTTAGACGGTCGTCTAACCCTCTGCTAATAAAATATATTTTAAGGATTACACACAATGAGTTCTTATACGGACGCAAAACTTCACTGGGAATTTGGTACCGCCTATGATTTCTTCGTAAGCCAATTAGTGCTTCATCACCCTGAACGCTTTAGCTTGCGACCAAACTGGGCAGCAGGTGTACGTTCCCGTTTAAATCCTGAATTAAGGCAAACGCTTGAACACGCTGAAAACGCATTACCCATGCCCATTCGCTTTGTTTTCAACCTGCCTGGAAAAACCAAAACGCTGATGCGGTGCTCAAAGAGCTTGGAAGCCTGGCGCCCCCCCTAAAACGTCTTGAACTTATTTCTGGTTTCGAACGCATCAACCCGACCTGCCAAAAAAATTTTGCGTGAAACTACACCTGGCAATCCATGGTCCGATGTCGAACGTGAGATGCTTCTTGAAAGCACAGCAAATGCAGACCGCAAGAGCAGCCCACGGTACTTAGAAAGCCTTTATGCCATTTGGTCAGACCCTAAAGCTTTCTCGGATATGTATCTCGCTGCATTAACCGCCTATAAGGACAATTTTTCGCTGAAGAAGAACAACGCATTCTGCCAGCGCTGAAGCAAGCGCTTTCTTACGCGCAAATGCGCGCGGGCAGCCTTTCTTTGCCTTTACTGCTTGAAGACCTGACCTCAGGCGTGCGCTATTCTGACCTGGAACAAACCAAAAACATCCACCTGGCACCCTCTTTTTGGATTTCGCCCTTGATGTTCTCAGTCCGTCCAGAAAAAGACCGTTTAATTATTCTCTATGGTGCCCGTCCGGATAACATGGCAATTATCCCCCCCGGCGACCCCCCCGTGCCGGATAGTCTTATGCGCGCGCTCAAAGCCGTGGCAGACCCTACCCGCTTGCGCATCATGCGCTTTTTAGCACAAAGCCCACAAACCGCGGCGCAACTTTCGCGCTCTTTACGATTGCGCCCGCCAACAGTAAACCATCACCTGAACGAGTTGCGAATTGCCGGACTGGTGCATATTACGATAAGCCAGGGCGGTGACCGCCAGTTTGCCACACGATATGATGGCATTGACGCCATGCACGACCTGCTGACGCGCTATTTGCATGGAATCTAAATATGGAAGAAAGCACCGAAGCCCTGTCAACCGAGCCCGATGAACGCGGTACAGACAGAAAAAGCAATCCCATCAAGACCTATATTGAAAGACTAAAAGCCTTTAGCACTAATGCGCGCTTGTTTTTAGTCGGCGGTTTTCTGTTTGGTATCGCTGGTGGTATCAACCAACTGCTCTTCAATTTTTACGTTCTGAGTCAAGGTTATACTGAAGGGACACTGGGAAAATCGTTACCGCGCGCAGCCTGACAACTTTGCTGGCCGCCATCCCGATGGGCTATCTTGTTGACAAAATAGGGCGCAAACGAGCCTTTTTCTTTAGCCACCTTTCCTTCGCGCTAAGCATTGTGTGCATCCTTCTGTTCCCATCCATACCTGTATTCCTGACAATGGGTATGGTGCAAGGCCTTGCCCAATCCTTATCCGTTGTCGCGCAGGGGGGGCCATTCCTGATGGAAAACAGCGAGGAAACCGAACGCACCTATCTGTTCAGCATCTCTTCGGGCATCGGTACGACAGCCAGCTCGGTAGGACAATGGTTTGGTGGCTTTCTACCCGGTATCTTCGCGGGAATGCTCCTGGTAAGCGCCATGGACACCAAAGCTTATAGTGCCGCTTTGTGGTTTGTAGTCCTGTTCGCGCTTTTAGCGCTTGTACCAATAAGTTTTATAAAGGAAAACCGTCGTGATCCAAGCGCCAAGCGCTCTGTGTTTGCTCCTGTTACCTTCTTTAAACGCGCACCGAAAAAAATTCACCAGGCTCATTTTACCCGGCTTGGTTACCTCAATCGGCGCTGGCATGGTTATGCCCTTTATGAATGTCTTTTTCCGAAACGTTTACCGCCTTTCGGATAATTCCATCGGTGTTATTTTTGCCTGGGGGCAGTCTGGCGATGGGTATCGGTTTGATTATCGCGCCAATGATTGCCGAACGCGTGGGCAAGATTCAAACCGTAGTAGCCACCCAAGCCTTGTCCATTCCTTTTTTTGGTCTTACTCGGTTTTTCCGGTAGAGTTGAATTAGCTGTAATCGCGTATTATTTCCGATTGACGCTGATGAATATGAGCAGCCCTATTTTTTTTCCACCTTTGCCATGGAACAAGTCGAGCCAGAAGCGCGCGCCATGTTAGCCAGCCTTAACAGTATGGCCTTCAACTTTGGCTGGGCATTTAGCCCGACAATCAGTGGTATCTTGCAGGAACGACATGGTTTTGGCCCATCATTCACAATTACTATCATCCTTTATACTGTTTCAACCTCAATGTATTACTTCTGGTTTTGGCACAAGAAGAATACACCTGCCACGGTTGAGCAGGCACAAAAGCTGAATTAATTGATTGAGATTACACCAAACGAAATGCTTTAGCTCTCCGGGTTAATCCTAAACTCGTAGATACCGTCTTCATAAGTCCAAAGATGCCCACAACCCGGGCAGGTTTGATTTTCGCGCGCCTCAGGCAAGCTGGTATCACAAATCGGGCAAGCGAAAAGGCATCGCCTTCAGGTTTTGGCCAGATCCGACAGCAACAGACTTGATGAACACGCTCGGGCTAAGCTGAATGATGCCCCCCCGTATGCTGGAACAGAGAATCTAACGCAACCAAAACCTCGTGTTTGACCCGTCGTTTCAACGCGTTGATGCGAAAATGGGATACGGTGAGCTGTTTTTTTAAGCGCGAACTGGTTCTCTTTAAGCAATTTGCGAACGGTTTTAGGATGAAAATTGTAATTTAGCGCGACAAATTCCACCTGTTCTTTGGTGAAAGGGTTCCATTTTTGTTTACCCAGGAGATAGCGCGCGATGGCTTTGAGATTGCGCTTGTTGGCAAATTCAAGAACAAACACAGCATCCTCACCAAGCACCCGGCGCACGTTGGCAAGGGCACTGTTAGCATCGGAAAGATGATGCAGGGTGCGGATCATCGTGGCACCATCAAAAAGACCGCTGACAAATGGCAGCTTGTAAATATCCGCGGTGACGTAGACATAACGCGACGAATCACCCAGGCGTTCGCGCGCCTGCAAGAGTTGTGTGCGGGAGTAATCCAAGAGCACAATGCGTTCCCAGCCGGCATAACGGGGGGGCGTATTGCGCCCGGCACCCGCGCCAAGTTCCAGCAAAAGCTTGCCTTGCTTGGGCATCAGCCGTTTTAGCGCGACTTCTTCAACCGCGTCTTCATAGCGACGCTCGCCGGTATCCCAAAATACTTCCTGGTAATCAGAGCCTTCGTAGGAACAGACCTGGGGGGGTTTCTTCCTGATGAATATCGCTTGTGGTAGCAGCTGGTTTATCACTGTCTTTCATGTCAATCCTCGTTAAAGAAATGTTGGGCAGGTTTGCCGGCAACACCCAGAGATACCTCCTTACCGCTGCTTCCTCTCGGACCTGACGGGGTTCGCAGGGCTCTGCCGCACCGGTCCCACCCAACGGGAATAAGGATACCTGTTTCCGGGGGCGGGTGTCAATTCTTCGTGGCATTTTTTTATCTGAAGAGTGGCGTCGCATAATTTTGCCCGTTTTACGATTTTCTTAGCCACTTTCATTTTACTTGCCAATACCGTGTTCTTAAATAATGGTATAAGTCCGTATCTTTAGACTGCTTACTCCAAAAATGTTCCGGAGAAATGACGATATATTTGCCAGGGTCGCTCAAACAATCTTTCCAGGTTGCCACCATCCCTTTTTGCTGCAGGGATACGTTTTATCCAGTAATTGCGTATTGCCATCAGGAATAACATGTAAATGCAAATAGTCATCAGCTTGGAATCCTTCTGGTTGATGTTTTAATAGTTGTTCCGCCCAAAGCGTTTGACGCATTAATTGATAGAAAGGTTCAAACCAACAGCAAGTGAGTGTATTCTCATTCAAATACCGGCTACTTGTAATTAAATCAATATAGCGGGCTTTTCGTATTTCTCCTCCTCTTCCTGCTGATTTGTCTTCGTTCCCATATAACTCAACATATTTCCACTCAATCGGGATTAAGAATCTTCGACCATCACGATGTTGTGCGTAAATCAAGGCATCGACAGAAGTACAGCTGCTTCCTCTTGTGTTATTACCTTCGTTTAAGAAGTTAATCTTTCCACCTACAGCCTCAAACTGAATATATCCCTCAAGGTTCTCCGCGATAGGGAAAACATCTGTAAAATCGTCCGAGACGGTCTTTAGCAGATTCAAAACGGCGTCTTTTTCATACCTAAGTTTGAACAAATGATTCAAACAAGCTATTTGCGAAGATAATACATGACCGGTTGGATACTTGCCACCCCCCCACCAAACGATGTTATTTTGCTTAAATAGTCAAGCACTTCATCCCTGATTTCAGGATACAAATTTAATAGACCGTCTTGAAGCACGAAAGGATATTTCCCAGCCATAAACTTTCCGCCACCAGTATCACCGTCAAAGAAACCATTATTAATTAATTCCAAGCCACGTTTTTTTTCTCTTTAGTTTTGAAATTCATTCTTAATCCTCCATTTGTCACTTAAAACGTCTATTTACCCTTCTAGAAATCGCATTATCGTCCCTTAAACAAGACTCTGCTCGCAAATATCCTGATAACCACAACCACGACAACGCGACACAGTGCTATGTGAACGGCTGGGCGCGTCAGCGCAAGCTTCAACTGTACGCAGCTGATTAATCAAATCCAAAAATCTTTCCTTTTCAACCTCGTTGTAGGGTACTTCAAAACTCTTATCCTGATAACGAATGACCCCATAAGGCGGTGCTTGCCCATAACTTTGCTCCAGCAGATAGCAATATGCCAAAACCTGAAAGACATGCGCGCGGTAAGCTTGGGCAGGCGCGGGCGTTGACTTAAAGTCAACCGGCACCAACTCATCACTTGCCAGACGCATCACGTAATCGGGTTTGCCAACCAGTCTTAGCTTTGAATCAAAAAAAACGGCTTGGGAACGGCTTGCAGCTGGTCGGTATCGGCGTATATCAGGCGCCCACTGGGCAGTCCACTGGCCTTTTTGAACCATAAGGCAAGCAAGACTAAAACAAGCGCGATACCTAATAAGAGAACAGGTATAAGCCAGATTTTCATTTTCCCACCAGAATAATGATCAGGGCTATCAATGCCAGCAAGGCTGCGACAACAATCAGGACGGGTACCAGTTTCACCTGCCTTGCATGGGTTTGATGGCTTTGCGTGCCAGCATCCATGGCGGGCTGATTCGCTGATGGCTCACCTTGCAATTGATACCACCATGCCCGCTCGCAATACAGAAAACTGTTTAGTTCCGAAGCTTTAATCACACGCATGGCTCAATTGTAACTGCTGATATCAAAATGTCGAATGAGAAATGAAATAACATAGCCTTAAACACTTGCTAAATTTTGCTTATATTGCGTTAGCAATAACACGAGTAACATGATCGTAATATTGCTATTTGCAAATTTGCTTATTAAAACACAATCAATCAAGGCGTTTTTCTCGCGCAAAGAATACTGCCATAGAAAAACCCGCTTGCGCGGGCTTTTCTATTAAATCTTAATCTATTGATAAGCTTTTATTACTGATTAGTTTCGTGGTCAGCTAACAGTTCGGTGAATTCATCTATTTTCTTGGTCAGCATTTCCTGACGATAGGCGGTGGTGATATCCGCACGGGTGCGCTCAATGATACCCCCCCGTGCCAGGTCCGTCCGCCGGCGCAGCCCATCGGTAACAGCATCGGGATAGTCCATCGTTACCAGTTGGGTAAAAATCTCATCCATATTGAACAGCAAACGTTCAACTTCATCGGTATAACCTGTGCGCAAGATATCCAGCAACGTCGCCGCATCTCACCGATTGTTTCAGTCAGCCCATTCAGCCACGCGGGAAGGTCTATGCCCATTTCGTTGGGAGAAGGAATAGGCTGGTCGTAAATAATCGCCGCGGTTAGCTTGGCTTCGCAAAACTCCTTTAGCGCGTCCTGAGTGTAGCCTGTGTAATAAAGGTCAGGATGTTCACGCTTGAGATGCTGAAGAATGTCATCCACTATCACTTGGCCCTGTTGCAATTCTTCTTGTGCCTGCTGCACATCGCCCCTGTGAATAGCGCGAATGGTAAGCGAGGCACGGCGAATCAACTCGCGCGCGTTTTTGAGAGCTTGCTCACGCTGATCGGTTTTCGCGTTGAATTCCTCGTGAATTTGCTCACAGATTTTTTTCTAAATTCTTCAAACTAGCCTTCTTCCGACGGGTCTTTTGGGTCTGCTGTTCTAAAAAGCTGGTCGGCCAGCGAGTGTCCTCTGGGGGGGATTTTGATTTCGCCAAAGTTTTTCTCGTAGCGCAGCAAATTCTCGGTCAAGGCCTGCAAAAACAGCTTCGCGCCCAGGGGGGGCGAGAAAACCAGTCGTGTACTTATCTTGGGCTTTATTCCCGGCAACATACCTGCAAAGTCGAGAATAAATTCCTGGGGGGGCGTATGTGAGATATACGACATATTCACATACGTTGCGGGCAAGTCTTCTGGTACGGTAATGGTAATTTTTTTTGATATCCGCCATTACTGCGACCTAGAAGGGGGGGATTTCGTCATCATCCATGGAATCGTCCATGTAATCACTTCCACCACCGGCAGAATCAGAGCGGGATGACAAGAAGCGCACCGTCTCCGCGGTTACTTCGTAGCTGCTTGCCCAACTTCCGTCGTTGCGCTGATAAACGCGTGGTCCACCATATTGTGGATCGGGGTACAGGCGCCCTTCAACCAAAACTTTGGAACCTTTCTTGAGATACTGATTGCAGCTTTCGGCTTGTCTGCCCCCCCAAACTGAAATGCGGAACCAGGTGGTTTCGTCAGTATCTTTGTAACGGCGGCTGGTCGCAACGCTAAAGCTGGTAACCGGGTTTCCGTCTGGCGTGAATCGCATTTCTGGGTCACGTCCTAAATTGCCTACGATAATAAGTTTCTGATACATCTTTGTAAAATCCTTTCGCTTTTGTGTCGAATCTTCAGCTATAATTTTACTAGAAAAAGCTCTGTTATGGAAACTTTTTTTGATGCTTTTCAAATCCACAACAAAACGCTTGACGTTTTCGAAGGCAATAGGATATACTTCAATCTCGCGCCGGGGGGGTGTGGCGCAGACGGCTAGCGCGCTGCGTTTGGGACGCAGAGGTCGTCGGTTCAAGTCCGACCACCCCGACTTTTTGTTTAAAAGGTATACTTAGGCTACAAAGCTATGGCAACACCTTTTCTTTCCATTATCATTCCCGCCCATAACGAGGCGACGCGCCTGCCACAAACGCTTGCTTCGGTGCAAAATTATCTCGCCAGCAAGGACTTTGACGCTGAGGTGATTGTCATCGAAAATGCCAGCGACGATGAAACCGCGCAAATCGTGCGCGACTGGCAAGCGAAAATGCCTAATCTGCGCTTGATTTCGCGCGAAGGAGCCGGCAAAGGTGGCGCGATAAAACAGGGCATGCTTGAAGCACGTGGGGGCGTATCGCTTTATGGCGGACGCTGACCTTTCGATGCCAATTTCAGAACTTGATAAATTTTTATCAATGGGTAAAAGCCATCATGTTGTCATCGCCTCGCGCGAAGCCAAAGGCGCAAAGCGTATTGGTGAACCCGAATACCGCCATCTCATCGGACGGGCGTTTAATTTACTGGTCAAGTTAATCGTCTTGCCCAAAGTTGAAGACTCGCAATGTGGCTTTAAATGGTTTAGCGCCGAAGCCGCCCAGCGCATTTTCCCACTGCAAACAATGACTGGCTGGAGTTTTGACGTGGAAGTTTTGGCCATCGCGCGCGAACTCGGCTACACCATCACTGAAGTGCCTGTTACCTGGTACTACCAGGAAGGCTCCCGCATCAATGTATTCAAAGACAGCTGGCGCATGTTCCGCGACCTGTGGAACATCCGGCGCAAGCGTAAGCAGGGAATGTATCGTGGCTAAACGTTTTGACCCCCCCGCCAGCATCCCCCCCATGGCCCACGCTCGACTTCGAAAGCGCGCTTTGGGCGGAGGGCAAGGTGCTCGTCACCGGGCTGGACGAAGCAGGCCGGGGGGGCGCCCTGGCAGGTCCTTTGTGCGCCGCGGCAGTCATTTTGCCCGCCGATGATCCTGAAATCCCCCATTAAGTTATTTGAAGTGCGCGATTCCAAGCAACTTTCTGCTTTTGACCGCGAAAAACTCGCCCCGCTCATCCGCGAGCTGGCCCTGGATTTCTCAATCGCCTGGATTGAAGCCGACGAAATCGACGCCATCGGCATGGCGCGTGCCGGCAGAAAGATTTTTTCTTTGGCGCTGCAAGGCTTGCGCCTGAAACCCGACCATGTTCTTGTTGACCACTTTACTATCCCTGGTCTGGAGATCGCGCAAACGAACCTGACCAAGGGCGACCAACGCTCACTAAGCATCGCCTGCGCCTCGATTTTGGCGAAACAAGCCCGCGACGCGCGCATGATAGACTTAGCGGAAAGATATCCAGCTTATTCTATTGCTGAAAACAAGGGTTATGGCAGCCCTGACCATATAAAAGCCATTCAAAGCTGGGATTAACGGATATTCACCGAAAAGTTTTTGCGAAGGGCTTTTTCAGCTTTCGCTGTTTTAATATGGATTTATAGGAGAGAAAATGAGCGAAGAAACCCGACAAATTTCAAAACTTGGCCGCCTGGCACGCAATCTTTATGACGGTCTGCGTCGTCTGCCGACTGTACCCGGTGCTTATTTGCACCCCCTGGCGAAGGGAATCAATACGCAAACTGGGCGCGTTAAAGAACAGCCACAAAGGTGAACGTTGTTTCATCGTGGGTAATGGCCCTTCCTTGAAAACACCGATTTAAGTCTGCTCAAAAACGACTTTACCATCGGCATGAACCGCATTTTCCTGGCGGAAGAAGAACTCCATTTCAAGCCAGATGTTTTGGTGTGCATCAACGATTTGGTCGTGGAACAATCCGTAGACGAATTTAATGCTCTCAAGATGCCTAAGTTTTTCTCCTGGCGCGCGCGAAAGTGGTTGCAAATGGACGACTACACCCACTTTCTTTACACTACCTATACCGAACCGAAGTTCGCGCGGGATTTGCGTGGCAGGGTTTGGGAAGGCGCCACCGTCACCAATGTTTGTCTGCAACTGGCCTATCATTTGGGCTTTAAGGAAGCCATTTTGATCGGCGTTGACCACAGTTTTGCCACCAAAGGCACACCCAACACCACCGTGCAAAGCCAGGGCGATGACCCCCCAACCACTTCTCAGTTGCCTATTTCGGCAAGGGCTTCCGCTGGCAACTGCCCGACCTGGAGACTTCCGAAGTCGCCTACCGCATGGCGCGCAAAGCCTACGAAGCGGACGGCCGCAAAGTGCTCGACGCAACTATCGGTGGCAAGCTGGACATTTTTGAGAAGGTTGATTACGAAAGGCTGTTTTAGCCACACCATTTCAAACCCAAATTGCATGAATCTAAAAGCGGTTGGTTTTTACACCAACCGCTTTTTCTGTTTCAATTCAAAATCCAGGCTTATGCTTCAGTAAATTCGCCATCAACGACGTTGTCATCACCGTTGGGCTGGGCGCTGCCATATCCGGCTTGTCCGTTAGCACCACCCTGGGCTTGCTGATAAGCCGCGGTGCCGATTTCCTGCATCACTTCGCTCAATGCCTGGCTGGCGTTCTTAATCGCGCTCACGTCATCGCCAGCGATCGCGCCACGTAGCACCTGAATCTTGGCTTCAGCATCGTTGCGCTTGGCAGCGTCTACCTTGTCGCCTAGATCGCGCAGGCTCTTTTCCGACTGATACGCCAGGCTCTCACCCATATTGCGGGCTTCAATCAGCTCGCGTCGGCGGTCATCTTCAGCCTTGTTCATCGAGGCTTCGCGCACCATGCGTTCCACGTCCTGTTTGTTCAGGTTGGTTGTAGCCGTGATGGTCACCGTTTGCGCCTTGTTGGTGGCTTTATCCTTGGCGGTTACGCTCAGGATGCCGTTGGCGTCGATGTCAAAGGTCACTTCAACCTGTGGAATACCACGTGGAGCGGGCGGGATGCCTTCCAGGCGGAAGCGTCCCAGCGTCATATTGTCGTTAGCCATGGGGCGTTCACCCTGCAGAACGTGGATATCCACCGCGGTTTGGCTGTCTTCGGCGGTGGAGAAAACTTCGGTCTTCTTCACCGGAATGGTCGTGTTGCGTTCAATGAGGCGGGTCATCACACCACCGAGTGTTTCAAGCCCCAGTGAAAGCGGGGGGGTTACGTCCAAAAGCAATACGTCCTTCACTTCGCCCGAGAGCACGCCACCCTGAATGGCGGCACCAATCGAGACAACTTCGTCTGGGTTCACACTTTTGTTGGGTTCTTTGCCGTTGGTGTGTTTCTTGACGAACTCGACTACCATCGGCATACGGGTTGAACCACCCACCAAAACGACTTCGTCGATTTTGTTCAAGGGGGGGATACCCGCGTCTTTCATCACCGCGTTGAATGGAATCAAGGTGCGTTCCAAAAGGTGTTCGGTCATTTGTTCAAACTTGCTACGGCTGAGCTTTAGCAAAAGATGCTTGGGTCCACTGGCATCAGCGGTGATATAGGGCAGGTTGATTTCGGTCTCAAGCACGGAGCTGAGTTCTATTTTCGCCTTTTCAGCAGCTTCGCGCAGGCGTTGCAAAGCCTGACGGTCGGCGCGCAAGTCCACGCCTTGCTCTTTCTTGAATTCATCCGCCGCCCAGTTGACAATCACATTATCCCAGTCATCGCCACCCAAATGGGTGTCACCGTTGGTCGCGCGCACTTCCACCACGCCATCGCCAACTTCCAAAAGCGAAACGTCAAAAGTACCGCCACCAAGGTCAAAGACCAAAATGGTTTCGTTGGCCATCTTGTCAAGCCCATAAGCGAGAGCTGACGCGGTAGGTTCGTTGATGATGCGCATCACTTCAAGTCCAGCGATTTTACCGGCGTCTTTGGTTGCCTGGCGTTGGCTGTCGTTGAAATAAGCCGGCACGGTGATAACCGCCTGGGTCACTTTTCGCCCAGATAGGCTTCGGCATCCGCCTTGAGTTTGGCGAGAATCATCGCGCTGATCTCCTGGGGCGTGTAATCTTGCCCGGTCATAGGGATACGAATCCGCGCGTCGCCGGTTGGTCCTTCAACGACCTTGAACGAGACCATGCCACGTTCGCCACTGATCTCATCATAACGTCGGCCCATAAAGCGTTTGACCGATGAAATGGTGTTTTCGGGGGGGTTTACCACAGCCTGACGTTTGGCGGGGGGATACCCACCAGGCGTTCGCCGTTTTGTTAAAAGCTACCACGGAGGGCAGTAAGCGTGAGCCTTCTGAGGTGGGGATAACCACCGGTGAGCCACCTTCCATTACCGCCACCGCGCTGTTTGTTGTTCCTAAGTCAATACCAATAATTTTTCCCATATTTGTTCTCCTAATTCATTCTTATTCTGCATAGATAATAGCCAAGCAGTGCAAGAGAAACGTTAACGAAATGTTTATTTGGTATTAATGGATGAAGATATTGAAAACAGCCCAGATAACCGGGCTGTTTATTGTTCTTTGCTTTCAGAAATGAACTTACTGGATATCGTCAAACACGCTATCGACGATTTCTTTGGCTTCCTTTTGAATCGTTCCCAAATGTTCAGCGCTTTCGAGGCTTTCAGCGTAAATCTTATAGATATCTTCCGTGCCAGAAGGACGCGCGGCGAACCAGCCCTTTTCGGTCACCACTTTTAGCCCGCCGATAGGCGCGTTGTTGCCGGGCGCTTCGGTCAATTTAGCCAGGATCGGGTCACCCGCCATAGACTCCGCGCGAACCTGAGCCGGTGAGAGTTTTTTCAAAACGTCCTTTTGTGCAGCTGTGGCCGGTGCTTCAAAGCGGGCATAGTAACTGCGACCCAGTTCAGCTTCAATTTCCTTGTAGAGCAGACCGGGGGTCTTTGCCGGTTACAGCCAGTATCTCCGCGGCGAGCAGGTCAAGAATGATGCCGTCCTTGTCCGTCGTCCAGGTTTTGCCATTCTTGCGCAGGAAAGACGCTCCCGCGCTTTCTTCGCCACCAAATGCGATTGTGCCATCCTCAAGTCCGGGCACGAACCATTTGAAACCGACCGGCACCTCACACAAAACGCGACCCAGGCGTTTGGCGACGCGGTCAATAATCGAACTTGACACCAATGTTTTGCCGACCATCGCGCTTTTGGCCCAGTCCGGACGATGGCTAAAGAGATAATCCACCGCCACCGCCAGGTAGTGGTTGGGGGGGTTCATCAAGCCCACACTGGGCGTAACAATGCCGTGGCGGTCAAAGTCGACATCATTGCCAAAGGCGATATCGAACTGGTCTTTCATCGCCACCAAATTCGCCATGGCGTAAGGCGAGGAACAGTCCATGCGAATTTTGCCGTCATAGTCCAGGGGGGGCATAAACGAGAAAGTATGGTCAACGCGTTTATTGACCACTTCCAGGTTCAAACCATAGTGCTCGGCAATCGGCTCCCAAAAGGCAATGCCCGAACCGCCCAAGGGGGGTCAACGCCGATGCGCACACCGGCGGCAGCAATCGCCTGCATATCAATCACATTCTGCAAATCTTCCACATAGGGGGGGCTGATAAAGTCGAGCATTTGCGTCGTTTCAGCGGCGAGCGCCTTGCGCAAGGGCAGGCGTTTGACATCGCGCATGTCGTCAGCGATGATTTCGTTGGCGCGGTTTTGAATCCACTTGGTGATATCCGTATCAGCAGGGCCACCTGAGGGCGGATTGTACTTAAAGCCACCATCTTGCGGCGGATTATGCGATGGCGAGATAACGATGCCATCCGCCAGGTTTTTGGGATGAACTTCATTCCAGGTGAGAATGGCATGCGAAATAACTGGCGTGGGCGTGTACTGATTGCCCTGATGCAAGCGCAGTTCAACACCGTTAGCAGCCAAAACTTCAATCGCCGAATAAAGCGCGGGTTCGGAAAGCGCGTGGGTATCCATGCCCATAAAAAGTGGGCCAGTAATACCGGCACTTTGGCGATATTGAGCGATTGCCTGGCTAATTGCCAAAACGTGATTTTCATTAAAACTGATATTAAGCGACGTGCCACGATGACCTGACGTGCCAAAGCTGACTGCCTGGGCAGGCACGCCTGGCTCGGGTTTGTCAAGATAATAACGCGCGATGAGTTCTGGTACATTCACCAAAAAATCATGTGGGGGGGCGGTTTTTCCGGCAAGGGGGGGATGAACGTTCATTTTGACCTCTTTATTGATATTTACCTTCACGAATGATGTCTGTTAATGGCTTGCGCTGATTAGGAAACTCGCGGGCCTGGTTGAATTCTGAAAGCTGGCTGGGGGGGTCGCCAGGGTGTCCGACAGCAATCATGCACTGTGGCACAAAACGTTCAGGGACGTTTAAATCCAGGGATGCTTTTTCAGCGTCAAAACCCGTCATAGGATGTCCTACCAGATTCATCGCGCTGCATTGCAAGAGCAGGTTTTCAATCGCCAGGCCCGCATCCAAAGCATGCCAGGGATTTGGCTTGCCATCGGGCAATTGAGAATCTGAAAACGCGACAATTAATACCGCGGCTTTATCGCACCAGGCTTGGTTTCCTTTTGCCAAAAGCTGGAAGAAAAGTTCAAAGTCACTTGTTTCACGATAGGCGTACAAGTAAAAGCGGTCTTGAAGGTTGAGAGCAGATGGCGCCCAACGCGCGGCTTCAAAAAGACTCATCAGCTGCTCAGCATCGATGGACTCACCACTCATCGCCCGTGGCGACCAGCGGTTTAGAATCATGTCTTCAATGGGGGTGATCTGGATTTCGGTAGTCTTTTACGTTGAGTTTTGTCATAATATGCCATCCTGTTTTATAGCTTCAAAAGCATGTGCCCGGTTAAAACGCAGACACGGGTTAAAAATAAAAAAGCCTGCACACACCAGACGTGATTACAGGCTTTTCTGTCTTTATTTTTAGCGGGAACAAAGGGGGGGTTTTCATGCCTTTATTCTAGCATAATCGTAAAGCTTTCCCTACTTTATTAAGCAATTTTTTTGTTTTGTTAAGTGTTAAGGACATGGTCAGGAGACCATGCCCGAACAGGTTCACACCACATGTTCAATCGTGGGCTCCTGACCACGGGCAACATCTTTATTACGCGCTATTTACAAAAATTCGTCCCTATTTTATGCGGTACACCAAGCTGACTTCATAAGTCACGACAATTTGGCCAGCAGATACTGGAACGGATGATTCAGCCACCATATCCATAGCCCTGCCACCGCCCATACCATACATCGGGTAGGGCTCAACGTAGGACATATTACTCACATTGATGCTCTGAATCTCACCCAAAATCACGCCAACTGTTTCCGCAACTTCCTGCGCTTTTGCTTCGGCATCTTGCAGTGCCAAATCGCGGGCTTGCTTTTGTGCGGCAGTGCGATTCTCGATATCAAAACTGATGCCGTTAATTTGGTTCGCGCCGGCTTTGATGGCTGCGTCTAAAATTTCACTCAAGGATTTTAAGTCACGCACGGTGACATAAAGCGTGTTATCCACAGAGTACTCAACACCGGTCATATTGCCCATATTGTCATATCGATTCATCGGATAGACGTTGAAGTTGGCGGTTTGAATGTCTTTGGCTTCAATGCCTTTCTTAAGCAAAGCGTCAGTAATTGCCTGGGCTTGTTTGTTGTTTTCATTAACAGCGACTGTGACAAGCTCCGCCTCGCTATGCACACCGATGTTAACACGCGCGATATCAGGCACGAGCGTAACCTGTCCACTGCCACTAACGCTTAGCGTTCTGATTGATTCCACTTCTTTTGTCACTTGCGGATGCGTACATGCGGTGAGCATTAGCCCCCCCACAGCAAGTATGCCACCGATAATTAGTATCCATTTGTTGTTTTTCATTTTATTCTCCTTAGATATTAAGTTTCCTGCTTATAAAACGATAATTCTCATCATTTTGTTCCAGCTTTACCCACAATCCAAGCTTTTCTATCCATTACAGGCTTCGGGAATCACTGTTTGTAGCCTGTCTTTAGCTTATAATAACGGTACAGGTCAATTTCCTTTTAGACCAGGACTGCTTATGCCAATCAATTATGCCCACATCGAAAGTAATCTGGACCGTTTTGCGGATTTAACGCGGAAAAAGCTTGACGAAATGCGCCAAAACTATCAAAACGCCACCGCGCAGATTGAAATCGCCGCCCGTGAGCAAGATGCCGTGCGTCAAGCCGTTGAACGCGTTGAAAGACAAGCCAAAAGTCTCTATACCGCCAAGCCAAGCGATGAGGCCATGCTGGCGAGTTTCCCTTTGCCGGCCTGTCCTGAAAAATACACACTGATTGCCGCTGACGGCTCGCAAATCAACCCCCAGCCGACACCGCGCGCTCCAGTTTGCCTGATAAATATCGGTTTGATTCATGTTAAGCATGGCAGCGGCCACGCGCCAACGCAAAATGTTTACACCAAATTGCTTGATCAGGACGATCTCTACACCAACGAAGGTTTTCTCATCGGCGAAGAAGAAGTCGCCCTGCATCGTGACCTTTTGGAGCGTCAGTTTTTGCTTGAAGCCACGCACCTGGAGCCAAGCATGCCAACCATTACCCTTACGGATGGCCCGCTGGAAGTCTTTACCGGCGCGAGCCGAAGCGGGGGGGAACGGCGTCAAAGAGTGCAAAAACAAAACGCAGTCATCAACGAACACATGCAAAGGCGCGGTGTTATCAACGCCGGTTATATCGACAAACCCGGCGCTGAAATGATAAACCGCATGCTTGACCTTTACGTACAAACAAAAAAAATGACCCGGCCCAAAGTTACGATGACAAAAAGCGCGCCAACAAAGGCGTCAGCGATCTGGCCCTTTTTGAAAAACGCTTGGCACCTGGCAAGCGGTCTGCCATTTTTGAAGCCGTGTCAAAAACGAGAATACTGAAGGACGACAGGAAGTCTGTTTCTTTTACTCAACGTTAGCAATGACCCCCCCGAGCAAGCCTGGCTGGCACGGGTAGAGTTCCCCCCCAAGTGGGTCGCTGAAGACCCTGAAAAAATCAATCTCTTGCACGCCGTGCTTTACCGCGACGCCCAGGTGCTGGACAAAACACCTTATCCTTACGTTTTGCACCGCGCGCACGAGCTGGCGGTAGTCGTCATTGCTGAACATGATGAGGTGGAAGAAATGCTTCTTTCGCGCCTGGACCGCGAACATTTGCCCAGTGGCACAATGTCGCACAAACAAAGTTTAAAATCACTGCCCAAGAGGTGAGCATGAACGAAATACAAACAATCCCTATCGGCAAACTTTTGCGCGCGGACAACCGCCAGTTTGTGGCTGGCTGTCGCGTGAAAGAACTCGAAACACCCGCGCTTGGCGCCTTGGTGAAGGTTCGCCTGCAAGACCAAAGTGAGGTTTACGGGCTTATCACACGCATCAGCATCAGCGATGATGGGCTGGTGCGTCAGCTGGCATCTGGCATGAGCATTCCGCCCGAATATACCGCCGATAACCGCCACAACCGCAACCTGCCAGTCGAGATTGAAGTGCTCACGCTTGGCTTCGCGCAAGATGGCAAACTGTACCACCAACTCCCCCCCGCGCCCGCCTTTGAGCCTTGACGTGCTTTATTTATGCGATGACGCCGAACTCGTCCGTTTTACCGGGCACGGCAAGCATGCTTATCTGCGGCATATCCTGCGCTTGCAAGAAATGCCCGTTGAAGAGATACTGGTCAGCCATCTGTCCAAAGCGCGCCATGCGCATGAGGCAGCCTGCAATCATGACTGGTATTTGAAAGCCTGTGAGCAACTGGTAATTTTGTTGCGCGAGGACTATCCGCGATTAACCACCGTGCTGGATGCCCTTTCGGCAATGGAATGAGGTGAATGATGACAACACAAAACCCTAACAACCTAAGTCCGAATAATGAGCCGATAGGCTTTATCTCTGGCGGTGGACTGGAAGCCAACCTGCAAGTGCGTCTTACCGTGCCAGCGCAAACCGTGCAAAGCGGCGCCTTTGTGGTGATGGACAGTGGCTACTGGCGTTTTTATGGCTTGGTAACCGACCTGCAACTCGGCGCAACAGATCTGCAATACGCCAACCAACTCAACATTAATCGTTTTGACCCTGCTCTCGCCACCATTTTAAACAAGCAAACGCTCTTTACCAACCTGGCAGTCATGCCTGCCCTGATGCAAGAGATCGGGCCAGACCCTGGCACACCCGAATACAGTCAATGGCAAAGCTCACTTACCGAGAAACCCAGGCCTATGCCGGTTAAAACCGTGCCGGAACATCACACCCCGGTACGCATGGCAAGCAAAGGGGGGGATATTGAAGACATTTTTGGCAAGGAAAGCAAAACGGTCTTTCGTGTTGGCGAAACGCGCGAACAAGGACATGCGGTTTGCCTTGACCTGGAAAAGTTTGTTCAGCGCAGTTCGGGTATCTTTGGCACAACGGGCTCCGGAAAGTCCTTCCTGGCACGCATGATTTTAGCAGGGTTAATTCACGCGGATAAGGCTTCCACGTTGATCTTTGACATGCACAATGAATACGGCATCGATTCTACCAGTTCAGATACCGGCGCCGCGGTGCCCGGCCTAAAAGGGAAGTTCTCCAGCAAAGTACGCCTGGTCGGTTTGGGCGCGGACAGCACTTTCCACGGTCGACAGCCTGATTTCACTTTGGAAATCGCCCACAGCGATATCACCCCTGAAGACGTTTTATTGCTTGCCAAAACCCTGAACCTGACCGACGCCAGTGGTATTTTGCTGGACACCCTTCAAAGCAAGTTTAAAGAAAACTGGTTTACTACCTTCATGGACATGAAATCCGGCGACGGCGCGCTCTATACTGACGAAGACGGCAAACAACGCCCCACCGAAGACAGCGTTGCCGCCTGGGCAAATGAGGTCGGCGCGCACGTGGGCTCGGCTGAAGCTTTGCATCGCAAGCTAAAAGCACTGGTCAACCGCAAGTACCTCGTTGAAGAACCCGCATCAAACGCGCTTGACCAAATTATCAATAACCTGCAGGAAGGTCGCCATGTGGTGCTTTCCTTTGGCAATTATGAGAAAGACATCGACTATCTTTTGGTCACCAACCTGATTACCCGCAAAATTCGCGAGGCCTGGGAAACAGCCACCGCGGAATTTCACAGCAAGAAAGGCAACGAACCACGCCCCCTTGGTTGTCGTGGTTGAAGAAGCGCATAAACTGCTTAACCGTGAGATGGCCAGCCAAACCATTTTCAGCACCATCGCCCGTGAAATGCGCAAGTATTACGTCACCCTATTAATCATCGATCAGCGCCCGTCGCAAATTTACGACGAGGTGATGTCGCAACTCGGCACGCGGATTTCCGCGTCGCTTGGTGATGAAGATGACATCAACGCGGTCCTTTCCGGTTTACCAGGTCGCGGTGGTTTACGCGGTATGCTGGCAAAACTGCAACCCAAAGAAGAAGTGCTCATGTTAGGGTGGGGTGTGCCCATGCCTATTCCCATTCGTTCGCGCCGCTATGACCAAATTTTTTTGGGACGATTTACTGGGTGAGCAAAACAAAGCCAAAAGCAAAGAAGACGCTCTGCGAAGGATGGGTTTCTAAGAATGATTCCAAAACGACTTTCCCTTTCCGGCTTTACTTCTTACCGCAAAACGGTTGAACTGGATTTTACAAAATTCAACCTGGCTTGTATTTCCGGACCCAACGGGGGGGCGGGAAAATCGTCCATTTTAGACGCCATCACCTACGCGCTTTATGGGAAGGCGCGCAAATCAGATGACGCGCTGATTAATTCGGCGAGTGACAAAGCAGAATCTATGCTTGATTTTGAGTATGAAGGGCAAACATATCGCGTTAACCGCTCCATTACGCGGGGCAAGGGCAGCAGTCTTGACTTTTATATTCTCAACCCCCCCAGGCCACAGATGACAGCCAGCGCTGGAAAACACTCACCGAACGCACAATTCGCGAAACGGACGCTAAAATCGAGCGCACTTTGCGCCTGGATTACGAAACCTTCATCAACGCGTCGTTTTTCTGCAAGGCAAAGCGGATTCATTTGCGACCCAAAGACCCGCGGACCGCAAGCGCATTCTTTCAAGCATCCTGGGGGGGCTCAATCAGTGGGACGAATACCTAGAGGCCAGTCGCGCGCGTTCCCGCCAGGTGCGCCTTGAACTGGATATCATCGACGCTAAGTTAGCTGAAATTCAAAACGAACTCGACCAGGAAGAAGCGCATAAAACGCGTCTGAAAGAACTGGAAGACAAACTCAAACTCGCTTCAGCAGAATCAAAAGTGCTCCAGGCGCAGCTTGACACCGAACGCGCCCGCCACAAAACACTGGACGAAAAGCGCCAGTACGTTATGCTCTTAAAGCAAAACTTCGAGCGCGCCCAAAGCAAGCATGAGATTACCCAGCAACGGCACCACGAACGCCAAAACCAACTGGCGACTTACACGGAGATTCTCAATAAAGCGCCCGAAACTGAAGCCGCTTATCAAACCTGGCAAAATTACGTGATGAACTGCAAGCCTTTGATAAGATTTACGAGCAGTTCAAGCCGATGGATGGCAAACGCCAGGACTTACTCAAGCAAATCGAGCTTAAACGTCAATCCTTGCAACAAGCCCTGCAGCATTTGCTTGACGAACGCAAAAGTGTCGAAGAAACCCTTATACAAAGTGCTGCCTTCGAAAAGCAACGCCTTGAACTAATCCCCCCCAAAATTGAAAAACTACAGGAAGAACTCGCCCAGGCAGAAACTTTGCAGGAAGACATTCAAGACCTGGTCGCCCTAAGATCAACGCTGATGAGCGAAAACAACACCTTGCGCGATAAGATGAACGAACTCAAAGAGCGTCAGATTCAGGTCGCCAAAGTGGAAGGCGCGCAATGTCCTTTCTGTGAACAGGAGTTAAGCCCACAACATCGCCAAAGTTTAATCGAAAAGCTGGAGCTTGAAGGCAAAGGCATGGCAGAACAGTGGCACGACAACAGGCAAAAGTTTCAGGAAGCCGACATCGCCTTGAAAGACAAAAATCAAGCCTTGCAAACGCGCGGTCAAACCAAAGCAACTTGCAAGCCCTTATCCGCGAAGCAGACCGGTTGGAACAGCTGCTTATTCAAAACGAGCAGAAAAAGAAGACCTTCGAAAGCGATTCTGCGCCAAAATTCGCGCGCTCAAAGCGAACTAAAAATGAAGCCTTCCTGCCCGAAGCGCGCCTGGAAATCCAGAAAATCGAGCAGGAACTTGCCACGCTGGGTTATAACGTTGAAGCCCATGCCACCGCCCGACGCAATGAACTCTTAGCCCGCGATGCCGAAACCGCCTATCACGAACTGGGCAAGGCGCGCAGCACGGTGGAACAAATCAAACTAAGTCTGGCAGAGCTTGAGATTGAACTAAAAGATACCGCAAAAGAGCGCGATAAGCAGGAAGAAGCCTTCAAAAAAAGCCGGCGCTGAACTGGCTGCGGAAGAAGCGGGCTTATCCGATTTGCGCGCTCTCGAACGCGACTTTGTGGCTCAAAAAGAAGCCGAAGCCAGCCTGCTACGCGAGTTGGGCGGTGCCCGTCAACTTTTAATCAATCTCGACACGCAACGCGCCCGCCAGCAAGAACTGCGCGACGAGCAAGAAACGCTCCGCCACAAACAGGGTCAGTTGCGCAGTCTCGAAACCGCTTTTGGCAAGGACGGCGTGCCCGCCATGCTCATTGAACAAGCCCTGCCCGAACTTGAAGCGCAAGCCAACGAGATTTTGCTCAAGTTGAGTGATAACACCATGAGTCTCAGCTTTAGCACGCAACGCGAGTACAAAGACAAAAACGCGATGACAAACGCGAAACGCTGGATATCATCATCAGCATGGCGCGTCAACGCGCGATTATGAGACCTACTCGGGTGGCGAGGCCTTTCGGATTAACTTCGCGATTCGACTCGCGCTTTCGCGCGTCCTAAGTATGCGCGCCGGTGCCCGGTTGCAAACGCTGGTGATTGATGAAGGTTTTGGCAATCAGGATGCCCGCGGTCGGCAGTTGCTGATTGAAGCAATCAGCATGATTCAAAATGATTTTGAGAAATACTGGTGATTACCCACATTGAAGAGTTAAAAGACCAGTTTCCGAACCGCGTGGAAATCAGCAAAGACGCTGAAGGTTCTTCGACTCTGCGACTGGTTTTAGGATAAGTCCATTTCCCGAATAGAATATTCAGCAATGTTGCAGCTTAAACGGGCTCCGAAGATTTGATGGGGGAAAGCGCCAGCGTGGAAACTAAAAAGAGAACGCCATAAACCAAAATCAACACACTGTAACCCGCAATATCGCCTATCGGCCCACCGATAAATGCCCCTATCGCGCCGGCACCGGTACCAGCCACGTTAGAAATCCCCCCCAGCCATTGTCCCGCTTCATCGCGCGGAACAATGCGTGTACCCAAAGCCCAGTTCGCCGAGTAAAAAAACACCCGCTGAAATGCCTATCACCGCTGCGCCAGCATAAACCGCAAGCAAACGCCCAGACAGTACTATGATCAAAATAGCTGCAAAAGCTAAAACCCCGCTCAGAAACAAAAGGGGGGGCTTGGGGGGGCCAAATTTGTCAGTAAGCCAACCGGAAACAACCGCTGCAATTAATAAGGACAGCCCAACCACAGCCATCAAAATAGCAGTGGGTTGCGCGGCAGCTTCGCCAGTCAACTGAGGAAACCGCTCTTGTAAGTAGTAAAGTACAAAGCTAGTCAGGTTGGCCCCCCCACCAACCAAAAATGCCAGTCTGTTGATTACCCACCAGGAAAACCGCTTGCGACCTTTGGTATCTTTGCCCAGGCTCAGGCGGGTTGAAATCACGACGCCCAGTACCACAGCAACAAACATTGTCACCACGCCAATAAGCGCGCTAATCAGTTTAAACTGTCCGACATCGGTCATCATTGCTTTGAGCCATGGTAAGGCATAGCGCACAAGCAGTCCGGGAACAATAATAATCACCGTAAAAGCAAGCGTCATGCCGACCAGTCGCCAAATAGCCTGCTTGTCAAAAGGTGTTTTAGGGTGTGAGATAGCCTCTTCGGGAATGAAAAGAATGATGATCCCCCCCGTCAGCACCTTGACGGCAATCAAAACCAAAATGACACCCCCCCAAAAATTGTTGCTGCCGACAAACTTCGCGATTGTAAAGGCGACAAAAATAACCGGCAAGGGCAACTCAAAGAGAGCCTTCACCGCTGAATATCTGCCATGCTGCGCCTTTGGTACCAAATCAGGAATTAATCCCTGAACGGGCCCTAAGCCAATGTTCGAAAGTATGGATGCCAAAAGAAGGGTTGTGAAGATTAAAATGCTGGCATTTTTTCCGGGAGGATAGCTGATTGCCAAGCCCAAACCCACCAAAGCAATCGTTTCCAGGCACAAACTGAGCCACATAAAAGGTCGGCGACGGCCTATTTTACTGGTACAGCGATCTGAAAGTTGCGCGGCGATGGCATGCACCAGCAAACTGAGCATGAGCGATACCAAACGCAAGGAGCCCAAAACACTGCCTTTGAGTTCCGCGCCCACAAAGCGCTCCACTAAAATAGGCATTAACAAAGGCACGATGGTGAGTGTTTGCAAATTTACCGAGAAATAATAGGCATTGACAACAAACAAGTCAATAGCCCGCAAAGGACGGCTGCTGTTTGTTTGCTCCATAGGATTAATTTACCACCTTGGGATAAAACCCTGCACTGCCTTGCCAGGGATAAATGATGTCGTTCACGGTGCGCGCGGCGTAATAAAGGGGGGCGCGCTGCCTTCCAGACGGGTTTCACTCTGGTCGAAAAACAAGCTGGCACAATCCGCGCTGAAGCCTTCGCGTTCCAGGCGTGCCTGACTTGCCAGAACTTCGCGCCCGGAGTGCCAATGCGCACTCACCAGGAGTAAGTCATGTCGGTTTAATTGCTCAGGTGAAGGAAATTGCGAAAAAAAAGTGGCAGTTCAATGGAGAGCGGGTCGTGGGGGGGCTGACGATGCATATCCAAAGGAAATTGAACAGATATTAGAAAGAGATGTTTTATCTCCATTGCCTCTGCAAGCATCGTCGCGGGAATGATGGCGGCTTGATTAACAGGCAAAAGGCACGTATAAGGCTTGTTAAATTGTGCCAGGAGATGGTCAATTAAGCGTGTTAATTCCGTCCAGGTGAGTATCTCTCTTCTCTTGTCCATCAAAACTCCTTCATTTAGCGCATATCAAGCCCGATTTACAACAAATCCGGTGGGTTGGGTTCAATCATCAGCCACTCACGCAAGGGAACATCTTCCAGAATAACGTTGGGGGCTTGGTCCACGCACAATAATTTGCCAGCGGAATTTGCCAGCCATCTTTTCGTAATAACAGGGCGATGGACCGATAAGCGTGGTAAGTTTCAAGCCCATCCAGGCTATTTTTTTTCTTTGAGTTCAATCGCCAGCTCTTCAGCCTTGCTCTGCGCCAAAGTTTGATTACGTTCTTGCACAATCAAACGCGTCAGACGACAAAAGGGCGGATAGTTAAATTCTCTTCGGTAAGCCAGTTCCTGGCGATAAAACCGTCAAAATCATGTTGCGCGGCCAGCTGAATAATCGGGTTTTCCGGTTGATAGCTTTGCATGATGACCTGCCCACCCAGCGGACTGCGTCCCGCCCGGCCTGCTACCTGGGTCAGCAATTGAAAAACCCTTTCACCCGCGCGGAAATCCGGAAAGTTCAAACCCTGTTCCGCCAAAATGATGCCCACCAACGTGACTTTGGGGGGAAATCAAGCCCTTTTGCCAGCATTTGGGTGCCGATTAAAATATCTGCCCGATGCGCGCTAAATGCGAAAGGATGAGTTCATGCGCGCCTTTTCGCGCGTGCTTTCAGCATCCCAACGCATGACCCGCGCCTGTGGGAAGCATTCTTTTACAAAATCTTCAAGGCGTTCCGTGCCCATCCCCCAGCTGACGGATTTGCTTGCTGCCACAAGACGGGCAAGTTTTGGGCATCTGGCGGGTATAGCCACACTGATGACAAACCAAAGCCCGGCGCGCGCGATGAAACGTGAGTGGCACATCATCCCGCGGGCAGCGCACCACAAAGCCACAGTTGCGACAAAAGACGTAAGTCGCACTGCCTTTGCGATTCAAGAAGAGGATAGCTTGCTGACCCGCGTCCAGAGTTCTGGCTAAAGCCTCCTGCAAGGCGCGCGAAAGCGGTTTGCGGTTGCCCGCGATAAGTTCCTGGCGCATATCCACGATATGCACCGGTGGCATACGGGGTACCCCCCCTCCAACAAAGCGGACTTGTACTCAAGATGTGCCGGCACGCGACGGGGCAAACGCAAAAGCTGCCAGTCGCCTTTTTCCGCCTTGTAATACTGCGTAACGCGAGGTGTCGCACTGCCGAGAATCAATCGCGCGTCACAGATTTTGGCATAAGCTTCAGCCGTTTCCACCGCGTGATAAAAAGGCAGACGTTCGGTTTCATCGTAAGAATCGTTATCGCATTCATCAATTACAATCAAACCGAGTTTTTCCAAAGGCATAAACAAGGCACTGCGCGAACCGATAATCACGTTCAGGTCACCCCCGTTTTGCCCTGCGCCAGGTATCGTAGCGTTCGCCATCGGAGAGTTTCGAGTGATAAATACCCACCTGGTTTGGGAAACGCGCCATAAAACGGCGGACGGTTAAGGGCGTCATGGCAATTTCGGGTACCAGCACCAGAGCTTGTTTGCCTTTTGCTAAAACTTCCTGCACCGCGCGCATATAAATTTCTGTCTTGCCAGAACTGGTTACGCCATGCAACAAAAAAGGCCTGGCGCGTTTATCATCCAGCTGGGGGGGCAGAATGGCATCCCAAACGGATTGCTGGTCGTCAGTTAAGTTCGGAACCGTGGCATCAGGCAAGTCGTAATCAATCAAGGGATCCCGCCACACTTCCGTTTCTTTGAAATGAATCAGCCCCTCATCAGCCAAAAGCGTCAAATCGGCGTAATTCGCGCCAGTTTGGGCATAAATCCACGAGAAATCCATCGGCAAGGGGGGGTCGGTTGCCAAAAGCTGAAGCACCGCCATACGACGCGTGCGCGTGTTATCAGTCGCGCCCAGACTATTAGGGTCAATCTCCGCTACTCTCGCAACAGGGACTGAAAGTGCTGCGGTACGCACGGTTTTGCTCGTCACCCGTGGTGGCGGAAGTACATTTTTAGTTTTGACGATGCCCTTTTTGCGTAAGCCCAGCATGGCGCCTCGCCAGTCAAGCTTAGGCAAAGCACGCGTTATCTGCGCGCCCCCCCGCAAAGCACCGCGCGTCTTGAGTAAATTAAAGATGCGTTTTTGGATGGGAGAAAACCAGCTTTCAATTCATCGGTCAAGGCTAAATCGTTCAGGCTATAAAGCACGTCCGCGCGTTGCGAAATGCCAACCGGTAGCATCAAACCAACACAAGCTCCTATCGGCGCCATCGTCGCCATCGAAAGCCACTGGGCAAGTTCAAGCTGTTGTTCAGTAAGCACCAACTCATCTGAAAGCAAAGCGATAAGCTCTTTAACAGCGCTCGCTTCTACATCAGGTTTTCCAGGTTCGCCAGCACCACGCCCTGGGCGATTCGGTTGCCTAAAGGCACCAGCACCAAATGACCAGGTTTGAGTTGCCCGATGAGTTCTGGCGGCACCAAATAACTTAAGCTTTTATCGATTCGGGCTATATTGACACTGACGTCAACGTAGGGACTTTGAGCTAACATGCTTATGGCGTAACAATGAAGATGTATTCTGCCGGGAACACAAGGTTATGGCGCATATCGCCAGGGATAGCACTGTTGTTTATAAAGTATTGCTGCAGAATATTCGCCAAACTGGTTTGCCCAACCAACTGATTGAATTCGTTGAAGGCAAAAAGCGGGTTCAAGCGCGCGCCACTGGCACTGATACGTTCCATGTCGATGCGTACTTGCGCCCAGCGTTCCGGTTCATAAATAACGGGATGTTCAGCAAAAAGGAGAAAGTCGTTGGGTAAATCTTCCAGAATAACCTGGAACTGACGCAAGGTGAGTGCCTGGAACAAACCACCGCGTTGTTCCGGGGGGGCTAAGTTCCAGTCGCTGTCAATTTTCCAGGGTTCAAAGGGCACGTCCGCGTTTTGGGTGCGGTAATAAACAAAGTTCGCTCCATCGGCAGGCATCGTATCAATCGCCACGTCGGTTCCAAAATACCCGTCAGAATGATTTTCACATCCATCATTTCGCCTTTAAAGGCATGCCGCGCGCGTAAATAATAAACGGTAATATCATTACCCAAAACCGTAATCGTTTCGCTGTGGATACCGCGGTCAATGAGTTGAAAAGCCAGCATCGCTGAAAGATTGTATTGACTGTTGTCATCCCGCTTGTTGTTTTGGGTCAGATAATGATATCCCCAGTCCACGGTGGTATTCTCGCCAACTGTGAGTTGAATCAAGCCCGATTCACGGGTTGGAATAACGGTGGGTGTGCTGGTGGGCGTGGCAGTTGGGATGGGCGTCGGCGTATCGGTGGGCGTGATAGTGAGTGTGTGGGTCACCGTTGGCGCTTCTGTTGGCGTGGCTACCTGGGTTGGCGTGACGGTGTTTGTGGGAAGTTGCGTGGGGGGGAAGCCAGTCGGACGTCCTTCATAGATGGGTTCACAGGCGGTATTAACCAGCAAGAAACAAGTAAGTATTAAAAGAACAGGCACAAGAGCGTTTTTCTAGACATTCGCTTTATCCTCACGCGTAATAAGAGCCGAAACATAACCTACCACCGAGCTTTTATCGCCACCGGCGCAGGATGAATCGCGGTAATCCGTAATCGTTATCGCATTTGCGCCAAGCAACTGGCTGGTTTCAAGCACACAAGCCGTGGGTCCCAAACCACAAGCTTCCGTTTTGCCAGTGTTTGCAGCACGGTAAAGTTGCTTTGGGTCGCCAGTCTGGAGGGCGTCAATAAAAGCCTTATCCAGTTTTTGCGCGACGCGTTGATGATGGAAATGGGAAAGGTCTGTTGATGCCACCAACAATACTTTCTCGGTTGAATCAAGACTTTGGATTAGTTCAAACAATGCCAGCGCCAAAGCTTGCGCGGTATTTTCTCGTTGATCAACCATCATAATGGGCAGAATTTCAAAATCATTGCCCAAAGTAAATTGTAAAAGGGCAGTTCAATCTCCAGGGCGTGTTCCTGATCGAAACGCACGGTTTTTAGACCAAGATGATGATTATTCAAGATAGTGTTTAATTGATTTAGCGCGAGATGGTCAACGGTCACCAGACCTAAGGGTGTTTCGTAAGCGTCATGCCCGGATGTAAGCAAAGGAGCGGTATAGGCCCGATGGGAAGGGGAGATGATGATAACTTTTTGATAGTTTTTCCCACGCAAGGCCTGAAACGCCGCTGCAGCGCAAGCCCCCCAGAGTAATAATAACCAGCGTGGGGTACCACCAAACCCAGCAAGTCTCCAACTGGCGAGATAAACTTATTACCTTCATCAGCAAAAATCTCTCCATGGCACGTCGCAGTTCAGTTTCAGTGCCTGGATACCACGTTCCAGCTATGGGAGAAGGTCTGACATCAACTTGCTCACTGCTCATAGGCTTATTTTAACACGATAATCAGGACTTGGCAGGATTGATTGCGGGTTTTGCCTGCC
>JMBX01000037.1_pt1 | contig 32075 bp, 46 predicted proteins | sample 616521 | NCBI WGS metagenome assembly JMBX01 (sample SAMN02727906, study PRJNA239997) | anaerobic digester metagenome | biome: anaerobic digester; isolation source: mesophilic anaerobic digester inoculated with municipal waste water sludge... | place: Germany: Bielefeld University, CeBiTec ...
CAAACTTAAAGAAGATGCTATTGTCTGGATGGCAAATGCGCTTAAGGACTTTTCACCCGCTACAGAGCAAGTCTATTTAACGGCAACTGTTGGTCTTTATGAGTATATTGCCGGTGAAAATTTAGCCAACATCAATTTGCTACGTGTAAGACTGCATATCAAACAGCGTTCCAGACGCCCAGGCATTCGCTTACCGCAATTTCCAAAGAATGACATTGAGAGAATTCTTATCTATGCGCAAGACCTGCATAATGCGGCACATAAAGATGACAATGCGCGTTTGATAGCTTATCGGGACCGTGCGTTTCTCATTACACTTGCCGATACGGGTCTGCGTGTTCACGAAGCTTGCAACTTGCGACGTGGTGATATTGATTGGCTGGAAAGCCGTGCAATCATCATTGGCAAAGGTAATAAAGAAGCGGTAACAAGATTTTCTAAACGTGCTTTACAAGCCTGTAAAGATTACCTAAGCCAACGCGCAGTTTTGGATGGTAACAGTGGCAGACCTTTAGCATCCTTACCTTTGTTTGCCAGACATGATCGTGGCGCCGGTAAAAAGTAAAACCGATATCAACAACCACGGGTCGTGAAATTGTAAATCAGGCTGTTTTCAATGCAATTGGCCCTGAAGCAGTTGGAACAATCACCCCACACAGTTTCAGACACTATTTTGTGACGACTATTCTTATTAGTTCAGGAAATTTAAAACTCGCCCAGGAACTTGCCCGACATACGAACATTGCGGTAACACAGCGCTATTCTCATCTTAATGATGATGAACTTGATCAAAAATATCAAGAAATATTCGATTAATGCTATCAAGGTGGTATCATTAACCGTCGGTAAAACCAAATAAATCGAGGAAATGTATGTCTGAATTTCGGATTAAATCCCATCCTATTATTGAAACAACTGAAGATGCCAACATTCTCTTCTTTTGGCAATCAAAACCATTTTACGCCAGACCCAATGAAATGCTTTCATCCGCTTTGATGGCTAATGGCGTGAGTGTGTTCAGTCATCATCCGGTTGATGGCTCTCCACAGGGTATCTTTTGTGCCAACGGACAATGTTCGCAATGTATGGTGATAGCGGATGGTATTCCCGTAAAATCTTGTATGACTCCCGTAAAAGCTGGTATGTGTGTAGAACCGGCTGAAGGATTGCCTACCCTACCCCCCCAGGTATCTGAAAATTATAGCTTTGTTGACCCTAATATCCCTGTTACTAAATCCGATGTTCTTATCATAGGTGCTGGCCCTGCAGGACTATCAGCTGCTATTGAACTTGGTAAACTTGGCGTAGATTGTCTATTAATTGATGATAAAGATCGCTTGGGTGGTAAGTTGGTACTTCAGACTCATCGTTTTTTTGGGTCTACTGAAGCCGTTTTTGCTGGCAGTCGCGGTACAGAGATCGCCAAAAAGCTTGAATCAAGCGTTCGTGCTTTGCCTTCTGTAAAAATTTGGACGCGCACTACCGCAGTTGGTGTGTTTTCTGACAAAGTTGTTGGTGTTTTTCGCGATGATCAAAAATATGAATTAGTAAAGCCAAAGGTTTTGCTTGTAGCTACAGGCGCGCGCGAAAAAAAGTCTTGCTTTCCCCGGTAACACATTGCCAGGGATTTATGGTGCCGGAGCGTTTCAAACACTGGTCAATCGCGATTTAGTCAAACCATGTAAGAACTTGTTTGTAATCGGAGGCGGTAACGTTGGACTTATTGCTGCTTACCATGCCATACAAGCCGGAATTCATGTTGCTGGCTTGGTTGAAGCCGCACCACAATGTGGTGGATATAAAGTTCACATGGATAAACTGGTTCGGACTGGGGGTGCCTATTTATACTTCACACACAGTATTGAAAGCCATCGGTGATGAACACGTTGAACAGGTTATCATCGCTCAAGTTGATAAAAACTTCCAACCCATCAAAGGAACCGAAAACTATATGATTGTGATACGGTTCTCATCGCTGTTGGTCTTGACCCAGTCAACGAATTTTTTTCGAAGAGCCAAACAACTTGGTTTTAACGTTCATGCCGCCGGTGATGCCAAATCGATTGCCGAAGCCAGTGCTGCGATATTCTCCGGGAAAATTGCTGGTGTTAATATCGCCAGAGAGCTTGGTTATGAAACTGACGCAGATACACAAGCCTGGCAAAGTCTTGAAGATGTCCTGAGTTCACGACCAGGAAATATCGAAAAGACTAAAGTTGATTTTCCACATGAAGGGATGTATCCAGTCATGCACTGCACGCAGGAAATCCCTTGCAACCCTTGTTCAACTGTATGCCCTAAACAACTAATAAAGGTCGATAAATCTGACCTGCGCCACCTTCCCTATTATGCTTCATCTTCAACCGACCAGTGCATTAATTGCGGACGCTGTGTGGCTGTTTGTCCTGGATTGGCTGTCAGTATCGTCGACTTTCGAAAGCAGAATGGTAAAGCTTTGGTAAGTCTTCCATTCGAACAAGATCCGGAAATGATTGCCGTTGGGAATATGATTGAAGTCACAAACACGGATGGAAGTAGCCTTGGAAATTACCCCATAACCGAAATTCGTAAAATTGCCGGCTTTAGGGATGGCACACGTGTTGTGACTATCGAAACGCCAGCAGAGATTGCAACCGAAGCAGCAGGTTTCGAATCATTAAGCGTGATGAGCCTAAACCATTTTGTCTGAAATGGAATTAGAGGAAATTCTGGATGATGACGCTTTCATTTGTAGATGTGAACGTGTTACTGCTGGAGAAATCCGCAAATTGATACGCGAAGGTGTGCGGGATATCAACCAAATCAAAGCCAAAACTAAAGCCAGCATGGGAGCCTGTGGCGGTAAAACATGCCTAAATATGATTAAACGCCTTTTCCAAAGCGAAGGTATCAGCCTGGATGAAGTAATCGAAACCCCCCCGATACGCCCAGTTTTTGTTGAAGTTCCCCCCCTTCACATCTTAGGCAACATAAAAGCAGATAAGGAAGAAACACATGACTAATACACAAAATTTTGACGTCATCATCGCTGGAGCTGGTTCGGTAGGTGTCCCAAGTGCTTATTATTTGGCAGATGCAGGATTTAGTGTATTGGTCATTGATCCACTTGCCAGCAATGGTCAGGGTTCAAACAAACACGCTATTGGTGGCGTAAGGGCAACCCATACAAATTTAGCGAAAATAAAAATAAGTCGTAAATCCATCGAGATTCTTTCAAATTGGGAATCTGAACATGGAGAAGATATTGAGTGGCATTCTGGTGGCTATAGTTTTGTCGCTTATGATGAACCAACAAAACAAGATTTGCTTGATATTGTACATTTTCAGCAATCACTAAATCTCAACATTCAGTGGTTAGAACGTGATGACATGATTGCCTTGGTGCCGGACATCAACCCAGATGGTCTGATTGGAGGTACGATAGCACCTGAAGATGGCCACGCATCGCCTTTGAAAGTAAATTATTCTTATCACCGCTTGGCCGTTCAAGCTGGCGCGAAATTTCATTTCAAAGAAAAAGTCACTGGCATTATTCAAAATGGTGGACGTGTTGAAGGTGTCATAACTGATAAGGCAAAATATAGCTGTTCCTACTTTATTGATGCTGCCGGTTCATGGTCAGCTGAAATATCAAAACTCATTGGCATAGATTTAAAAGTTAAACCAGATGCCCATCAAGGTGGCATTACCGAAGCAGTCGCACCGATGTTTGATCCGATGATTATCGACTTGCGCCCCCCCAGACCTGGTTCGAGTAACTTCTATTTTTACCAGCATCCGTCCGGGAAGATTGTTTTTGCGTTACACCTGAACCATCTATCTACGGTCATTATGATGATGACACGAGTGACTTTTACCTTATGCCGCACAACGTCTTATTGAGACCATGCCACGTTTAGCGAACATCCGCGTTAGAAGAACCTGGCGTGGAACCTATCCCATGACACCCGATGGAAATCCTATTTTTGGCGAGTATCCTGGTTTGAAAGGATTTATCCACGCCACAGGCACCTGTGGACAAGGTTTTATGTTAGGTCCGGGAATGGGATGGTATATAAAGAAACTCATTACAAATACGCTTTCGGATAATGAACGTGCAAGTATGGAATCCCTACGTCTGGACCGTGATTATTCTGAATCAGAAAACTTATGTAGTATGTAATTTGTAGTATATTATTGATGAAATGTTACTTGAACAGCTTTTAGCGAAAGCACCAACAACATATACACCCGCTGACATTGCATCGATTACAGAAGCCTATTACTTCGCTGAAAAAGCACATGCAGGCCAAACACGTGCAAATGGGCAACCCTACCTGACACATTGTGTTGGCACAGCCACTATATTGATGGAAATGGAATTTCCACCCAACATGGTCGTTGCTGGCCTGCTACATGATGTGCTTATCGACACTGACACTAAAGCGGATGTATTACACGACAAATTTGGAGAATCCGTTTGTCGTTTCGTTGAGGGTGTTACAAAATTACCGCCCTGCCCCCCCAGCTTGCCCGAGCTGACCAGCACAATGATGACTCTTTACTTTTTGAAGCGCAACCTACGGTTTCCAAATCAAAATTTACTGAAAACCTTTCAGAATTCCTGCGCAAAATGCTTTTGGCAATAGGTGATGATATTCGTGTGATTATCATCAAGTTGGCTGATCGATTGCATAATATGCGAACGCTTAATGCCCTGCCTCCAGCACATCAAAAGAAAATTGCCCAAGATACACTTGACGTATATGCCCCCACTCGCCAATCGTCTCGGTATTTGGCAAATGAAGTGGGAGCTTGAAGATCTTGGCTTTAGATATACCGACCCAGAAAAATACCGTGAAATTGCTGAACATATCACAGCAAAAGGTGACGCGCGACAAGCGGAAATTGATGAGATAATTAACTCATTTGAATGTTTACTAAGTAAAGCAGACATTAAATCTAAAATTTCCGGTCGTCCCAAACATATTTATTCAATTTACATGAAAATGCGTAATAAGGATAAAAGCTTTGATGCTATCCGTGATTTACGCGCAATTAGAATTATTGTCGACAATATTGAAACCTGTTATCGAGTTTTGGGCCTTGTACACATGAATTATCAACCCATTCCCGGCGAATTTGATGATTACATCGCTGCAAAAAAAAGGATAATAATTATCAATCGCTGCATACTGCGGTTATATATAAAGATGGCAAACCCTTAGAAATACAAATACGCACATGGGAAATGCATAAAAACGCAGAATTCGGCGTTGCAGCCCATTGGCGTTACAAAGAAAAAGATGCCCAGGTTTCAAGCAATTACGAGGCTAAACTAAATGCTATGCGCAATTTACTTGCGTGGAGCCAGGAATTTGAAGAGAGTCATGAACTAGATGAGCAATTCCGAACTGATACATTCCATGACCGGATTTATGCTCTTACCCCCCCTGGGAGATGTAATTGAATTATCAGCAGGTTCTACGCCAATTGATTTTGCCTATCAGGTTCATACGGATGTAGGCCATAGATGTCGGGGGGGAGCAAAAGTAAACAACAAACTTGTGCCCCTCAATTACACCTTAAAAACGGGTGACCAGGTTGAGATTTTAACTGCGAATCGTGGTGGGCCTAGTCGAGACTGGTTAAACCCTAGTCTTGGTCTCGTTAATTCAACCCGGTCACGCGCAAAATACGCCAATGGTTCAAGCAACAAGATCGTGATCAAAACTTATCTCATGGCAAATTACTTATTGATAAAGAATTCAAGAGGCTTGGTGTTGATGATATCGATGTAAGCGAACTGGCTACACAATTCAATTTTAAAAATATCGATGATTTTTATGTAGCTGTTGGTTGTGACGACATTCCTATCACACGTGTTGTTGGCAGAATCGGTGAATTAAGACAAGCGAAACTTGGCGAACAAGAACTTTTAGTTGAGCAAGCCAAACATGACGAAACGGATGATGTCGTTCAAATCATGGGACTTTCAGGTATGCTCACTCAAATGGCGCGCTGCTGTAATCCTATGCCTGGTGATTCTATTATCGGATATATTACAAGAGGACGTGGTGCCACAATTCATCGGTCCAATTGCCCAAATGTTCTACGTGTAAAAGACCCTGAAAGACTCATAAATGTAGAATGGGGGGAACGGTTCAAAAGACCTATCCTGTTCCAATACAAGTAAACGCTTACGACAGACAGGGATTGATATCTGATATTTCAGGTGTTTTATCTGGAGAAACTGCAAGATTAATCAACTTTTCAATGACTTCGCGTCACCACATTGTAAAAGTAAATATGGTATTGGAAGTACCTGATATCACCGCGCTAAGCCGTATTTTAGCCAGACTTGAAAATCTTCCAAACGTAATCGAAGCTATTCGCGTTTCACCGGGTTAAGTCAAATGACTTTACGGTTTATGTAAGCTAGTGTAAAATGCACTGGTTTTAAAATATATATATCTTTGGAGAACATACTATATGGCACCACGAGTTAGATGTCACTACAACGATTGTGAGTTTCTGGATGAACGCTATTGTAGCGCTGCAGCAATAGAAATAAATCCAGACAACGGATGTTTAACCTATCGTCCTACTGAAGATATTTCTACTGTTGCCGGATGGGATGATGATGAAAGCTTAGATGATTGGGAAGAAATAACTGATGAAGATGATGATGACCTTTGGGTTAGTCTAGACGACGAAGAAGATGAAGATTTGGACGAAGACTATTAAAACTAACTACGCGGTATAATGAAGGGTTGAACATAGCAAACTTTAAAATTAGAAATCTGGAGAAAGTTATGAACCAATTTTATAAACCGATGGTTGGACTTAATGTCTATCTTGAACCTTATTTTCGTTCAGAAATAATAGAAAAGGTTTATGCGAATATACCAGAACTTTCTGACGAGATTCGTCGTGATTTAATCAGGCTCACTAAAGATGAATTAAAAGTCCCTGGTTTCAGAAACCCAATGTTGGCACCATTGGCATTACGCATTAGGGCTGCTGAGAAAAAGTTTGAAAAGGATTCTAATTTTGTAAAACAAATTTTAGCTTCCTGGTCAGATTTGCATCGATATTTACTTAATGACAGCTTAGAATCTTTGAAAACACTAGGTTTCAACATCCTGGACACTGCAACTGAGTACCCGGATCCTGAAAATGCTTTTATATTGGCTGGCCTGAAGGAATAAACTATAAAACAATTCATGAGGAACTTTCTAAAAATCCTGATAACAAACTGACAAGTGATGAAAATTCGCTTTTGTGCATTTGGCTTACTGGATACTTACCTTAATTGTGATAAACAAGGAGATTATGGAACACGAAACTGTCTTTAACACTACTATTGATCCAAGCGTGCTTTACACCATTGTTCGGCTGACGACATTGGCAACTCCAGGCGTTGACAGAATGTCATCAATTTCGTTTGGCGCTAACAAAGTCGCCCAGGAAAATCAAGGACTAAAGATTGAAATTAATGATTCAAAGCTCTTTATTGACCTTTACATTGTTACTGAATTAGAAGAAAATGTTCGACTTGTTTCCGAAACTGTTCAAACCAATGTATCGCGAGCCATTTATGATATGGTTGGCATGGAAGTTGCTAATATAAATGTGCATATTACTGATGTTGAACTAATGAAAGCTGTTTAATATGAAATCTAGAACCAAGGCGCGTTTTGTTGCCTTGCAATCCCTATACGAATTAGATCTCACCGATCACTTATTAGGAGATGTCCTTACGCAAAGATCTGAGGACTTCTCCTTAACACCTAATGAATATGATTTCGCACTAAAATTAGCAACGGGCGTAATGGAAAATAGTGTAAAGCTCGATATGTTACTGTCGGAACACGCACCAGAATGGCCTCTTGAGCAAGTAGCGGTCATTGACCGTAACATTTTGCGAATCGCGCTGTGGGAACTGGCTTTTATCGTAAAACACCGCTTAAAGTAGGCATTAATGAAGCAGTTGAACTTGCCAAATTATTCGGCACTGATAGTTCGCCAAGATTTATCAACGGAGTTTTAGGAAGCCTTGCAGAAAATATGAATAAAATAATTCTTTCTGTTGGAAACTAAACGATATGAATATACGTATTGGTAAAAAGCTTGACAATTATTTATTCTTGTTATTAATCACACTATCGCTTGTAGCCTGTGGCGTGGTAATCCAACGCCATGATCAGGTTCATGTTATAAGAGCTGGCACAATACCATCAAAAGTCAAGATACCAAATCAGGTTAATGTGACATTTTCTGTTGAATCACCACCTGTTGATTTGGACAATATACAACTTGCATTGGATATACTTGACGACCTTAGTTCATATTCCGATAATATCAGACGTTATCCGATGCAAAACATGGGCGATAACCATTATGAAGTTAACATCCTGCTAGATGAAGGGTTTGATATCCGCTATCGCTATACCATGATTGAGCCAGCTGAAGTACCCGAAACGAATGTTTTTGGACAACTCGTTGATATGCGCATGGCAATCGCCCAACAAGATTTAAACATTCATGACACTATTCTTAATTGGACTTTGGAACCAAATAATATGCCATTCGGTACCATTTCTGGTACGTTCCTTGATAGCTCAACTCAAATGGGTATCCCTGACATGATGATAACTGTAGCCGGCATGCAAACTTTTACAGATATGTCAGGTATTTTTAAACTCTATAAAATTCCAGAGGGAACATATAATCTTGTCGCATATTCCGTTGATGGCAGATATCCTGTTTTGCAACAAGAAGTAACCATTGTGCAACAACAAACCACAAAAATTAATCTCCAATTTGAAGCATTGCCAGCCGTTAAACTTCAATTTCAAGTAACACCTCCAATTGAAACGGTAGGTGTACCAATCCGACTAAATGCTAATTTACTTGGCTTTGGTGCACATTATGAAAATAACTTTACTCAAACCGGCAGTATCGCATCTCTCATGCCGCTTTTGCACCAGGAAGCTGATGATGCGTACTTTATCGAGTTTGAATTATATGCCGGCACCCCCATTTAGATATCGTTACACTATCGGTGATGGGTACATAAACGCAGAAAGATCTGGTGATGGGCTGCTGGTAACACGTCAATTTATTGTTCCCAAAACATCTGTGACTATAGAGGATGAAATTAACACCTGGCGTGCAGATGACAAAACACCGATAACAATAAATATTGATGCGCCTATTAATACACCCACAATTGAAGATGTTTCTATTCAGATAAATCGTAAAGGTTGGAATCAATCCATTCCCATGTGGCATTTATCTGACAACAAATGGATATTCATTTTATTTAGCAATGGACACGATGATACATATGAGCTACGCTTCTGTCGTAGCGAACAATGTGAACTCTCATTTGATCCCGCCAGTTTTGAGCAACCAATAAATATTTCATTCTCTGAAGCCACTGATATACATCACCAAATTGATAGCTGGCACAACTGGAATGAAAAAGGCGTGACGACATTACAAGATACTGAGAGTGTCTTTCAATCAACTTTATCAGGCATTGAACTTATCAAAGAATATAAACCAAGCGACCTGGTTATATATAAAAGTAATCTTCCTGAATTAAGAAAAAGTGGTATCAACTGGCTCATTTTGCGACCATGTTGGGATGTTCAATTAATTGACGACTTGCCTGTTTTTGTTCCGTCTGGAAACAATTTTATGTTTTATCATGAATTGTCAAGTATTGTAACAAGCGCAAAAGAAACAGGTATGCTGGTATCAGTCTATCCAGCACTTAACTTCCCTGCCGACGCTTCGGCTTGGTGGGAAACAGCTGTTCGCAGTAACAAATGGTGGCAGCACTGGTACCAGGAATACGCACATTTTCTTGAAAACTTTGCCATTTTCGCCGAACAAAATAAACTGTCTCACATTATTGTTGGGGGGGAAGATTCCATACGATTTACTTTACCAGAAGGTATTTATTCTGAAGAAGACAAACTGGGAACACCAGATCATGCAAATGACACCTGGCAAAGTATGCTTGAGCAAATAAAGCAATCCTTTCCAGGCAAAATTCTATGGTCCAACACAATGAACAATATTCCGGAATATGACTTTTTAGAATTAGTAGATGGTTACTATATTCTTGCTAATTATTCTGATTCAACTTATGACGAACAAAGTTTTTCTCAATCCGTTCAGGAAAATATACTTCCATTGCAATCAAACCAACAAAAAGAAGTTTATATTGCTTTGAACATTCCTGCTATTACTTTGGATGCCATGGGGGGGTATACTGACCACATGAATCCATTAGTATCGACAATCAACAATGATTTAACAGATTTTATTGATTTGGAGAACCAGGCTAACTTGTATCAGGATTTCGCTTGTGCGACAAACACTTTTGAATGGATAAAGGGGATCAGTTCGCGTGGTTTTAATCTTGGTCTGCACCTAACTGATTTCTCTTCATCAATATTTGGAAAACCAGCAATGGAAACATTTCTAAATTGCGTTAATAATTCACAATAGGAGAACATATACTAAATGACCAAACAATCAATCATTGCTCAAGAAATGGAACGCATGGGATTAGGAGAAGTTCAAGAATATTACTATAATCTCGACCGTTCCGAAACAATTACCCATGGAATTTTGAATGGCGAAGGTGAACTTTCTCACGAAGGCGCTTTCGTTGTTAACAGTTCCCCCCCATTTACCGGTCGTTCACCTAACGACAAATACCTTGTACAAAGCGATGATCCTGACCTTTGGTTTGCTACCGGAACCGAGCCAATTGATGAAGCCAAGTACAAAGTACTAAAAGCCAAAATGTTGGCAAAAATGAACACCCAACGTTTATACATCCGTGATGTCTTAGCCGGAGCGGATCCCGCACATGCAATGCGAATCCGCATTATAGCAGACAATGCTGCTGCAAGTCTTGCAGCTTCAAATATGTTTATTCCCTATGAAGGCAACGAACCACATAATGACCCGGATTTAACAATGTTCGTTTCAAACGATTTTGCCGCTGACCCTGAAGCAGATGGATTACGTTCTCCGGCAATGGTTGTTTTGAATTTTGAAGATAAAACCGTGCTTGTTGGTCTCACCCGTTATGCCGGTGAAATCAAAAAGTCAGTCTTTACCTTCATGAACTATGTTTTGCCTAAACGCGATATTCTTTCCTTACACTGTTCGGCTAATAAGTCTAAAGAAGGTGATGTCGCTTTATTCTTTGGTTTGAGCGGTACTGGCAAAACGACATTGTCTTCTGACCAGGAACGCGCGCTGATTGGTGACGATGAACACGGTTGGAGTGATGAAGGCATTTTCAACTTTGAAGGCGGCTGTTACGCCAAGACTATACGCATTAACCCAAAATATGAACCGCTTGTATGGGAAGCTATCAACCGTTTTGGTGCAATGCTTGAAAATGTTCCGTTGGATGAACACCATCGTCCTGACTTCAACTCTAATGAAATTACCGAAAACACCCGTGCCAGTTATCCCTTGTATTTTATTTCCAACTATGAACCAACTGGCAGAGGCGGACATCCAAATCACATCTTCTTCCTTACAGCAGATGCTTTTGGTGTTATGCCTCCACTTGCGCGCTTGAGCAATGAACAGGCGATGTACTACTTCCTTAGTGGTTATACTTCTAAACTAGCTGGTACTGAACGTGGACTGGGTGACAAACCCCAGGCAACATTCTCAACATGTTTCGGTGCGCCATTCTTGCCACTTAAACCTTCAATATATGCTGAATTATTGTCCAAACGGCTCGAAAAGCATGGCACAAAAGTTTGGCTTTGAATACCGGTTGGGCTGGTGGTGGCTTTGGTGTTGGTGAACGTATTGCCTTGCCATTGACCCGTGCGATGATTGACGCCGTTTTAAGTGGATCACTGGATGATGTTGAAACCCATACACACCCCCCATCTTTAACATTGAGATTCCAAATGCTGTTGAAGGTGTACCGGATGAAGTTTTGAATCCTGAAAAATCCTGGACAGACTTTGATGCTTATAAAATTGAAGCGAATGGCTTGGCAGAAAAATTTATTAAGAACTTTGCCCAGTATGAAGATTCAGTATCAGAAAAAGTAACACTTTCTGGTCCTAAAATTTTGAAAGATTAATTGAAAATATTTGAAAAGGACAAAACATGGACAGATTCGTAATTAATGGTGGTATTCCACTTTCCGGCGTGATGATTCCGCAAGGCAATAAAAATGCGGCTCTGCCCTTAATGTCTGCGACGCTTCTAAGCGAAGAACCGGTCATTCTGCACAATATGCCTGAAATTCTCGATGTTCAAACGATGCGCCAACTTTTGCAGAGTCTTGGTGTTAGTATTCGGCAAATTGGTAATTCAAGTTCCTGGGAGTTTCATGCTAAGAACATTCGACCAGCAGACCTAGACCCGGAACTATGCCGTAAAATACGTGCGTCTATCTTATTAGCTGGACCAATGACCGCCCGCTATGGTGCGCTGGAACTACCACCACCTGGTGGTGATGTTATTGGGCGGCGTCGTGTTGATACACATATATTGGCACTTGAAAAACTTGGCGCTTCTTTCGATATCGACCGGGGGTATGTTCAAGTTTAGTGCTAATAAATTACAAGGTACCGAAATTCTTTTGGATGAAGCCAGTGTAACCGCGACTGAAAACACCATCATGGCAGCTTCCCTGGCAAAAGGTCAAACTATCATTCGCAATGCGGCATCCGAACCCCCCCACATTCAAGAGTTATGCCATCTGCTTAATAACATGGGTGCAAACATCGAGAATATTGGATCAAACACCCTTCTCATTCAAGGCGTTGACAAACTTCATGGCGGTGAATTTACAATCGGGCCAGATTATCTTGAAGTTATCAGCTTTGTTGGCGCGGCAGTAGTTACCCGTGGAAGTATTCACATCAAGAATGCTGGTGTAGAACACCTTGGCATGATTCGACTGGTTCTAAAGCGCCTAGGTGTTGATATGCGTTTTGAAGGCGATGATTTAATCGTAGATGCTAATCAACGACTGGAAATCGAACCGGATTTAGGAAATGCTATCCCAGAGATTAGCGTTATGCCCTGGCCCAGCTTCCCTACTGACCTGATGAGTATCGCTATTGTCATCGCAACGCAAAGTAAAGGTACGGTACTCTTCCATGACTGGATGTACCCAAGCAGGATGTTCTTTACGGATAAGCTTGTTTCAATGGGCGCTCAAATCGTCCTTTGTGACCCACATCGTTGTATCGTCAATGGACCTACACCATTGACTGGCGAAACTTTGGATAGCCCTGATATTCGTGCTGGTACAGCACTTGTACTCGCCGCCCTATCAGCTGAAGGCACTTCTGTTATTCGAAATGTAGCTCAAATTGACCGTGGATATTCTCAGATTGAAGTGAAGCTACGCGCAATTGGCGCGGATATTCAACGCATTTCAGACAACGATTAGATATTTTCTTGGAACCAAAAACAATAAAGGCACCCGTTTCATAAGGGTGCCTTCTTGCATATTTTGGTGTTATTTATGATTTAGGCTTTGCCAGTAGCAACTTCAAGAAAGTTTTAATTGTATCTCTTAACATAGGTTCCGGCAATACACCTACCTGACGATGAACAATCTTTCCATCTTTCATCATCAGCATGGTCGGAATACCTTGCACACCATATTTACTTGCCCATTCCTGGTGTTCATCGGTATTTACTTTAGCGATGATTAGTTTTCCAGCAAATTCTTTCGCCATTTTATCTAGTATAGGACGCAACATTTTACAAGGCCCACACCAGGGTGCCCAAAAATCAACGATAACGGGCAATTCGTTCTGCAATACAGTTTTTTTCAAATGCAGCATCAGTAACATTTATTGGTTCGTTAGTCATATTTCTTCCTCCAGATTATGACAAAAGTATACAGAAAAAAAATTGAATTGCAAATAAGAGCTTATTCAAAACCTTCTATCTAATAAAAGACAATAGTTTAGGTATAAAGATAATGCACCCGATACAGAATGCCAGGATAGCAGCAATCAAAACAAATGCGGCAGAAAGATCTTTTGCTTTTTTTGGCTAAAGGATGGATTTCTGGACAAATGATATCAACAATTGTTTCCAGGGCTGTATTTATCAATTCTGCAATCCAAACCAAGGCAATCGCAATAAGAACAGCAATCCATTCCATTTGACTAAGTTTAAAAATAAAACTCACTGAAATAACCAAAACAGTAATTATTGCATGAATCATGACATTCTTTTCTGTTCTTATGGCATATAAAAGCCCTTCAAATGCGTTCTTGAATGATTTGTTGCGCCCTTTGATATAGTTTTGAACTTCTTTTTCAGTTTTGTTCAGTGTCATAAATTAATTTTACTTTACCTGGACAGAAAATGCGATAAAATAGAGCTTACGCGGGTGTTGCCAAGCGGTAAGGCATTAGCTTCCCAAGCTAACATTCGTGGGTTCGAATCCCATCACCCGCTTTAAAAAAACAACTCTGGCAATTATCTCCTGCCAGAGTTGTTCTTTTAATGATTTTATTTATACAATGTCAATCGTATAAACTCGATGGTTCTTGTAAGGTTTTACACCAAGATTCAATAAATCTTTGCGCATTTGCACTGCTGTTTCAGCGACCTGCGAAAGTTCACCATTCACTAAATACGGATGTTTTTGTGTCGCATCCAACAACGTGCTAAACAACAAGGCATTGCCACCCATGCCCTGGTATTCCGGCAGAATAGCAATTCCATTGTAACAGACCCAATCAGTTTTCTTTAATTCACGTAACAATCGAATAATTTCGATAGGCCCCCATCTTGCCTTTGCCCTTTTGCATGGCACGCGAAATATCTGGGAATGGCAACACAAATCCTACCAGGTCGTCATTTTCATTCAAAATCACCTGAACCATTGTTGGAATAACAACCAGCAAGGCATTATTCAGAACATATTCTAATTCGTTGTCCGTCAGAGGATAATATTCCCAGTTTTGAACGAAAGCGTTGTTATAGGCATCTTTTATCCGTGTTTTCCACTGCGTAATCTCGCGTTTGTTCTTGAAGCTTTTTACTTTTAATCTTCCGCGCTTTTTAACAATTTCAACAGCTTTTTTTTAACCTTCTCAGGTAAGACATACTCTTGCGGTCTTACAAAGCTGCTTACAAAGTCAACTTCCTTACTAAAACCATAGTTTTCAACTAAGTCTTTGTAATATAAGAAGTTGTAGTTCATCATGTTCATCATTTGGCGATGTTCATTTCCTTCAATTTGGATTCCATAGCCATCTAATGGACCGTAGCCTTTTGGGCCAACCATTTTATCTAAGCCACGCGATTTCGCCCATGCAATAGCAGTGTCAAAAGGGCGTTGGCAACTTCCTGGTCGTTAATACATTCGAAAAGGTAAAAAGAAGCTTGTTTTGAATTGTGGGTGTCATTAAAGCGTTTGTTTTCAAGAGCGGCAATACGTCCAACAACTTGTCCATCTCGCTTGGCTAACCACTGGTCTGATTCAGAATGTTCATACCAGGGATGCTTTTCTTTATTGAGTTGCATATAAACATCGGCTTTGAATGGTGGAACAAATTGTGGAACATCTTTGTATAAAGTGTATTGAAATTCGACAAATTCTTTCTTTGTCTTTTTATCAGATACTGGAATAATTTCTAGCATTATGTATACTCCCTTCAAAATGTTATAACTTTTTTTATACCTGTTACGGTATATTAATAAATATAACCCATCTTGTTGATAAAAGATACCAAATAAATACAATATATCGATTTCACATTCCGATGGATAAGATGTAAATTACTTGCGATGAAGCGATCGTTGTACTATAATGGCGTCGTTTTATTCAGGAAGAAAGAGGACTATATGATTGATGTAAACGATTTAAGAAAAGGTGTTACTTTTATCCAGGACAATAACCTTTACCGTGTTTTGGAATATTCACACAACAAACCAGGCCGTGGTTCGGCTACTATTCGCATCAAGGCACGTGATCTGCGCAAAGGAACCACTCTCGAAATGACCTTCATCTCTGGTGACCGTGTTCAATCCGTGCGCTTGGATTACCACCGTGTTGAGTATCTCTACCGCGATGATAACTTCTTCCATTTTATGGATATGGAAACGTTTGAACAGCCTGCTATTCCCAAAGATTTGGTTGAGGATATTGAAGGTTATTTGAAAGAGAACATGGAAGCCAAGCTAACCTTCTACGGTGAAGAACCTTTAGATATTGAATTACCCACAAGTGTTGATTTACTTGTTACAACCGCAGAAATGGCTGCGCGTGGCAATACCGCTACTGGATTGACCAAACAGGTTGAAGTGGAAACTGGACTTAAGGTACAAGTTCCCGCTTTCGTTACCGAAGGAGATACCATTCGCATCGACACACGTACTGGTGAATACGTAACACGTGTTTAATTTGCGCTTGAAACTCTTTTTAACAAAACAAAAAGTATGAAAACACCTTTCGGACAAGAATGCCGCTTTTTCTATGGTGATTATTATCGGGGTCGAAATTTTGAAGAATGTCGGGGTTTAATCAACCCGAACGACAAAGCAGAATGGACATCTTTACTGTGCGAAACCTGCCCCCCCGTTCCTAACATACAGCGGAATAACAATTGCCCTAATCTTGTTTTGACTACTTTTATAAGTAAATCTTGGTTTAAAAAAACGTATCAAGATCAAAGCAAGTTGCAGCAAAACTTTAGAATCGGTAAAGGACCCCCCCAACGTTGGCTGCGGTTTATGCCACACACCGTAAGAAAACCGTAAGAATATCTTTGCATTATTGCAGACATTTTCGTGTAAAGATTCCTGCTTGGTATAATTCAACATGACAGATATGTATTGAACATGGAGGCTTAGTGAAACCTAGACGACAATCATTCTTAATAACAGGACTTTTGCTTTGGCAATCGTTATGATGGCCTTTTATGGCTTACGACAACAAACAATCGGTTCTGATGTTGTACCAATAAATCGGGTTGCTACTCAATTAAATGAAGGTAAAGTATCCAAACTTGAAGCAGATGGGGACACGCTTTACATTACTTATGACGACCCCCCCAAAAAGAGTTTTAAATCAACACTTGACCCCCCCAAGATGGGCCTTTTTGACCAACTCACTCAACTTGGTGTGACTGAAGAAGCCTTACAAAACCCTGCCCTTGAAATCCGGGTCCGCTTACCTGGATTTTGGTCAGAATTCTTTTAGTTGCAGTTCAATTCATACCGTTTATCCTAATGGGCGTTCTCTTTTGGATATTTATTCGCCAGGCACAAGGTTCAAATAACGCTGCCATGCAGTTTGGCAAATCGCGAGCCCGAATGCTTAGTGGAGAACAATCTAACGTCACCTTTGCTGATGTTGCTGGCGTAGACGAAGCCAAAGAAGAACTTCAGGAAGTTGTCGAATTCCTAAAAGAGCCTCAAAAATTTATGGCACTTGGCGCTCGTATCCCTAAAGGTGTTTTACTTGTAGGCCCTCCCGGTACAGGAAAAACGCTCATGGCGAAAGCTGTATCTGGTGAAGCTGGCGTGCCTTTCTTTTCTATTTCTGGTTCTGAATTTGTTGAAATGTTCGTCGGTGTCGGTGCCAGTCGTGTGCGTGACCTGTTTGATGAAGCCAAAAAGCGGTCCCCCCCTTGTATTGTTTTCGCAGATGAAATTGACGCCGTAGGACGCCAGCGTGGTGCTGGTTTGGGTGGCAGTCATGATGAACGCGAACAAACATTGAACCAACTCCTGGTTGAAATGGACGGTTTTGGAACAGATACAAACGTGATTGTTATGGCTGCAACAAACCGACCCGACATTCTTGACCCCCGCCTTATTGCGTCCTGGACGTTTTGACCGTCGTGTCATGCTGGATAAACCCGACATGAAAGGACGCGAAGATATTCTAAAAGTCCACTCTCGCGGCAAACCCATATCTAACGACGTTGATTTAGGCGTCCTTGCACGCGGTACACCTGGTTTTGCTGGTGCTGATTTGGAAAACCTGGTCAACGAAGCCGCCCTTTTAGCTGCCAGGCGTGATAAGAAAGTTATCGGCAATGATGAGTTCGAAGAAGCCATTGAACGTGTTATCGCCGGCCCTGAACGCAAGAGCCGCTTGATGAACCAGGAAGAAAACGCCTGACAGCCTATCATGAAGCTGGACACGCTATCGTGATTACCGCTCTACCCGAAGGAGATCCCATTCAAAAGTTTCTATTATCTCCCGTGGCATGATGGGCGGTTTTACACTTGCTCTTCCCGTTGAAGAATTGAACTATAAATCCAAGAAAATGATTTTGGCGGATATCACCGGTTTACTTGGCGGACGTGCGGCGGAAGAGTTAATGGCCAACGATATCACATCTGGTGCATCAAACGACATCGAACGTGTTACCAAACTCGCTCGTGCGATGGTTACACGCCTGGGTATGAGTGAAGAGATGGGTCCAATGGTTTACGGACAGAAAGAAGAATTAGTCTTCCTTGGTCGCGAAATATCTGAACAACGCGACTACTCAGAGGCCGTTGCTGAGAGAATTGACGCAGAGGTCGCCCGCATCGTCAATGATTGTTATCAGCACGCTTTGGATATTCTGACCGAACACAAGGCCAAGCTTATTGAAGTAGCTGAAAAGTTACTTGAACAAGAAACGCTTTCTAAAGAGGAATTTGATGCGATTTTCCCATCGCCAAATGAAAAAAAACATACGGTGTACCGGTAATCGTTACTGATTAGCAGATACCATAAAAGCATCTATCAGACCCAGTATCTTTTCATAATAGGCTGGGTCTGTTGCTTTAAACCAATGGATGTTGGGATCACTGGGTTTGAACCAGTTGGCCTGTCTACGGACAAATTGACGTGTATGGCGTTTTATTAGCATTATGCAATCATCAAAGCTGATTTCATTTTCCAAATAAGCTATTGTTTCAGCATAGCCTATCACTCCAATTTTCTTGACTGCATCTGTCAAGCCTTTATTCATCAAGTCTTTGACTTCTTCAATTAATCCATCTTTAAACATTTGATCAATACGCTTGTCAATCCGTTCGTACAATATCGGTCTATCCCATTCAATGCCAATAGATAATGTTTTGTATGGAGTCTCCCCCCCTTTTTGCCTTTGTTCAGAAAAGAGTTCACCAGTCGCTAAAATTACTTCCCATGCCCGAACAGTGCGACGATGATTGCGATGGTCAATATTTTAGCTGCGTTGGGGTCGATGTAAGATAATTTCTGGTGTAAAGCATCGAAGCCGATATCATTGCCCCCCCAATTCTCAATCGCAGTCCGTAAAGCTGGATTTGGTGGTAATTTTGGCACCTGCCAGCCTTGTGCAATCGCGCGATAGTACTGACCTGTTCCGCCAACCAAAACAGGTATTTTTCCTTTTGAGTGTAAATTGTTTATAGGTTCTTTGATAGCTTTTAGATACTCACCAAGACTCCATATTTCGCTTACGCTTGTAACATCAATTAAATGATGTTTGACCATTTTAAGTTCCGCTTCTGTCGGTTTTGCAGTGCCGATATTTAATTCGCGGTAAAGGTATCGTGAATCTGCTGAAATTATTTCAGTGTCTAGTTCTTGTGCCAAACGTATCGCCAGAGATGTTTTTCCAGAAGCTGTTGGCCCAAGCAGAAAAATAATCGGGGTTTTATTTATGTCTTTAGTCATCGTACAATCCCAAATTTTCAAAGTGAAATATTTTAGGTGCTTTATCTTTTTGGAATTTTTCGACCACAATCAAATCTAATTGCCATTCCATATCTAATTTATCTTGCGTGTATAAATAATGATCAATACAACGAAATAATGCAGTCAACTTTTTTTTGTGTCATTGCATATTCAGCTAAACCGTAATTATCGTTACGTCGGGTTTTTACTTCGACAAAAAAAATAACACATCGTCTTTAAGCATAATCAGGTCAATTTCATCATTTTTAAACCGGAAGTTCCGCTGAACTAGTTCATAGCCTTTTTCATTCAGCCAGTTTAAAGCGATATCTTCTCCCATTGTGCCAATTCTCTGTCTATATGTTTTGCCATCAATTTAAGTATATCAAGCATGCGTGAAAAGTTTTCAAATCGCTTTAAATAGGATAAAATATTCGGAATCATTAGGAGCGTTTTTATGACAGTAGCAGAACTAGTAACCATCGGTACAGAACTCCTTTTGGGAGAAATTCAAGACACGAACTCAAAGTATATCGCCCGTTCTTTGCGGGATATAGGTGTGGATATTTATCGACTGACTACGATAGGCGACAATCCTAGCCGCATTACGCACTCTCTGCAGGCTGCCTTGATGCGGTCAGACGTTGTGATTTGTACTGGTGGCTTAGGCCCCACAGTTGACGACCCAACTCGGCAGGCTGTAGCCGATGTTTTTAACGTTCCACTTGTTTACCATGAAGACCTTTGGCAAGGCATCATTGAACGCTATAAAACTTTCAATCGAGTGCCAACTGAAAATAACAAACGCCAGGCGTATATACCAGCAAATGGTGTCGCCATTCCTAACCCAGTTGGGACAGCGCCTGCATTTTATGTTGAATTAGGCATCAAAACAATAATCGCTCTGCCTGGTGTACCACGCGAAATGCAATATCTGATGGAGAATTTCGTTGTCGAATATCTAAAAGAACGCTATGATCTTCACGAGCAAATCATTAAAGCCTGGGTTATTCATACAATATCGAAAGGTGAATCTGCTATAGATGAAATTATTGGCGATATGGAAACTTACAGCAACCCAACAGTTGGTTTAGTTGCTTACCCTGGCCAAACTGATATTCGCGTTACTGCCAAAGCATCTTCTTCCAGTGAAGCTGATGCACTGATGCGTCCAGTAGTTGAAGAAATTCACCGACGTTTAGGTGAATTTATATATGGTGAGAATGAAACTACACTTGAAGAAGCTGTAGCAAAAATGTTAAAAGAAAATCATTTACGACTAGCGGTTATCGAGAGTGGTACTAAAGGCGAGATTAGCCAAAAAAATCAAATTGCACGCCGATAATAAAACAGTTAAATGCGAGCATCTTGATACTTACATTTCTGATGAGACACTAAAATCACTCATGCATGAATTTATCGAATCAAACAAATCGGATATGGTTCTGGGCGTGCGTTTAAATAGTGACGGGCAAACCCTAACGCTACATCAGGCCCTGCTTTACAAAAATGAGTATTGGCAAAACCAACGTGTTTATGCTGGACCAATTGGTGATGGACTTCGATGGGCTTTTAACACATCGCTTGATTCAGTCCGGCGAAAAATAATGAGCACAGCGAATTGAATAATATAAGTAATTATGCCTGCACAAAAGGAGCCTTATGAAAGAATGTAACACTATCCTAAAAAAAACGCTTTGATACTGACTATGGATAACAATTGCACCCAATACCAGCAAGGTGCTGTTGCAATTAACGACGGTGCTATTGTCGCTATTGGACCAGAAGATGCCATCTTAAAGAGTTGGAATGGGAAAGACATAATCGATTGCCAGGGCAAGGTGCTCATGCCTGGATTAATTAATACCCATACCCATGTCCCGATGACTCTTTTACGTGGTTTGGCAAATGACCTTCGGCTTGATGTGTGGCTGATGGGATACATGATGCCTGTTGAACGCGAATTTGTCTCGCCTGAGTTTGTACGTTTAGGAACACAAATGGGCTGCGCGGAAATGATTCGTTCCGGCGTAACAACCTTTAATGACATGTACTACTTTGAAGATGAAGTTGCAACCGCTACCGCAGAGATTGGTATGCGCGCTGTGGTTGGCCAAACAGTAATGAAATTTTCTGCCCCTGATGCGGCTTCTTATGATGATTCATTAGATCTTTCAATTGAACTCATAAAGAAATGGAAAGATCATCATCTGATAGTTCCAGCTATCGCGCCCCCCCATGCTGTTTACACCTGCCCAGCCGAAGTTCTTGAAGCAGTTGTCGAAATTGCGAAACAATATGATGCTACTGTCCATTTTCATGTCTCAGAAACAGCCGATGAAGTTGTCAATATGCGTAAACAGTCTGGAATGCCAGTAGTTCCCTACATTAAAAAAATTAGGCATGTTGGATACCAAACTTATTGCAGCACACTGTGTCCATGTTGATGACGGCGAAATTCGCACCATGAGACGTGCTGGAACGGGTATCGCTCACAATCCCAGTTCAAACTTAAAACTGGCATCAGGCTTTGCCCCAACCGCGCGAATGATGGAAATGGGCGCAAAAGTTGGCATTGGCACAGATGGAGCCGCTTCAAATAACGACTTAGACATGTTCGAAGAAATGCGTCTGGCTAGTTTAATCGCCAAACCAGTCGCTGGTGACCCAACAGTTCTGCCTGCGCGACAAGTTTTGGAAATGGCTACCAGAATTGGCGCTGAAGTCTTACACCTTGATCATATTACAGGCAGTCTTGAAGTCGGAAAACGTGCAGATATCATAGTTCTCGACATTTTCCCGATCCATAACCAACCCCATTTCAAGCGTGATTCTGAAAACATTTATGCACAAATTGTTTATGCAAGCAAAGCCAGCGATGTTACCGATGTTATGGTTGATGGCCAGTGGCTCATGCGAAATAAAACTCTTTTAACGATTGACGAAGATGCGTTAATCAGACAAGCCAAACCTGTTGCTGAACAAATTGACGCATTTATCACAAGCCGGGAAAAATCAGTTCATTCCAAACTACTGGCAATTGGTGGTGCTGCTGAAGAAGAAAGCTTTGAAGTGCAAGCCAAAGTGCGCATTTCTGATCCAGATGAAATTATCAAACGCCTTGAACACCCCCCCGAAATTGAAATCCTCAAGAGACGTCATTATCATCAGTATGATTCCTATTTCTTGTTTGAAGATTCAACTCAAGGTATATTACGTTACCGTGAAGATGAGATTCTCAACAAGAAGGGTGATATACAAAACGTACGTGGCCGACTAACCTTAATTGGTGAAGGCAGTGATGATGTCGGAAAACAAATAAAGCAAGGCTTGCTATCACGTAGCCGATACTTTGCGCCGGCAACACATAGCCTGCGATTCTATATTGAATACTTCAAACCGGTTGAAATGATGGAAATCGAGAAAGATAGACGTAGATTCCTTGTAAAGTTCAAAGGTGTGGAATTTTACATTAATGTTGATACAATCATTAAGCCGATTGAAGATTATTTCGTCGAAATAAAAGCAGAACCTGGAGTCGTCAAGATGCTGATGAAAAGACGCATCTCATCATATATCTTGCTGATGTCCTGGGCTTGAGTACGCAACAGATTATTAATAAGGATTATTTTCAACTTTTAAGAAACAGGTAGGTGATACATGGAAAAAGCATCAATATTCTTTTTGCAGTCGCTGAAGCTGCTCCATTTGCCAAGGTCGGTGGCTTGGGTGATGTCGCAGGTGCTTTGCCAGAAGCCCTTAATAAATTAGATGAATTCAATTTTGATGTGCGTATTTTATGCCATTTCACGCCCGGGTTCATGAATATGATCCTGACCGACGCAAGATTGGCAACTTTACTTTCTCGTTAATGAGTGGCGATTCATTGGAATGTGAACTATTTATCGCCCAAATTGGTTCAACAAAAGTTTATTTAATTGACAACGAATATATCAATCATAATTCTCCGATATACCACGGTGATTGGCGTTTGGACGGTTTGAAGTACGTTAATTTTTCTCTAATGGTTCTTGAAGCCAGTAAATTTATTAATTGGAAACCTGATATATTGCACTGTAACGATTGGCATACAGCCCTGGCGATAAATGCGCTTGATCAACATTATGCGAATGACTCATTTTTCAAGGATACCCGCACGGTTTTGTCAATCCATAACCTGCCATACAATGGTTGGGGGGGTTCGCAAGAGGCAATGAGTCAACTTGGTTTTAGCCCAAGCACTGATCCTGACTTACCTGATTGGGCAAAATTTACACCATTACCGATGGGTATCGCAGCTACAGATCTTGTCATCGCGGTCTCTCCCGGTTATTCAAAGGAAATTCAAACTCCTGAATATGGTTGTGGCTTGGAAAATTATCTTTCAAAGCATTCCGATAAAGTTATGGGTATTTTAAATGGTCTTGATATCGATAGTTACAACCCTGAAACTGATGAGGTCATTTCTCATTCATTTAGTTCAGATCGACTATATCAACGGTTGATGAATAAACTTCATTTACAATCTACATTAGGTCTCGAAGTTGGTCACCAGCTCCCATTGATGACTATGGTTAGTCGGCTAAGTCACCAAAAAGGTATTGATTTACTCCTTGACAGTCTTGAACAAATTCTTGATCTTCCCTGGCAATTCGTCCTGCTTGGTACAGGTGATCCCGAATTAGAAGAACGTGCAAACAATTTCGCAAAAAGTTATCCTGAGAAATTCGTTGCTTTGCTAAAGTATGACGAAAACACAGCACGACAGCTATACGCAAGTGGCGATATTTTTACAATGCCTTCCCGATATGAACCATGCGGTCTTTCTCAAATGATTGCGATGCGGTATGGGAATATACCTGTTGCCAGCGCCACTGGCGGTCTTAAGAATTCAATTTTCGATTATTCCGATGGATTGGATACAGCAACTGGTTTTCTTTCACATCAGTTTTCTGTAGAAGATTTCTCTCAAACATTAGGAAAAGCATTGTCCTTGTTCACCGATAAAGTAATCTGGACGCAAATCCAACGAAATGCGATGGCGCAAGATTTCAGTTGGCATCATTCTGCAATAACATATGCGCAAGCATATCTAAATCTTATAAATCCTGATATTCCTGAAAATATAACACTTATAGATGAGGCATAAAAGATGATTAAACAACGCGCCTCTGGCGTATTATTACACCCAACCAGCTTGCCAGGACCCTATGGCATTGGTGATTTGGGACCAGAAGCTTATAAATGGATTGACTTTTAGCAGATACTGGCACGAAATATTGGCAAATATTACCACTTGGACCCACAGGATATGGCGATTCTCCTTATCAATGTTTTTCGGCCTTTGCGGGTAATCCCTATTTGATTAGTCCAGATGGACTAGTTGAACTTGGACTAATTGATGAACAAGATCTAAGTAATCTTCCACAATTCCCAACAGAAAATGTTGATTTTGGAAATGTAATCACTTGGAAAAGCAATTTGCTGTCTGAAATTAGCAATCGTGTAGCTGATGAAGGTATGCCGCCCGCCCTACAAGATGAGTATCAAGCTTTTCTCGATGATAGCAAAATTTGGCTTGACGAATATGCTTTGTTTATGGCTATTAAAGAAAGTCAGGGTAATGTAGCCTGGTCTGATTGGCTGGCCCCCCCTAAAGTTCCGTGATGAAAATATTTTGCGGGAAACAAGAGTTCGATTAACAAAAGAAATATTCCATCAAAAATTTATCCAGTTTTTGTTTTTCAAACAATGGTCTGACCTTCGTCAATATGCTCATAGCAAAGATATTCAGATTATCGGGGGGGACATGCCCTTTGTCATCGCTTTTGACAGTGCCGATGCCTGGTCGCGGCCAGAACTTTTCTTGCTGGATGAGGATTTACAACCTACATTAGTTGCTGGTGTACCACCTGATGCTTTTGGCCCAAAGGGGCAACTTTGGGGAAACCCGCTTTACAATTGGCCTGCCCATGACGAAGAAAATTATGCCTGGTGGGTAAAACGTTTGGAAGCAACGTTAAAACTTGTTGACTTAGTACGTATTGATCACTTTAGGGGTTTCGCTTCAGCTTGGCATATTCCTTTTGGTAACGAAGACGCTGTTGTTGGTGAATGGGTTCCTTCACCTGGCGAAGCTTTGTTTAATGCCTTTCAGGCAAAATATCCTGAATTACCCATTATTGCTGAAGATCTTGGGTACATCACACCCGATGTAGTGGCTTTACGTGAAAATTTCAATTTACCGGGTATGCGTATTTTACAATTTGCCTTTGATGGTGATCCAGACAATGATTTCCTGCCCCATCACTACACCATAAATAGCGTTTGTTACACAGGCACGCATGATAACGAAACCGCCAAAGGCTGGTATATCAACGCCGAACAAAAGAATAAGAACTTCATGCACAAGTACCTTGATAACAACGACGAAGATATTGCCTGGGTTATGATGCGTGCTGCTTTCCGTTCCGTGGCAAACTTGTGTGTGGTGCCGATGCAAGACGTGTTAGGCTTAGATTCCAAATCCCGCATGAATAATCCTGGTATCGCTGCAGGAAACTGGGGGGGTTGGCGCATGAAACCTGATGCTATAAACGACAAATTGATAAAAGATTTAAGGACTTAAACTTTACTTACAGTCGCTTAAATGGTTGATATAATGAAATTTGGTTACAAAAAGGCTTGTCAATTGTGGCAAGCCTTTTTTTCTATTATTGTTCTATTTCTTTAGACGATTTTTTCGGTTGCCATTGCCGCGCCAATAATGCCAGCATCATTGCCAAGTTTTGCAGCTATAACTTTTTCTTCAGGAAAATCGAGATATCTTTGGAACTTATCCAGACTAGAACTAATCGCCCCCGCCAAGCACAAACAATTCAGGACTAAAATAAAAATCGTATTTTTCCAAAACACTATTGAGACGAATTCCCCCCATTGTTTCCAGCTTAGATTTTCAATACGCTTTACAGCAGCAGCACCTACATTTTCCATCGTCCTTTTTCCTTCGAAAATAAGTTGTCCAAATTCGGTATCATTCCAAATTTGCCCATTCAAAATCAAAGCAGAACCAATACCTGTGCCTAGCGTTAGAAACATTGTACGGTTTGTCTTTTTAATTTGCTGATCGCCAAAGTTAAGTTCGGCAAGCGCAGCAGCATCTGCGTCATTCAAAACAACGGTTTTTGATTTCGTGTTTTCTTCAAAAAGACAGTCAAATCATTATTCAGCCATTCTGGATGCAAATTAGGAGCCTTATGTAAAACATTTTTCACTAACCTGCCCGGAAATCCAACTCCGAGTGGCCCGCTATAGTCCAACTTTCGCATTATTCGCAAAATATTAGCTGCAGCATCATGGGGGGCTTTGTTTCTATATTGTTCTTCGCTCTTAAAGTATCAGAAACAATTTCTCCTGTATCAAGATTTACCAACGCCGCCTTGATAGCGGACCCCCCCGATATCAATACCTAATCTAATCATATTTCACCTATTCACATCCATTTTTAAGATGTTCTTCATATGTTTTTGCAAAAATATGTCTGCCAGAATTATCGCACGCAGCCCTAAAGAATAAATAATCACTTTGTGCAGGTCGTGCTACAGCTTGAATAACCTCCAGGCTTGGGCTGCAGATAGGTCCAGGTGGCAAACCATTTACCTGGTAAGTATTATAAGACGAATTTATTGCCAAATCCGTCCAAGTCAGGCCTGGTTTCCACCAGGTTTTTGTGTTGTCATCCCAACCGATTGCATATTGCACCGTTACATCCGTTTCAAGTCGCATACCAACCTAAGGCGATTATAAAAGACTGATGCCATTGTTGGCATTTCTTCAACTGCCAAAGTCTCGCGCTGAATGATGGATGCCATCGTTAGACTTTCAATCAAACTTAATTTTTGTGTTTCAAGTTCTGTTTTTAATCCACTTAAGACAACTTTTGATTCAAAAGTATCCATGAACAATCCCAGCGCTTCAATAAGGGTTATTATTGGTTGAAGATGATACTGCCCCCGAAAGTATAAAACCTTCTAAAGAATCTCCTGGTAAGAATTCATATTTTCTCTTATTTCATTTGGTATGTTTAAAGCAGATGACAGAAATTCATCCCCCCCGTAAACGACAAACCAAGCGTATCAATCGCATTTGCAATTTCTTCAAGCCGCCAACCGGCAAAGATGTACAAATCTTTATCGCGATAGGCAACATTCCCAACGCGTTGAACAATTTCAATCGTATTTAAACCACTCGGAATAGTATATGACCCTGGCTGAATCATTCTGTCGCGCCCGTAATATATGAGCAACTGACAAGCTAATTCACCATTCGGAACAATCTTTTCATTTTCTAATTTGGCGCAAATTTCTAACACGGTTTCATCACTGTTGATAAAAAAAACTTTTTATCAATATCATCAGGAAAAGCAACAAGCGGAGTTAATATAGCATTGTTTTGTTTAGAATATACGCATATTTTAATCGCGAAACGACATGAAGTTGACGATCCGCTTTTCCAAAATTCTTTTCAGCTTTTGATACCGTCAAATAACAGGCAAGTAAAAGAAAACTTGCAATAAGCAAAATTGAGAAAAACAGATATCTAAAGATAAAAGCGTTCTTTTTCTTTGTTTTAGTCATTTTTATCTTTCGCTAGATAATGATTGTTTAAATAGTCCTGAAGTATTAAAGCAGCAACCCGGTCATCTGATGGCTTTCGTCTTTGTTTTGCTGACTGTCCCATTTGCACAGACAAGTTTTTAAGTGCCATTGTACTTCCACTTTCATCCCATACATCCACCTGAAGTGTTGTAAGAGATTTAAGCATCTCAACAAAGCGCAAAACTTTTCGTGCCCGGGGGGGTCCTACATTTCCATCGCTGTCATAAGGTACACCTACAAGAATATCAGTGCAAGCTTCGATATGAGCAATATCTATCACTCTTTTGCATCATCTTCACGTGATACATGTTCAATAATTCGTAATGGTCTTGCAAAGCGCAATGTATCATCACTGAGCGCAAGTCCTATTCTCTTGTCCCCCCCATGGTCTACTCCAAGGAACTTGCGCCCAGTTGCTTTGATATCAGTCATTGACTATTTGTTTTCTCCGTTATCCGGCAAATCTATGCGAATAACATTCTTTCCTAAATCTTTTAATACGTCGAAATCGCCAAGTGCCTGGCTAATTGTAAAGTCCCAAAACTCATTCCTTCTCCAGGTATCTCAATATCAATCGCGTTTTTTTCTGGTAAAGATTAGATACAAAACACCTTCACCAGGACCGCCTTTATGTAATTGTCCTGTGGAATGTAAGAATCGAGGGCCAAAGCCCAAGGTTGTGGCAACGTTATATTTGTTAAGCAAACTTGAACGAAGCGCTTGGAACTTTTCTATTTCCTCAGGAAGTCTTGGCAAAAAGGCGTTTATTGCGATGTATGCGCCTTCTTCTAATCCTTGGGCATATAAATGAATCACATCATCGAGTGAATTGCATCGTTCCAAACCAGCTAAAGCTTCGCCATAGACTTCAACCTGATTATTGCAAAAAAATAGCTTTTCCTTCGTCAAGCTGGCCTGTTTCTTTATATTTTTCAATGACAGCCTTAGTAACCAGCTTATTACTTTGCACATCAGGTTGATTGAACGCATTCACTCTCAAATAAGCACATGCTATCGCTGTTGCATATTCCCAACGGTAAAATTCGCGGGCCAAATCATTGGGATTTGAAAGTTTAAAGGTCAAGACTGGTAATCCCTTTTGGCGAATTGCATCAATCATTTCAGTTTTACTTCCATCAACTTCAAAGTAGATGAATAGCCTGTCATTTGGATAGTCATACGAATGCAATTCAGGTTCGTTTTCGACAGGCAAAATGCCGACGCCATCTTTGCCACTGCTTTCAGCGATGAGCTGTTCAAGCCAGGGTACAAGGTTAGCAGCAAAACTTTCAGCAATAAATGTCAATTTGTTGCGTCCCGCTTTGGCAGCACTTCCTATCGCCAGGCCTAAAATGGCATTTGGATTCGCAGCCAATGCAATTGACTTTTGGCTTAATCGGTCTGAGAACTTAGCTTTGTTTAATAGGTTTTCCAAATCCAAACCGATTAAACTTGCCGGCACCAAACCAAATGGCGTGAATGCAGAAAAGCGTCCGCCAACATTTGCAGGAGCGTAAAAAAAATAGCTCGAAATCCATCTTTCTTTGCTAACTCAACTAACGGTGAACCCGGATCAGTAATGGCAACAAATTGTCTGCCAAAATCTTTTGGTGAGATTTTATCTATTTCCTTTGAAAAGTATTTGTAGGCCGCCATGGTTTCACTGGTACCACCACTCTTGCTTGCAACAATAAATAGTGTCTTTTCTAAGTTAACCGTTTCGCTTCGTGCTTTTATCTCAATCGGATTAGTTGTGTCGATAATTTGTAAGCGCAGTCGTTTATCGGTTTTCAGATAAGTTTCAAAAGATTGTGCCAAAACTTCTGGCGCTAATGATGAACCCCCCCATGCCTAAGACAAAGACATCAGTAAATCCATCTTGAAGGATTTGTTCAAGAAACTGAACGTATTCCGGCACTAAATCATATTGCTTTACTGGAAGTGACAGCCAGCCTAAACGGTTGCGTATTTCTTCATATTGACTTGCATCATCAGTCCATAATGTTGGGTCATTTTCAAAAAGACGTTGGATAAAGTTCTTATCCGTGCTATATTTCATCGCATCTTTTAAGTTTGCAATTATATGTTTAATCTCTTCAGCAAAATACGCCTTTTCTTCTCAATAACATCCAAAAGACTTTCATGTGCTTTTTGGAAAGCCAACACACCATCAGCTTCTAATTTATCGGTAACACTTGTAAAATCAATATCCAGATCAATAAGCATGTCCAGACGTTTAATTGAATTTCCGATATCACAGCTAATTCGTTGGTCAACCTTGCCGTGGTCCAAAAATGCATGTAATGTCTTGGTTGGAACAGTATTAACCGTATTGGGCCCAATCAGTTCATCAACATACAGACAATCTGAATAATTCGGATTCTTTGTACCCGTAGACGCCCACAACGGACGTTGAATTTGTGCACCGTGTTTTGCCAATGCCTCAAACCTTGGACTGCTAAAGATCTGCTTAAACTCCTGATATGCCATACGCGCGTTATCTATGGCAATTTTTCCTTTTAACTCATTCGCCTCAACTAATCCCGATGCTATCTTTCATCAAGAAGCTTATCCACAGCAGTATCAATTCTCGAAACGAAGAAACTCGCCACGCTATGAATGTGACTTACATCAAAGCCTTTCTTCAATCGATCTTCAATACCAAGCAAGTAGGCTTCCATAACATCTCGGTATCGGTCAATCGAAAAATGAGCGTAGCATTTACATTTATGCCTTCAGCGATCAATGCGCGAATGACGGGAATTCCCGCAAGCGTTGCAGGCACTTTTATCATTACATTGCGGCGGTTTATTTGCGCCCATAGATTTTTACCTTCCTGTATTGACTTTTGGGTATCATCAGCCAAAGTTGGGTCAATTTCCACACTCACATAACCATCAACTTTTTCAGTATCAGTGTAAACGTCCCTGAAGATATCCGCAGTCATTTGAATATCTTGTTTAACCAGTTCAAAGTATATTTGTTGCGTGTCTAAGCCTGCCCAGGCCATGGACTGCAGACATAAATCATAGATATTGCCCGATCCGATTGATTTCTCAAAATGCTTGGGTTTGAAGTTACACCATAAACCTTTCCCTGTTGAACGAGTTCAATCATCTTTCCGTTTTCGAGGTCTTCACGGTCAATATTGTCATACCAAATTGACTGTCCTAATTGTTTTGTTTTAATTGCATTATTCATTTCCATTACCCTTGATTCTTCTTCATCATCTTTTCGATCATACTGATAACATTTTCAACAGTAAAACCGAATTCTTTGAAAATGATATCGCCTGGAGCACTAAGACCAAACTCGGTTACACCCAAGCTAACACCATATTGTCCAACCCAGCGTTCCCAACCGAGTGTTTGACCTGCTTCTAATGAGATTCTGTTCTTCACACTGGGTGGCAAAACTTCGTCTTTGTATACCTTGTCCTGAGCTTCAAAAAGCTCCCAACACGGCATGGAAACAACACGTGTATTCAAACCTTTTTCTTCAAGCTCAGGTATGCAGTTAAGCGCCAGGGTTACTTCAGAGCCGGCAGCTATGATAATTAAATCAGGCGTGCCATCTTTGCTTTGATAAAGAACATAGGCACCCTTATGTAATCCTTTCGCACTGGCATACTTCTGGCGATCAATTGTTGGTATATTTTGACGCGATAAAATTAATGCTGTTGGTCCGTCTGTTTTCTCGATTGCCGCTTTCCAGGCTTCTACAGTTTCGTTTGC
>JMBX01000038.1_pt1 | contig 32059 bp, 59 predicted proteins | sample 616521 | NCBI WGS metagenome assembly JMBX01 (sample SAMN02727906, study PRJNA239997) | anaerobic digester metagenome | biome: anaerobic digester; isolation source: mesophilic anaerobic digester inoculated with municipal waste water sludge... | place: Germany: Bielefeld University, CeBiTec ...
TTTCTTTACTTCTTTTAATATTAGTGAAAATATTTATTTATCAAAATTTCAGACATTATACTTCTCCTTTATAAAATAATATCCTAAACAAAGGGTTCCACAATCATTTTCAAAACTTTAGGTGATATGATTCCTTCTATTAAAGAACCAAATATAACAATTAATGTAAATATTATAATAATTCCTAGATATTCATTTATATTTATATTTCTTCTTAGAAAAGGTCTATTGATAAAGGGCTTCTTAATACTATAGCATATGGACATTGCAACTGCTCCTATGCCAATTAAACCTCCAATAATAAAGATGTTCTGTGGATATATTCCTATTATGGAGGTTAAAAAAAACCCCCCCTAACCCCCCCAAAGCTTTCAACTAAAAAAAAGCTACTGTATATCCTATAAAAACACCTTTTAATATAATAAATATAGGTATAAAAAATATGCCAGGATTTATTAAACCTAATATAGTAATTACAATAACTAAAAAAACATTGCTAATAATAGAAGCCTTTAAAACAGAGAAGTTATTATATTCCCTTAAATAATGACTTTTAAAATATGGATGAGATAATTTCAAAAGAAAAATCTTCATATTATAGCTTGTCTTTTTAATAATTAGTGGTCCCATTATAATCCCTAAAATAAGAGCTAAAACTAAAACAAAATAAAAAAAATAAAATAATTTTGAAAATGTTTTTTTATTAATAAGATTCTATGTTTAAAAAAACAAATTTTATCCTCCTTTGTAAACAAGCCTTTTTAGAAATTCTATGCTAAAAAGGAGGACATTATAACCTAATTATTTATTTTTAATAAAGCTTTGTGCAAAATATATGCCTATTATTGTTTTGCTATCTATTATCTCTCCACGTTGCACCATTTTCATTAAGTCTTCTATGGGTACTTCAATCTTTTCTATAAATTCACCTGGTTCAGGTTCAGCATCTACTTCAACTAAATTTTCACCTAAAACAAATGAATTTTTCATTACAATATCCTGGAGAAGTATAAAATTCCCATAGATATGTCAATTTTCCAGCTTCATATCCAGTTTCCTCTCTTAATTCTCTAATTGCAGTTTCCCTAGGCTCTTCATTTAATTCTAGCTTTCCAGCTGGTAATTCATATAAAAAAAATCTTCAGCTGCTTTTCTATACTGTTTAACTAAAATTAAAGAGTTATTATCTGTTATAGGAATTATAGCAACACCACCGGGATGTTCAATTATTTCCCGTTTAGAATATTTTTTTTATCTGGCAATTCAACAGTATCAACTCTTAAGTTTAAAATCTTTCCTTCATAGAGTTTATCCGACTTCATAGTCTTCTCCTCATAAATCATAGGTTTACCTCCATAAAATTATTTAATACTATTCATTTAAATCAAATATTTACTACTCTATATTATAACATATTAAATATAAAAGTAACATCCTTCTATATTGGAGGATGTTAACTTTTAACTAATCATCCCTTACATCATGGAATATTCTTCTAATCTTAGCTTATCCGCAATTAATGCAATAAACTCGCTATTGGTAGGTTTTCCCTTATTATTATTTACAGTATACCCAAATATCTTATCTATTGTATCAATTTTTCCTCTGTTCCAAGCTACTTCGATTGCATGTCTAATGGCCCTTTCCACCCTACTGGGAGTCGTGTTAAACTTAGTAGCCACAGCAGGATATAATTCCTTTGTAACAGCGCCTAAGTAATCCATATCATCTATTACTATCCTAATGGCTTCTCTTAAATAGAGATATCCTTTAATATGAGCTGGCACACCTATTTCTTGTATTATTTTAGTAATCTTTGTTTCTAAATCCCTTTCCTTATTTTTAGACTCTACTTCATCCATGCTAATATTGTTTGTAAAGTTAGAACTTTGATGAATTAAAGGATTGACTTCAGCTATTTGTCTTAATCTTTCTAAAAATATTTTAAAATCAAAGGGTTTAACCATATAATAATCTGCTCCCAATTCTATTGCACTTTTAGTTATTTTATCTTGCCCTACAGCTGATAAAATAATTACCTTTGGAAAGTTTTCTAAATTAGTTTCTCTCATTCTCTCTAAAACCCCCCCTAACCCGTCTAAGTGAGGCATAATTATGTCTAAAATTAATATATCTGGTTTTTCCCTTTCAATTAATTCTAAAGCCTCTAACCCATCCTTAGCTATTCCTAAAACATGAAATTCTTCCTGTGAACTAATGAACTTAGAAAGTATTTGACAAAATTCCCAGTTATCATCGGCTATTATAACCTTAATTTTCCCCCCATATAAATCTCCCCCCCTGTTATATTATTAATCTTTTACTTATTAATTCGACATTAATTAGAAAAGTCCTTCTTTTTTTATATGTTTTTTTAAAAAAAGAAGATAAGCATTATAGCTTATCTTCTTGATTTAACATCCATTCTATATATAATCCATATCCTTTTGTTGGATCATTAACAAAACATGGGTTACTGCACCTACTAATTTACCATCTTGAATAATTGGACTTCCACTCATTCCCTGTACAATACCACCAGTTTTATCTAATAATTTAGAATCTGTTATCTTAATTATCATGCTCTTTTGACTTTCATTATCTTGAGACTCAACCTTTAAAATTTCAATATCAAATTTTTCAACTACATTACTATCTAATGTGGATAAAATATAAGCTTTTCCTTCTTTTACTTCTTCCTTAAAAGCAATAGGTATAGATTCTGAATTATTTTCTTTTAAATAGTTTCCTTTTATCTTTCCATAGATTCCAAATTCATTATTAGTTTTTATATCACCTAATATTTCATCGGTTTTATAAAAAAACACCTTTAATTTCACCTGGAGTCCCTTTCTTTCCTTGTTGAATATCTGATACTTTTGCATTCATTATTAAACCATTTTCAACTGTCAACAATTCACCTGTATCCATATCTGTAATTCCATGGCCTAAAGCTGCAAAATTATTATTTATTGGATTATAGTAAGTTAATGTTCCTATTCCTGTAGTTTTATCCCTAACCCAAATACCTAGTCTATAGGAATTATCCTGTAAAGATTTGATAGGAACTGCTAGTGTTTTGAATTCATTTTTATTTCTTAGAACTGTAATCTCTACTTCTTTATCTTTAACATTATTCAATATATCGACTACTTGTTCTGCACTGAGGATTTTCTCATCGTCTATTTTAATAATACTATCTCCAACTTTTAATCCAGCATCCTTTGCAGGACTAGTTCTTTTTCCATTGATATCAATTACATCAGTCACTGCAACTACAAGTACACCTTTGGTATTTAGTCTTACTCCAATGGCATTGCCTCCAGGGATTAACTCTGGTCTACTTACTACATTTATATTATAATTTTTAACAGGAATTAAACCTAATATTTTTTAATTTTAATTGTGCTTCTCCAGTATCAATACCATTTAAATTATAAGATTTTTTTAAACTGATTTTGGCCTTCATTAAATATAGTTTGAACTATATCTTCTTGCCCATCATAATCTAATGAAAAAGGGAAAGATATATCTAAATTTGTTATTTCACCTTTAATTATTTTGAAGTTTGAAGGATAAAATAAAATTTGATTATATTGTAAGGAATAGATTGAAGCTAAAAATATTACTATTAACAAAAGTATACTAATTTTTCTATTTAATTTTAATTTATCCAATTAACCACTCTCCCTTTGTTTTTTCAACTCACCTCCTAAAAATAATTTTGTTTACAAATATAATTTAGCCTTTTTGAGAGTAATTATTCTACTTAAAAATAATTAAAATGTTATTAATATAGGTAAATGTAAAAAATAAAAGCATTTTGAATATTATTCAAAATGCTCTAATTAATTCATTTTTTTTATTTTTTTGACATAGCAATCATTTCTTTTGCATGGTTTAAAGTAGTATTTGTAACATCTACTCCACCTAATAATCGTGCCATTTCTTCAATTCTTTCACTTTCATCAAGTCTTTTTATATAAGTAACAGCTTTTCCTTTATTTAGCTTTTTAGATATTAAGTAATGACTATCAGCTAAAGCAGCAATTTGAGGTAGATGGGTAATAGATATAACTTGCCGTTCTTTAGCAATTCTTGAAATTTTTTTCTCCAACTATTTGAGCAGTTCTTCCACTAATTCCAGTATCGATTTCATCGAAAATCATAGTGGAAATACCATCATATTTTGCTAAAATACTTTTAAATCCAAGCATTATTCGAGACATTTCTCCACCAGACACTATTTTGGAAACAGGTTTTAAGTCTTCTCCTGGATTAGTAGAAATAAGAAATTCTATATTATCTATACCATCAAAACTTAGTTTGCTTTTTCTTGAAAATCCACTTTAAATAAAACATTATCCATATTTAATTCTAAAAGCTCTTGTGATATTCTTTTCTAAGTCTTTAGCAATCTTCTGCCTTTTACTACTTAAATCTAAGGAAAGATCATATAATATTTCTTCTAAATTAGAAATCTTATTCTTTAAGTTTTCTATTTCTTTTCATGATTAAGAAGATCATTTAACTCATCTTCTATGGAACTCCTATATTGAAATATGGCTTGTACAGAATTGCCATATTTTCTTTTAATTTATTTACTAAATTAATTCTATCCTCTAAAAAAGTAAGCCTTTCTTCATCTATCTCTATTTTATTTATATAGTTAATAAACTCACTATGTATATCCTGAAGTTCAAAATTAATATCTTTAATCTACTTAAATATACTTCTAAATCCTTATCATATTTTACTAAATTATTTAAAATAGATATATCCTTATTTATAAAATCAATAATTGAATTTTTGTTAAAATTCGAACTCTTAAAGGATTCAATAATCTGTCCTATCCCTAACCCTATATCTTTAATATTGGCAATCTTGTTGTACTCATTTTCAATCTCATCATCGGAGTCCTTTAATTTCGCACTATCTATTTCTTCTATTTGAAACTTCAATAAATCTATCTGCCTTTCCCTTTCCCTAGAATCAAGATTGATTTTATTTAGTTTATCTCTTGTATTAATATATTCATTATAATAAGAAGAAATTTCTTTTTTTAAAAGTTTTAAATTCCTTATCTCCAAAATTATCTATTAAAATTTTGTGATTAGAAACATCTAATAATGACTGATGCTCCTGTTGGGCAAATATATCAACTAAATTTGATGTAATTTCTTTTAAAATCGTCAAAGTAATAGTTCGTCCATTAATTCTAGAAATACTTGGATGGCTAGCAGAGATTTCCCTTGTAATAATTAATAACCCATCTTCATCAATATCAATTCCATATTTATTTAGTATATGTCTCACTTGATGATTTTCTTCTAATAAAAATAAGGCTTGAAGTATGGCTTTACTTTCTTTATTTCTAATTAAATCCTTAGAACCCCCCCTACCGCCTAAAATTATGCCTAAAGCTTCAATAATTATAGATTTACCAGAACCTGTTTCACCAGTTAATAAATTTAATCCTTTTGTAAACACTACTTTCAAATCATCGATTATAGCAAAATTCTTAATACTTAATTCTAGAAGCATATAATACCTCCAAGATTTAAAATTATTCAAGGCTATTGTGGGCATCATCAACTAAATTAATAATATAGCTATCATCTATTTACTTTCTCTATTGTTTATTAGATGGATAAGAAATTCAATATTTCCCTTTGCACCTGTAATTGGTGAAAATGAAAGATTAGCTACTCCTAAATCAATAGTATTTGAAAATTTAATAATAGATTTTAATACATCAATATGTGTGTTTTTATCCCTTATAATACCCTTTTTACCTACTTTATCCTTTCCAGCTTCAAATTGTGGTTTAATAAGAGCAACAATTTCCCCCCCATTTTCTTTTAATAAAGATTTAGCTACAGGTAAGACTAACTTTAATGATATAAATGAAACATCAATGGAAATAAAATCTAATTTATCTTCAATATCATCAGTAGTTACATTCCTAATATTAGTTCTTTCCATAACTATTACTCTTGAGTCATTTCTAAGTTCCCAATCTAATTGACCATATCCCACATCCACGGCATATACCTTGTTAGCTCCTTCCTTTAACATACAATCAGTAAAACCACCTGTTGAAGCTCCAATATCCATGGTAATCTTGTCTTTTAAATTAATATCAAATTCTTCAATGGCTTTTTCTAGTTTGAGTCCTCCTCTACTCACATAAGCTAGAGGATTAGTTTTATATATATGTCAACATCTTCATCAAATTTTCTCCAGGTTTATCAATTCTTGTAGTTCCAATAAAAACAGAACCCTCCATAATAATACGTTTTCCCTTCTCCCTAGAATCTACCAAACCCTTTTCAAATAATAAAACATCTGCTCTTTTTTTACTCATAATCTCTCCTTTTAATTATTTATTAGTTCTATTAGATTTCTTTTTATTAGGAAAGAAATTTACTCCGAAGGTTTTTTTCAATTATATTTATTAATTTTGCGATATCAAAAATTATTTTTTTCATAGAAAATTAATGCAATAGACTTTCCTAAAGCTTTTCCACCTACAGTTAAAGATGCTGTAAATGCAGTCATCAATATACTTAACAAAGTAACATTTTCAAACCCATATGTATTAATTAACTTATAAATTAAACTAGCCCCTACAGCACCTGATATAATTCCACTAATGTCACCTACTACATCATTACAAAAGTTTGATACTGGTCCCGCATTTCTTATTAAATTAATAGCAATCTTTGCCTCATCTATTTTTTTGCTGCCATAGAATGAAACGGCTTTTCTTCAGCCCTAGTAACAGCTATTCCTATTATATCAAATATAATTCCAATAATAATAATAACTAATAAAATTATAAATGCTAATAAAATATCTAAATTATTAACTAAATTTTCTGCAATTATACTAAAAATAACAGCCAAAATAAAGGTCCATACTGATATTGCAGCAACCCATTTAATATTATATTTTTTTTAATGAAACTATTATCTTCATTTTTGTTCATATATCAATAAACCTCCAATAATAAGCAAAAAGCTGATAGCATATAGCTACCAGCAACAAAGTGGTGGTAAATTGAGTAAATTTTACGGCTTTAGGTCCAGCAGGATTTCCCTAATAAAAACTGATTGTCACCAAAACAGCGGTTTCCCTTTAATCTTATTACTATCTTGTCACCAATGATAGAACTGGATTGCCACTTAGTCCGCACTTTAATCCACAACTTACCTCAATATGAACAATCTAGGAGTTTTCCTCAACAGCCATTCTATTCCTTAGCCTCTTTTGCAAAATAGGTTTCGGTAACAAAATTTAAGAACAACTGGGCCCTTCGTATTCTTAAATTGAACTTACCATCCGCCATACTTCACTCAAGGCAGGCTACTCTGCTACTTACTTGGTGCAGGTTTATCACAATATAGATGTTGACATTATATTGTGTCTCCACGAAAGCAGGGTCCACGCCTGCATGCCATTGCAGATCGCCCCCCCATCTTTCTTACTCCATGAGAAGACCCATGACTGGGCGTCACAAGCCTAAACACAGAACTTCATCGATATGCCCTTCAACGGATTTTTAGCCCCCCCGCCTTCTAGAATAGTTGTGCTGACTAGAATACTGTACCACTTTCAGCTATATAAATTATATCATAATTGCAGATAATATTCAATTATACTATTAATAATTTCTATTTACAAGGGTTTTAGTCAATTCTTTTAAAAAAAGCAGTGTCTCTATTATCTAAGGCTTCTAATAAATCCAGAGCCTTATTAGTATATGTTATCATATCTTCTTTAGATTTTCTTTATCAAATATGATAAATAAGTAAATTTATGTATTAATTTATCTTCTTCTGCATCTAATAAGTCATCTTGAATTTGATAAGATAATCCCAGATATAGAGAAAACTCCCTTAAAATAGATATTTCTTCTTCCTTTGCCCCACCTAAAATTCCTCCTACTACAATTGAAGCTTGAAATAAAGCAGCAGTCTTGGCTTTGTACATAAACAATAATTTATCTTTATCCATATTCTCATAACTACTAAAAGATCTACTACTTGCCCACCTATCATTCCATTTATTCCAGAATAATTAGCAATTTCATTAATAGCCCTATTCTTTCTTTTATAGTCTTCTAAAGACATGGAGTTTTCTAAAACATCCTTAGACATAATTTCAAAAGCCAAATTAAGTAAAGCATCACCAGCTAATATTGCCATAGCTTCACCAAATACTTTATGATTAGTTGGTTTTCCTCTTCTGTAATCATCATCATCCATAGCAGGCAAATCATCGTGAATAAGTGAATAAGTATGTATCATTTCAATGGCAGCAGCATAGGGTAAGATTAATTTTATATTATTATTAAAAATTTCAAAAGTTTTAATAGCCATTATAGGTCTAAGTCTCTTACCACCTGTAAATAAACTGTACTTCATAGATTCTAAAATCTTTTCTCTATAAATACTATTTCTGTTCATATATTTTTCTAATATTTCATCCATTATTCTTCCAGTATTTTTAATTTCCTCGTTAATAATAATCATCTTCCTCCTTAAGAAAATCTACCTCTTTTAATGATTGGTCAGTATTTAATAATATCTTTATTTCTCCTTCTGTTTTAGTTAATAAATTGTTGCAATGATTATATAATTGAATGCCTTTTTAAACATTTCTAAAGATTCATCTAAGGTATGGTTATTATTTTCTAATTTATCCAGTATAATTTCCAGCTCCTTTAAAGCTTCCTCATAAGATAAGTTCTTAATTTCCATCGACCTGACCCCCCCTTCTCTTTCAATTTCTTTAACAATAGCCTTAATTGAACCATCTTTCATTAATATTTTAAGTGTATCTTCTATAATTAAATCTTCCACAGATTTAATTATAAATCCATTTTTATTTAATAATATACCATGACCTTTCTCTAAAGATATAGTTGGATTTAATAATTGGAGCTTTTTATCTAATTTGGATAAATTATCATAATTGGCTTTTATTATATCTTCCATTCCTCTATTAAGATCTTTAAAATCATATCTAATTCCTGTCTCTTATCCTTTATTTTATGAATAGGATTATTATATTTTATGCCTTTTAATACGATTTCTAAATTATTCATATTAAGTTCCATTAGTTTTTTTTAAATCCCGTACTAAGTGCCTGTATTTGCTGTTTAAATTCATATGTAGATGGTTTATATTGGGGGGGACTGCCATTTCAGCTGCTGCTGAAGGCGTTGGTGCCCTCAAATCTGCAACAAAATCTATAATTGTAAAGTCTGTTTCATGGCCTACAGCTGAAATTACTGGAGTTTTTAATTCAAAGATAGTTCTTGCTAAATTTTCATCATTGAAAGCAAATAGTTCATCAATGGAACCGCCACCTCTACCTACAATTATTAGATCAACATCATCCCTGTTATCTAAATATTGAACTCCATTGATAATATCCCTAGGAGCATTTATTCCTTGGACTAAAGAGGGATATATAAGTATATTACAAGGTGGAAATCTCCTTTTAATCACTGTGATAATATCTTTAATAGCTGCACCTGAAGAAGAAGTAACTACACCTATTTTCTCTGGCATAAAGGGAATAAGCTTTTTAAACTCTTCTTTAAATAAGCCTTCATATTCTAGCTTTGTTTTTAATTCTTCGAACTGTCTATAAAGCTCTCCTATACCTTGATTTGAAACATCCCTTACATATAACTGATAGTCACCATTTTTTTCATAAACAGATATATACCCCCCCTTTACAACTACCTTCTGTCCTTCTATCAGCTGTACATTAGATTTTTCAGCATAACTTCTAAACATTACACATTTAATCCTACCATTTTCATCTTTTAGAGAAAAATATAAATGTCCACTATAATGGGCTTTATAATTGGACACTTCTCCTTCGACTTCTATGTTAGATAATATTATATCACCAGCAAACATTTTTTTATATAATTATTTACTTCAGTAACCTTTAGAGGTTTCATCTTTACACCTCCATCCCATGACCTTTTTTTAATCTTTCCTAAGTATGAAATCCCCCCCACAGCATTATCTGTACAAAATTTTTTTATATGGGAAAAATACATTGATTTTATATCTAGATAATTTATCAATAAGAAACTTTCGAATATGAGAATTTGCGGCAACTCCTCCAGTAATTAAAATATCATCTATTTCATATTCTATATAAGTATTTAAAATAATCTTAATTATTATTCTTGAAATAGTATAAAATAAAGTAAATATAATATCTTCTACTTTATGATTTTTTTCATCAATTAAATTTTTTAAAATAATTTTCCAAACCGGATATATTAGTCCAAAATCCATCTTTTATATTAATGGGAACTTTTGTATCAATTAACTCTCCTTCCATAGCTTTTTTTATCTAATTCAGCACCAGAAGGAAATTCATATCCTAGGTATACTCCAATTCTATCGATTAATTGACCAAAACTTATATCCAAGCTTCCGCCAATTAAAGAAATATTTAAGTTTTCTTTTAAATTATCAACTAATAAAAATTCACAAGTTCCACCTGATATATGTAAGGAAATAAATCTTTTATTAAATAGGTTCTTATTATTAATCAAACCTGCTGAAATATGTCCTTCTTGATGACTAAATTCCTTATAATTAGCTTTTAAAGTTTTCGAAAGAATATATGCCTGATTTCTCCCAAATATAAAAACAGGCATATAAGAATCCTGGATATTACGAGGCTTTGAACTTACAGATATGGTATGAATTTTAGAAAAATCAAAGTCTTGCGATAACTTTTCTATTAATTTAGGAAAATTATTCAAATGCTGAAATACAGCTTCTTGCTGTCTTAACCCCCCCTTTTGATTTTTATAAACTTTTAAATATTCTCTTAAATCAAATATAATGTTTTCATTATCATCAATAAGACTTATGGATGTAGTGTAGGCGCTTGTATCAATTCCTAAATAATATTTATTCATCCTTATCTAAACTCCTAACGAAACCTCCTAAAACTCCATTAATAAACTTAAAAGCATCCTCATTACTAAACTTCTTAACTATTTCTATAGCTTCATTTATGGAAACTTCTATAGGAATATCTTTTCTATAAAGAATCTCATATATAGCTATTCTTAAAACTGCTAAATCTACCTTTGCCAATCTGTATATTGCCCAACCTTCTAAATTATTTTCAATATAATTATCTATTGCATCTAAATTTTCTTTTATACAATAAATAGACTCTTTTATATATTTTGTTTCCATTTCATCGAAAGTAAAATTGTCTAAAAAAACATTTAATGCTTCATCGGAAAAATCCTTATTTAATTCCATTTGAAATAGTAGCTTCATTGCTCCTTCTCTTGCTTGTTTTCTTCCCATCTACAATCCTCCTATATTTAAAATAAAATAGAATATTAATCTCTTCTACCGGAAGGAAGAATTTTTTTTCTAGTAATTTTTTTTATATCCTCTTTTGTTAAAGCTTTGCTTCCTATTAAATAGCCAATAGTAGTACAAAAGAATATAAAAAGAGTCTTAAAAAAAACCAATAGTAAGTATAAAACTCCTATAATAAAACCTATTAACCCTCCCAAAACTTACCCTTATTATTATTTATCCATAATAGTATGTCACTAAAAATATTATTAATCAATTTAAACACCTCATCGTTGTTTAATACTATTCATAGGTGTTGTTACATTAATAATTTCCACTTTAATATCTTTTACATTTGCACCTGTTGCTTCTTCAATATGTTCCTTAACTTTTAATTGTAATTCTTTAGAAGTTTCAGGTATATTGACCTCACTAGTTGCCTCACCTTTTAAAGATAAGCTAACTTGTCCTTCAATAAAATTTACCTTAGTTTTAATATTTCTAATGCCAGTAAATCTTTGAGCTATATTATCAACTAAACCTATAATAGTTTCCTCATATATGAGTATTTCTCCATATTCATTTCTTAAAACTAAAAATGATCCAAGTTTTTTTTATTGTCCTTATTTTTAAATATAGAAATTAGATAAACTATACTCAATACAAGAACGATTAATCCTAATAGGGAATATACATAATTTCCTCTCACAGATTCAATAAACATTACACCGTCCCTTATGCCAAATATAGTATCTATATCAAAGGGCAAAATCATAACAATAAATGATATAACAGCTATGAAAATAGAATAAATTAACAGAATAACCCTATGGCCCATTTTCATTTGTATTCTCCTTTCATTGGATTTAAAATTACCCCCTGAATTCACAGAGGGTAAATATGCTATTTAACTCTTGGTTCATCATCTACATTTGCATCTTTTTGAATATTTACACCTTGAATATTCACATTGACTTCAACTACATTTAAATCAGTCATAGTTTCAATAGAGTTCTTCACATTTTCTTGAACTTTACGACCTATTTCTGTAATATTTGAACCATATTCAACTATAATATAAATATCAACTGCAGCTTCTTCATTTCCTAATTCTACTTTAACTCCTTTAGAAAGGTTTTCATACCTAGCATTTCAGTAATCCCACCAGTGATGCCACCACTCATACCTGCAACTCCTGGAATTTCAGTGGCTGCCACACCAGCTATAATAGCTACTACATCATCAGAAATCTTTACGCTGCCATGTTCTCCTTTGTTATCATTTATTATATTCTCTGACATTAATAGACACCTCCAAACACCCTAAAGTTTCTATAGCTATTATATCAAAGGAATATACCATTTACAAACATTTCTATTGCTTTTTAATAATTTTTATATTATTCATATCAAATTCAGTTTCTGATTTAACTATTTCTAGTATTTTAACCATCTCTTGCTCATTTAAGTCTTCAGAAGATACAATTACTTTAATATCATTATCTGTTAAAAAAACTAAAGCTTCATCAAATCCTTTAGATTTAACTAAACCTTCTATTTGAAGCTCCTTTTCAGATAATTTTCCTATTTTCATTATTTCAGTTTGAGCTTCAGTTCTTACTTTTTCATCTGTATTACTATTATTTACTATATCTTCTAGACGCTCTACTAAGTTTGCCCTCAATTTATCCCTAGATAATCTATATTCTACAAAATAATTTCTATTGCCACTATGTAACTCTTTGCTCATGGCTTCCTCAATATTTTCATTACTTGTATTAATAACTTCGTTAATTTTCTCCTCATCAAAGGAATCTACATCTACTAATTCAAAATCATTTTTATTGTCTTCAACAGCATAGTTATCTTCTAAACCATATTTTTCTTTCTCCAGTGCTTCATAATTCTTATATTCCTTAGAAGTTTTTCTCAATGCCTGTTGAGTTAATTGGTGATTTAAATAACCTGTAAATACTAATAATACTAATAACAATCCTATAATGGCAGGTCTTTTAACTTTAAACATAACTTTCCCCCCCTATTTACTTGAAAACACTTGAACCTTATTAGCTGAAATGCCTAATGCTGTTTTTACCGCTTCATAAATATTCTCCAAAATCACAGGATTTTCTGCCCCCCCTTCTGCTACAACTATTACTCCTTTTATATTTGGCTTAACTTCCTTTAATATCACTACATCATTAGATAAATTAACTATTTGTGTTGTTTCATCTTCCCTTATTGTTTCCCTTTTCCCACCTTCCGAATCTATTTCATTAGTAGTCTCAATGGTTTTAGTTTGATTCATTGCAGGAACTTTTTCTAAACTATCCTCTAAAGTTATCATTACATGTACATCACCAACTCCATTTAGTTGACTAAGTATTTTTACTAGCTTGTTTTCTAAAAAAAATAGAATAATCTGATTCTACTATATTACTATATTCTTCATTTCCTTCCTTTATCACTGTGGATTTATCTTTTTGATTATAACTAGTTGCTTTGTTTAATAATAATAATAAAACAATAGCTATCATTAAAATCATAAATAAATTATTGATTAATTTCCGATTTCCTATGTCTTCCATATATTTTTGATTTTATTTAATAAATCATCCATTTACTTCATCCCCCCCTGGTTTTTTTTAGAATTATATTAATTAACTTTTCATCAATACTTAACTCTTCTGCTAATCTTCTTTTTAATTCATCAAACCCATCAAGTGAATCAATATTTTCCTTACTTTTATTTAATGATACAGGCTTAATTTTAATGTTAATGTTTTTTTTCTTGATTTTCTATTTCATTTTCAACAAGGACTATATCTATATTATTAATAGTTCCATATACTCCATCATTTTTTTCTATATCAATAGTAATATCTAATATATTATGATCTGTATATCTTTTTAAAACTTGACCTATTTCTTCTGATATTTTTTTTCTGTATATAATTCTTCTATTTTGCTGTCTTGACTTTTAATTAGTTTTTCCATATATTCAGGCGATGTTTTATATAAATTGTTAAACACCTCCTTATCTAAGTTGAATTTAATTTTACTTAAATTAATAAAAGGATTGATTACTGTAAAAATAATTAATAGTCCTATAACAAAATTTATATACCTTTTCATACTTCCCTTTGGCATTATTAAATCAATGAGAGATATGATGATGAACAATATGGTTATATCCTTTAACCAAGAATAAATAAAGTTACTTATACTCAAATTCATCACCTACCTTAGCATCAACAAACTATTACTAGTATCTACAATTATGGTTACAGTAATAAAAAAACATTATTCCAATGGAAACCATACTTATTAAAATCAATAGTAGGGTTTTAGATACATCACTAAAAAAAATTTAACAATATTTGGTGATGCTATTGGTTCAATAACTGCACCTGTAATTGAATATATAAGTAGCAATACTATAACTTTAATTAAAGGAATAAGGATAATTAAAATTAAAGTAATAAGTCCTACTATGCCCATTCCGTTTTTATTATTGCTGAGGATCCTATTACTGCATCTACTGCATCAGATAAAACCCTCCTACTATAGGTAAAACTTATCTACTGCAAACTTAGCCGTTCTAATGGTTATTCCATCAATTTTAGTAGATAATCCATATATGGTTAAAATACCAACAAATATGGTAAATGCAGCAGATATAATAAATGTTATTATTTGTCTTCCTAGTTCAGACAATTTACCTAATTCACCTCTATTAGATAGATTAGATAATATGCTAACTATAAATGAAAAATATATTAGAGGAAATATTATATTTTTAACCATCAAACCCATTATATTTACTGCACCTAATATCATAGGATGGAACATAATTCTCGTATTTGGCCCCCCCTGTAGCTACTAGTAAAGTAAGTAGTATTGGTAATAAAATCTCCATGAAATTTGTCATTCTATTAACAGAAATCTTAACCATGTCCATTAATTGTCCAAAGCTAGTAATAACCAGAATTGCAATTAATATATAAGTAAAATAATTCGCAAACTGACTTATGGATGATTCTTCAAAGGTATTTTGTAAGTTTGTTAAAATCGCAGATATTATAGTTATAATAAGGACCTTTGATAATAAATTAAGTGAAAAAGAAAGTTCCTTTAAAAATATCTTTCCAATACTTTTACCAACGGATTTGCCTTCAATAATTTTCTCACCCTTGATTAATTTTAAAATCATATCTTTAGTATTACCTTCAAAATATATTTCATTTTCATCCATTAATTCTTTCAACAAATTATCAATTTGAATATTATTTGTTAAATCCATTTGTTCTTCTATAAAACTATTATTTAGATTATCTTGAGCACTTACATTGGAATAAAGTATTAAAACTATAAATAATATAAGTATTACTTTTTTTCATAAATACTCATCCTTAGGGTAAAATTTTTGTAATTAAATCCATTAAAGCTACAAGTATGGGAATTGCTAAAACCATAATTGTAATCTTTCCTGCTAATTCCAATTTCATAGCTATGGAATTTTGTCCTGCATCCCTACATATTTGTGAACCAAATTCAACTATATAGGCAGTTCCTATTATCTTCAAAATAACTGTAAAATAAGTAATCTCTAAATTCGCTTTAATAGATAAGTTCCTCAACACATCTATTACAGAAGTTAAAGGAGTTAAAATCATGGAAAAAATTATTACTGATGTAAGTATGGAAATATATATAGAAAATTCTGATTTAAAATTATTTAATATAATTATTAAAGTTGTAGCCACAATACCTAAACTTACAATTTTGAATATTTCCATTTATGTTCACCTCAGTACAATTTAAATAATATTTTTACATTATCAAATAATTTACTTACTAAATTTATTACTACTCCTAGTACTATAACTACGCCAACTAATGTAGTTAAATATGCGTATTCCTCTTTTCCTGATTTAGCTAAAACTGTGTGGAGAACTGCTGTCACCATTCCAATACCTGCTATTTTAAATATCAAATCTACATCCATGGCCATCTCTCCCTATATAAATATAATAATGATACCTAGACCAATTAAAACCCCCCTAAAGAAGGATATAATTTCCCATTTCTTACTTTTTCTAAATTGGCTTGAACTCTTAAATTACTTATTTGATCTAAAATAAATATAAAATTTTTTTTCTTGATCTGCTCTGTTGGTTTTACCTAAAACTTTCCCTAAAAAAAATAATAATTCTATGTCTTCTTTGTTTAACATATATTTATTAGCTAATATATCTTCTAAATTAAGAAAACTATAATATATATCCTCTCTCTTTTCATTTATTAAATCTTCCTTTATAATTCTAAAAATGTTAGAAATTTCACCTTTTCCTTTTTTTTATAAGTGTTTTCTAGGGCTATTGATAAAGGAGTATTTCCAATAATAACTTCACTTTTAAGTATTCTTATACAATATTCTAAATCTAAAAGATTTTTAGCTCTTTTATTAAATTTTAAACCATAAAAAAAATCCAATCATAGATGTAGATAATAGTATGACTACATTAAATAATATTTTAAATGCCCCCCCATATAATACCCCCCCTTTTTAAAATCAATTGGCTTAAAGGTATCTCCATCAACTATTTCCCTTATGGTACCTACACCTAGTGATCTATCAAGGACTATGTATCTTTTAAATATTTTTTTCCTTAATTAGTTCAGATAAATTTATTCTATTTCTTATATCTTCAATTCCATAACCATGAATAGTTGCAATAAATTTAATACCTGCCTAAGTCCCTCTCTTATGGCTTCAATATCTTTTATTCCTCCAATTTCATCTACGGCTATTATATTAGGTGACATAGCTCTAATAAGGATTATAATTCCATGGAATTTTAAACATCCATCTAAGATATCCGTTCTTACACCTACATCCCTTTGAGGCAATCCATTATATACACCTGCTATTTCTGACCTTTCGTCAACTAAGCCAATCTTAAAACCTTTACAAAGTCCATTTCCATTACTTAGATTTCTCACCATATCTCTTAATAGTGTTGTCTTTCCACATTGAGGTGGAGATATTATTAAAGTATTATAAAATTCGCCCTTATTATCTAATAAATAGGGAATTAAAAAAATTTGATATTCCCTTTTTTTCTCGTGCAATCCTTATATTTAAAGAGGAAATGTTTTTAATATTTTCAATTTCCGTAGAATTATAAATGACCTTACCTCCAATCCCGACTCTATGTCCTCCTGGAATAGTTATAAATCCATTTTTTTTATTTCTTCAGTAAAGGCATAAATTGAATGATTTGTTATTAATTGAAAAGTATTGTTTATATGTTGTTGATTTATAATTAATGAATTATTTATTTCTTTCAATACCCCCTCCCTTTGTAGAGATAAAATAGTCTTGTCCCCTTTAAATAAATATTTAAAGGACTGCCATTTCTTAATCTTATTTCCTCTAAATTTTCTTTATAATCTATAGGAATTTTAGAAAGTACTGATTTTATATCATTGTTCAAATATTCTAGAATATTATCAAATGTTTTCAACTCTTCTAACACAACATGTCCCTCCTTTATATAAATTCTATGAAAACATTAAATAAATATTACATAAAAACAAATAAAAAAAGCCTAAAACTTTTTTTAGTTTTAAGCTTTTTAAATATGTCTTTATGCCATTAATTAATCTTCGTCATCTTCATCATATTCATCGTCACAATAACATCCACAATCCTCGTCATCACAACAATCATCATAAAAATCAAAATCAAAATCTTCATCATATTCATCATCAAAATCTTCATCTGTTCCATATATTTCATCTTCTACATCAGATAAATCTTCATCTATGAAATTTACATATTCTTCTAAATCTACTTGATCTTCTATAACTTCATCTAAACTTCTGCAAATTCTCCTAAACATCGATAATATGAAGTAATAATTTACCTTCATTTGTGCTATCATCTACATTAAGACCATCTGCTAATCCTTGTAAATAGGATACTTTTTGAAATAAATAATCCATCTTAATCCCTCCATTTAATTTTTATAATATTTTATACCCTTGACATATATTCCCCTGTTCTTGTATCAATCCTAATAATATCTCCAGTGTTTACAAATAGGGGGGGAACATTTAGGGTAAACCCTGTCTCAACAGTTGCTGGTTTAGTAGCACCAGATGCTGTATCACCTTTAATACCTGGTTCAGTTTCTATTACTTCTAATTCAACAAAATTTTCTGGTTGAACTTCAAAGGCTCTACCTTCATAAAAACGAATAGTGGCATTATCGTTTTCTTTAATGTATTTTATGGCTTCTTCTACAGCTTCTTTATCTAAAGGTAATTGTTCAAAGGTTTCAGTATCCATAAAATAATATAATGTTCCATCACTATATAAGTACTGCATTTCCTTAGTTTCAATATTAGCTTTCGGATATTTTTCTGTAGGGTTAAAAGTAACATCTTTAGTAACGCCTGTTAATACACTTCTTATTTTAGTCCTTACAAAGGCTGCACCCTTTCCTGGTTTAACATGTTGAAAATCAACTACTTGGTAAACATCTCCATCCATTTCAAAGGTTATGCCTTTTCGAAAATCACCTGCTGAAATCATAAATTAACCTCCAATCTCTAGTACATATTATGTTTGTCTAGTTCTATAGCTATTATATCAATATCTAATATTTACCACAAGAGTAAAGTTTATTATATCAAAGGATTATTGCCAATTTAATAATTTTTAATAACCTTTATTTCTGGATCTATGAAACCTGGTAAATAAGAACCATACTCATAAATATATTTTTGATTTGGTATAATCTTTAACATTTCCATATCAAGCTCATTATATCCTTTATGTAAAATCATTCCTCTAATTATAGGAGAGTTAGAGGAGTTAACTATTATATTTCCATTGTTAAGAATCATTATACCTTCAAATTCAAAATTTTGATTAATGATTAAATCACCTTCAATATACAGTGTTCCTCTCAATAAAATAGTTTTTTTTCATCTTCTACTTCTCCTAATTCAAGTATTGCTTTCTCATCTTCATCATCTTTAATATTTAATAAAATATGTTTATGTTTATAATCAGATAATATTTCATAATAGCTATTATCTTCCCTGTTCTATTTCTTTTTTTCCTTATAAAGTCATTGCTTATTTTTATATTTCCATTGGTATTTATTCTTTTTACAGAACTGGTTGGATTACAGTCATAGTCATATATTTCCTTCTCAATTATATCCATTAACTTATAAAACTCTTCTCTATATTCTATAACATCATCTATCTCCCTTTCTGAAATATATCCTCTATTTATTTCAAAGATAATATTTATTATCGGTCCATAGGAACTAGAATAATTAGACATACCTTTATAATTAGTGCTTATGTTAATAAACATATTTTTCCTATTATTTCTTTCTTCCATAATAATCTCTGTTTTATTAATATATTTTTTTTAAGTTCATGATCATCATCTAAATCAATTTCCTTTGGATAGCTTGTCCGTCTACAATTTTTAATGATCTTAGGTTTAAGATATTTATCGAAATTATCCTTTTCATAAAATAATCTATTTATTTTATCTTTCGCTAAAATATTAGATTGTATTTTTGTAGTAGATGATAATGCAATATGATTTTGTAGTGTAACTATACTCAAGACAAACAAAGAATTTATTAATATAACACTCATGATTAATAAAGCAAACACAGATACGAAACCAGGCCTTTCCATATACTCACCCTATGATATTAATATTCTATAGGACATCTTATATATATTGTAGATTTAAAGTCCATACTCTTCTTAAGCTTTTCACCAATGGTTAAATGTAGATAAATTAAGCTATTTTTAGTATCAAGTTGCGTTTTACTTAAATCTACCATAAGAGTGCATACTTGATTAAAACCAGAAAAATATTCTCCCTTTGGATATCTATCCTCAAGTCCTTCACAGGCTATTCTTTTTAATTCATTATTTTCTACATAATAAGTTATATAATTATACTTATACTTATCTTTGGTACGATTATTTTTAGTTATATGCAATATTACAAATCCAATATTAGTTGGGTATCTATAGTTCAATTCATTAAATTTAGATGAACATATTATCTTATCAGCAGACATAATCTCCCCCCCTTTAATATATTCAACAGCATATCTTCCGTTTAACAAAATTTCGTCCATTTCATTTCCCATTTGGGAAATATTAGTGGAATAATTAAATATCATAAAATACTAGAAAGGAGTAAAGTAGTTAATGAAAATCCTAAGATAAATTCTATTAAAGTAAAACCTTTATTTTTTGGAATGCTACCTTTAAATTCTTCATGATTATAGTTCCCTTTATTTTCTTTAGGATAAATAACTATTTTAAACTCCCATAAATATTCATTTATTCCAGTATTTATTACTTTACAATCATATTTTTCTAAATAATAATTATCTAAATCTAAAAAAAATATTTCACCTTCTTCTTCTAACTTAAGTAAAAAAAATCCTTAGAGTATTCATCATAAGAACTTAACCTTTCAAAATATGTTCTCCAAGATAATTTATTTCAGAATACATATTTATCTTGTTAAAGTTATTAAAGCTTGATGCTAAAATAGGTAAAGAAGTTACTGTGACTAATCCAAGTAAGAATATTCCCACAATTACATCTAAAAAAAATATACCCTTTTTTTTCTCAAACAATCACCTCAAATCCATATTTTCTAAAACAAAGGTAACTCTTCCAGTTGCTGGAGTTAAAGTTACTTTATATCTTTGATTGCGACTATTTTTTTAAGTATAGTGTGTTAGCATTAGCTGTTGACCCAGTAGGTTTAAATTCAAAAAAATGGAACTAAATTAGTATTTTCTAGCTTTAGACCATGTTGGAAGACTTTCTTTTTTTTATAACTGGACTAGTTTCACTAGTCTTTATCCTATAACAATTTTCATCATTATAAAATAAATCAATATAATTTTTAGATTCAATTATAGCTCTGTTTCTAGAAAATAATAAATCCTTTCTAAACTCATCTATTTCCTGTTTTTCTCTTATTCTTCCATAGAACTTTGTATTTGGAAGACCTAAGGATAAAAAAATTGAAAAAAAAGAGCTAATACAATTAATATTTCTATCAATGTATAGCCCTTCCTCGCTGTCATATTAATATCTCCATTCATTTAGAATATACAGCATGTACACAACTTCAGCCCTTGTAATTTTGTTATCCATATTGTTGTAACTCATAGATTTCACCTGCTTATCATATAACATTTTAGCTGATGTATTATACCATCTAAAATTATCATCTTTTAAAACACGGCTCATTATAATTTCTACTTCTTTATAGGAAATTGGTGAATCAGGTTTAAAAGTATTATCCTCATATCCTTTTATATATCCTTGAGATATAGCATAATTAATATTTTTAGCATTATTTCCAAAACTTTGGAAATCTTTAAAAATCTCAATATACTTAATGTCGTCAGTAGTATTCCAATTATATACTCGACTTAATAGTGTTAAAATTCGCTTCTGGTAATATTTTTTTTCAGGTTTAAAAGTATTATCACTATATCCATAAATAATATTTCTTCTCACTAAGGTGTTGATTTCATCCTTAGCCCAGTGAGATCTAATATCACTAAATAATTTATAATTATTATCTATTAATATACAATAAAGATTATCACCGGAATCTAAAGTATTAGGTTTTATATTAGCAATCATCCTTCCATCTTTAATAAAAGAATTGATATATTGCCATTTGTCATTAACCCTTTTGTATACTCCCCCCCATCTACTTTCCCATAATACTCGAAGGATAATTCTATTAAATTATCCTTATTTAAATGTCTACTAGGATTTGATACTTGAATGTTGTAAAATCCTGAAGCTTTTATAAATCTACTATCTATATCATAATAATTATCTGGAAATTTTTCAATACTTAATGCAATATTATTATAATAAGTTCCCTTATTTATATTTACTGTAAGTGCTCCATCAAGACTTGTTAAACTTCCTCCCCCCCTTATTGGAATATTAGTAATATTAGATTTTTTTAATACTTCATCTTGAATAAGTTCTTTATAGGTATTGCTGTATCCTTCAGCAAATCCCTCATTATATCCTGAAATGAAACCTTGCTTGTATTTATTAGATTGAAATTCTAGATTATATTGAGTTGTAATAATTGAACTAAAGATAATATGCCTTCTCCAATTATTACTTTTTTTTCTCCATATAATCCTTAGTAGCCATTACTTCTCCTTTATTTAAACCTGCAGCTTTTCCATGTTCATAAGCATTTTCTTCATCTCTTATATATACATTTAAATTTGCTTCCCTAAAGGCAAGATTATATGCTTCTTCATAGGCCCTCTTAAATCCAGCTAAAAATCCATCTTTATATTCCTTTGAATCTTTATTTAAAGAATAATCTCTAATAATCACATTATCTGAAGGTAAATTTCTCAAATAATAATTACTTCTATTTTCAAAATAATCCTTAACTCCATAAAGTTTTCCTAATATTCCTCCTATGGTTTCACCATGGGAAATTCCTGATTCAAGGGTAATCTTTTTTTGGTTCTAAATTAGCTTTTTCATATCCTTCTTCATAGCTTAATTTAAAACTATTCCTAAAGCTAGACAAAAATGAAGACCTATAAGAGGATGTTTGTTTACTAAGATCAAAAATTTTAATTATCTCAGAATTTCTTGGAATAGCCTTTGACCAATTAAAACTAACTTTATTATAGAAATCTCTAAACCCATATATTTCACCTAAAGCTTTTCCTAGAGAGTCACCATAATTTGTCTTTGTATCAATCGGCTTTCCATCTGGAGTTGAAATCCCTAATGCTTCTTGATAACCACTATCAAATCCTTCAATATAACCTAAATAAAAGAACTTCTTATAAATATCATCTTTACCAACTAATTCATTACTATAATTAGAAAATACTTTTGATTCTTTAGGTCTAATTTCGTAATAGGGTGGTTTAGAATCTTGAGATAAATATCTTAAACCTTCAATATAGCCATCGGTATAACCTAAGGGTTCTCCATGTCTCCGAGCCTCTTCCATTGATATATCCAAATCTTTGGCTAAAACCATATTTATATTAGTTAATAATAAAGCTAGCAATATAGCAGTTATAACTATTCTTTTTTTTCATTTTTTCACCCCCTAGTTAGTGTCTCTTCAAGACTAATATTTTACCTACTCTTAAGATTTCACCTGGACTTATATCATTTAATTTCATAATTTCATTTTTATAAGCTGTAGTACCATAAACTTTCCTAGATATTTCAGTAACAGTATCTCCAGGCTTAACTATATAAAATTCATTTACTTCTTCCTTTATGCACTATCTTCATTATTGGAATAATATGCTTCTAATTTATCAATTAATATTATACCAAAATCTTCCCTGTTAAAGGGTATTTCATAAAATAATTTATCTATAATCAAGGGATACATCTTAAGATCACTAGGTATATCTACCTCTAAATATGACCATCCAGTCCAAGTAATTCCTTGGGCTATTTCAATATCTATCTCTTCCCCCCCAGCCTGTCCTTTTAATCTCATGCCTAATGTACCAGGTGAATACCCATAGGAATAAGCCCAAAAGCCAATGGACTCTGGCGAAACTTTTAAAATAATATTATTAGATGATAAGTCTATATAAGCCCTATTTTCATCTTCTAATGCTAGAATATCATATTCTAATCTTAAAGAAAACTTTCCTGATTTACTTATAGTGGATGGAATAGCATTACCTTTTACCATTGGACTTGAAGGAATAAATTCATATTTCCCATTTTCAAAATCATATAATATTTTACCTTCTTTAGTATCTTCTTCATCTAAAGAAGCATATAGGGATTCATCATTATTTTCTTCGTATTTTAAATTTGCCGAATCTTCAAAATCATCATACGCTTTAAAAGGTGTGTCTAGGTTGTTTTCTGGAGTATCTATATGTATAATATTAGAATTAGTTTCTGCTATTTCTTCTAAGCTATATATTTTAAGATTCATATTACCAGAAATATTGTTGGAGTCTATTCTATCCATCCCTATACCATCTACTATTATTTTTCGTGGGCTTTTTTTCAATGGCTTTTACTATATCAATAACCCCCCCAGCATAAGATCCATTAAATGGAATCAAAAGATCCATTCTACTTACTTCCATTTCATCTATATTTTCCAAAACTGGTCTACTAAAGCTTAGCTCATTTATGTTAACCCTCTCATCCTCAAGTATATCATTTAAAAGATAAATTATTTGCGCTTGATCTAACACTGGGAAATAATTAGAAAAAATTTCTTCTCTCTGTTTATTAAGAACTTCCCATTCCTCTTTAATTTTACCTTCCCTTTTTAATATATTATTATTTTGCATTATTAAATTTTCATATTCTATTTTTGATGTTTCTAAATCTATTAGTTTCTCTTTTTGAGGTGTGATGACAAATCTAAATGCTCCCCCCCAAAGAAATAATACTATTACTAAAGCTAATATTAGTCTTTTTTTCATTTCTAGTCAACGGTCTCATTTTTATTTTCTTCTTCAGAATTGCTTTCTCCATCTATCATCACATCCTTTAAATTGATATCAACGTTAAAATTATAGTGCTCTTCATCTTTAGAAATATTAGATATGTATATATTTTTTTTAAATTATCCAATGTTTCTAGACCTTTACTAAATTCAGCAATAGCCCATTTATCTTTCGAAATACCTAAAAGGTGAATAGTATTATTATTTATTGATATGGATTTAAGGAATAAATCCTTTGGAAGTTTAGAACTAATATCAATTATCAAATTTTCATTGATTAGGTCAGCTGAATTTATTTTATCATCTATTATCCTTATGTTTTCTACTTCTTCTTTAAATCTATTAACTTCCGTTTCTTTTTCCTTTATTTTATTGACCCTGTCATTTATTTTTGGATCCTCTGCAATATTTCTAAGTTTGGTCACTTCGTAATTCAATTTTCTTATTTGCATTTGATTTGAAATACTATAAATAATAAAACAAAAAAAACTCCAATAGAAATCAACATAGATATAAGCATTTTTTTATTAAATTTGAATTTTCTTTTTTTCTATATAATCTTCAAAAAAAGTTTAAGTCTTTCATCTATTCACCTCATTTACACGAATTAAGGCACCTATTGCATTAGCAAATTTAGAATAATCTCCCTCCCAATTTACTTTATCTAAAGAATATAATTTAATTGTAGGTATATTAAAATAGTTTGAAAACAATTCATCTATTCCACTTATATTAGAAAGTCCACCTTGAATTATTGCTAAATCAATGGAATATCCAGATCCCCCTTGTAGTATAATATCTAAAAACCATCTCAATTCTTTCCATTATGTTATTAAGAAAATATCTCGTTATATATATAATTTGATAATTGTCAGATTGATCTTCAACTAAATTATTTATATCATCTATTTCCTTTAGCCTGGTCACTGCTTCTTCAAGACCACAATTAAAATTAGAACCAATTTGTTCGCATAGATGTTTAGCGCCTAAATCTATTACTCTAGATATTTCAATATATCCATTTTTTATTATATTTATTTTTGAATTACTATAACCTATATCAATAGAGGCTATAACAGAACTATTAATATCATAATTATCATTTATATAGTTATTAAAACCAAGTAATTTACCCATTGAGTTTCCTTGATAATCCAACACTTCTGGTTTAAGCTCTGCTTCTTCCATTAATTCTAAATGATTAAATACAATGGACTCTGGTACTCCCAATAGGAGAATCCTATATTTTCAACTCCTTCTATAACTTCTTCACCAATAATCATATGTTTAATCACATATTCCCTAGGGTTTATTGGAAGAATATCATTTAGTTGGTATTCAATAATGGAAGCTATTTCATCTTTATCTACTTTAGGTAGACTTATTTCTCTAGTTATAATATCAGAACTACTTATTACACCATATGACTTGTCCATAGACACCTTGTTTTCCTTTATAAACTCCTTAAATCGATAAAGAACCATATCCTCATCTATGATTTTCCCGTTAAAATAAGCTCCTTCTGGCAACTGTAGTGTTAATGCTTTAGAAATAGTTATTTCTTTTTTTTGTAACCTTTGCCTCTACTAATTTAATTTCATAAGCTCCAAAATCTATTGATAGAATCTTTTTATTCAGTGATGGTAATTTCAAAGACATTACCTCCTTTTATATTAATAAATTTAAAAATATATCTCTCTAGATGAAAAAAAGTATTCTTATACCAATTAATCAAGCTTTCTCCCCCAAAATACCACTATTAAAAAATCCTAATATAATAAATGGACCAAAAGGTATTGGGTCTTTTCTATTTTTGATTTTCATAATCAATAAAAAAAATTGATATAATTGCACCTAGGATAAAGGATAAAAATATTGCAAGAAATATTCCCTTTATTCCTAGAATAAAACCTAGTACTCCTATTAAAGTAGCGTCTCCTCCACCCATACCACCTTTAGAAATTATGATGATTAAAAGAAACAATAGAACACTTAAAACTAATCCTAATATGCTATTTATTAATTCTGGTGATTGTCTATATAATATATAGTTTAAAGTTTATATATAATAGTGAATATGAAGATTGCAATAACCAAAGAATCTGGAATAATCATATGCTGTAAATCAATTACAGTGATAATTATAAGTATTGAGAATATAATTGCATAAAATAAAAACTCTAGTGTAAAACCAAATTGTAAATATATAAATAAATACATAATGGCATTTAATAGTTCAACAATTGGATATTGTTGAGAAATTTCCCCTCCACAATATCTACATTTCCCCTTTTGAAATATATAACTAAGTACTGGTACTAAGTCATACCATTTAAGGCTTGTACCGCAATTAGGACAATGGGAGGAAGGAAAAATAATACTTTCCTCCCTTGGTATCCTATATATACATACATTTAAGAATGATCCTATTAGTAATCCGTATATGAATATTAATATGGTCATATTTACTCCTTAAGTTTAATTAGCGATTGAAATGTTTCCTATAATATTAATGATATCATTTGAGCCACTTAACTCTACTTCTCCTGAATTTACTATAAAATATTCCCCCCCAAGGAAAGAGTTATAGTGTCTTTACTATTATTTAATTTTAACTTTTGACCTTCTCTAAAATAAATATTAATAGGATATGAGTTATTATCTATGCCACTTATTTTATTAGAGAATTATTTATACCAAATTCTATTGGAACATGAAATATTATCTTTTCTTCTACTTTTATTGTTAAAGTAGAATTATTTGATATTTCCAATGTCTCTATCTCAGGTGCAAACCAAAATGCTTTTGCAATAATAGTAGGTCCCGAATTATTTGCCGATTTTGTTTTTCCCTAGACATTTTTATCCTTAAGTTTTCTTTATTTTTTTGTGCTAATTACACCAGTCTTACCTGTTTCCGATTTATAAAATCCTTCATTTCCTCCATCTATCCAATCATCATTATCTGAATTTGACTCTTCAAAGCTTATGTCATAAAAATTTACCGTTAAATTATGGATGTATTTATGTTCTTCAGTTGATTTATCTTCAAAATTATAATTAGACCATGTTTTTAATCCTATATAATTTGTATAAAAATTTAAATCTATATTATCTATTATTGGTTCTCCTCCTAATTCTACAAAATTGGAGCTATCTATATCTTTGTAAGATACCTTTAAATCTTTTTCTACACTCCTTAAAATTTCAAAACTCCATTTATATCTCTTACTCCAATCAAAGTTCTCTGGGAGTTTAAAAGATTTTATAGATTCTTCATTTATATTTCCATTAGAAACCTCTTTAACATCTATTAAATTGTCAGTCTTATCCATTAAGTAAATTATACCATCTTCTTTTTATTATCATAATCTCCTAAAAATATTCCAAAGCCTGTTTCACCTTCTAAAGCCTTCTCTGTAAATTGAGTTTCAACTATGGTTTTAAAACTGTTTTTATTTGTTTTATACTTTTCTGGCAGTGGATAGAATAGTAATGCTCCATTTTCTTTAATGCTACTATCACTTTCAACATTTAAAGTAGGTTCTTCTATATTGTTCATAGTAAGAACTTGAGGATTTAAATTTAAATATAATTTTTCTAAATAAGCATCTTCTATTAATTTATTCCAATATTCATTATCTGTTCTTTCTATTACTAATAGTCTTCTTGGGTTAATAGCCATTCTACCTAATCTACCAAATTCCGAATAGGGAGTAATGCTATAATAATAATATCTTTTATTTGTTAAATCATTGTAAGATACCGTCTTTGCGAAACTAGGCATATTGCCTTTATAAATTCCATTTCCTGATTTAAATATATCATAATCCACACTAAAGTTTGGGTTTTTTTATTGGTTCACCATCTTTCTCCTTTGAACAATACCAAGCATAATTTTTTTTGAAAAATATTCTTATCTGAAGCTTCATAGGAAGCAACTAACTTAGTTCCTTCTTCATACCATGGAAAAATTTCATTGTTAACAGCATTATAAGCTTTTAATTCTACATCTTTTATTTCAGGCGTTGGTAATACCCCTAAGTTTGGTTCAGAAATATATGCTACAAAATTTCTTTTGCTAGTATTTCCAAATGCAATTATTTTTTTTGTAAGGCACACTTTTACCAAAAACATTTATAGTGGATGAATTTTCTTTTAAATCTTCCTTTGAAAAACTAGATATTTGCTTTTCCATTGATTCTTGTATGGAAAAAGTCTCTACTATAATATTTTTGCCCTTGTGGATATTAATAAATATATTTGAAAATCCCATTGCAAATGTTATTAAAACTATAGAAAGTAAGGCAATACCTAAAACAACCTCTATTAAAGTTAATCCTTCATGGTTATACTTTTTAAATTTCATACCAACCTCTTCTTTCCTCTAATTTTAATTATCAGGTCCAGATACCTGCCAAAAATCTGCTTCTATAGTTTTTGAAATAGAATTGAATACATTTTTAAGTGAATCTTCATCCTTAGCCCAAAATACATATTTAGGCTCATCTTTAACTGGCTTGTCTTTATTTGTAATATCAAAAAAATGTTCACTATCTATTCCACAAGCTTCTGCTATGGTATTAACGCTCTCCAGTTCTACATACTTTCCATTTTCCCATTTATCAGAAAAACCTATTACAAATGTGGTAATATTGTGATTTGTATATGGACTCTTGCCTTGTATCATATTTCCTATTTCTTTTACATATGTTTCTCCTTTTGGATCTAAGCTAGAACCTTCTCCAATAACATAAGGGGGGGCCGTTTTATTGTCTAAGTAAAAACTATTATTCCATCTTGATAATATTGAATATTGAGTAGTGACTCCATCAACTAAAACAATCATATAATTCTTTACTTCTTTATCCAATTTATTTAATTCTTTGTTTTTATCATCTATCCCATAATATGCCCTTCTTAATCCATCCCCCCCTGTGTTTGTACCCCCCCATCTGCTATTAACTTATTTATCTCTTCTATAGCCTTCTGATTGTCATTTTGTATATCTACCCAATCTGTTTTATAACTAGCTCTAGTATTAAACTCAATTAATCTTATATCACCTTTAATTTGATTGTCTTTAAATTCTTCTACTAAAGTTTTTGCTTGGTTCTTTAGTATATTTATTCTTGTTTTTGACTCATCTCTTTTTACATATCCAGCATTTGGATAGTAGTAATAGCCCCCCCACCAGTAAACTGGTCTATCGCTATATGGACCATAGAATCTTCCTTCATCACTATAATACCAACAATTAGGCTCTAGCCACTGCCCCCCCCAAGACCCTTTCGCTGGTTCTCCTTCATATTGTCTTATACCATTTACTCTAAGATCTCCATGTATAGTATTCCATATACATTTATCTTCTCCACCCATATTCCAATTCATACTTCCAGATGTGTCTAGCACCATGGCTATAACTGCATGTTGTGACTCTGCCTTTGGTGTTGGATCAGTTCTATAGGCAAGAGCCACTGCTTTTTCACTACTGTATAATCCACGGTCAACTATTTGAATTGCACTCAAAGCTTCTATTTCTGTTTTTATATCTATTATTTCTTGTTTATTTTCCCCCCGTTTTTATTTTTTTTAGTTACTAAAAGCTCATAGTTTATAATTCTTTCATTTTCAGTTTCTTCTCTTTGATAAAAATATAAATCATAATAAAAATCATCTTCTCTAGGAACTAATATTTCTTTTATATGCTTATTTTTATCTTCATCCCATTTGTAATGTATGATTTCTTGTTTATCCTTTGAAACTCCAAAATAACTCCACTTTTCCGTTAATTCTCCTTCTCCACCTTGAAAATGTTCATCTAATACTGCAAAGGCTACTGTTGAATATCTTGTTTTTTTCATTAATCATTGTAGTAGCATATCTAACTTGAGATTGAATATCAAACTCACTTGATATACCCCCCTATATAATTTATTATTAGAGGATAATAAACTATAGGCTCCAATTACTACTAATGCAGCTAAGGTAATAGATAGTACTAACTCTATTAAGGTGAAACCTTTATTTGATTTTTTTTATTTCTTTTCATGGTACCACCTCTTTAATCTAGATTTCTTAACCAGTGTACTACTTCTGGGTTATTTTTTTTCAAATTTCAAAAATATCTGAGATGTATTTAAAGTTTTGTTTAAAGTTGATTTCGATTTTACATATATATATCCATTATCATACCAGGCTATAACTTCCGCTTTAGCATTTTCATCAGTAAATTCTATAGTATCTTTTCTTCCTGATTCTACACTATTGTAATTACTTGAATTAAACTCATTTAATAAGTTATCTTCTCCTCCGGCTATGGCAGTATAAGCTAAAGTAGCTCCTGATCTGGCTAGATAGTGAGCTCTTAAATTATTTTCTTGGGCGATAATTTGTTTTGTATTAGATTGTATTAAAGTATAAGCAGATAAAATAAAATAGACATTACAACCATAACTACTACTACAGTGATAAGTGCATATCCTTCTTTATTAGTTTTGTTTTTATTTATATTTTTTTGTATTCATCTTATCACCTTTAGTCTTTATTTCTTCTAATTATATTATCTAAATTATTATAAATTTTAATATCATCAGTACTCATATCTACTAACATAGTAAAAATCTCAGCATCGCCTGTTATATATTAACTATATTATCTAACCAAAAGTTCTGAAACATCTCGTTACATAACACAGTTTTAGATATAGTAGGGAGATTTTCTCCCTACAACATCTATATTTTACTTAACTGAGTACTAAAAGTGTTATATGTGATTTATTTTGTTTCTGGCCACAGTTTTCATTAATATCAGCAGCACTCCCATCATCATTTGTATAATAAACAATAACGCTGCCATCTGAATTGACAACAGCGGCAAATCCTTTTTTTGTTAGTAACTTGCGGCTTAGGTAAATTACCATCTCCGTCTTTTATCATATCATGAATTTTATCATTCTCCACTGCTTTTCCACCATCTATTATAATTGTTTCTTTCTTATCTGGTGCTCCTTCATTATCTGGTGCTCCTTCATTAGCATAATGTAGCAATACTGCATTACCAATAGTTGCAGCAGTTGCTTTATCAGCAGAAATTGCTGCATTATCTTTAAAACCGCCTAATCTT
>JMBX01000039.1_pt1 | contig 31779 bp, 41 predicted proteins | sample 616521 | NCBI WGS metagenome assembly JMBX01 (sample SAMN02727906, study PRJNA239997) | anaerobic digester metagenome | biome: anaerobic digester; isolation source: mesophilic anaerobic digester inoculated with municipal waste water sludge... | place: Germany: Bielefeld University, CeBiTec ...
AATAAAGTTTACACATATAATATGTTTAGGAGGTCGTCATGTTTATTAAAGAGATAACCTGCTTAACACACTTATCCGCTATAGGCATAAAGATTTGGTTAAAATCATAACCGGTGTCAGACGCTGCGGTAAATCAATCTTATTAAACGAACTTTTTTTACCGCTATTTGCTTGATGATGGAGTTCAAGCTGACCATATCATAAAAATTGCCTTGGATATGAAAAAAATGGGAGCACTTGCGCAAGTCCGACGAGTTATATTCATATTTACTAGCTAAGTTTGCGGACGATGAGAAGTATTATCTTCTGCTTGATGAAATTCAGATGGTTGAAGGTTTTGAGGAAGTTCTCAATGAAGTTCGCAGTGAATATAACACCGATATCTACGTGACGGGTTCAAATTCAAAGCTGCTTTCGAGCGATGTCAACACAATATTTCGAGGCAGGGGGGGCATAGAAATAAAATGCTTCCCCCTATCATTTCAAGAGTTTTTTTTCTTTTCGCAAGGGTGATAAGAGAGAAGCCTTGGATGAATATATTTTATTTGGCTCCTTGCCATATACTGTAACAGAGCCGGATGAGCCGCTAAAAGAGATTATTTGGAAATGGTGGCTAATACTGTAATAACGAGAGACATGATTGATCGTTATGATATAAGAAATGAAGAAGTCTTCCGCGGGGGGGTGATTCATGTTCTTTGCTCATCTATCGGTTCAACGGTATCGCCGAATAGAATAGCGAATACATTGCAAAGCAACGGATATAAATTTGTTGATAATGAGACTGTGAGCCGTTATCTGAAACACATAACTGATGCTTTTCTTTTTTACAAAGTAGAACGCTATGATCTCAAGGGAAGAGCCTACCTCAAAACACAAAATAAGTATTATGCCTGTGATATGGGTCTTCGCAATGCGCTTATTCAATACCGACAGCTTGAAGTTTCCCGTGCGATAGAAAACATAGTCTATGTGGAACTCGTAAGGCGGGGGGGTTATATCGTTGATATAGGGAAAACAGGAATGAAGAAATTGATTTCGTTGCAAGGGATGCGGAAGGACGAAAAAATTATATTCAAGTCACTTACAGCTTAGAGAATCCAAGTGTGAAGAGAGAGAACTATCATCTTTCCGCGGTCTGGACGACGGTTATAAAAGATACTGATAACAATGGACAGGACGCCATTTTCAAATCTTGAGAAAGGCTATCGTCTGTTGACAATTTTAGACTTTTTGGAAAACGATGATTCTATCGAGAGCGTATAAGACAGTTATGCGCAAAAATTAAAAAAACAGCAAGTTTTGCGTATAGGATGATTTGGACACTTAAAATGTCTGGTTAAAAACGAAAAAAAATAATAGGAGAAAAGAATGAGAAAGAAAATTTTAATATTGCTGACTGTTCTTTTGATACTGAGTGCTTGTTCATTGTTTGCGCCAAAACCTACGCCAACACCAGAACCGACGGCGACCACCGCACCAACGAATACGCCTGAACCCAGTCCTACGCCAGAGCCTAGCCCCCCCACGCCAGAGCCAAGTCCTACGCCTGAGCCTAGCCCAACACCGGAGCCCCCCCAACCGGAACGGGAAGAAGGACGTCATTATGAAGAGGATGCAAAATTCTCATATATCCCCCCCATTGAAGGTTGGGAGTTATACGATTTTCCAGGCGTCACGACCAAGATTCTCATGGCTACTGACCAGGCAAACCTTGGTGTGAACCTTGTTTTTGTTCCTGAAAGCTACAAAGGCAGTACGGAAGAATTCGCAAAACTGGGTATCGCCGGTGCAAAGGTGTTGATGGAAGAATTCGTCGAGGGAGAGTATTCTTTCTTTGAAACTGATTCTGGGCTAACTGTTGTAAGAATCCCCCCCGCGCGTTATAAGAGCCAGGGGATTGAAGTTGATGGTATTTTCTACCTGGTAGGTGATGATAAAGGTCAGTCTAATCTAAAGCTAACGATAACGTTTACGAGATTTGCTAACTCAGCAAATAAAATGGAGGCGCAGGTTGAAGCTTTGATACGGAGTATACAGTTTGAGGATTAGGCATTTTATAGAATTTGAGTCTTAACCTTGTTATTTTTTTGGGATGCTGTGTTAGAATAGCACTCCTATACGGTGCCTGTAGCTCAATGGCAGAGCGCTTCACTGTGGCTGAAGATGTTGTGGGTTCGAGCCCCCCCATCAGGCACCCAGCAAAACCCTGATTTGTTTTCGGGGTTTTTTTTGTTATCTATTGCCAGGGCTAAAGCCTTGGGTTTCAGGCGCGCGGTCAGGAGACCGGCGCGGAACGGGAAGAAACTGCACGGCGGGACGCCGGCAGGAGATAAGAAAACACTCGCCCCCCCGGCGTCTCGCCGCGGGCATAATCCCGTTCGCTGAGGCGTCCGCGCCGAAGCAAAAAAAACAAGTGTTTGCAAAGTGTCTGCAAACATAACCATAAAATAAATATCGTCGGCGAAGACGCCTCCGAGAACAATTTATTAATAATGTTATTACCACGGCGGGACGCCGGCAGGATAAGTGTTAACCCCGTTCACACGTGGTCTCCTGACCACGTACCAGCCGCGGTCAGGAGACCTGTGCAGAGCGGAAAGGGGGGAATTTGTTATTAAGAGTTTATTTTTGTGTAAATTATTTGACCCAAAGCCATCCTTGTGGCATAATTCTCGCCCGAAAGGCAAAGACGGAAACGAGTAAGCTATTGCCGGTTGAAAGCGACCCTGAGATGGTGTGAGCCAGGGCAACACAAGTAGCCGAAAATCCTTCCCGAGCCGCGAACTGAACAAATCCAAATGGATAGTAAGTGAGCCGGAGTTGTTACCGTTATCCTGACAAAGTTCATGATGGTGAACTGTGAGTGCCCAGCAGTGCTGGGAATGCGGGTGGTACCGCGGGCTGAAGTCGGCTCGTCCCAGTGTGGATGGGCTTTTTTTATTTTCCCATCCCTGGAAAGTGAAATAACAGTTCATTTATTAGCCAAAAATGAGCTGAAATGAAATGTAATGGCGTAAAAATGGAGGCTGTATGTTTAAAGCTGTATCTTCTAAATTGGATAGTGTCGCGCTTGAAGAAGCCCAGTTGAAGTTCTGGAAAGAAAAAGAAATCTTCAAGAAATCTTCCGATTATCGTCGCGACCGCAAGCCGTTCGTCATGTACGAAGGACCGCCAACCGCAAACGGAAAACCAGGCATTCACCACGTGATTGGGCGGGTTTACAAAGACATGTTCCCGCGCTATAAAACAATGCGTGGCTATTGGGTTGACCGCCGGGGTGGTTGGGATACCCATGGCTTGCCCGTCGAAATTGAAGTTGAAAAGAAACTTGGTTTCACGAACAAAAGCCAAATTGAAGCCTATGGCATTGACAAGTTCAACGAGCTTTGCAAGGAATCCGCTTTTACCTATATTCAGGAATGGGAAAAAATCACCGAGCGAATCGCTTATTGGGTTGATTTTGACCGGGCATATATCACCTACAAAAACGAGTATATTGAGTCGGTTTGGTGGCTGCTGAAAACCATTTGGGAGAAAGATTTGCTTTATCAGGGCTACAAGGTTGTGCCTTACTGTCCGCGTTGTGGCACGCCACTGTCGGACCATGAAGTGTCGCAGGGTTACGCGGACACGGAAGATCCGAGTATCACTGTGCGCATGAAGGTCTTGGATGAGGAAAACACCTGGCTGCTGGTCTGGACCACTACCCCCCCCTGGACTCTGCCCTCAAACGTGGCGGTTGCCGCGCATCCTGAGGTTGACTATGCCCTGGTGAGCACAGTCGCCAGGCCGAAAGAACGCTATTATTTGGCTAAAGAGCTTATTCCCCCAGGTTTTTGGAGAAGAAGAACTGACTGTTCACAAAACTGTTCCTGGTTCAGCGCTTGAAGGCAAGCGTTATGAGCCGCTTTTCAAGTTTATGCCCTTGAAAAGGACGCGCACTATATCGTCAACGCGGAGTATGTCACCACGTCGGATGGTACCGGATTGGTGCATATCGCGCCGGCTTTTGGTATGGACGACATGGAAGTCAGCAAAGTTTATGATTTGCCAGTGCTCATCACGGTGAATGACGATGGTAAGTTCGTTGATGAAGTTGAGCCCTGGGCGGGTCAATTTGTAAAACATGCTGACCCTGATATCATCAAAACCTGTTTGACAGGGGTTTGATGGTAAAGAGCGAGCGCATGACGCATAACTATCCCTTCTGTTGGCGATGCAAAACACCATTGCTCTATATGGCGAGACCCAGTTGGTTTATCCGAACCACGGCAGTGCGGGATCGTTTGGTTGAAATTAATCAGGACATCAACTGGATTCCTGAGCACATTAAAGATGGACGCTTTGGAAAATGGCTTGAAAACAACATCGACTGGGCGATTGGCCGTAACCGCTACTGGGCGACACCATTGCCGATGTGGATCTGTGAAGATTGTGGTCATGAGCACTGTGTTGGTTCTCTTGATGAACTCACCCAGCTGACTGGTGAGGACCAAAGTGAGCTGGATATGCATCGGCCTTATGTTGATGATATTCACTTCGCCTGTCCTGAATGTAAGACCGGACGCATGAGCCGTGTGCCAGAAGTTATTGATGTCTGGTTTGATTCCGGCGCGATGCCTGTGGCGCAGTGGCATTATCCATTCGAGCATACAGATGAATTTAAAGGACAATATCCCGCAGATTTTATCTGCGAAGCCATCGACCAAACACGTGGCTGGTTTTATTCCCTTTTGGCGATTAGCACGCTGGTATTCGATTCAACTTGTTATGAAAATGTCATCTGTTATGGACATATCCTGGATGGCGAAGGCAAGAAGATGTCCAAACATGTTGGCAACGTGGTCAACCCATGGGATGTTATCAACAAACATGGCGCGGATGCCACGCGTTGGTACATGTACACCGCATCACCACCTGCCAACTCGCGAAACTTTAGCATTGAGCTCGTGGGTGAGGTTTTACGCACGTTTACGCTTACCCTATGGAACACGTATAGCTTTTTTTGTGACTTATGCCAAGCTGGATAACTGGAAACCAGGCAGTGGCGAAGCTGCAGTTTATTCTGATTTGGATAAATGGTTGCTTTCATCACTGGAAAGCCTGGTTCGAGAGGTAACCGAAGGCTTTGACAACTACGACGTCATCGCCGCGACAAGACCCATTGAGGCTTTTGTTGACCAGCTTTCAAACTGGTATTTGCGCCGTTCACGGCGTCGCTTCTGGAAGAGTGGTGCTGATGCGGATAAGATGGCTGCTTACGAAACGCTGTATAAGGCCTTGGTGACGCTTTCGAAGTTGCTGGCACCGACGATGCCTTTCCTGGCGGAAGAACTTTATCAAAACCTGGTTGTTTCGGTTGATGAAAACGCTTTCGAGTCGGTACATTTGGCTGACTGGCCCGAATATGATGAAAGCTTAATTGATACAAAACTCAACTATGACATGAGTGTGGTGATGAAACTGGCGTCGTTGGGTCACGCAGCACGAGCAAAATCGAGTGTAAAGGTGCGTCAGCCCCCTTTCCGAAGCAGCCTTTGCGGTTGGCAGTGCTGATGAAACGGACGTTGTTGATAAATTTGCGGATATTTTGGAAGATGAACTGAATGTGAAATCCGTCAGTTTGCTAACAACAAGTGATGACGCGCTTAGCTATCGGCTGAATCCTTTACCGAAACAGTTGGGGGGGCAGAAATACAAGGGACTGTCGCCGAAGATTCGCCAGGCGATTATCGCCTTGCCTGCCCGTGAAAGTGCTGAACGCTTCCTGAGTGGTCAGTCGGTCATGGTCAGCGTTGATGGCCATGATTATGACATCGAACCCGATGAGGTTGAAGTCATCACCGAATCGCGCGCGGGTTATGAAGTTGCTGCGGATGGCGCTTATTTGGCGGCACTGATCACGACCTTAACGCCAGAATTAATTAGCGAAGGAATGGCGCGCGAGGTAGTGCGTCGTGTGCAGGCTTTGCGCAAGGACGCTGGTTTGGATATCGCCGATAGAATTCGCTTGACTTATGCCGCGAGTCCGCGATTAGCTGAAGCAATTGAAGCTAACCGGGACTATATTACCAGCGAGACTTTGGCGCTTGAGTTAGAATTATCTGAGAACCCACAAGGTCTTGCCAGCGCTGAAGATCGCTTTGACGAGCAGGACCTAAAAATTGCGCTTGAAAAGGTTGAACGCGAATGAAAGAAAAGGTCAAACATAACGCATTTTTAATTGTCGTCATGACGCTGATTGTGGCTTTGGACCAGTGGACGAAACTTTTGGTTATGCATAAGTTTGAGGTGGGCGAGGGCATCGCGCCGATACCAGCTTTGGGCGATTTCTTCAGGATTATTCACTGGCGGAATACAGGTGCTGCTTTTGGCTTGTTTCAAAACGCTAATACGGTATTGCTGGTCTTGAGCATCATCATTGTGATTGCTGTACTCTATTATTATCAGCTGGTTAAAGCTAACGCGTGGCTGGCGAAAGTGTCGCTGGCGTTAATCCTTTCTGGCGCGATAGGGAACATCATTGACCGGATTAAGTTGGGCTATGTCGTTGACTTTTTGTCCTTCGGGCGTTTTCCGGTGTTTAATGTGGCGGATTCCGCGGTGACGGTTGGCGTTTTCTTGCTGGCTATTCAATATATGCTGGAAGAACGAAAAGCCTAAAGCAAAAAGAAGAAGCGCAGACCGAGAAAACCTGCAAAGAGTGCGCGACTGATAAAGAAATTGAGGAAGTTGTTTACAAAGTTGAGGACACTGAATGAGTCCCAGTTTTGAAAAGCATGTTTTTGAGGCTGCCGAAGCAGGCCGTTTGGACAAGTTAATCAGTGATACTCTGAGAGATGTTTCACGCGGGCGTGCCCAGACTGCCATCCTTGACGGACAGGTAAGACTGAATGGTGAGGCATGCCTGAAAGCGTCTACCCGCGTGGAAACGGGAGATAAAATTGAGATTAGCTTGGAGCTTGAGCGTGAGGATGTTTACTCGCTGAAAATATCCCGCTGAACGTCATTTACGTTGATGAAAATGTTATTGTGATTAACAAAGATGCCGGCATGGTGGTTCACCCGGGTGCAGGCAATCCCAGTGGCACTCTGGTCAACGCTTTGTTGTATAAATGGCCCGAACTCCGCGAAGCAGGTGAAGCAGGGCGACCAGGTATTGTGCATCGCCTGGACAAAGACACTTCCGGCGTATTGATTGTCGCGCGGAATAACTCGAGTTACAAATGGCTGGTAAGGCAATTTAAGAGTCGAAAAGTTATTAAGAAATACCTTGCCTTGCTTGATGGTCATCCGCCGACACCCAGCGGTCGCATTGAAGCAAATATTGGCAGGGATGATACCCATCGTCAGCGTATGACGGTGAAGTACGGTCAAAGCCGCGCGGCAATTTCGGAGTATCAGACGATACAAGCTTACCCAAGACATACCCTGGTCGAAGTGCAACCCCCCCATACCGGGAGGACGCATCAAATCCGGGTTCACATGGCATTCATTCAGGCGCCGATTACTGGCGATAGAGTTTATGGGCGACGCAAGTTGAGCGTTCCCATTGAGCGTTTCTTTTTGCACGCCAACAAACTGGGTATCATTCTGCCGGGTGATAAACAAATAACGGAGTTTGTCGCGCCATTGCCCGATGATCTCAAGGAAATATTGAAAACAGTGGAGTAAATGAACTAATGAAAACTTTCGATTTTCGCTCAGATACCGTTACCAAACCATCCGACGCTATGCGCGAGGCGATGGCAAAAGCTGTCGTTGGTGATGACGTTTACCACGAAGACCCAACGGTCAATCGACTTGAAGCAATGACCGCGGAGCTTCTGGGAAAGGAAGCGTCACTGTTCGTTAGTTCGGGCACGATGGGCAATCTGGTTGCTGTCCTGGCGCAGTGCCAACGAGGTGACGAAGTGATTATGGGCACCCAAGGCCATACCTTTTTGCATGAAGCCGGTGGTGTTTCGGTTTTGGGTGGTGTGTCGATGTTTACTGTGCCAACGATGCTGATGGCAGTATTCCGCTGGCGGGTCTTGAGGCTGCAGTGCGCAATCATTTTGACGTGCATGAGCCTATTAGCAAGCTGGTTATTCTCGAAAATACACAAAACTTCTGTGGTGGAGCGGTGCTGAATCCTTACTATGTATCCGAAGTGGCCGCGTTTTGTAAAAAAAACGTGGTTTGGGTTTGCATATTGATGGCGCACGTTTGTTTAATGCCGCGGTGGAATTAAATATGCCTGTTTCCGAAGTGGTGAAGGAAGCTGATTCGGTTACTTTTTGTCTCAGCAAAGGACTTGGCGCGCCGGTTGGCTCAATGTTGAGTGGTACAAAAGCGTTTATCCAAAAGCACGTCGATTGCGCAAGATTTGGGTGGGGCATGCGTCAGGTGGGTATCCTCGCCGCCGCGGGTATCTATGCCCTGGAGCATCACGTGGAACGCTTGCGCATTGACCATGTACGTGCCAAACAGCTGGCATCTGGCATCTCAGAACTCCCAGGCGTGCAGATAACGCGGGATACACCCCCCCATACAAACATTATTTTCTTTGCTTTGGATGACACTGTGGAAATTGATACGCCAACCTTCCTTAAGAAACTGGCTGAGAAAGGTATTTTGATTATGGATGTGGGACCAAGAGAGTTTCGAATGGTGACGCATTTGGAAATTAGCGATGAAGGTGTAGAGCAGTGTCTGCAAGCTTTTAAGGACGTTTTAGGCTAGTCTAAACATAATACCTGGCATTCTACTTGCACTTTAATTGCCAGAGAATGCCTATGAAGAACGCGAAGTTATTCACATCATTTTTGACCATAATGCTGGCTTTGGCGTTCTTTTCTTTTAACGGTGATACTCCGTATGTGCTCGCTAATGTGGATGCTGAAGACAGTCAGCCTGAAGCAGCCGAACCGGGTGTTGATCGGCTTTATATTTACAGTTTTCCGATTATGAAAATGGCAATGCATTGCTTGACCCAGTAGGTCCGATTGGGGGGGAACGTTTACGTCGGTATTGACTGATCCATCAGACAGCAATGTGGTCATCGGCGGGCACTATGAAGCAGGCGTGTTTATCAGTTTTAACCAAGGCAATACCTGGTATGCCAGGAATAACGGTTTGCCAAATTTAAAAATACAATCACTCGCCATTCATCCGCGCCATTCTAATATTCTGTACGCTGGTACCTATGGCAATGGTGTTTTCCTTTCGCGGGACAGGGGCTTGAACTGGATTCCGTGGAGTGGTGGCGTGCTTGAAAACCATATCATTTACGATATCGCGATTGACCCCCCCACAAGCCCATCTGTTGTTTATACTGCATCCCGTGTTGACAGGAGTTTAATGGGCTATATTTGCCGTTCGACTGACGCGGGCAAAACCTGGCGGGTTGTTTATCGCGGGGGGGACTGGTTTGACTCTTTGGATTATTTCTACGAAGTTGAAGTTCATCCATCGGGGGATTAATACGGTTTATTTTTCAGCGCATGAACATGGATTTTATCGCAGTGTGGATAATGGACTCAATTTCTCGCCGATAAATGCGGGCGTGAGTGACTTGTCCGCGCGCGGTCTGGCGATGAACAGGGCTAACCAAAACGTGATTCTGGGTGGTGTTTGGAAAGGTGGAGGCATCTATAAGAGCACAAATTTAGGGGGGGCCTCGTGGCAATCTTCGCGAACTGGTTTGCCCGATAGCGCGAAAATTACGAAAATCAAAGCTGACCCAAACGATGCCTACGGTAACCGTTACTTCGCGACGACCTATACCAACGGCTTGTATGTTAGTGAAAACAGCGGTGGCTCATGGCAAAACCGAGGCTGGAATGGCAACCATATTAATGATATCGCGATTTCACCTTACTATCCCCAAACCTGGTTTATGGCAACGCAATATTCAGGCATGGTGCGTACCTGCGATGGGGGGGCGCGAGCTGGTCAATGATTATGGACGACTTGCGCCTGTATTCGGTTACGGGGGGGATACAGGCTTTAGGCGATGATCCGGATGCCTTGTATGTTTCTGTTTATGGTATGGGCGTGTACCGTTATGTGGCTTCTGAAAACAACTGGCAGGCGGTTAATTCTGGTCTGGCAAGTCTGGAGATAAGTGTTTTACACAGTGATGGCAAGTCGCTTTGGGCAGTCGCGCAAGATGGCTTATGGCGTTTGATGGTGATAAATGGCAACCTGTCGAGTTGCCTTTGGCGTCTGCGGGGAACGTGGACGCGCTGAAAGCTGGCAGGCATCCCGCCTGGGAGAGCCATTTGTTGAACAGGTGTATCGCCTGGCACCACAAGACAACGCGCTGGAAAGCACTGGTGAAATCAATCGTCTGCAAATGACCGCGTTAGGGTCACTGGGTGACTTGCTTTATTTTGGAACGGATAATGGCGTTTGGCTTAATGATGCGGGTAAATGGACGCATTTAGGACTTGAAGGCAAAATCATTTACACCATGGCGATTGATGAGAAGACACAGTCGCTTTGGGTTTCTGCTTGTGGAACTCAAAATGACTGCCAGGTTTCCAGCATTTTGAAGGTGGATGGTTTGAACGCGACCAAGGCTTAAATGGCGCGCAAATCAATCAATTGCTTTTTGCTGATGAAACACTGTTAGCGGTTGGAGAGATGGGAATACATCGCTGGGATGACGCGAATAAAGCGTGGAAGCTGGTGTATCAAGTGTCTGATGGCTTGCTGAGCATTACGCAAAATCCAAATGAGCCAAAGCAATTACTGGCAGGCGGGAATGGGATTGTTGTGTATAGCGATGACTTTGGAGAAAACTGGCAGGAATTTTACACAGAACTGACCTGGACATACCCGGTTTGGCATTCAGCCAGGTGAAAATGTAAAGTTCTTGTTAGGAAGCATCGAATCCGGCCCTTTTATCATGGAAATTGAACAATAATCGACTACAATTTTTCTAAGTTGGAATGCAGCTAAGAGAAATGGAGCGGAAACCTTGTTAATCATTCTTTCAGATTTACACCTTGCTGACACAAGCCCTTACAATTTAGGCATTAACCGCAGTAATCTCAACCTGCCTGGACGGGTTTACCGCACTTTTTTTTCGGGAAATTGCTGAACTTATCAAGGATGGTGATGTAAAACACATTGACCTTGTTCTGGCAGGGGGGGATATTTTTGAAATTACGCGTTCTGTTTTGTGGCATCAGGGTGACCTGCGCCCTTATGTGCATAATGACGAAGTTACCGCGGGTTCTCCGCATGAACGACGTATCTTAGACATTCTCGATGCGATTGTTCTTGACCCCAAGGTTGGGGGGGATACTGCCAAGGTGTTCCAAAGCTTACCAGAGCTTTTCAATTTGCCCGTGAATATTCACTATGTCCCAGGCAATCATGACCGTCTGGCAAACGCGTCAGTAGCAATACGCAACAAAGTCCGTGCTTTTTTTTGGTGTTCCGGAAAGCGATGAGCCATTCCCGAACCAGTATTTGCATTATCGCGATGATGAAGTGCGGGTATTAGTGCGGCATGGGCACGAATACGACCATTCAAATTTTGGCGCTAATTTAGCTATGTGGCCTGAAATTCCCTTAATCATTGACAAAAGCTATTACGATATGCCTGTTTTGGGGGGGACATTGTAACGATGGAAATCGCCAGCAAATTACCCCCCCTGCTTTTCCGGGAACGTTACGGTGATGATGAGATTCTGGGCGATACGCATTTAAAGCGGATGTACCAACGCCTGATTGACTTTGATAACGTGCGTCCGAATGGGGGGGCAATCATGAGCTTTTTGTTTTCAACACCAGGCTTGAGTACCAAAGAAATTTGGCTGATTATTGAACCGGTTTTTAGAGATCTCTTGGATGATATCGCGAAGAATGACGATTTAGCCGAGGATATTGTCTTGTTAGGCAATTTCAAAAGGTTTAGCGCGAAGGCGATTGCCAGTATTTTAAAAGCCCGTGTTTGGCGACGAGGAATGCCGATTTGGATGTTTAACGCGCTTGTTAATCCAGCTGCGAAAAATCAGGCATTGATGCCGACATGGATATTATTGTGAAAGAACAATTCCTAAAACAAAATGACAATGATTTGCGTTGTTTGGTAACTGGACATACCCATAACGCGATAGTCCGTTTGTTGAGCGTGGATGATGGTGTTGAAAAGTATTATTTAAACAGCGGAACTTTTCGTAATGTGATTATGCCAACTCCTGGCTACGATAAATTTGGCAGATTACGTTCAAAAGCGCGCTTGTTGATTTACGAAGAAGGTGAACAGAATCCAGAATATACCCGCGAAACGGGCTGGTCTTTCGATTTCAACGCTCGCTTGGGGTTTGGTGCTGAAGCAGAAAACTTAATTGACAGCCTGGCTGATTAAATCCATTACTCGCTGATAATCCTTTTTACGGACATAAATGCCATAGCTTATTGACGGGCTATTTGCTCCTTTATACATAGCCAGGTTCGAACGCGCATAAGAACTGGTGTCTAAAGCCATGCCGATACTTCCGCGTGCTTGATAGGTTTTGATGCGGTAGGGTATCTTATGCTCAATGAGTATATTCTCTACACGACGAACTTCCTCCGCGTTTGAATCTGTCAATACCTTCTTTAGAAAAGGAATGAGCATGAAAATTTCAATCAATTTATTTTTCAGCATAGCTTAATGTCTCCTAATCTGTTTTATTTGGAGGTGCTAAGCTTGACCATTTTGCCTTTTTGGTCGAAGGTCATACGGGCGAACTGGTCGAAGTTTTTAGAGCGATACTCGTGGCTTTTCTTCACGGTAACCACATAGCGTTGGCTTTGTTTAATTGCTTCCAGGGTATTCTTTTTATCAACTGCCGGGTCTGAAGTTGATTGAATGACACCCAGAAGCGGGCTAATCGCCATTTTTCCTTCTTCCATGCCTGGCATGTAGGATTTGATTACCTTACGGACTTTGCTCAGGATTTCATTTGGCATTTCATCTTGGTTGATAATCATATCTGGACGTGAATCGCTGATGGTCTTAATCACGGGCGATGTTGCCACGCGTACGATGGGTTTAGTGATTTCTTTGATGTCTTTACTGCTGGCAAGCGGGTCACCGTAAATGACGAAGGAGAGAATGGTTTTTGGTCTTCTCCGTCCAGGAAGCCTTGATCAGCGGTCATTTTGCTGGCAAGGGCTAATTTCGCACGCATCAGCGCGTAACCCACAGCGACTTCCTTTTAACGTGCGACCAAAATGATAAGCTAATAGGTCAGCCGCAACGAGAGTCTTGCCTGGCGCGCCATAAGCGATAACCGTTGAGCCAACAAAGGCACGTGTGCCCCTCGCTAGGAAGTTGAGGGCAACGGAATCATTGACCTTTTTGTCGAAAACCCAGGCACCGTAGCAGGCTTCACTAAGCACGATAGCGGGCGCGCCACTTTCCTGAGTGAAATTCTTGGTGTTAAGCGCGACGGGATATTCGATGTCAGTGCCCTCGCGACTTAAATCACGCTGGCCGTACCATTCGTTCGTATCTTTAAGACCATGCAGGTTGAAATAAGCGAATTGTGAACTGGCTTTGCGCGATTCAAGCAGGTTTTTATTGTTGGTTGGAGGTGATGTGAGCAGACGCTTGTTGTCATCGATAACACCGTACACACCTTCAGAAGCGCGTTTCCAGACTTCCGCGCTGATGCCCAGGCTTTCAATGTTGCTGGGCTTTGTGCCAAAGACGCGTAACCACGAAAACAGGGTTACAAAAAGACTGCTAAGTACGTTGAAAAAGGCACTCTTTTTGGACTTTCGTTTCAATGCGTATTCGTTGTTAAGAAAACGCAGCTGTTCAATGAGGTAACCAGCATCTTTTCCCTTTTCATCGGGAAGCCGACCGACAGGCCATTGTTGCACGAAATAGTTCTCGTCAAGTGTGGCATAAGGGTTATCGGAAGGAACGTTGGGGGGGTCACTGTCGTCGGTTGGATTGGGCAAAAGGTGGAACGGTACTATATCATTACCACCGACAATGAGCAAAGCGCCGATCATCTCGCCACGCTGGGAGAGTTTTGCGTCCAAATCCACCAAAGCAGTTTTAGGGTATTGGCATCGCAACTTTCGATTTGAGTTGTGCCGAGTTCTGTACTGATTTCCGCGTCATCGGGAATGAATACGGTACTGTTCCAGCCAGGCAAGGCGAGTATTTTGCTGAGAGACTCTTGATAGAGTCGATAATGACCTGGGCGGTGTTTTCGCCATATTTGGTTGCAAGGTTTTTGCGACTGGTAAACAATACATAGCTTGGGAATCGTGTATCCGCGTTGGACAATTCCGGGCGGTGAATTTTTCGCGTCACCTGGTCAAAGTCAGATTGAATTTCGTCCAGTGCGGCGACAGTTTGGCGGGTTTCCTGAGTGAAGAGACTTTCTTCAAAGTGTTGTTCGCTGAATGCCACATTACTGGGCGGTGTGGCAATGTCTTGTTTGAAGAAAGAGGCTGTGGGGATTTCGGAATAATCCACGGCGATATTTTCATCACTTTGTAATATATTGAGCAAATTTGAAGGCTTTAGTGGAACAGTAGCTTGTTCTGAAAGCAACGCCTGAAGGGCATCTTCCGCGGACATTGTGCTGTGCGCAATGGCTTGTGTGGCTTCTGTATCTGATACTTGTTGAGTGGCAGGGGGGGCACTGTGAGACGAAGATGAAGCAGTTGCCAGGATGTTCCAACCAAGGTCAGCAGCGACACTGGCGGGTACGGGCAGGTCGAGATAGACTTTGAGGTCTTCAGGCCATAAAGGCTGATAGACATGGTTTGGGCCCAGCAAGCGGTGCACGACCTGTCCGCTGACGTCATGGGCAGCAGCCCAGTGTAGTTTTTCAACGCCTGCTGAATCTTTTTCGTTACTCATATCAGCGAGCGCGGAGAAGATTTTGATTTGCAAACAATCTTTCCAGCGACTTGAGTAGAGTTCGGTGAGTGTCTTTAACAATGTCGCGTTACTCATTTGCAAGACGATGTTTAAATGCATAATAGCTGGCAGGGGGGGCGAAGATGGGTTTTGGGCAAGGCTTTCAAGCACGGATTTTTCCGCGGCGTTATAGTCGCCTGATTCAAATTCAGAACGCGCTTGGTTGAGCGCGGGAAGCCAGGGAGACAGGGTTTTGTCTAGGCTGACACTGCGGGTGAGATATGCCAGCGCGGTTTCGTTTTCGACATTGGATTTTCCTGAAAGGCGGGAGTAAAGGCTGAGCGCTTCGGTAAATTCCGGGTCAAAGCGTAGAAGACGTTCCAGCGTGGCGAGTGCCATTTCTGTGTCGCCTAATTCGACTAAAGCAGAGGCGTAGATGAAATTGACCAACAAGTCCCCCCCTGGATAACTTGCCATCCAAATTAAACAAGCCTGACGAACAAACTGGAACTCGCGATTGGTGATCGCTGTCTGTACGAGCGTCAGGAATTTGCTGCGTCGGATTATCATGATGTCATCGGTGTTTTGGGATTGATATGGTCTCATTTTCTTTTCGGTGCCTCTTGTAGGTTATCGAGTAGATTTTGTGCGACTACCGCGGCAAGCTGACGACGGATGCTTTGGTCGCTGGGGGCAAGTTGAGAAGCCTGTTTGAGCATCAACTCTGCACTGCGGAAATCGCGACTGGCTTTGTAAGCGTTGGCAGCGTGCACGTAGGGTCGGGGGGGGTCTTTGCTAACTTGTTCAATGGCCTTGTTGTAAACCTGCAGGGCCTGGTCGTTCATGCGCTGGTCTTGCAGGCTTTGACCAAGTTCCAAATAGGCTTCAATAAGACTTGGGTTGAGTTCAAGCGCTTGTTTGAGGTAAGTTTGCGCGGTTTCGTGGCTGTTGTTTTGGCGGTTTAGAGCGCCAAGCGCGAGAAGCGTTTCGGGGGTTGCTTTTATCGAGTTGTAAGCTTCTTATCAAAGTCTTTTCTGCGTTTTGTTTTTGGTCAAGGCTTATCTGATATTGCGCGAGCAGATTGAGCACGTTTGGATAATCTGGGTGTTCATGCGCCAGATTGGTGGCCATGCGCAAGCCATTGGCTGGGTTCTCGCGGGCTTCAATTCTGATGCGGTAGATTTCAAAGGTGATAGGGTCTTTGGCAATCAACATGGCATCATTTGCCAGCTTTTTGGCTTCATCAAAGGCCTGGCGCGAGATGAGTGTTTCAATTTTCACTTTCAACGCTCGTTCGCAGTTGAGCGAGCGATTAATTACTTTATCAGCAGTTTCCATGGCTAAATCATAGTCTTGAATGATGAAGTAAAGTTCGGCTAAAGATTCCAGATAACTGTCGTTATTGGGTTCGAGAATGTGCAGTTCTTTGTAATATGCGATGGATTCCGGGTAGTCACCGAGTTGACGATTGATGTCTGCCAGGGCTTCAATGACGGGAATCGTGTTGTATTTGAGCGAATTGGCCTTCGCATAATGGTTGCGGGCGGTGTGGAGATCACCTTCACTCAGAGCAAGTTCGCCTAAGTATTGCCAGTAGCCTGGATTATTGGGTTCAAGTCCTAGGGCAAACTTTACGCTTTGGGTGGCGTCTTGCAGTTTGCCTTGTTTTTCCTGTAATTCTGCGCGAAGGATAAACCATTCGGCTTCGTCTTGCCAAATGTTTAGGGCACGGTTGATGGCATCTTCAGCAAGTTCGGGTTCGCTGACTTGCGCTAATGCCAGAGCAGCATGGTGCAAAGCTTGAAGGTTGGGCTTAATGGGAATGCTGTTGAGTATCTCGCAGGCCAAATCGGCTTGTTTGTCGATATTTTGCAGGGCATATTGGAACTGGAGTTCATTATCATGCGGGTACATGGCCAGAATTTTAGAAATACTGACGGTGTCTTTGAGCACCGCGATGGCTTGTTTAGCGATATGGCTGTTTTAACGCGTGCGTCAAGCTGACCGCTGTCATCAAGGTGGCCAGCAAACTGTGCTTTGCCTATGATTTCTATGGCTTGTGTGAGACTGGGTTCCAAGTTGGCTTTGGCTAGCGCGATTTGCTCATCAAAGACCGAATCATCACTTCTGTCGGAGGTGAACGCCTGCGGTAGATGTCGTTTGACCCGCAAATTAAGGCAAGTTCTTTGCATACGGGCCTTATCTGCCAGGTAATCGGCAAAGACCAGGTTCAAGCGCGGATTTGATTTGCAAATGCTGGTTGCCTGACTGAAAAGCTGATTAGCGAATGCCCAGTCCTGTAGTTTCCAGGCTACAAGGGCAAGTGCCAGGGATTGCCAGACTTTGCTGAATTGTTCAGCCAAGCTCAGTGGCTTTTCGCCTGAATTATCAGTTGTTGATAATCCTTCTTTGGCAACCTGAATGAATGCCATTGCCTGATGCGCCTGACCTTCATGTTCGCTAATAATCGCTTTTGTCGCCATTGGGATGAGCTCTTCTTCAACAGGCGTAAGAAATTGTTCGTAAATCAGACTGGCTTTGGTCAAATCCTTTTCCAAAAGCGCGTCCAGAGCCAGGCGTTGGGCTAATTCAAGTTCAGTTTCGTCAAGGCTTTCTTTGCGGTTTAATTCTTCCAGGGTTTGGTCAAGACTGGCTTTATCGCAGGAAGCGAGTGCCAGATCCAGGCAGAGAATACGGGCGTTTTTGCTGCTTTCGTTTGTCTTAAGGGCGAGCTTGGCATATTTTCCAGCCACCTCATAGTTTGCAAGCAAGCGGTTCAGGTAAGCGACTCGCAGGTATAAGCCTTCCGTGTCAAGTGGCAAAATTCCTGAACTATCTTCGGGAATGAAAGCGCTTTGAATGCTTTCAATGGCGCCACTCTCAAGGCGGCGCAATAAGGGTTCGAGCGATTCCAAAGCGGACAGGTATTGTTTATCAGCGCTTAGGACGTCAGCACGGAGCATCGCATAGCCAGCCTGTTGACCGTGTTTTGTTTTATATGGTCAAGGAAGTTTAAGGCGATGTTGTTTTGCTGATGCTCAAGGAAAGCATAGGTGATTTGGCAGCTTTCAACAAAGCTGGGGTTTTCATTTTCAGTGATAGCGCGTTGTAAGATATCCACCGCAAGCTGGGTTTCGTTCATGCGCGCGTAGAGCCCGGCAATGTGCAGGTAATCTTCGGTGGGGATGTCGGATGTTTCCAGCATTTTGGACAAGGTGATTTTTGATTCATCGACGGCGTTATTGGCCAGGTAAACCCGCGCCAGTGAAAGATGCAAGATTTGTTCTTCAGGGCGACGGAAAATCGCGTCTTTCAAAGCTTGAATGGCATCATGAATGCGATGGTTGGCTTGCATGAACTTGCTGTACCAAAGCACGTTGTGAGTGTCGGTAGGGGCAAGTTCCAGAGCGGTTTGGGCACTTTCAATCGCTTTGTCATTGAGACCGGATTTCAGGTATGCATGTGAAAGAGCATGACGGGAGGCAAGGTCGTTGGGGTTGTAGGAGATAGCTTCCTGCAGCGATGCCATGCTGATATCATCGTAGCCCAAGTCAAGCGCTACAAGGCCTATCTGACGTTGTAAGTGTTGGTAGAAACGTGGGGCTTTCGCTTCGGGTAAGTCGAGCAGATAAAGGTAGTCTTCGTAAGCTTCGTTCAGTTCACCAAGTTTGGCTTTCACGTCGGCTTCGAGTAATTTCATTTCAAAACTGGCATCATAGGTGGCATTGCGGTCCTGGAGTGTGGGTAACAAGAGACGCAAATCTTCTTTGATGGCTTGCGAAGCGTCGTCATTGGCATCAACCTGATAAACCAGGTTTTGCATGTACGCCAGCAAGGCTTCATTCGAGCGCAGGCTTTGCCAGGCGAATTTGAAAATGTTGTTGGCACGCAGGCGCTCGTTTTTGGCAGCCAGTGTTTCAGCCAGTACCAGGGCGAGTTGGGCGTTGTGGCTGTAATCATTTTCGAAGGTTTGAATGGTGTCCCAGGCGTCTTCAATGTAGCCTTGCTTGAGCAGCGCGGAAGTCAGCGCGATGCTGGCTTCAAGGTTATCTGAGTTGAGCTGAATGGCTTGCTTGAGTGTTGAAACCGCTTCGGATGATTGATTTTGAGACAAATAGAACTTACCTAGAGCGGTCAGGATTTGCGGGTCATTGGGTATTGCGATCTGCGCTTTTTGTAAGGTGCTGAGCGCGGAGCTGTTTTCGCCAAGAATAGCCCAAATGCGTGCCAAGGCTAACCAGCTGGCTGCTTTTCTGGCGCGAGCGCGCTGGCTTGACTTAGTAACTCGCGGGCTTCGTCGGTACGACCGCTTTTAAGATAGGCTTCAGCAAGAATAACCATGCTTCGCCATCAAGCGGGTCTTGCGCCAGGAAATTACGCGCAATCGGGATGGCGATTTCAGCTTGTTCGGCGGTGATGGACAGTTGCGCGTAATAAAGCGAGTCGTCTCGGCTGGGATGCGTGCTGGCATTAATAATTTCAGCAAAAGTATCGAGCGCTTTTTGGGGGGGCTCGTGCGCCTGGAGATAGAGTTGGGTGAGTTCCCGTTTGTGTTCTAAATTATCATTTTCGATAAAGGTCAGCAGGGCAAGGTTTTGAATCGCATCCTGTAAATTCGCCAAATGCTGGTTGATTTTACTGGCCAGTTTGATGGAGTCCAGGTGGTTGGGGGGGTTCTCAAGTAGGGCCTTGTTGATAAATTCAAGGGCTAAAGTGTAATTTTTGCTTTCAAAGGCGACCCGGGCAGCGTGGAATTTGTCAGCGCTGGCTAAAAATCGCGATGGTGGCGACGAAAGGAGATTGCTACTTAGGTCTGCATCGCTAATATATTCGCTTTCTGGCGAAATTGCAGCAAAGCAGGGTAACGCCAGGCGTAAAGTTTTATGAATGAACGGTCGGACAGCGTGTTGAGCAAGTACAAGGCCTGATGCACGTCGCCTTCGTAAATGAGAAATTCAGCGTACTCGCTGATGTAGTGTTCATTGTCTGGGTCAAGACTGAGAACTTCTTCCCAGATTTTGCGTGCTTCTTCGGCTTGCGTTTTTTTTCCAAATCTTTAGCAAGCTGATTTAGGAAAGATGCCCGTAAGGCTTGAAAATCCTGCTGAACAGATTGAATTGTTTCTGCTGATTCATCACTTAATCCAGCGTATTGTTCCAAAAGCGCGCGTTTGCGGTTAAGGTTGATTATTTCAAAATCTGACTTGGTTTCATCACTTTCTGGGGTTAGGTCGTATAAATGACTTGCTAAAAGACGAATGAAAGCTTGTGTTTCATAAATTGGGAGCATTTTGAGCAAGGAGAGTTGAAAGTCAATACTTGCGTCTGTGGCAAGGGTGGTATAGAGCTGATACCGTTCATTCTCATCAAGAAACAGTGTGTTTACCGTGTGTAAAATCAGCGTTGTGATGGAATCAATGCTTTCTGGCTCGGTGTTGTCAATCAGCGCGATGAAAGCATCTTCAAGGTCGGGAACAAAGGCGGGAAGAATGACAAAAGCGGTTTTCCATACATCAGCACGCTTATTAACCGAGCCAAGGAAATCGGCCAGTTCAAACCAGCCATCGTGTTCCAGTCTGAAGTTCCGCAAAGCTAAAGCGAGATAAATGGCGTCGGACAAGTTGCCTGGTTCCAGTCCAGTGGTGCGAATGGTTTCAAGCAGGCGTTCGCTTTTGTGTTGCAGTTCTTCGGGAAGGTCAATGGACAAATCGCGGTAATCTTCATTGAAAAGTTCAGGGCGCAAGGTGAAGAGCGCGAATTTGGATACTTGCCAGTTAAAAAGACTATTGCCTGCTAAGGCAATCCAGTCTTCAGGGTGTTCGATTGTTGCAATCGCTTTCCAAACCAGGGGGGGTCTTGCCTGTAAGCCTGGATAATCTTGCGGTTTATGTCTGTCTCGAAGGTTTCATTAAGGTGATTTAAAAACCATTGAATAGCCATTTTGCCCTCCTTGAATTATGGCGCGACGAACAAAATCGGCTTTAGCAGGAAATAGGCAACAGCCAACAGTACCAGGCTTAAAAACACAAAGAAAATACCGATGCCAGTGTTTGACTGGGTGAGATCATTCAGTGAACTCAACAACATGGAGGCGTTGCCAACCAAACCGGAAACACCGTCAGTCAAACCTTTTTGGGCGAGTTTGGCGGTTGACTCAGCAATGGTGCGAATGTTTCTATTCATGGCCTGTCTTGCCAAAATGATGATGCTGATAACCAGGCAAACGATACCCAGTAAAAAGATTACCCCCCCGGCAATCGTAATGATGATTTGGACATTGTCTTCTAACATAGTAACTCCTCTATAAGTCCTTCAGTTACTATGTTGCAACTAATATGCCAATCCGGGTCTGTTTTAGGGCTTTTTCTTATAGTTGACGACTTCCAAAGGAAGGTGATTGATGTCAATGACCGGGTCGTCGCAGAACAGCACCGCTCTCTCGATAGTGTTGCTCAGTTCGCGAATATTGCCGGGCCAGCTGTAGTTCATCATGGCTTCCATGGCACGTGGACTGACGTCGAGAATGTTCGAGCCCTGGCGCATATTAAAGCGGCGCACAAAGTAGCCGACAAGTTCCGGGATGTCATCTTTTCGTTCAGCGAGTGTGGGCAGGTCAAGATCAACCACCTTGAGGCGGTAATAGAGATCTTCGCGGAATTCGTGCTTTTCAATCATCTCGCGCAGGTTGCGGTTGCTGGCAGCGATGATTTGCACATCGACGTCTATTAATTTCGTGCCACCAACGCGACGGAAAGCCCGTTCTTCAAGCGCGCGCAGGAATTTTGCCTGCAGGTCCATGGGCATTGAGGAGATTTCGTCCAAAAACAAGATGCCATCATTCGCGACTTCCATCAAACCGATGCGTCGTTGGGTAGCGCCGGTAAATGCACCGGCTTCGTGACCGAAAAGTTCTGATTCGAACATGGTGGGTTGAATGGCCGGGCAGTTGATGTCAATAAAAGGCTTACCAGCGCGCGGACCGCTTTGATGAATAAAGCGCGCGAGAACTTCTTTACCGGTGCCAGTTGGGCCGGTGATAAGCGCGGAAACGGACATTTCAGAAGCGCGACGGGCGAGTTCCACAACATGTGCCATTTGAGGCGATGAACCCACGATAAATTCCAGATTTTGCCCAGGGATGCGCGCCAGTGGTTTAGTTCACGGCGCATACTGATGACTTCGTTGGCGCGTTTTACAGCGGCTTCGAGCTTGATGAGGTCAAGGGGTTTTTCGATGAAATCTTGCGCGCCGGCTTTCATGGCATCGACTGCCATGCTTACTTCACCGTGCGCGGTGATGATAATAACTTGTGGGCGCATGGGTAAGCGGGCGACTTCGTCAAGCAGGTGGGGGCCGTAGCCATCTGGCAGCTGCACGTCAAGGATAATGACGTCGCTTTGCCTTCTTCACGATAATACGGGCATCGCCAAGGGTGCCGGCTTCAAGCACTTCGTAGCCTTTCGAGCGTAAAAATTCGCTTATTACCATTCGTGCGGTTTCTTCATCGTCAACGACCAAATACTAGTTGTCATTTTTCTCCTTTATGTCTGCCATGGGCAATAAAACCCGGAACATGGTGCCACCGGGGGGGAAGCTTTCAACAAAGATGTAACCTTTGTGCGCGGTCACAATGCGCTTGGTGATGGCCAGGCCAAGTCCGGTACCGGTTGTTTTTGTGGTTTGGAAGGGTTCAAAAATATGTTTAATAATGTCATCAGGGATGCCTGGGCCAGAGTCAGCGACGGTAATCTCATATTGCGGGGGCTGACTGTCCTGGGCAGGGCTGATTTGAATACTTAGCGTGCCACCTTCTGGATCCATCGCTTGAATGCTGTTGCTGATAAGGTTTACAAAAACCTGTTCAATGGCACGTCCATCAGCCAGGACAATCGCGTTTTTAGGTTCGGATTCAAAAAGATAATTGATATTTAAGCGTGTCATGCGGGGGGGCGCCCAGCGTTCAAGGATGTTCTCCAAGAGCGCGCTTATGTTCATGGGTAAGGGCTGATACTCGACTGGTTTGGCAAAGGTGAGCGTTGAATCGGTGAGATGCGTTAATCGCTGGCAATCCTGTTGTAAGCGCATGACAAGATTATAATGCGGATCTTCAGGTTTCATGTTCATGCCCATGAATTGTAAACCCGTGGAAATGCTGTTAATGGGGTTTTTGACTTCGTGGGCGAAGACGGCGGAAACTTCGCCAAGAAACGCGCGTTGTTCCAGTTGTTTACTGTGCTGAAGCAACTGCTCGGTTTGGCTTAGGTCTCTCAGTAAAATGATGATGCTTTTGACTTCACCATCCAGGATGATGGGCACGCAAGTGAGTTGGGCGGGAAATGCATTTCCGCGCCGGTCGTTGAGCATTAGGTTTGTGCCAGCGATGGTGCTGATGCCTTGTTGGGCAGATTTATAGTGCGTGGCAAGGTTTTCATTGCCGATGAGCACCATTTCGATGTCTTCCAGAAAGACTTCTTTGCTGGCGTAGCCAAGGATAATTTCCGCGGCAGAGTTCATTTCCGCGATGCGCAAGTCGGGGGTTAGAACGATAAGTCCTTCGTTCATGTTTTCTGTGATGCCGCGTTCGATTTGCACGATGTGGCGCATGGTGTTCAGGCGTTTTGTGGCATTTTCGAGCGCGTGGATTTTGCCAGGATACTAACACTTTGATTGGCTAGCAGGGACAAAAGCGCATCGTTTCGACGGTGGGAGTGGGGGGGTGATACCCGTGGCATAGATAACCGCATGACAATGGTTTTCATCACGGACAGGTAAGATGACGGCATAGCTGTAGTCTTTGGCTAATGTGAATTCATGCAGCATATGTTGGGGGGGTACGCTGTCTGTTTGCCACAGAAAGTCATAAACGGGAAGCTGACCTGTTCCTATGCTGATTTTTGGGGGGGTAATTGCAGGCAGTTGAAGGTTTCTGGCAGGTTTGATTTTGTAAACGCGCCATTTTCTGATTCTTGTGATAGATACAGTGCGGTAATCGGGGGGGCATTGAGAACAGACTTTACGATACTGGCTGTAGCGAAGAGCAGACTTTTTGACGAGTTTTGTTCACCAAGCTGACTGAGCATGGTGAAATGGTCCATCATCAAGGGTATGTGAAATTCAGGTAATTCTTTTTGTTCGGTGACTTCGAAATCGGGTGGATAAAAGGCCAGGAGCACGATGGTGTTGGTCAGGTTGATGGACGTCACGCGCATCGCGGTTTGCAGAATGTCGCCATTGGCAATGCGAATCGCCGTCGGACGGGCATCGGTGCTGGTGATGTTGGTGTCGGTTTCGTAGGGGGGGATGATGTCGCTGAGTTGCATACCAAAAAGTTCATCTTCTGAGAACCGTGTGAGTTCATAAAACTTTTGATTGGCATGGAGCAGGGCGTCTGTGTCGCGTTTGTAGATTACTGTCGCGACTGGCAAAAGTTCAAGAATTTTAGATTGCTGAAGAAAGTCAAGTTCTGACAGATAAGAAACAGCTTGAAAAGGAAGCTTTGTTTGTTGCACAGTTCTATGCCTTTTGATGTCCGTGTTTTGGCGCAAATGTGCTGGCAGAATGCCTTCCAGGGAGCGATATTTGGCGACGGTTCTGCGCGCGATATTAATCCCTTTTCAGCGAGAAGGGCTTGAATTTCAGAGTCGCTGTAGGGAGTTTCTTCTTCTTCAATGATTGATTTTATTTCAGCCCGGTACGCAAGACTGCGGTCAAAAAAAAGATGGCCATCGGCACGATGCGTTTGTTGGGTAGCTGCACGGTTTTTGTTGAAACGGCGCGCGAAATGGTGGATTCGTGCACATCCAGTTCTTTGGCGAGTTTGGCGCGGGTGAGTGGTTGCATGGCTTTGTCGCCGTGGAGAATGTAATCTCTTTGGTAAACAATGATTTTTCAAGCAAAAGCCGCAAGGCGTTTGAGCGTTGCTGAATGCATTTGATAAGCATGGACGCTTTTTCGATGTCACTGCGCCATTCGTCGGTTTTGTCTTTGTCAGCTTGTTTCATTGAAGATTTGAATAACGGATTGACGCGTAATGTGCCACCAACAGGCAGGATGATTTCGACCACAAGCGGATTCTTTGGATTTTCATTGAGAAAGTAAATAAGCACATCAGGCTGATGAAAGACATCCGGTGCTATAGGACTGGGATTACGCACATCTCCCCAGTGCGCGCGCCTGGGAAGGGGGGGTTCAGGTTCTCGGTGATGAAGTTAGATATCTTTCGGATGTGCTGACTGGTCGTGCCCAGTTTTGGCAATTTCTGCATAGTTTTGCTGACTGAGCTTATGCAGGAAGTTTTGGACAACGTCGCGGGTATGTTCTGGGATTTTGGCTGTTTCTGCTAAAGCGTCAATTTGTGCAAGCATCGCTTCTTGTGGGGTGGAAGAACAAACACCAACGGGGTCGCACCTTTTGAGCATTTCGATAATCTCGGTAACTTCAGATGGCAGGCGATGATGATAGCGAGCGATTTCCATGACGGTTGTGGTGAGAAAGCCATCTTCGTCAAGATGGTTGAGAATGTAGGCGGTAATCAGGCGGTCTTCAACGGCTAATTCTGCGGCAACCTGACGCAAGACGTAGGTGGAAAGGTCAACGGATTGTGAGACGTACTGGTCTTCAGGGATTTGTTCTGTGCTTCCTGTGGCGCCGGTGTAAAGCTTTCGCAGGGGTGAGATAAACACAATCGGTTCGTTGGAATCGTAGCTTTTGGCTGGCTGCAGATAGGGCAGGCACCTGTTTCGGGCAACAGACGTTTACACATGGGACAGCGTCGTTCTTCAACCAGTTCCAGCGCGGGGTTAGAGGCGAGTTCGGACTCAATTTTTTTCCTGAAGTTCGCCACCGGTCAAACTGAGCAGAGTCATGGTCTGTGCCAGGTGTGCAGAAGTTGTGGTTGTGATTTGTTGATGGGGGTATTTGTAACATCTTAATCCTTCCTGAAACGGAGTCGCCTTTGTGCAAGAATTATACCAAAGAAATCTGTCAAATACGCTATAATAAGAGTAAAGATTGGAAGTCTTTTAAGTCCGTAACAAAGGAAAGCATTTGACAGATTTATTTTATACAGAAGAAGAATTAGAAAAAGCGATTATGGTCGGCGTTTGGCTGGGGAAAAACAACTCAGCTGTACTAGACCTGGAAGGTTCGCTTGAAGAACTGGCTTTTTAGCTGAAACCGCGGGAATAGAAGTGGTTGGCGAGATAAGCCAAAATTTAATCAATCCCAACCCCCCCAAACTTATATCGGTTCAGGTAAAGTCGAAGAACTAAAACTTTTGACTGATGAACTTGGCGCCGATATGGTGCTTTTTGATGACGAGCTTTCGCCACGCCATCAGCGCGAACTGGAGGAAGTCTTTGGCAATAAAGTCAAAGTGATTGACCGGACAGCCTTGATTTTGGATATTTTCGCGCAACACGCTGATACGGCCGAAGGTAAACTGCAGGTGGAGCTGGCGCAGTTGCATTATCGCCTGCCACGCTTGACACGCGCCTGGACGCATCTTGCCAGACAAGCCGGCGGTGGCGGAGGGCGAACGGGCAGTGTGGGGGGGCGTAGGTTTGCGCGGGCCTGGTGAAACGCAGCTGGAAACAGACCGCCGGGAAATCCAAAAGCGGATTACCAAACTGGAAGATGAGCTTGAAAAGGTACGCGAACGCCGTGCCCGACATCGCAGCCAGCGCAAGAAAAGCAATATTCCGATTGTGGCTTTGGTGGGTTACACCAACGCGGGAAAATCGACACTACTCAACGCGATAAGCAGTGCGGAGATTTACGTGGCTGACCAACTTTTTGCCACGCTGGACCCAACCATTCGCCAGCTTCAGTTGCCGGGTGGAACGGAGGTGCTGGTGTCTGACACGGTTGGCTTCATTCAAAAACTCCCCCCCACGCAACTTGTAGCAGCTTTTCGTGCCACGCTGGAAGAAATTAACGAGGCTGATTTGTTGCTTCACATTGTGGATGCATCGCACGAGCATTACTTGGAACAAAGTTATTCGGTTTTGGAGACACTGCGGGAAATCGATGCCGGAGAGATACCTATCCTGACGGTTTACAACAAAATTGACCTTTTGGATCCGGAAACGTTAGATGATTTGGAACAAGATGCGGGGGCAGGATACCTATTTCATCTCCGCAAAAACCGGTGAAGGTATTGAAGCTTTGCAGGAAGCGATTGCTGATGAACTCTTTACGGGGCAATCTATGGTGAAGGTTCTGTTGCCGTATTCTGAGGGAAAACTCGTTTCAATTTTCATGAACGCGGAAATGTGATTAACATAGAGCATTTGGAAGAAGGCATATTGATTTACGGGCGATTGCCTAAGGAGACTTTGCCTTACTTCAGGGAGTATGGTATATAGCTTTTACGTTTGGTGTTGCTGCCATTAGCTACAACGATTAAACAAAAAAAAGACCAGTGGAATTCCGCTGGTCTGATTTTTTTAAAAAGGATAAAAAGCTTATTTTTCGACTTCGAAACTTCGCGGCCCTGGTAGTGGCCACAGTTTTGCAAACACGATGGGGGCAAGCGAATTTCGCCACAGTTGGGGCAGTTCACGGCATTGCGTGCCTTAAGGGCGTCATGTGAACGACGGCGGTCGCGTCGGCCGGAAGTTGATCGTTGCTTGGGTAATGGGGTCATCTTACACTCCTACTCTCTAAATATTAACCAACTCATGATACTAGATTTAACGGCTTCGGTCAAGGATTTTCATGTAAATTGTGTAAAAGGCGAGTAGATAGTCCAGAAGATGAGACTTAAGTACAGGAAAAAGACGAGTAAATGTCGGGAAACATTATCATAAATGCGGAGAAGGGGGCTATAATATTTCGGGTTTGGCAATGCGATATGCTAAATCAATGATAAGACAGTATTTTGGAGTAAGTATGAAAATTAATGAAGCTTTGCGCATAGGCAATAAATCAGCGGTGGCTTTTGTCGGTGCTGGTGGTAAAACAACGGCGATGTTCAACCTGGCAAGGGAATTTGACTTCCCTTCGATTATCACGACAACGACTAATATGGGACTTGAGCAGATTACGCTGGGTGACAAACATATCAATCTTAATGGGGGGGATTTACCCGATGGGAGTGATTTTAGTGAAGAAAAGGTTACTGTGGTGACCGACCGAATGAACGCAAACCGTTCGCGGTGGCAGGGCCTGGATGATTTGCAGATTTCCCGTTTGCGCAATGTGGCAGGCGTTCTTAGCCGGGCTTTGTTAATTGAGGCAGATGGCGCGAAAACATTACCCTTGAAAGCGCCGGGTGAAGATGAGCCGATTATTCCCGATTTGTTGACCAGGTGATTGTTATCGCCGGTCTGGGCGCTGTGGGTAACTTTTGGACGAGGGCAATGTGTTCCGCCCCGCACTTTATTCCGAACTGAGTGGCGAAGAACAAAACAAGCCGGTCTCGCTTGAGAGCATCGCGCGAATGCTGGTGAACCCGATGGGTGGGTTGAAAGGTATTCCTGAAAATGCCAAACGCACAGCTATTCTCAATCACGCTGATTTGGTGCCGTTAAATGACAGCGAACTGGCTATGTTTAGGAATTATCTTATCAAACATTACCACGAAGCTTATATCGGCTCTTTGCATGAAGGCTGGCTTTTGGGCTTATATTAGTCTGCATTAGTGCCAGGCACTTTTACTTCAACCTGGATTGTGTTAGACTGAACCCGATAAAAACAGGGTTGAAAAGCCCTTTATTTACGTGAGAGAAATATGCGAACAATTGTATGGAATGAAAAACAAAAATCCGTAGAGATTATTGACCAAAACGCTTTGCCACTTGAATACAAAACCGTAGAATTGCTGACTTACCAGGATGTGGTTTCGCGATCCAGCACATGACCGTGCGGGGGTGCGCCAGCCATCGGTGTAACCGGCGCGTATGGCATGGCTTTGGCAGCTTTGCATTCAACTAAAATTGAACTTGACGCGATGAAAGCTGAACTTCATCAAGTCGCCCAGGAAATTGGCAATGCCCGACCTACTGCTGTGAATCTTTGGAATTTAATCAATCACACGCTGGCATATATCAATCAGTTTGATGGTCATGTGGATGAGTTAAAAGACCATTTACTCAATCTCGCGCATCGTCTGGCGGAAGAAGACGTTGAAACCAACCTGCGTTTGTCCAAATTTGGTGCTGAACTGATTAATGATGGTGACCGTATTGTGCATCATTGCAATACTGGCGCGCTGGCAACGGTTGATTATGGAACGGCTTTGGGCGTTATCCGCATGGCACACGAACAGGGCAAGAAATCCATGTTTATGTGGATGAAACGCGACCACGCTTGCAGGGCGCGCGTTTAACCGCCTGGGAATTGAAACAATACGGCATTCCTTACGACATTATTACCGATTCGTCTTCCGGGCATCTTATGCAGATGGGTTTGGTGGATAAAGTGTTTTTCGGCGCGGACCGTGTCGCGATGAATGGCGACGTGGCGAATAAGATTGGCAGTTATATGCTTGCCCTTGCCGCGGTGGATAACAAGGTTCCGGTTTACTCGGTATTTCCTGTCAGCACAGTCGACGCGGAGATTTCCAGCGGTAAGGAAATTGACATCGAACAACGCGATTCACGAGAAGTTTTGGATATCACCTTGGGTAATGAAATTGTCGTTCCCAGTGGCGCGACCGCAGTCAATTATGCCTTTGACGTCACGCCGAACCGGCTATTAACTGGCCTGGTAACGGAACATGGCGTCTTGTATCCCCCCCGTTTTTTTGAAAAGTTGGATAAAATCATACGCGAGGAATAAAAGTAAATATGAAAGTCATTCTTACGGGCTCAATAGCCTTTGATTATTTAATGAAATTTCAGGGACTGTTTAAAGACACGATACTCCCCCGAACATATTGAGAAAATCAGCCTGTCGTTTTTGGTGAACGAGATGATTCGCCAGGATGGCGGCGTTGGCGGAAACATTGCTTACAGTCTGGCAATGTTGGGTGGCAAGGCTTATATGTTCTCAACTGCCGGGCAGGATTTTGGCGAATACGCAAAACGGCTTAATGATGTGGGCGTGGATACTACTGGTGTGCAGATTATCCCTGATAGGTTTACAGCTTCATTCTTTGCGACAACCGACACAAGCAACGCCCAAATCGCGTCATTCTATACCGGCGCGATGGCGAGTTCTGCAGAACTGAGTTTGCACGATGCCGACTTTGAAAAAGATGATTTTGTGATGATTTCGCCCACTGACCCCCCCGGCGCGATGAAGCGATATATCCATGAATGCCAGGAACTCGGCTTGCGGATGCTTTTCGACCCCGGTCAGCAGATTATCAGCATGGATAAAGAGGATATCATCGCCGGCGTTAACGCCGCGCACGGTATTTTTGTAAATGAATATGAGTTTGAGCTTTTGCAAAACAAGACCGGTTTTAGCGCGGAAGAAATCATCAGTAAACCAGCGTTTTGTGTGGTTACACTGGGTGGTGATGGCGCTAAAGTTTACGCTGACGGGCAGGAATATTTCATTCCCATCGTTGAAGGGATTGAAGTTGTTGACCCCCCCACCGGTGTCGGCGACGCTTTTAGGGCGGGCTTTTTGCGCGGTTATATGGGCGGTTTGGGCTATCAGCTTTGTGGCGAGATGGGCGCGGTGAGTGCCGCCGTTTCCATTCAGCACCCGGGCCCGCAGTGCCATCGATTTGACTGGCAAACTTTTAAGACAATATTCCGTGAACATTTTGATGACCACGGGGGGGAATTAAACGATTTAGATTAATATTTGGAGACTAAATGGAAAATTACAACGTTAAAGATTTGAATCTTGCTGAAGGCGGTCGCCGCCGTATGGACTGGGCGCAACGCGAAATGCCCGTTTTGACTATGCTTCAGGAACGCTACCGCAAAGAACGTCCGTTTGAGGGCGTGCGTATGTCCTGTTGTATGCATGTTACAACCGAAACCGCCAACCTGATGCGCACCATGCAGGCCGGTGGGGGGGCTGATATCGTTTTGACCGCGTCAAACCCCCTTTCAACGCAAGATGACGTTGCCGCTGCTTTGGTGGCGCAATACGAAATCCCGGTTTTCGCTATCAAAGGCGAAGATGATGAAACTTACTACAAGCATATTCATGCCGCTTTGGACCACAAACCGAACATCACGATGGACGATGGCGCGGATTTGGTGAGCACCATTCACAAAGATCGCCGCGATTTAATCCCGGGTATTGTGGGTGGAACCGAAGAAACGACTACCGGCGTTATTCGCCTGCGCGCGATGGCTAAAGACGGTATGTTGGCTTTTCCCGTTATGGCAGTGAACGATGCCATGACCAAGCATTTCTTTGATAATCGCTATGGCACCGGACAAAGCACGCTTGATGGTATTGTCCGCGCGACAAACGTCCTGATGGCTGGTAAACCTTTGTGGTGGCTGGTTATGGCTGGTGTGGCCGTGGTGTGGCGATGCGCGCGAAAGGTTTGGCGCGAACGTTATCGTGACGGAAGTCGATCCCGTTGTCGCGCTTGAGGCGGTAATGGACGGCTTTAGAGTGATGCCGATGAGCGAGGCAGCTCCTATTGCCGATGTGATTGTTACTTTGACCGGTGACCTGAATGTGGTAGACAAACATCACTTTGAGATTATGAAGGACGGTTGTTTGGTGTGTAACTCGGGCCACTTCAACAATGAACTCAACCTGGACGCTTTGGCTGAAATGGCTGTGGACAAGCGCCGGGTGCGTCCCTTTGTTGAGGCATTTGTTTTGTCTGATGGACGCGAAATTAACGTCTTGGCGGAGGGTCGCCTGATTAACCTTGCGGCGGCGGAAGGACATCCTGCTTCGGTGATGGATATGAGTTTTGCCAACCAGGCGATGGGCGCGGAATATATGCTTAAGAACGCTGGTAAACTTGAAAACCGCGTTTACGAT
>JMBX01000040.1_pt1 | contig 31212 bp, 54 predicted proteins | sample 616521 | NCBI WGS metagenome assembly JMBX01 (sample SAMN02727906, study PRJNA239997) | anaerobic digester metagenome | biome: anaerobic digester; isolation source: mesophilic anaerobic digester inoculated with municipal waste water sludge... | place: Germany: Bielefeld University, CeBiTec ...
TTTGGTTTTTAATCTAAATAATTCATCGGGAATATTTATATTTTTTTTCATAAAATTTATCCTTCCTTCCCTATAGAATGATGCTATTTTTTTGTATCATATAGAATATAGACTACGCTTAGCAATACTCTTTTTATCTTGTCAAAGTCTTCTCCTAAATTTACCAATATATTAATATTTCTCTTTCATATATATCTTTTCTTGTTCTATAAATATTTTCACCATTTCCTGAAGTTTTGAAATCTCTTCCAATGTATTTTGAGAATAGTTTTTTTCTCCTAAAGAAGGTTACCAAATCCTCTGATTCTTCTTCATCAAAAAAAATCCTCTATATCTACACCAAATACATCACTTATAGCTTTTAGTTCTATAGCAGAAATAGATCTACTGTTGTTTTCAATTTTGCTTAATGTTTCTCTACTCATATTTATACCCAGTTGAGCAAGCTCTTCTACTACTTTTGATTGGCTTAAGCCTCTCTCTTCTCTAAATATTTTAATCTTTTTACCAATCTCATATTTAAGCATAAAAAAAACCTCCTTGTAATATAATATTACAAAAGAGGTTTGAGTTTGTCAATATAACTTATTTTATAGCTAATTTTTATTACTTATTAGAAATAAATTTCTGTTTTAAAATCCTCTTTTAATTTTTCAGTTTTATCTAGATATATTTCTTGCTGTTTCATCAATATTAGTTGATGATTGATTTGACCTTTGACTTCTTCTAATGAGCTTGTCCCTGATTCCTTTTTGTAATTTAACTTAATAATATGGTAACCAAATTGAGTTTTACAGGCTCGCTTATACTTCCTTCTTCCATAGAAAAAGCTACCTCTTCAAATTCTGGTACCATTTTCCCTCTACTAAATTCCCCTAGATCTCCACCATTGGCTTTTGATGGACAATTGGAATATTTGCTAGCTGCATCTTCAAAGGATAAACCATCATTTATCTCATCAAGTATTTCATTGGCCTTTTCTTCATCATCTACTAATATATGACTAGCTCTTGCTACTTCTGGTCTTTGGAAAAAAAATGTTTATTTTCATCATAGAAACTATTTATCTCTTCTTCTGTTACAGTTATTCCTTTAAATAATCTATTGATAGCATATTGTTTAAGTACACCTATTTTAACCTTTTCCAATTCATTTTTAAAATCTTCCTCTTCATCTAAACCATTTTTAAGGGCATCCAGATATAACAGTTCCTGGTTTACCAATTCATTGGCTATTTGATTTATCCCTTCTGGTGAGCTAAATTGTGCTGCTGTTCTTTGGTCCAGTTGATTTAAAAAGTCGTATACATCTTGACTAGTTATATCTTTTCCGTTAACCGTTGCTAATACCTTGTTTTCACTCATTTTTTAAATTCTCCTTTTGATTTATTTAATACCTTGCCGACTTATTGAACGTATCATATTGATATACTGATGTCAAGCAATGGTAAATTTAAAATTCATATATATTGTATAATAGCCCTTCACTAGACATAGTAAAATATGGATTATCTATAGTTAAAGCTTTTGTATAAATATTTTATATGGACTATTCATCATATAAAATATTAGGAATATACTATATAGATAGTTAAATTTCTATTGAGGAGATGCCTATGGTTAATAGAATGATATTAGTATTTTTAATAGGTATTGCAGCTATTGGAAATAATAAAGCCTTGTTTTTAGGTGGTATCATAGTTTTAATATTGTCCTTTTTAGACAGGACCTATTTACTTAAACTAGATAAAAATATTTTTCTAAACGGCGGATTGATTTTGCTTATGATATGGATGCTTATGCCAATTATTCAAACTGAAAAAAAATATGGTTTCCATTAATATAAAGGATTGGATAAGTATTGAAGGAATAATATCCTTGTTAAGTGGTCTATTTATTGTGATAGTTGCCTCTAAGGGGGGGCTGGAATTAATGGATAGCAATCCATCAGCCTCTATAGGAATTATTATAGGTTCTATTATTGGTGTTACTTTTTTTTGGGGGAATTCCTGTAGGTATATTAACTGGTTCTGGTATAGCCTATTTGATTATAAGATTATTAAAAAAACTCTAGTAGCATTCATCTACTAAAGTTTTATTTAGTAATATAGTGGATACATTCATTTCCACCTCTATTTTTAGCACAATACATAGCTTTATCTGCCTTGAATATTAAATCATCAATAGTCTCTCCATCTCTCGGATAAAAGCTAACTCCTATACTTAAAGATATATCTATTTGTATATCATCTGAAACTATAACTCTCCTATTTGCAATGGCTATCCTAGATGCAATTATCTTATAGTTATTGTAGTGTTTAATATTAGGAAGAAGTATTAAAAATTCATCCCCCCCACCATATCTAGAGACTATATCATGCTTTCTAGTGCTTTTCTCTAATAGATTAGCAACTTCTACTACTACTTGATCCCCCCCTACTTTATGTCCATATTTATCATTTATTCTTTTAAATTGATCTATATCTATAAACATCAATCCTAGTTTAGTGTTATTTCTTTTAGCTTCCTCTAAAAATTTTTCCGCCATATTATAGAAAAGGGTTCTATTAGCCAATCCAGTAAGTTGATCATAATAAGCTAGTTTTTCTATCTCCTTTTCTTTTTCTTTTAATTCTTTATTTAGTAAATATAACTCGTTGCTAAATTTTTTTTAAGCTGTTCAATTCTTAGTGCTTGACTAGTTACATCTATACATTCAATGAGCACATATCTTGAATTGTCTATTTTAAAAGGGTTTACTCTAACATTTACCTTTCTACTATCTGTAATTAAACCTTTGTGGATAGAAGAAGAAAAGAAATATTTATAATCTTTTTTTTACTACAGAATCTATGGCATTTCTAAAATAATTTCTATCTAAACTAGGTAATCTTTCATATAGATTACGATTTATAGCTTTTTCTTGTTTTATATTGGTTAGCTTTTCCATCTGGGTATTCCAATATATTATATTTAATTTTTCATCTATTATTATTATACCTTCATTTATATGATCTAATATTTGGAACAATCTCCTATCCATATAAATCATCTTCTATGTCCTTAGTCATTTTCATCAATTCATTTAACGAATCTATAGTCAAATTGATTATCACAGCTCCTTCTATTTTAACATCATCTATTATAAATGATATATATAGTAATAATATACAAAATTCCTCTTTATCTTTTAGTCCTATTTCAAATTTAGATTTATTAAATAATCGAACTTCCGGAAGGTATATTTTAAACTTATATCTAGAGTATTCCCAATTTCTCCTATTATGGAGTTTAATATAATATTTCCCACTTCTCTTATTATATCAAAATCCATATCGGTAAAGTTTAAATCCTCTTCATTCATATATTCTGGCTGGCCTATGCATAGATTTATAAAAATTCTCATCTTATTAGCTGGAAAAAGCAAATTGGCTTCTCCAGTTATTTTTCTCCAAATTTCATAGAGGAAACCATTAATGCTCCTTGTGGCAATGCGGAAAAATGCTTGTATATTTCTTCATCATCTTCTTTTGACTCTAATATAGTTATATTGGGGATATCCAATATTATCTTTTTACCTACTATTTCCGAAAGCATATTAGCAGCTTTGCCAACGCCTATATTAAATATCTCCTTTAATATATCATAAGTTAAATCCTTTTCATGCATAAGTATCACCTTTGATAATTTTTGTTACTAATTTTACCTTTTCATCAGTAAAGGGTTTGTTAATGAATTGTATAACACCATAGGACTCAATTTCTTCTCTTACATTCTTCTGTACATCCGCTGATATAACAAAAATATTAGAGTTCTTATCGTATTCTTTTATAAGCTTTATCAACTGTTGTCCACTAACATTAGGCATAAGTAAATCAACAAACACATAATCTGGATTGAATTCCTTATATTTTTTTTAAACCCCCCCTCCTCCCCCCCATCATTAGCAAAAAAATTTCCACATCTCCTATTTGATTTTTTTAAAAGCTTTGCTATAGTCAATTGTGTAAATCTAGAGTCATCAACGATTAATATTTTCATAATTATAAATCCTCCTACTTCTTGAACTAATGTTATAATCTATCCTATAGTATACCATATGTATTTTGTTTTTGTATAAATAATCTTAAAAAGTAAAACATTAATATTTCTATTATCTAAACAATTACTAATGTAAATATTAGGTCTGAAATATTTATAAATATTTCAGACCTAATATTTATAATGCTTTTCTATATATAGCTAATATGTCTTCGTAGTATAAGGGTTTAAAATTCCCCACTACTCCCCCCCTTTATGCTTAATAGCTGCTTTAGCCATGTTTTCCAAATTTTCTTCTCCTATACCCACTTCCCTTAACTCATGGGAATTCCTAAGGATAGAAAAAAATTCATGGGTTTTATCTATGGATTCTTTAGCTATATCATATTTGTCCTTATTATCATCAATTCCCCCCCATACATTTACCCCCCCATATTCTACAAATTTATCAACCCTTTCATCGTCTAACACATATTCCATCCAAGGAGGGGGGGTTAGGATTGCTAAACCAATTCCATGGGTTATATCATAATAAGCTGATAATTCATGCTCCATAGCATGAACACTCCAAAAAGTATCCTTACCATAGGATAAAAGTCCATTTATGGCCAGGGAGGATGCCCACATTAGATTAGCTCTAGCTTCATAGTTTTCTGGCTCATCCACTGCTTTTTTTCCCATATTGAATACAAGTTTTAAGAATAGCTTCTGCAAGTCTATCCTGTAAAAAGGCTCCTTTATCTAATGTAAAATAGTTTTCAAAGGTATGGCTCATTATATCTGCTACACCTGCTGCAGTTTGCTTCTTAGGTACTGTATAAGTGTAGGTAGGGTCTAGTATAGAGAATTTTGGTGCCATAGAAGGATGGCCAAAACCAAGTTTTTGCTTGGTATCCAAATTAGATATTACTGCTCCCGAATTCATTTCTGATCCTGTAGCAGCTATGGTAAGTATAGTACCTATGGGAAGAGCATTGGTAATAGGTGCTTTTTTTATTACTAAATCCCATGGATCCCCCCCTTCATAATAATAACCTACTGCTATAGCTTTAGAACAATCTATAGTACTACCTCCACCTATAGCTAATATGAAGTCCACATTGTTTTCTCTGCATATATCTATACCTTTTCTTACACTATCTATTCTTGGATTAGGATCTATTCCCCCCCCTAGTTCCCAAAACTCTATATCATTTTCCTCTAATATTTCTACTGCCTTATCATATATACCATTTTTCTTGATGCTCCCTCCACCATAAGTTATCAAAACCCTAGAACCATATTCCTTAATCTGTTTACCTAATACTTTAATTTGACCTTTTCCAAAAAAAAGATTTTTGTTGGAATGGAATAATCAAAATTTAACAATATATCATCTCCTCTTTTCATTTGTGGGTATATTTATATTATACACCAATTGAGTACCCATTTAAAATTAAATGAATATCCTCTTAGCTTTCAATATTAGATATACAATTGTAGAATAACTTTTAATATTGTGATATTATGTTTTAAGGGATAATGGGGGGGATGTGGTATTATGAATAAAGTGAATTGTAAATCTATTAAATTCATTGTTTTTTTGCTTATTATAATTTTATTATTTCCTCAATATATAAAGGCTGAGGAGAAGGTTTATGATTTAGTAATAAAGGGTGGAACCATATTTAACCCTTCCACTGATCATGAATTATCTGGATATAATTTAGGTATTAAAGGGGGGGAAAAGATTGTGAGAATTACTAAAGAAGATATATCCGGCATGGAGGAAATAGATGCAAAAGGATTGGTGGTTTCTCCTGGGTTTATCGACCTTATATCCTATGACCCTAATTCAGTAGGAATTGAGCTAAAAGTATTAGATGGAGTTACAAGCAATCTAGCTATGCATGGTGGAACAGAGGATGCAGAACAATGGTATAGAGGTTGGAGCAATGCTGGGGGTATTGACCAACTTTGGAGCTTCTTCTTTTGTCACTAGACTTCGCTGGCCCATAGTAGGACAAGGGTAGATGAAGAAATAACGAAAGAAGAAGACATTGATAGATTAGTAGATGGAGTAAGGAAAAATATTGAAGCAGGTGCCTTGGGCATATCCTTTAGTTTTGAATACATTCCAGGCATCAAAAATGAAATAATCCCCCTTGTTAAATCTAGCTCATGAATTAAATGTTCCAACCTTTTATCATCTGAGATATTCAGATGCTGAAAAGGGATTAGAAGGAATTCAAGAGGTAATAGATTATGGTAAAAAAACTGGTGCCATAATCCATATTATGCATATCAATAGCACAGGAGGCACCTTTCATATGGAAGAAGCCCTTAAAATGGTAAACAAAGCTAGAGAAGAAGGTTTGGATATTACTGCTTGCGTATACCCATATGATTTTTGGGCAACTTATATAGATTCTGCTCGATTTAGACCTGGTTGGCAAGATAGATTCAAGATTACCTATGAGGATTTACAAATTGGTGGTACAGATATTAGAATCACTAAAGAAACCTTTGACAAATATAGAAAACAACATCTACTTGTAGCAGCCCATGGCTCCCTGCCAGAAGAGGAATTAATTATGGCATTAAAAGATCCCAATATAATGATAGGTAGTGATACCATAATTGAGCCCTCTGGAAATAACCATCCTAGAGGATCTGGAACCTATAGTAGACTATTTGGAAGATATGTTAGAGAAAAAAGTATTATCCACTATGGATGCTATAAAAAAAAGGTATCCTATTTACCTGCTAAGCGAATGGAATCTTCTGCACCCCCCCAAATGAGATATAAGGGAGAATTGAAGTAGGTGCAGATGCAGATATTACTATATTTGACCCTAACACTATAATAGATAGAAGTACAGTAAAAGAACCTACTACTCCCTCTACTGGAGTAGAATATGTTATTATAAATGGTGTTATAGTTAAAGATAAGAATGGTATAGTAGAAGGAGTAAATCCAGGTAAGCCTATTAGATCTTATTTTGTGGATAAAATCCCCCCCGAGGAAGAACCTATACCTTTTAATATCCAGGTGGATGGTGGGGGGATAAAAAACCACTTAATTTTGTTTATAATATTGATGGATATATATATCTTCCCATAGATGAATTTTTCAAATATATTTCTATGCCCCTTGAAGATATGGGAGATGGAAACATAAATATAGGGAAGATATTGAATATCAATATAGGGGATAAAAAAAGCTACATTAGGAGAAAAGGATATAATTTTGGATAAGGAACCTATCATATATAAATCTAATACGTACATTAATTCTAAGGACATAGATAAGATCTTAGAGGGTGAATACAAAGTAGTAATACAAGATGATGGATTAGAACTAGAATACATAGGAAATATATCTAAGAAAAAGGATACTTTTGTCTACAATGAAGGGGCTAATGTAGTAGATAAAATTGGTAAAAACCTTATGTAGGTGCATATAGTTTCTCTTTTGTAGTCATTGCTTTAACTTTAATATTTTTTTAAAGATGATAAACATCATAATCAAGAGGATAAACAAGATAATTAAGGGGAAAGAATATTAAGTATTTTTTTTCTATGTATTCTATCCCCCCCTTCATATATGGATTTTATATATAATTGTATATTTATTAGAAAAAAGTTAGCTATTTTCTTTTCTGTTTTCTTCCATTATTTTTCATTTATATAGTCATAGCCCTTAGGTGAGTGAGGTATTAAGCAATTGGTACAATCTTTAATTCCATAGTTATCAAAATAGTTTCCTCCACATTCTTCTAAAAAGTATAATGGACAGTAACAAAACATACAGTTAAAATTTTCTTCATCTTTTACTTTATGGCAAGGAAAATATTCACATGCCCTATTTCTATAAAATCTATAGGAATTCTCCATTAAATATTCCCCCCCCTTATTTTTTTCTATAAATCTAAATTATGATAGCCTTCTTCTTCATCTCTACCTATTATTATAGGCTTTATGTCTAGTTCTTCACAAGCTTTTATTTTATTTAAAGTACCTCCTTCTTTCCCACTATCCTTCATTACTACATAATCCACATTATACTCTTTAAACATTGCCTTATTATACTCTATGGAAAAAGGTCCTAGTACTGCAACTATATCTTTCATGTTTACACTATGTTCTTTACATATTTTAATGCTTTCTATTGTAGGAAGAACTCTATATATAAATCTATTTTTACTTCGTATTTTTTTCAAAATCTCCAATATTTTTAGAACCTGTAGTAAAAAAATACATCCCCCCCTTTATATTAGCAATATAGTCATAAGCTTCTTCAAAACTATTTAAATATATCCCTTTTGGAGTAGATAAGGCTTTTTTTTCTAATATATCTAATGTATTTTATTCCCTTTTCATTTGCTGCTTTCTTTGCATTCTGAGTAACCTTCTTAGCATAGGGATGAGAAAGATCCACTATCATATTTACATTATTTTGGGTAATAAAATCCAGCATATTATTATAATCCATTCTTCCTACATGAAATTTTGTTCCTTTTAAAAATTCCTTTCCATCATCTGTAGCTATAGTTACTATATAATCATCTAAATCTATAATTTTATCAATTAATTCCCTTGCTTCACTAGTACCTCCTATTATCCATATCATTTAATATTGTACCCCCCCCTTGGTGTTATCATTTGCCCATCCTTTATATAGGTATTGGTATTGCCTATTATTAATATACTTAACATATCCACTTCTTCGTAGGGTATTTCCCCCCAAGGGTTGTTAACCAAATTTTTCTATTGATACGTCCTGAATTCCTAACTATGCCTACTGGCGTATCTTTTTGTTTGTATTTTAGCATTATATCTACTGCTTTTTTTTAAGTGTTCTTTCCTTCCTTTACTTCTAGGATTATATATAACTATTACAAAATCTCCTTCTGCAGCCTTTTCAATCCTTTGTTCTATTATATCCCAAGGAGTTAATAGATCGCTTAAACTTATAGTGGCAAAATCATGCATAATAGGTGAGCCCAATTCACTTGCTGCAGAAAATGCTGCTGTAACCCCCCCTGGAATTATTTCTACATCTATATCCTCTTTTAATTCTAAAATGGGACCTGCCATACCATATAATCCTGCATCTCCTGTGGAAACAATAGCAGTATTTTTTTCCTTCTTTCACTTTTTGAATTGCCAATTTACATCTTTCTATTTCTCCTCTCATGCCTGTAGAATATATTTCCTTTCCTTCTACTAAATCTTCTAAATACTCTATATAAGGAGTGTAGCCAACTATAACTTGACAATCTTTTATAGTTTCTACTGCTTTTAAAGTCATATAATCTCTACCTCCTGGACCAATACCTACTACATATAATTTAGCCATACTTTTCCTCCTTTGCTATGGATAAGGTTATCCCATTTATCTTTACCTTGCCTGTTAACATTTTTCCCCCCTAATAGATAGGCAGAAGGTTCTGATACAGAATAAACTCCTATTGTATCTTTAACAAATTGGGATTTAGAAAAATTTTGTTCTACTTTTTTTAATTTCATCTATGGTAAATATCTTTAAAGGGCAATTAAAATATCTACAGGCCTCTATTATTCCTATTTCATGTTCTTTCACTTTTATTGTACCTATTGTTTTTATACCTTTAGGGGGGGAAAGGTTTAAATTTTTTTAATAAATAATTTATAGCTTTGATTATTCTACTTCCTTCTATACCTTTCCTACACCCTATGCCAATATTGATATTTTTAGGAATTAACTTACAATGTTTTTCATAAGTATGGTCTATTTGTTCTTGTGAACTTACTATTATAACCCCCCCTTGAACATTTAAATTTTTTATTCTTTAAGTTGTCCAACAATAACAATTTATCGTATTTTATAATCTCATCCATCTCAGAATAAAATCCTATAGTATCTCCATTGACCATCATAGCTGTAATATCCTTTACATCTTCCATATTCTCCATATAATAATTATTTTTAATTGCAAATAAATCAACAGATTGTATACCTCTATTATCAGAAGCGGTAGTAATAACTGGGATAGCTCCTATAGTATGTCCTACCCATTGGGCTAGTTTGTTAGCACCACCAATATGCCCAGATAATAAACTTATAGAAAATATTCCTTCATCATCCACCACTACTACAGCAGGATCTACAGTTTTGTTTATTATATAGGGTGTCATAAGTCTAACAGCAATCCCTGTAGCTGATATAAATACTAATCCATCGTATTCCATGACTAAAAAAAAGCAATATAGATTTTATTCCTCCATCTATTTCATCATTACTAAAATGATGGATTATATAATCTTCAGAGCTTGATTTAACCAATTTTTCCCCCCCTATTTCTTTCCCCCCCTTTTGAGTAAAGGATATACAAGCAATTTTCATCTATTACCCTCCCTATATCCATGGGAAAAAGAAGGATGATACAATTTTGATCTTTCATATTCCCCCCCTTCTATAAAATCCCCCCCCACTAATATCTGAGCAGTTTTTGTAATACCTTCCTTTTGAACCTTTTCAACTATATCCTTTAAAGTACCTATTATAATCTTTTCATCATCCCAAGTAACTTTATATACTACAGCTATTGGCACATCCTCCCTGCCATAACCTTTTTTTAGTTTTTCTACTACTCTATCTAAATTTTTAACTGATAAAAATATTGCCATAGAAGCTTTATGTTTTGCCAATAACTCTAAATCTTCTTCCTCTGGAACTGGAGTTTTGCCTTCTATTCTAGTTAGTATTACTGTTTGGCTTACATTAGGTAATGTAAATTCTCTTTTTATGGAAGAACAAGCTGCAGTAAAGGAACTAACGCCAGGTATCACCTGATATTCTATACCTTTCTTAGCTAGCATATCCATCTGTTCTCTAATGGCACCATATATGGTAGGATCTCCTGAATGAAGTCTTACTACTTTTAGGTCTTTCTTTGCTGCATATTCCATCTTGTCCACTATCTCTTCTAAAGTCATGGAAGCACTATTATATATATTACAATCTGGTTTACAAAAGGATAAATGCTCTTTAGATACTAAACTTCCAGCGTATATAACTACATCTGCTTCTTCCAAAAGCTTTCTTCCTTTTACAGTTATTAAATCCACATCTCCTGGACCTGCACCTACAAAGCTAATCATCGGCTTTCCTCCTTCCAATAATAAAGAAAATCTAATAATATCACTTTTTTTGTATTGGATATATTCCTCTACTGTATCTAGTGCTATGTTTTTATCTTTATTACTTGGAGCAAATACTACACTAGCCCCTTGAATCTTTTTTTACTGCTTTTATTGTCAATAACTCCTTATCTCCAGGACCTGTTCCTATTCCATATAATTTTTTTCACTTTTTCACTCCTTTTACTATAAATATAGGATTTTCACCTTTCATAAGCCCTATATCATCCCTATAGGAAGACTGAATTAAATGGACTTCTATTTCTTGATATTTATGGATTTCTAACAGATTAATAAATTTATTTAAATTTTTTTAATGTGATAAAATTTCCACACAATATTCCTTTTGATTCTAAATGTTTCTCTAAATAATTAAATATTCCCTCTAGTTTTCCTCCACTACCTCCTAGGAAACATTTATTAAATTTAATATCAGGTAATACCTCTGGTGCTTCTCCAAGTATTACTTCTACTTCTACTTGAAATTTAGATTTATTTATATTTATAATCTCTACACCCTCTTGGGTTTTTTTTCAACAGCCCAAACTTTTGCACCTTGTAAAGCTGCTTCTATGGATATACTTCCTGTACCAGCACCTATATCCAATAGCCTGTCTCCTTTTTCTATAGATAGATAAGCCATATTTAATATTCTAATATTGAATTTTGTCATGGGAACCTTTCCTCGTATAAATTCATTATCTTTAATCCATCGCATTTTCTACCACCACCACTGATAAAGGTGAAATATCCTCTAAAGCTTCTCCTATATTTACCTTTATTATTCTCTCATCTTCATAGGAGAGATTGAAACCTGCATATATTATTCCTTCTATGCCTAATTTATATAATCTTTTAGATATGCTTGAAGGGCTATTATCCTTGTCTGTGAGAATTATAGAAAATTTATGCTTCTTTATAGTGTCTAAGTTTTCTTCTCTACCATGGAGAGATAATAGATTTGCTCCTTGCCAACTTTTACCTAGTTTAGCCATCATATACTGAAAAGAGGAAATCCCTGGCATTATTTTTTTCAATTACAATATTTTGTCTATTAAGATATTCTACTATTCCATAGAAACAAGGGTCCCCCCCTGATGCAAGTATTAAAATATGTTTATATTCTTTTATTAGTTTATCTATATAAGCTACCTTGTTGATTTTTATAATATCCTTTCTGATAATCTCTAAGGAATTGGAAACTCTTCCAAAAGCTACTACATTTTCATAGCTTTTTATAGCTTCCATAACTTCCATAGTCAAATATTTAGGATTACCAGGTCCTACTCCAGCTACTACTACCCCATATGAACACCTCTTTCCATGGAATATATAATTACTTTAACAGGATACTTCTCATCCTTTAAATATCTTTTTATCCTTTGCTCAGCTCCCCTTTCCATATCCTGTACTATATCTTTATAACCTGCATCAATGCATAAATTTAATCCTTCTTCTGCAGTTACACAGCTATTTATCCTTTTTAATAGACTTTTAGGTGCTCCCTTTAATGCTAAATAATATATGAATGCTTCCATCCTAGCATCTGATACACTACTATGAGTATTGAATATACCTATGGATAGTTTTGAAAACTTTCCTATATGACCTATTAAAGTAATTGATTTAAATCCCTTATTATATATGTATGAAATACTATCTCCAATATAGTTTGAAATTTGTACTATACTATGTTTAAAACCTAATGATTTAGCTATCTTTTCTCCATAGTTTCCAGGAACTAATATTATATTATCTTTGCCATATTGATCTTCTATTGCATCTATTTCCATGTATATAGTCTTAATTAATGCCTCTTGGGACATAGGATATACTATACCTTTAGTTCCTATGATAGATATTCCTCCTTCTATACCTATGTTTTTATTATGGGTTTTTTTGCTAATTTCTTCCCCCTTGAGGAGCGTATATCACTACATCATACCCTTTTGAGATACTTTCCTTATTTCCTTTTTTTTATCATTTCTTTAGGAACTGGGTTTATTGCAGCTTCTCCAATTTCACCAAATAAGCCTTTCCTTTTTATCCTCCCTATACCTATGCCCCCCATCTATAGTTATTTTATTATCATCTCGTCTACTTACCTTTGCATATATTTTTATGCCATCAGTTACATCTGGGTCATCTCCTCCATCCTTTGTTACAGAACAAGATGCACTATTTTTATTTATACATGGATCGTTTATTTCAAGTTTTAGCTTTATTCCAGCAGGAGTATCTATATTTACATAATCTACTATTTTTGAATCTCCAACATTAAGGCTGCTGCCTTCGCAGCAGCTGCAGCACAAGAACCTGTTGTATATCCACATCTTAATTGTTTTCCATCTTTAATAACATACTTATCTAATTTCATCTTTCCACCACCATATACAATAAGGCATTTATAATAGATGCTGCCACATTACTTCCTCCTTTAGTACCTACAGTGGAAATAGAAGGAATATTAAATTCCCTTAAATATTCCTTAGATTCTTCTGCACCTACAAAACCTACTGGAACACCTACTATAAATTTAGGATTAACTTTTCCCTCTTCTACTAATTCTAGTAATCTAAATAAAGCGGTAGGTGCATTCCCTATTACAAACATGTCTATTCCTTCTTTTACAGCTAAATCTATAGCTATGGATGAACGAGTGGTATTTAAATTTTTAGATAATGTATATGCTCTTTCATCATCTATGAAACATTTTAATTCACATTGAGTTTTAGATAGGGCTCTTTTGTTTATTCCCATATATGCCATTTTAGTATCAGTAAATATAATACCTCCTTTTTTTTATACTATCTATAGCCCTTTCAACAAAATTTTCTTTAAAAACTATAATATTTCTATATTCCAAATCTCCTGTTGTATGAATCATCCTTTTGACTATCATCTTCTCTTTATCAGTAAAGGATGTATTGCCCATTGCTTTCTCTATAATGTCCATACTTTTATTTTCTATTTCCATTGGATTTTTAATATACATAGATACCCTCCTTGCCCTTTTCTATTTTGTTTAATAGATAATTAAAAGCCTTCATATTTCCAAGGAAATGAATATGAGGGTATTGAACTAATACATTTTTATATCTATATCCACATTTCCAATTTCTATTTCCCTTTGGCTTTTTAATATAATATAAAGGTTTGTCCTCTATATCTATAACAGAATAATGAAATTCTTGTCCCTTTAAAATATCCCCCCCTTTGTTGCCTAATAGGGTATCTTCCATTAAATTGATATCTACATATCCAAACCTTTGAAGCCTATCCTTCATATAGGCTTTTCCTTTAAATATTCCCACCATGGAACAATCTTCTATCTCTTCTACCAAATACATAAAGCCCCCCCCTGCCTCTCCATAAATATAGCCTCCTCTTTCTGCCATATTTTTAATAGAATTTAACATAGTTAAATTTTGAGATAATTCCTCTTTATATAGTTCTGGATATCCTCCACCAATGTATAATAAATCACATTTAGGGACTTTAGTATCCTAAGGGGGGAGAAAAATATTGTACCTGGCAGGTGTTTTCTAATAGCTTTAAATTTTCACTATAGTAAAAGGAAAAGGCCTCATCATAAGCTATAGCTACTTTAATATTTCTTTTAATGGGATACTTATAATTAGCTACATCCCCCCCTTTACTCATCAAAGAAATTAATCCATCTATATCTACAGTTTTTTTCTATAGTCCTTGATATTTTATCAATTACATCCTTTATGTATTTGTCATTTTGTACTAATCCTAAATATCTACTTTGTATATTTAAATTTTATCCTTTCTACATAACCTAATACCTGAATTCCAACATATTCTTCTATTTTTTTCCTTCAATAAAAGATATATATCTTTCCTTACCTTATTCAATATTATCCCTTTTATATTGGAATCCAAAAAAATCTACCATACCTTTTATCTTAGGAATTGCAGAAAACATCTCCCCCCCTTGAGGTGTATAAATCAGTATTGAGTTTATATTTAACCTTCTAGCTATATCATAGCTGGAATTTTCAAAATCATTATGTATCCCATCAAAATATCCCATCGCTCCTTCTATTACCCCCATATTCTCCTGGTTCATGGACAAAGAATGTTTAAAATTTTCTCCCATCATATGAATATCCAAATTTCCTGCTAATTTTCCTGAAGCTAATCCTAAGCATTTAGTGTCTATAAAATCTGGTCCTGTTTTAAAAGCAGATACATCTAATCCCCCCCTATTTTTTTAATGCCCTTATTATTCCCAATGTAATTATAGTTTTCCCTGTATTGCTAGAAGGAGCTGTTATCATTATGGTTTTCATCTAATCTCTCCAATTCTTTAAAAGTTTCTATTAATTTTAAATTGTTCTTTCTGCTTTTTATGGCAACTCTAATATAGGTATTATCCAACCCATTAAAACTAGAACATTTTCTAATTACTAATCCTCTATTTAAAAAGAATTTAAATACATATTCTTCATTCCATTTTAAAAGTTTTATAAGTACATAATTGGCATGGGTATTATATGGTTTTATGCCTTTTATATTGGATAATTGTTCAAGGAGAAATTTTCTCTCTTCTTCTATATAAGTTTTACTCATTTCAATATACTCTTTACACTCAAATATATATCTGCCAGCTCTATCTCCTAGAGAATTGACACTCCAAGGTAGTGCTACTTTATCATGTATATTTCTTATATCTTCTGATACACAACCATATCCTAATCGTATTCCAGGTAAAGCAAAAAAACTTAGTTGCTGCTCTAATTATGCCTATTCTATGAAAAGACTTTTCTTTAAAGATCTGTATACTGTCATAATCCTCTGGACAGAATTCATAAAAAGCTTCATCCAATAGTAGATATCCTCTTTCTTTGTTTACAATTTCATATAATTTTTTTTAAGGTATCTTTTTCAATCCTTAGTCCTGTAGGATTATTAGGATTTCCTAAAATCAGTAAGTCTTTAGCTTTGATAGTATCTTCTATATTAGATAAATTTAATGTAAAATCATCCTTGTATTTTAGCCTAATAACTTCTTTGCCATGAACTAATGCTCTTTCTTCATATTCAGAAAAAGAAGGTAAAACTACTATAATTCTAGGAAACATGATTATAAAATTATCTATTATATCCACTGCTCCATTACCTACCACTACATTTTCAGGGCTGCATTTTAAATATTTAGATATACTTGTTTTAAGATGCCTATATTTTATATCTGGATAGTTGGTCATATCGGTAAAGCCTTTTATTAATTCTTCCTTAAGCCCTCCTGGAAATCCTAATGGATTTATATTACTGCTAAAATCTATTAATTCTCCATCGTAATATTTTTCATAAGTAATTAAATCCCCCCCTCCATGTTCCATCTTTTCACCTACCTAATAAATTATTAATTAATCCACATAGTATAAGTAATAATCCTTCTGTTCTATACATAATTTCAATAGTTTTTTTTAATGTCTTCCCTATTAATGTTTCTAGTGTTATCACCTATAGTTGGTTTTTCCACAATCTTTCCAAAATAATAGCTATTGCCTCCTAATTGAATATTTAATAGTCCTGCTATTGCACCTTCTGGATATATAGCATTGGGACTTTTATGGTTTTTCCTATCCCTTATCATAATCCTAAAGCCTTCCTTTACATCAAATCTAAATATAGAGGATATACACATTAAAACTCCAGTAAGTCTAGCTGGAATATAATTAAATACATCATCAATTCGTGCAGGAAAGAAACCTAAATCCATATATTTTTCATTTTTGTATCCTAACATGGAATCCATAGTATTCACCATTTTGTACATTAACCCTCCTGGAGCTCCCAATAACATAATATAGAATAATGGTGCTATGACTCCGTCAGCAGTATTCTCTCCTACTGTTTCTACAGTTGCTTTTATTATCTCTTCTTCTGTAAGATTTTAGTATCTCTTCCCACTATATAAGAAAGCCGATGTCTTGCTTCTTCTAAACTTATATCTAATCCATAAAATACCTTCATGGCCTCCTTATCTAAGCATCTAGCTGCTATACAGGTATATATAAGGTATGTATTTATGATAGAATATACTACTTTGTATTTTTTTATAGTTTTTAATAATATATAAGGAAATATAAAAGCTAAAGCTATATTAAATATTGTTATTAAAAATCCCCAAAACTTTAAACCCAGTATGTTATTTGAATAATTTCTATCTATTTCCCTTACTAGTTTTTCTTCGAAAGCAATTAGTTTTCCCATAAATTTTACAGGATGGGGGGGAAAATTATAGGGATCTCCTAAAATTAAATCTAATATTACTGCTATAAGTATATATTTCATATTTTCACCTAATCTAATTTGTTTTTTTTAGTAAACTAATATTGAATATTCCCTTGTCAATCTATTTATCTATTAAGGAATATACATAATCCATATCCAAATTTTGTCTAAGCAATTGGGATAGCTTTTTAAATTCTTCTTCAAGCTCTTCATCCCCTTTGTGATGAGATATTACAACGCTTTTCATAGTCTATAAGGGAATCCTCATCTACAAGTTCCAATGGCGTATAGGGTATTGTTCCAATAACTGGTATATTTAAAAGCTCCTCTATCATTTTAATACCTGAATTTAATAACCTTTTATCTCCCCCCCTAAATTTATTTATTATCAATCCTTTAATTCTTTTTCTTTCTTCCTCTTCTAAAAGCATAACCGTACCATAAAGGGATGCAAATACTCCTCCCCCCCTATCTATATCCCCCCCTACTAATAATACTGGAGCATCAACCATTTCTGCTATACCCATATTTACTATATCATTTTGCTTTAAGTTTATTTCAGCAGGACTACCTGCTCCTTCTAATACTATAATATGGTGTTCCTTTTCTAATTCTTGATAAGCTTTTTCAATTGTAGGCTTTAATTTATTTTTATATGAAAAATACTCTAAAGCCTCCATCCTCTTGTAAAACTTCCCATTTATTATTACATCACTTCCTTTATCAGAATTAGGTATTAACAATATGGGATTCATATTGGGATTTGGCTCAATGCCAGCTGCTTTGGCTTGTAGTGCTTGAGCTGTACTTATTCTATATCCCTCTATTGTTTCATAATATTTTGAGGACATATTTTGAGACTTAAAAGGGGGGGCAACCTTATATCCATCTTCTTTAAATATCCTACACAATGCAGTAGATATAAAGGATTTTCCTGCTGAGGATGTAGTCCCTTGTATCATTATATTTGCCATGTTTTCCCTCCATTTTCTAATTTACTTTATAAGGTATAAAATAAGGACAATGGTTTATTTCGTCTTTATATATATGACCATCCACTCTAAATACCTCTTTTAGTAGTTTTTTTTCTTAATATAGATTTAGGATTATCGTATTCCCATATTTCTCCATCTTTTAGTACTAATATATTATCAGAATATCTAGCTGCTTGATTTAAATCATGTAAAACCATTAAAACTGTTAAATTTAAACTTTTATTTAATTCTTCAACTAACTCTAGTACTTCTAATTGATAAGAAATATCTAAAAATGTAGTAGGTTCATCTAATAATAGTATCTCTGGTTTTTGAGCCAATGACATGGCAATCCATGCTCTTTGCTTTTCTCCACCAGATAAAGTGCTTAAGTATCTATTTTTAAATTCTTTAAGCTTAGTCCTTTCAATAGCCCAATCCACTATTTCATAATCCTTTTTCCCCAATCTTTGTCCAAATTTTAAATGGGGGGGATATCTACCATAGGAAACCAATTCCCTCACAGTAATATCTGCAGGGGGGGTGTTTTTAGACTGGGGGGAAGGATAGCCATCTTCCTTGCTACTTGTTTAGTAGATAAACTAAATATATCTTCATTGTCAATATATACAGAACCCTTAACAGGCTTTATACATCTAGAGAGAGCCTTTATCAAAGTAGACTTTCCTGAACCATTAGGTCCTATAATACTCACTATATCACCTTTTTTTAACCTCTAAACTTATATTCTTTAATATTTCCTTATCTCCATAGTTTACATAAAGGTTTTTTTGCTAGTATCCCCATATCTACACCCCCTTTTCCTTACCTTAAATTACTTGAAAACATCTGGATAAAGTATTTTGCTAATCCTTCATAGGCTTCTGCATATCTATGATTTGGTTTATACATATATAATTCTTTAGGTAAAAATATATATCTATCCTCTTTTACTGCTGTTAGAGAACTCCAAGCTGGATTGTCCCCTACATCTTTTTTTAAGTCTTTCCAATACCTTTTCCTTATCAGAACCTGTAATCTGTACAAATATAAAATCTGGATCCTCTTCTAATACTTTTTCCATGCTAAAATCTATTGGATCTGGACCTGTGGCAATAGAATCAGATATATTTGTAGTGTGTAAATCCTTCAACATCTCCCCTACTGTAGAATCTGAACCCCCCCTTACAGTAATACTTTTAGCACTGGCCATCATCACCAACACTTTATAATTTCTATCCTTTGGAGATTTTTCAATTATATTCTCTATATCTTCTCTAACTTTTATACCATATTCTTCATACAAATCCTCCCTATCATTTATAGCTGTAAATAACCTCACCATCTTAAAATAATCATCTTTTACAAAATAATTTAATGCTATTACAGGAATATTATTTTCCTCAAAAATAGGTACCAATTCCAATTGATGATTTTGATTAGAATTTAATATTATTAAATCTGGTTCTAGAGACAATACCTTCTCCACATTTATAGCCCCCCCTTGTTTTCCTACTTCTTCTGCATCTTTAGCTTCCTCAATTACTTTTTCTGGTGCCTCTTGCAATCGCCCAACAACTGTGCCTCCAGACTTGCACCACACCTCAAGATAAGAATTAAATAGCACTACTACCCTTTCTGGATGTTTAGATATGGTAACCTCCTTATCCCTTCCATCAATAAAAGTTACAGAATCTTCCTTTATGTCTATACCATATTCATTTTCCTCTTTCACTTCTTCTTTAGTTTCAACTTGTTCATCATTTACTTGTTTTTCATTGTCAGTATTACTTCCCAAATCCTCATTATTAGAACAAGCAGTAGTTATGGATATTATTAAAATCAATATTAATATTGATGAAATAAATCTTCTTCTATGCATTTTTTTGACCTCCTAATTAATCATATAGATTCCTTATTAAGGATATATATTGTAAATGTTCTAGATATATATCTTGTATTGCCTTTACCTCTCCCAAACCTTGTAATATTGGTTCTACAATAAATCCTTCCCTTTCCAATATACTTCTCCAAGAGTCCTCTTCTTTTGATGCCATATCATTGATAGCATGATCTCCTGCTACCAGCATAAAAGGCCTTAAAATAATTTTTTTTCTATTTCTCTATCCTTTAATATAGGAATTATATCCTCAAGGGCATTTTTACCTTCTACAGTAGCTACAAATACATTTTCATATCCTTCTTCTTTAAAAGTCTTTTCCAATTTTTCATAGGATTTATCGGCTTCATGATCTGTGCCATGTCCCATAAATATAATTGCTTCATCAGGCTTTAATGCCAAAAGTCCCAATCCCCCCCTTACTACTTTTTTTATAGTCTTTATCATCATATAGAAGAGGTTTTCCTATTTTAATAGAATAATCTTTGTTTTGATTTAAAAATATTTTCACTTGTTTTTGTATTTTTTTTCATATTCATGTCCTGGTATTATATGAAGAGGCTGTATGTATATATCTTTACCCCCCATTGAATTTCATCTCGTCCAATGCATCTTTAATATTATTTACAATGTAATTATCCCTTTTTTTTAAGTTTTTCTATTATCATTTGAGAAGTAAAAGCCCTTAGCACAAGATAATCCTTATATTTTTCTTTTATTCTATTTTCAATGAACTCAATGGATAGCTTCCTGGCTTTTCATAGCTTGTACCAAAACTAACTACTATAATCCCTTTTTTTTCATAAATATCTCCTTTCATGGACTTACTTAAAGATAGTAATTGATCTTCATTTCTACACAAAGGTAATCCTAATTCTTGATGAATTTTTACCAGCCAAGGTCTCTCAAGATTTGCATTATTTAATAATTCTTTTTTTTAAAAAAAATCTCCTCTGGTAATCCTTCCCCCCCTACTAATTCTCCTTTTCCTAATATATAAATGTAATCACATACTTCATATATAAGATCCATATCATGACTAGATAAAACTACCTTTTTTTCATAACTTAAATGTTTTATTATCTCTTTCATTTGTCTAGTAGTATATGGATCTAGACCACTAGTCGGTTCATCCAATAATATTATTTCCAAATCCATTGCCAAAACCCCTGCTATAGCAACTTGTTTTTTTTGACCATAGCTTAAAAAAATGAGTAGGTTTATCCTTTAAATGATAGCCCTTTACCTTTTTTTAAAGCATTTTTTTACTCTTATTTTTATCTCCTTTTCTGAAAAATCTAAATTTCTAAGTGAAAAAGCCACATCATCATATACTTTGGAATAAAATAATTGCTTATCTGGATCTTGAAATACCATATTAACCTTTTTTTCTATATTCCCTGAGAAATTTCTTATTGTATTTTATAGGCTTATTTTTATATTTTATTTGCCCTCTACTAGGCTTTAATATGCCTAATATGTTTAAAAATAATGTAGACTTTCCTGAACCATTAGCCCCCCAATAATTCCAATTATATTTCCATTATTAAAATCCATGTGTATATTTTTTTAAAGCTATTGTTCCATCTTCATATTGGTATCCTAAATTTTCTACTTTTATCATTTAATCACCTGTTTTAAATTCTCCTCTATACAATCTAGTTTCCAAAGAAATTTGCATATCCTGAAATCTAATTAAAAGTGCTATAAGTAGACTTTTTATAAGTAAGGAAATAGATCTATAAGTATTTTTAATACTGGTATAACCAAATCTTAGCTCTTGAGCCATTATTATATCTTTAGATTCTTCTAAAAATATAAATATGGATCTATAGATTAATACCAAAAGCTCTATTACTATGTTTGGCATTTTAAGTTTTTTTAAACACCCCCCCTATCATATGATTTAATGGTGTAGTAAGAGTTAAAAATAAAGTAGAGCTAATGGAGGCTAGTACCCTAATGGTCAATTTAAAAAAATTCTATTAAAGATTTATAGGTAAATCCTAAATATTTATTGGATATTTTAATACTCCAAATGAATACATCCTCATTGGATATGCTTGACAATATGGTAATTCCACTTATAGTTAAAAAAATTATAGGTACAATTAAAATTTTAAAATATCTATTAATAGGTATTTTAGCTACAAATATGGTTAAACAAATCATAAGCAGAAATACCATTAAATTTACATAGGAATTATCTATAGTAATAGCAAGTATTAATGCTCCTATGGCAAGATCATCTTTGCCATAGGATTGAAATCTTTTAATCTATTGGTATAAGCATATTTATCTATTAGTAGCAATCTTTCGTCTCTCCTTCATCATGCCAAAAATATATCCAATAACTCCTGCACCAATAGCCACTTGCAATGAAAACAATAAGCTTTCTATCTCTCCACTAGGCGGCTCCCAAAGAGCATCAAACCAAGGTTCATAATCAGGATTTATCTCACCTATAACATCTTCTGCCTGATCGTCTGCTCCCTCAAATTCCGCATCTTTTCATAACTAGGGGAACTATTATTAAAATAATAGCTAAAATTATCAACCATACATTAGTCTTATTTGATGTTTTCAATATGTATCACCCCCCCTTCTTTGTGATATTCTATAAGCAGATTATATACAATTGCCGTTACTATTCCTTCTACTATAGCGAGAGGAATTTGAGTTACAGCAAATACAGATAAAAATTTACCCATTGAACCAACAAATCCTGTTGTAGCATCAGGAAATGCTAAGGCTAATTGAATTGCTGTAATTACATAAGTCATCAAATCCCCCTAAAAATGCTGCTAGAAAAACTGTAAAAGTTGATATTGGTATCTCTTTTCTTTAATAGTTTAAATATTCCATAAGACACTAAAGGTCCTACTATTGCCATGGAAAAAGTATTGGCTCCAAGGGTAGTTAATCCACCATGGGCTAATAGTAATGCTTGAAATAATAATACAATCAATCCCACCACAGTCATAGTTGTAGGCCCAAATAATATAGCACCTAATCCAACTCCTGTTGGATGGGAACAGCTTCCTGTTACTGATGGTATTTTCATTGCAGACAATACAAATACAAATCCCCCCCTGCTAGTCCTAAAAGAACTTTTTTTATTTGTATCCCCCCCTTTAAATATTTGACTTACTTTTTTTAAAGCCTACTATTATAAAGGGTAAAGATACAACTGCCCAAATAATTGCCCATTTTACTGGTAGAAACCCCCTCCATTATGTGCATAGCCTGACCAATATTTGGAGTCAACAATAATATTAATAGAATCGATAAAAAAATTACTTTTTTTGTTTTTCACAAAACTCACCTCTCTTTTTTTTATTTAAAGGTAATACTACCTTTATTTACACCTAAAGTTAATTTCATTATATTTTTTTCATTTCTCCTCAATAAAAATAGGAAAAAGGGTGCGCCCAAAGCTGACATTATAATTCCTACTGGAATTTCCATTGGTGAAAATAATACTCTAGCTACAGTATCACATAACATGACTACAGTTCCGCCTAAAAATATAGCTCCAGGAAATAAATATCTATAATCTGAACCTATGAATAGCCTAGCAATATGAGGAACCATAAGTCCCACAAAACCTAATAATCCCACTACAGATACTGCAGCTCCTGCTAGAAGTGATGACAATATGATGAATATAAATCTAGTTCTCTCCACATTTAATCCTAAACCTGTTGCTATTTCATCTCCTAGCATCAATACATTTAATTTTGTTGGCAAAAGTAATACCAATATAGTTCCCAGTATGGCATAGGGGAGTATCATCTTTACCTGTATCCAAGTAGTAGCTGAAAGTCCACCTACCATAAAGGAAATAACTCCTGCTACTCTATCAGGATAAAAAATCATTAATGAATTTATCCCTGCATTTAACAATGATGATACAGCAACTCCTGCTAATATCAATCTAGTAGGGAGGGCTCCTTCCTTCCAAGCCAATATGTATATAAATAGTGTAGCTAATAGTGCTCCTATAAAAGCGCCTATGGGTGCTAAATAATAGAATTCAGGAAATAATATAAGTAGAATTAAAGCTGCAAGACCACCTCCTGCTGAAACACCTATTATATTAGGTCCTGCCAATGGGTTTCTCATTACCCCTTGAAGTATAGCTCCTGATAATGAAAGGCATACTCCTACAAGACCTGCAACTATAGTCCTTGGCAGTCTAACATTCCATATGACTTGGCGATTAATATTGTCCTCTTTAGAAAAGATTGCATTAATTATTTCATCTACAGGTATTTTAACTGCACCATTGCTAAGACTTATGAAAAAAAACTAAGTATAAATAGAAGAATAAATACTAATAATATATATCTTTTCATGATACACCTCTTCTCATTTGCTAGTGCTACAATAAATAAGACCCTCACCTTCTAAAGGTAGGGTCTTTAATTACAAATATAAGCACACAAAAATATGCCTATCCTTCCCACCGAAGGTTAGCTTAACTAAATATTAGGCAGGTCTCCTGACTTTTGGTCTTCCTACTCTCAACACCTTCCCGAGATTTTCTCAGTGGTACAAGTTGATTTCGTCCCAATTACAGTAGCGGGGGCTGTACTGGATTTTCACCAGTTTCCCTATTAATCTAATAGAACCTAATACTTTTTATATGTAGTTGTTAATTATATATTAAACTAATATCTATTAAATTGCAATACAATAACATGATTTAAATATGTTTATAAGAATAACTTTTAGTTGATTTATGATATAATAAATCTAGCACTATTTTAAGAAAGGATCATTAGATGAACATTAATTTTTATTATGATAAAAACATATAGATTATATTTCTGGATATATATTTAAAGGTAAAATTATAGATGTAGTTATGTTAGATATAAATCTCTATATAGAAACTGTGCTCCTGGTACTGAAAATGTTGAATTTTATTTCTATCAGCCAAAAGGTGAGATCCGTGCCTCTACTATGGTACTTCATGGATTAGGAAGTAGGAATATCAAGTTCTTATTATGGCTTGGCCCTCACCTAGCTAATGCAGGAGTAAATACCAGTATATTAATTCTTCCTGGTAACTATACTCGGGTTGAAAATAGATCCGTAAGTGCAGATCCTATTTATATCCTGATATAAATACTATGTATCAATTTTGGGAACATGGAGTAGTGGATACATTAACCACTATAGATTTATTGGAACAACAAAACTATTGGAATAAAAACAATATAATAGTTGGTTATTGCTTAGGCGGTATGATCTCATCAATAGTTGGAGTAATAGAGAATAGAATAAATCATCTATTGTTTATGACCACTGGAGGACATATCCCTAGAATATTGCATCAATCGCCTGCCACTGCATTTGCTAGACGATTGTTTAATAAGGGCTTAGGAACTGATTTTTATCTAAAAGATGAGTATACCTTGTATAAAATATATGATGAACAATTCCCTATGGTAAAAATATGAATTTTGATGAAATTATATCTAATAATGAAATTCATCCTTTATTTAAAATAGATCCTATTTCTTATGCTCACCTTTTAGATAAGGAGAAAGTAACTTTTATAGATGCTTATTTTGATTCTACACTTCCTATACAGTCAAGGAAGATATTGTATGAAGAAATGAAAGATGCAAATAGGAAAATACTGCCCATAAGCCATGTAAATTGGTTACCTTTTGAATATTTATTAGCTAAATATATACTTCATAAATTAAATATAAATGAAAAAGTAGCTAAAAAAAGCTTTATTAACTAGGGAAACCATAGAAAATCCATTGGAAAAATAATTTTTTTTAGGCGGTATGTTTATGGAAAAATTAAAGGAAAAATTAAAGATGTCCTACTTTATAGCAAATAAAATATATTTGTTTTTAATATTCATATTCTTAGCTATTGAGGATTTAACTTTAGGCTTTTATTATTTTTTTATTATCTATTATCATATATACTTGGAAAATTATAAGATCTAAATTCCCAATAGAAGTAGATGGAGAATTTGAAAATAAAACCTATGTATATAAAAAAAGCGGATAATAAAGAATTGAAATTGGACATCTGGTATCCTAGGAGCAATCTATATAAATATCCGTTGGTATTTTTCTGTCATGGTGGGGGGGTTGGATTTCTGGATTTAGAAATCAGCCTAATAATGTTTCTTGGTGTAAATACTTAGCTTCTAAAGGTTTTGCCGTAGTAAGTATAGATTATCGATATGGTTACAGAAATACTATGGAAGATATTTTATCTGATTATACTGATGCTCTCAACTATGTAAAAAAATAATAGCGAGAAATTGTCTATAGATAAAGATAATATTGTCCTAATGGGACTATCTGCAGGAGGCCATCTATCCTTATTGTATTCCACTTATTATACCTATAATAAAGATGAGGATAAGATGGCAGGTATAAAGGCTGTGGTAGCCTATTATGCCCCCCCATCGAATTTAAAAGATATTTTTATTTCAGAAAACAAATCTATATTTGCAAAGTTTGCTACTAAACAAACTCTAAAGGGAAGTCCTACCAAAAAGAAGAAATATATGATTATTATTCCCCCCCTATTAACTGGTTGGTCCAAATATGATACCTACTCTATTGGCCCATGGGAAATTAGATACCACCGTTCCCTTTAAATCATCAGTAAACTTTGCTAAAAAATTAAAAAAATATAATATAAAATATACCTTTCTAGTCCATAGAAAAGGCGGTCATTCCTTTGATACTAAATTAGAGGATATAACTACTGTAAATATCTTGGAAAGAACTACAAGATATATTAGAAAAGCAATTAAATCATAAATAGGTGATAATATGAAAATTACAAAAATTGAACAACAAAAAAAATAATAAGGAAAGGATCAATATTTATATAAATGGTGAATTTGCTTTTGGATTGATGATGGAAATTAAATATAAATATGATTTAAAAGAGGGTATGGAATTAGATGAAGATTATATACAAAAGGTATTAAAAGAAGAAGAGCTATCAAAAGCTAAAGACCAAGCTTTGAAATTTTTAACTTATAGACAAAGATCTAAAAAAAGAGATTATAAATAAGCTAAAGAGTAAAGGATATGAAGAGGATATTATAGAAAATACTTTGTCCTATTTAGAAGAATATGGATTAGTCAACGATGTGGAATTTGCTAAAGCCTTTATGAGGGACAAGATAAATTTAAACAAATTTGGTCCTACTAGAATTAAATATGAACTTTATAAAAAAAGGTATCGATGATAGTATAATCGAGGAAGTATTGGAAGAAGATGATGAAGAATATACAAGAGCTTTAGTTCTAGCAAAGAAAAAGCTATCTTCCTATAAGAAGGATGATAAAAAAAAGCTATATATAGAAAGTTGGGAGGATTTCTCCAAAGGAAAGGCTACTCCTATGATTGTATCAATAGAGTGTTAAAGGAGTTGGTAAAATAGATGTGTTATGTATATATTTTAGAATGTGCTGATAAAACCTTATATACTGGATGGACCGTAAATTTAGATAATAGAATTAAAGTACATAATAATGGTAAAGCTTCCAAGTATACTAGAGCTAGGCTTCCAGTAAAATTAGTTTATAGTGAAGTCTATGAAGAAAAAGTCTCCGCTCAAAGACGAGAATGGCAAATAAAACAGATGAGTCGTCAGGAAAAGCTAAAGCTTATTGAAAGTCAAAAAAAAGCTTGACCAAATTGCTAAAATAAGATATTCTTTAGGTAGATAATGTCAGATAAAGTCAAAGGGGGAATGTCTATTGAAAATAGCCATTATTACCGATAAATCCAGAATGGATTTCTTACCATCGGAAGAAGCTTTTAAGGAAGATGAACAAAAGAGAAAAACTGTAGAAGAAGTAAAAAAATACTGTCTACAAAATACGATTGTATTTCATTAGTAGCAGATGATAATATTATCAATCAACTAAAAACTGAAGGCGTAGATTTGGTCTTTAATCTGTGTAATGGCATACAAGGTGATAGTAAGTTAGCCCAACTTCCTGCTCTATTAGAATTTGCTAATATTCCTTATACTGGTTCTTCTATTTTAGGTCACACCCTTGCCATAAACAAGATTTACTCTTCAAAGATTTTTAAAGCCCGCAACATACCAACACCAGATTTCATCTCCATATATGGTTTAGAGGATTTAAAGGGCTTAGATATTAAATTTCCTGTACTCATAAAACCAAATGATGAAGGCTCTAGCCGAGGTATCCATCAGGATAGCCTTGTGTTCAACATGGAAACCTTAATGGAAAAAGTAAAAGAAGAATTACAAATATATAATCCTCCCATTATGTTAAATGAATATATAGAAGGTAGGGAGTTCTCTGTAGGAGTTGTTGGAAATGGTGAAGATATAAGGGTCCTTCCTATACAAGAAGTGGATCTATCCCAACTTCCTGAAGACTTGGCTAGGTTTTATAGTTTTGAAGTAAAAGCCTATCATAAGGACAAGGTCCTATATCATATACCAGCACCATTAACTCAAGATGAAAAGGAATTAATAGAATCCACTGCCATAAAAGCTTATAAAGCTCTATCTCTAAGAGATTATAGTAGAGTTGACATTATATTAAAAGACAATATACCCTATGTATTGGAAATAAATTCTTTGCCAGGCCTAATGAAGGGTAAATCTTCACTGTATAGGATGGCCCAAGCTACGGAACTAGGATATGAAGGTTTGGTTCTAAAAATTGTTGATACTGCTATAAAAAGATATAGTATGGAAGGAGAATTTTTTTAAAAACCCAACTATAGTAAGTATATAACAATTTATAAAGGCCTCTCCTTTCTAATATATAAGAAAGTAGAAAGGAAGTGCCTTTATCTATTTATCTCAATTATATATGGAAGAGGTAAATATCTGCTTATACCTAATTTTTTTGTCTTTATGGTTCCATCCTTATATTTAATAGTCAACCAAGATTCAGCAGTTGCCCCCCCATCTATTCCTTGAATGATAATTTTTTTCTTCTCCTGGTTTCAAATATGGATTATTCTTATAATATTTAGGTGCTTTAACTATATTGGTAATATTGTGATGCCATTTTACCTCAGGGGCCTCTTCCTTCCCATAAAATCCCATATATAGTCTATTATCAATGATTTCTGCCCATATTAATATTGGGTATTTTTTTATTGTTTTTAAATTTAAAATCCTTTGAACCATAAGCAACAGTAGCATCTTGACCGTAAGGTACATAGTTTACAGGCATGACATGATTGTGTCTTTCTATTATTTCTAAATCGCTAAGTATGGCTACATTGTACAAAGTGGATGCAATCTTACATACTCCTCCACCTTCCGTTTGAATTATATTTTCTCCTGCATAGGATGCCCCCCCTTTCTATAACCTCTATCCTCAGTATAGGGACCTATACTTTGATTTTGAGAAAATACTTCTCCTGGTTGAACCACCTTTCCCGATAATGATTTGGCTGCTAGTTGAACATTATATTCCTCTCCAGGTAATGGATTTATAAGTACAGAACAAAAAGCAGCCATCAATGTATAAGCATCGTTTTCTTCTTGAGCTTTTAAAAATATATTATCTCTTTCCCAAGGAAGATTTGATACTTGGCTAGATTTCTCAGGTATATCCCATATAAATTGATCCTTCTCCTGTGAATCATTGATCTCCCCCCCTTCTATACAATCCTCTTCTACTTTTATATCCTCTGCTATATTGGGGTTATGGGATTCTAAAGCTAATAAAGTGACTAGATGAGTTATGAGTATGGAAAATTTGTCTTTATTCAATTTCGCACCTCCCAAAATTATATATTATAGTTTTTATATTTTGAATGTGAAATATACATGAAATTGATTGTTTATCCAAGCCATAAAATATGATAAGATATTGGTAATAAGTTGAAATATAATATGAGGTGATCTTTTGTTTAATTTTTTTGAAAGGATTAAAAAAAACCCCATTATTGCTGCTATAAATAATCTAGATAATTTAGATGAAGCATTGAGTTCCCCCTTGCGAGAATATATTCCTTCTTACAGGAAATATTTTTAATTTAAAGGAGATAGCCTCTAGGGTAAAATCTAAGGACAAAGGAATATATATAGATATAGATTCCATTGATGGATTTTCCAAAGACACTTGGGGGGGACTAGAGTATATAGTAAAAAATATTCGTCCCCATGGTATTATAACTACTAAGGAAAACTTAGTGTGGCTAAGTAAAGATTTGGGAGCCTTTACCATTCTTAGACTTTTTATATTAGACTCTATTTCTCTAGAAAAGGGTATCCAGTCCATAAATAGCACTAAACCTCATGCTGTTGAAATATTTCCAGGTATTATGCCAAAGATTATAAAAAAAGATTTTAATTGAAACAAACGTACCTATTATAACCAGCGGATTAATCATGGATATAGAGGATCTAGGGGAAAGTTTAAATGCTGGTGCAATAGCAGTATCTACCAATAGTAAAGAACTATGGCATTGCAATTATTGTTAAATGGGTTAAAAAAAATTTGGGACAGGGGGGGCTATTCAACTTGTGCCTCCTGTCCCAAATTTTATCTTTGACTTAATTCTTTGGCATCTTTTTAAATAAAATCTGATACCCTTCAACAGCTAATACTATAGCAAATATAAACAATAGTATTGGGAATACTACCAATATATAATTAGCAGCTTTGAAATTGTCTACTACCAAAAATACCAAAGCAGTAAGAGTTACTATGAGCATAAATATCATAGGTATAGTAATCATATTGAAACTCTTGTCTGATTTTTTTAGCCATAGGGCTATAGCCATCAATGCTAATGCTGATAACAATTGATTAGCAGAACCAAATATTGGCCAAATGGCTTTGTATCCACCTGCTGCAAGTAT
>JMBX01000041.1_pt1 | contig 31136 bp, 46 predicted proteins | sample 616521 | NCBI WGS metagenome assembly JMBX01 (sample SAMN02727906, study PRJNA239997) | anaerobic digester metagenome | biome: anaerobic digester; isolation source: mesophilic anaerobic digester inoculated with municipal waste water sludge... | place: Germany: Bielefeld University, CeBiTec ...
GTTTGTGGCTGGCGGGCGAAGTTTTTAATAAGCAGAGTTTGCGCGAAGCGGTCAACTATCCAGCCAGGAATGCCTTCATAAAAGCCATTGAAGAGACGAAAGGCTTGGGTGTCTTTCAAGGACTCATCGTTAAAGCGCGCGTTTAAGCAAGTTTCAAAAAGAGAAACACTATCCGCGATTATTTTGATTTGGTGCCTGGTTTTGATAGAATGACGCCATAAACATAAGATCCTTATGTCATAATCTTATCACTGGAGAGCGATATGTTAGCTTTTTTTTGAAAAATTTAGTCCGGTTGTACAAGCCTTGTTTGGCACCCTGTTCACCTGGGGGGGCATGACCGCATTAGGCGCAGCGGGCGTTTTCCTGCAGAAAGAAATCAATCAAAAACTCCTGGATGGCATGCTTGGTTTTGCGTCTGGGGGGGTGATGATTGCTGCCAGCTATTTTTCCTTGCTTGCCCCCGGCGGTGGAAATGTCGGTTAATTTGAATGTGCCACAATGGTTCCCCGCGGTGGCTGGTTTTTTGTTGGGCGGTGTTTTCCTGTGGATTGTGGATAAAATCCTGCCCCCCCATTTACATCCCGGCGATAAAAAAACCGGAAGGGGGGGTGAAAAGCAGCTGGCAACGCAGTGTTTTGCTGGTTGTGGCGATTACGTTACACAACATCCCCGAAGGGCTGGCAGTTGGTGTGGCGTTTGGTGCCGCGGCGGCAGGCATTGAAGGCGCCTCGTTAGCTGGCGCGATCGCTTTGGCTTTGGGTATTGGCATACAGAACTTTCCGGAAGGCATGGCGGTTTCGATGCCATTGCGCAAGGAAAAGCTTAGCCGTGGAAAAGCATTTTTCCTGGGTCAACTTAGTGGGGGGTTGTTGAACCGATTTCAGCAATGATTGGCGCGGCTCTGGTGCTTGCGATGCGAAGTTTGCTGCCTTACGCGTTGGCTTTCGCGGCAGGCGCGATGATTTATGTCGTCGCGGAAGAACTTATTCCTGAAGCCAAACGCGAATCAAACCGACACAGCGATATCCCCACGATTGGGGGTGATGCTTGGCTTCGCGGTGATGATGCTTTTGGATTTGGCTTTAGGCTAAAGTTTAATGGTGGCTAGGGTTTTTGCCAGATTTGGTAAAGGCCCAAATTGCCTTCTTTGCCATCACTGTAGAACGTTTCTTTTAAGATTAAGCCTGCGGTTTCACCCAGGCTTTTTAGTTTCTCGGGCGTGAATTGATGCACATAGCGCAAGTTTTGGGTCTCACATTGGTCATCCGCGCGCCAGTCGAGGAGTAAGTCGCTTTCTGAAAGTTCGTTTGGGTCGATATCAAGCACATCCCAGTTTTGAACGCGTTTTGCAAGGCGGGGACTGTTGAGGGGGGGTTGCCAGCAGCTAAAAATGAATGTGCCATTGGTCTCCAGTAAGCTGGCAGCTTGGTAAATAAAATCTTGTTGCAGGCGGAGACCAGGGATATGGTGCAGGGTGGCAAAAGAAACAATCATGTCGAACTGCAGTCGGTCTGCAGCTATTTGCCAGGGCGTTTGGCTTAAATCAAGAACTTGAAATGTGTAGCGGGCACGCTTGGCGATGCGTTTATCTCTGGCGGAAATGGCGTCATCAATCAAGCCTGGCTGTTGTCCACACCGAAATATTCATGGCAAAACTGGCTTTATCCAAAGCAAGGGCTAGATTTCCATTTCCACAACCTAAGTCTAGAATCGTCCTGGCCGTTAGCATACTCGGCAAAAGACTGCGCACACCGGGTTGGATGGCGTAGCGGGTTGAAGAAAAACTCTGGGCGTTGTTCTCGTAAAAGCTTTTATTCAACGCGAGAAGTTTTTGGCTGGTTTCTGGTCTCATTTTCGGCATGACATGATTGTACTTCACCTGACCGACTGGCGCATAACGGAAGGCGATTTCTTTTTCAATCTGACATTCGCTGTGTAGAAATTCATTGGATAAACGGTTACAATGTGATTATGTTAGATGAACAAATACGCAAAGCATGGCGTAAAAAAACGAACTTATACCGAAGAAGAACTTGTCCTTGCGCGAAAAGTACTTGAAGCAGTGCGTGATGGGCAAGAGGTGCGCAACGCCCAGCGCATGTATCCCTTGCCCGGTGGTGCCGGATTTCTTGCTAAGCACGCTCTGGTGGCAGCTTATCGACGTTTGGTTGAACAGGAAGTTTGGGAAGAAGATCCGGTATTGCTGGCAAAATTCGCATGAAGCCGATTCGCACGCTTTCGGGTGTTACCACGTTGACGGTGCTGACCAAGCCGCATCCTTGCCCTGGGGGGGAGTGTGTGTTTTGTCCAACCATTGAAGGAATGCCACAAAGCTATTTACCGGATGAACCCGGTGCCAGGCGGGGGTTTGGAAAATGAGTTTGACCCTTATCGTCAGGTTGCTTCGCGCCTGAAAGCCTTGCATGATGTTGGCCATCCCACGGAGAAAATTGAACTGCTGATATTGGGGGGGAAGTTGGTCGGCTTATCCGAAAGATTACCGGGAATGGTTTTTAAGACGTTGTTTTGAAGCGATGAACGGTGAAAACCCGTTGGACGACCAGGGTGATGTTCCACTATATGAAGTTCAGGCGCGAAATGTGAACGCTGAAAAACGGAACGTCGGATTAGTGATTGAAACCCGTCCGGATTTAATCAATGCCGAAGAATTGAAGCTTTTACGCAAACAAGGCGTGACAAAAATTCAAATCGGCATTCAAAGCATGAACGATGAAATTTAGAGAAAACAAACGCGGGCATGACAGCGCGACAACCTTAAAAGCGACGGCTTTATTGCGCGAAGCGGGATTTAAAATTACCGCCCACTGGATGCCCAACCTGTTAGGGTCTACACCAGACCTTGATAAAGAAGATTTCAAGCGCTTGTGGGAAGAAAATGGCGTCAATCCCGATGAACTGAAAATCTATCCATGTCAGTTGCTGAACAGCGCGCCACTTTATGGGATTTGGCAGGATGGCGATTACGAACCTTACGATGAAACCACCTTGTTAAATCTTTTGGCGGATATCAAGACGATGGTTCCAAGGTACTGTCGCATTAACCGCGTTATTCGTGATATTCCCAGCACGAATGTGATTGAAGGGTCGCGGAATACCAGCTTACGTCAGGACGTTGCTGTGGAAATGGCACGGCGCGGAACCAAATGCGAGTGTGTGCGATGCAGGGAAATTCGGGAACAAAGAATGGAAGCAGGCGAGTTGGTTTATGATGACTTCAGTTATCAGGCTGCTGGCGCGGAGGAACATTTTCTTTCCTATAACACTGCTGATGATAAACTGGCAGGTTTTTTGCGGCTTTCATTGCCTAATGATGATAACGCTTTGGATATAGATGATTTAAAAGATGCCGCCATTATTCGTGAAGTGCACGTTTATGGACAGTCTTTGGAAGTCGGTACCGAACAGGAAGGTATGGCACAGCACGCCGGCATTGGCAAAGCACTTATCGCGCACGCGGAACGAATTGCCAAAGACCATGGCTATCAAAAGATTGCGGTTATTGCGGCGGTAGGTACCCGGGCTTATTATGCCGGTCGTGGTTTTGAACTGGGTGAGTTATATATGGTTAAGCCAGTTTAAGGACTAATTTTCAAAAACGAAAAAGCCTTCTTTTGTGAGAAGGCTTTTTTTATGAACTTACGTTATATCCTAGCCTTTATTGGGAAGGAATGGCATCAAGCGCTGGGCAAATTCTGAGGCGCTGACGGTTTGCAGCCAAACACGGCCGGGGCCTTCAACAACGCTTAAGAAGAGACCTTCGCCACCGAAGAGGACATTTTTGAAGCCTTTTACAGTCTCAATGTCATATTTAACAGTCGCTTCAAAGAAGGCGATGTTACCAGTATCGACTTTGAGGCGTTCACCGGGTTGCAGATAGCGTTCAACGATGTGACCGTCGAGTTCCAGGAAAGCCAGACCATGACCATGCAGGCGTTGCAGGATGAAGCCTTCGCCACCGAAGAAACCCTCACCGGCACGGGTAATGTGGGTGCTTAGTTCAACGCCAGGAGTGGCGCACAAGAAAGCGCTTTTTGGGCGATATATTCCATGCTGCCATCGAGTTGAATGGGTTTAATTTCGCCAGGGAATGAGGAAGCCAGGGTCATTTCAGCGTTAGGGGCAAGTGCGGTATATGTAACCATGAAAAGCGATTCACCGGTAAACATACGTCCAAGGCTTTTGCCCAGTCCACCACGCATGTTGGTTTCCATATTGAAGTTGTCGGTCATCCAAGTCATACCACCGGATTGTGTGTAGATGCTTTCGCCCTGGTCGAATTGGATTGTGACTGCGGGGAGATTATCTCCTAATATTTTGTATCTCATAATGCTCCTTAAAATTAGTTTCTAAACTTTATCATTGTTTAAACTCTAACAAAACAATGTTATGGATTTATTCGCCTTTTGTGAACGGTTGTGTATCATCAGTAGAATTAATCTGCAAAACGTCGGCTGCGTTACGTTGTTCTATGCGCGTAATCATGCCCACGCGACGTTCATGTCTGCCACCTTCATAGGCAGCATTGAGCCAGCCTTCGGTAATGAGCATCGCCAGTCCACTGCCCACAACGCGTGAGCCCATGCAAAGGACATTGCTATTGTTATGTCGGCGGGAAAGAATCGCGGAGAAGGGTTCACTGCATACCGCAGCCCTGATACCATGAAATTTATTGGCAGCAATCGACATACCGATACCTGTGCCACAAACGAGAATGCCAAGGTCAAAGCCATGGGATTGAATGGCTTTGGCAACGAGTTCCGCGTAACGGGGATAATCGGTGCTTTCTTCGTTGTGCGTGCCAAAATCCTCATATTCAATTAAGCGACTGTCAAGGTAGTTTTTATCTGTTCTTTAAGTAAAAAGCCTGCGTGGTCTGATGCAATGGCAATTTTCATTTTTTTACCTCTCTTTCGGAGCTAATTATACCTTCTGTATGACAAGTTGCACAGAACTAGTGACAATCATCAATTGAAGTCAGTTTGTGCTTTCGCTATATTTTAATATGTAATAAAGACTTTAAGAAGGTGATTAAATGATATTCGTTACTGGTGGAGCTGGACATATAGGAAACGTTTTAGTACGCGATTTGGTCGAAAAAGGTGAACGCGTACGTGTTTTAGCTTTGCCTGGTGAAGACGTTGGCTCTCTTGATGGCCTAAATGTTGAAATTGTGCGCGGAAACATCTTGAATATGGAGCAACTCCGTGAAGCGATGAGTGGTGCCAGGCTGGTTTTCCATTTAGCATCGTTTGTCGCTTTGACAGCTGACAAATATCCGCTTATGCGTCAGGTAAACATTAACGGAACTGCAAATGTCATCTCTTTGTGTAAAGAGCTGGGCGTTGAACGCCTGGTGTATACCAGTTCAATTCACGCCTTTGAACGTGTTCCTGAAGGTATTGTGGTTAATGAGGAACTTAGTTTGATACAGAAAACCCTGATGGTCTTTATGACCGTACAAAAGCCGAAGCAACCTTGCTGGTGCTTGACGCGGTGAAAGAAGGACTGGACGCGGTAGTTGTTTGTCCAACCGGCGTGGTCGGACCTTATGATTTCAAACTGTCTGAACTGGGTGAAATGATTATTACCTGGATGAAAACGTGCATCTGTCTCAACCGATGGTGCCTACGATTTTGTGGATGTGCGCGATGTTTCGAAAGGGCATATTCTGGCAGCTGAAAAAGGCCTTTCCGGCGAAGTGTATATCCTGGGCGGAGAACGTTTGACAATCAAAGCTTTTAGGGCAATGGTGCAAGCTGCTAATTCCATTAAGACAATGGCAATTAATATTCCCGCCAAACTGGCTTTGTTTGTAGCACCTGTTGCTGAATTTTTCTACAAATTATTCAAAAAAACGTCCGAAATTTACGACCTATAGCATCAAAACCCTGTTAAGTAATTCGCATATTAGCTATAAGAAAGCTATCCATGAACTGGGATATCAGCCGCGCCAGTTAAAAGAAACTATCAAGGATACGGTTGAGTGGCTGAAGATGAATCAAAGTAAACTGCAACACGGTTTGCGGATGACTTCGGTGAAACCGACGGTATAATTCTGGTTTTAAACTTTTTGAGAAAATAAGCTAAATTAGGGGGGGCTGGCATCTTTCACAAAAGTGTGTCCCCCCCCGTTGTCCTATGACAGTGCGTGTGATGGGATTACCGCAACGCGGGCAGGGATTGCCGGTTTGTTGGTAGACCTGGAAGTAGTTTTGAAATCCACCGCCTTTATATGCCCAGTCGATGCTGGCTCCGTTATGTTCAATACCAAGCCGCAAAACTTTACGAATAGCGCGTAACAGGTGGCTTGAATCATCTAACTCAAGCTGTTGGACTGGCGTTTGGGGTGCAAGCCGGCTTCAAAAAGGGCTTCGTCGGTATAGATGTTTCCCAAACCAGCGATGAAACTTTGGTCAAGCAAGAGAGGCTTTAGCTGACGTTTATGTTTTCTTAGCTTATCAGCAAAATTGACATCGGTGAGTTTGGGGGGGTCAAAGGGTTCGGGGGGGCCTAATTTAGCTAAAATATGTTTGGGGGGGTCGGGCGTTAGCCAAACTCTGCCAAACTTGCGTGTGTCATTAAAAGCCAAATGCCAGTTATCTGCAAAATGAAGATAGACGTGGTCATGGGGGGGTACAAGGGGGGGTTTGCTCAGTGGCAAAGGCATATCGGCGTAGCGCATTATCAAATCGCCACTCATGCGGAGATGGATAAGAAAAGATGTGGTCTAAGTCAAAAATGAGAAACTTGCCACGCCTTGAAACGTTTAGGACAGATTGGTTTTTTTTACAGCTGAATGGAAACTTAGAAGGTCCGGTTCAGCAACAGTCTTTGCCCAAAATACCGAACTGGAGACTATTCTTTGCCCAAGGACTGAAGGTGTTTGTTCATCACCTTTAGCCAGATTTCGCGCGATGGTCTCAACTTCCGGCAGTTCGGGCATTATTCGTTAAACATCACACCAACAGAAGTGCTTTGGTTGGTGCGTTTGATGACCTCGCCCAGTAGTGGACCGATACTCAAGACCTTGAGTCGCTCGCCAAAAGCAGCCTTTTGGTTATCGCTTAGCGGTATAGTGTTGGTGGTGATAAATTGCTTTACAGGCAAGGCAGTCAGGCGTTTGACAGCGTTGGATGAAAGCACAGGATGAACGAAAGCGACATAAACATCACGCGCGCCATTGAGTTTGGCTGTCTCGACCGCTTCGCAAATGGAACCACCGGTATCGACTTCATCATCAATAAGGATGACATCGCGGTGCTTCACATCCCCCCCGATTAGGTTCAGGGCTTCGGTATGGTCGTGATTGTCGATACGGCGTTTTTCAATAAAAGACAGCGGAACATCAAGTCCCATAGCGTAGCGGCGTCCATTTTTGGCAAAGCCTAAATCAGCCGTAAGAATGACAGGGTTAGTGAGGTCAGGCAGCAGATCAGCGAGATAAGGTTTGATGATGTGATATGCCGAAAGGACATCACCTGGGATAGAGAAAAATCCTTGAATTTGGCCAGCGTGCAGGTCCATGGTGATATAGCGATCCGCGCCGGCGACTTCCATCATTTCACAGACTAATTTGGCTGTGATAGGCACACGGGTTGGTCTTTACGGTCAGAACGGCCATAGCACATATAGGGGAAGACAAGCGTGATGCGGCCGGCCGAGTCAAGTTTGAGGGTTTGTGCCATGATGAGCATTTCCATCAGATTGCGGTGTACCGGCATTGAGGTTGTTTGAATGATGTAACAGTCCTGGCCACGAACGGAGGCGTGGAGTTTTACGAATAAGTTCTCGTTGGTGAACTCGATTACATCTCGCCCGCATAACTCAAGACCAAGATAATCGGCGATTTCCTGGGCAAGTTCCATGGAAGCCGTGCCCGCAAAAGACGAATATTACCGTAGCGCATGCCAAAATCTGGCTGTTGAGATGTCATTGTTCTAACCTTCCTTTTGTTTGTTTGCGAACCATTCTTCCTGCAAAATGCTCATAAGAATGATGTCATTGTAAAACCATGCCGAAATTCAGCTTTTCGAAAGCGCCCTTCTTCAAGAAAACCAGACTTGAGATAGCTTTTGCGGGCGCGGTGATTGCTCTCAAGAACGCGTAACCAAATGCGATGCAAATTAAGTCTTCAAAGCCAAATTTAAGCATTAAGCGCATGGCTTCAGTGCCATAACCCTGGCTCCAGTATTCCTTTTCGCCGAGAAAAATGCCAACTTCCGCACTGCGGTGAATGTCTGTGATTCCCATGAAAGCACAGTTCCCGATAGCCAGCCATTCTGACTTACCATTTTTGCCATGTGTCAAGCGCAAGTCGATAACGAGCGGATGTTCTGCCATCGGACGTTTGAGAACGGACTCGAACCATGCTGTTTCGGCTTCAAGGCTGTAGGGAAAGATATTACTTAGATATTCCACGACATCGGGATCGTTTATCCAGCGTTGAAAAGTGGGGATATCCGTGCGTTCGGTTGCCCTTAATCTGACGTTTTCACCATAGAGAATGGCCATGATTTGCTCCAAAAATGTTAATTATGGTTCAAGGCGGTTGGGTCCGCGGAAGAGATAGACCGCGTCGCGAATGCTGGGCAGGTTGAGCATGACCATCAAGAGACGGTTAAGACCTAAACCAAGTCCACCGTGGGGGGAGGACAACCATAGCGGAAGTAGTCAAAGTAGCCTTGCAAAAGTTCGGTGCCGAGACCTTTTCGATAGCCTGGGCTTTAAGGACTTCGTAGCGGTGTTCGCGTTGTGCGCCGGTGGTGAGTTCCAAGCCTTTGCCGATGAGGTCAAAGCTTTTGGTAAGCAGGGGTTGGTCAGCGTGGCGCATATGGTAAAACGCACGCACCGTGGCTGGCCAATCGGTAACGAAAACAAAATCGTTGCCATAAGTGTTTTTGACGTATTCACCCAAAGCGCGTTCAGCGCCGGGATCGAGATCACCTTTTTTTCTCGGGTGGGAGTTTGTAATCCATATCTTTAAGGATGGCGTAAGCTTCAGACATGGTTAGGCGAGGGAATGGTGTTTGGGGGGGTACTTCGATTTCCACGTCGAAAGTTTCTTTAATTTGTTCGTCATGCTTTTCTTTGACGGCTTTGTAAGCGTATGCAAGCCAGTTTTCGCAAAATGCCATAACGTCTTCGTGGCTGTCGATCCAGGAGATTTCAAAGTCAACGCCGGTAAATTCGGTCATGTGACGGGAAGTAAAAGATGGGTCAGCGCGGAAAACAGGTCCGATCTCAAAGACTTTTTCAAAACCAGCGGCTTGTGCCATCTGTTTGAAGAACTGCGGGGGATTGTGCAAGAAAAGCGTCGCGTTCAAAGTAGTCGATGTGGAAAACTTCCGCGCCACCTTCGCTGGGAGTTCCCATGATTTTTGGCGAGTGCATCTCGATGAACCCATGCTGCACGAAGTATTCGCGCATGGCGTGTTCAAGGGTGGTTTGAACTTCGAAAATGAGACGGTTGCGTTCGCGACGCAAATCCAGATAGCGCCAATCCTGGCGATAATCCATGTCGGGCAAAGTTTCCGCGAAGGGTTCAAAAGGCAGGGGCAATTCGGCGTTATTCTCGACGGTAAGGGTTTCAAGTTGAACTTCAATACCACCTAACTTGACAATTTCATTTTCGACGACTTTGCCAGTCAGGGTAAGCGCGGATTCAGTGCCGATGCACGAAATCAATTCAGCCAGTTCAGGATTGCCTTTTTCCAGTGGGCAACCTGGGCTAAACCGGTGTTGTCACGCAAAATGAGAAATTGCATGCTTTTTTTGGTCACGCAAAGTCTGTAACCAGCCTTTTAGCTGGACTGTTTCTCCTATTTTATGAGGTAAATCTTTGATAAAAGTACGTTCCATATTCATTAACTCCGAATTAGTTTCTTGTAATTTTATTATACGACAGCAATTGCTTAATCGCTTGATGTGGATGTAAAGTTCTTTGTAAAACCTGAATGATAATGTCTTCCAGTTCTTCGTCTGGTATCGTCTGGCGCCATTGTTGATAAAGTGTGCTTTGAATGAGTTTGCGTAAAGTATCGGTAATGGCAGACTCGGCTTTTTGGGCCCACAGGCCAGTTTCTTTGAGATACCTACCATGTTTGACAATTTCATCAGCGAGTTTGTCAACACCAGTACCATCAAAGGCAACCGTTTTTAAGACAGGTGGAACCCAACCACTTGTTTCAATCTCATCTTGTTTCTGGGGGGGCATGGCTGATGAAAGACGATGCTTGCCACCAGCGTAGCGCAAGCCGCGATAACCCATAGCTATCATATTTTGCAGATGCTTAACACTCTGATCTGCGCCAAGTTGGTCGGATTTGTTGACAACCAGGATATCGGCGATTTCAAGGATGCCGGCTTTGATGCTTTGGATATCATCGCCCATGCCGGGCACGTCGACCACGATGGTGGTATGAGCCAGGTTGACGATATCTACTTCGCTTTGACCCGCGCCGACAGTTTCGATGATGATGTATTCATAAGCAGCTGCGTCAAATGCCTGGCTCATCATCTCAGTTTGGGCGGCAAGTCCGCCTAATGCGCCACGAGATGCCATTGAACGAATAAAGATGCCTTTATCGCCTTGCAGGTCTTGCATCCGCACGCGGTCGCCTAAAATAGCGCCACCGGAAAAGGGACTGGTGGGATCAACCGCGATGATGGCAACTTTTGGATGGCTTTCCAGCGTCCTAAGCTGGCGAGCCAGGGCGTTTACCAGGGTGCTTTTGCCAGAACCGGGTGGGCCGGTAATACCGATTTTGTGCGCCTGGCCCGTGAAGGGGGAAGAGGGATTCAAGAATATGGACGCTTTTCTCGGACCCTTCTTCAATTTGGCTTAAAACGCGAGAAAGGGCAAGCCTGTTGCCCTTTCTGAGTTCACTCGTTAGCTCAGCGGGCATGCCTATGCCTCGGCTGAAACGGCACTGCGAATGTCTTTGCAGACTTCGCGGGTGTCGGTGCCGGGTCCGTAGACTTTGTGAACGCCTTGTTCAAGAAGTCCCTGGATATCGTCTTCGGGAATGATGCCACCCAAAAGACGACGATATTTTCCTGACCATTATCCTTGAGCTCCTGAATGATTTGGGGGGGAACCAGGGCGTTGTGCGCGCCACTAAGGATAGAAAGACCGACGACGTCAACATCTTCTTGCAGGGCGGCTTCGGCAATCATTTCGGGCGTTTGGCGCAGGCCGGTATAGATGACTTCCATACCGTCATCTCTGAGCGCGCGGGCGATAACTTTCGCACCACGGTCGTGGCCATCCAAGCCAGGTTTGGCAACTAATACACGAATTTTTTTCTCAGGCATTTAGATCCTCCAAATGTTATGCTTTTATTATAATGCAAGAATCTGGCTTTTGGAGAATCTAGCAATACTTTATATCGCCTTGAATGCAGATAATCTCGCCATAATAAACGCGGTGATAGTCCTTTTTAGGGTAATGGGTTTCAATCTCGGGGGGGCTTTTAAATTTTGATGGAAGAAAATCAGCACTGTAGATTTGGCGACATTCGATGCATAATTCCGCCTGGGCATAGTTTGGGGGGGCGGTAAGCTGCTGGGCTAAAATGGGTGTCAGTTGTGTTTTGGCGAGTTTGTCTTCATCTCTGCCTGAATGGCTGCCTAAGTATGCCAGGTCTTTTTTTGAAAGTTTCCGGGAAAGCGGTCAATGTGAAATCAGGGTGTTTCTCCATGAAGTGAAAGGTGTGGCGCGTTGGGCGTACGACCACGGATACAAAGGGTTTATTCCACATGGTGCCGATACTTCCCCCCCAACCGATGGTCATACAGTTGAAGTCGTTTTTGCTGAAATCACCCGCACTAAGCAGGAACCATTGATTATTAAACAAATAATGTGGTTTGAGAACGAACGATTTCGGGTCAATTAGAATAAGATTGTTCATGGAGTCTCCTTGCTAGGCTAATGAAAATTATTTAGTTATAGAAACAAGTATAACCAATCTTGCTTAGCGGGTATAATTCTGATTATGCAAAATGAACAAAAGAACAAAGTAAAACTCATCATTAGATGGGCTGGTACGATAGTTTCAATAGCGATTATGGTTTATTTGCTTTCAAAAGTAGGTTGGAGGGAAGCATGGGAGACGGTTAGCCAGTTGGCATGGTGGCGAATTGGCGTGATTTTGGTCTTGGTTTTGTTTCGCGTTTTGCCACTTACTTTAGATGGCAGGCTTTACTGTCGGTGCAAGACGAGAAAGTTTCAGCTGTTGAAGTATTGAAGCTGACTTTTGCGGGCTTGTTTGCGTCAAACTTTATGCCTACTACAATAGGTGGCGATGTCTTCCGCTTGGCTGGCGCAATACGTTTGGGGGGGATTGACAGCGCTTTGGCAACTGCCTCGCTGATTGCGGACCGTATCGTTGGCATGACGGGCATGACCCTGGTTTTACCTTTGGCTATTCCTAACTTTGTTGCTTACATCAAGGAAAACCAGACGGCACCGGAAACAATACGATATATTCCCTTGTTGATGAGTGTTAATCTAAATGGCGAAGAATCTGACAAGCAAAAGATTCCATTCTTTAAACGCTTGATACAAAAACTCAAAAATGGGCTGAAGAAGTTAAGGGAAAGCTTTGCCTATTGGTTAAAGAATCCGAAATCTTTGATAAAAGCGCTGGGATTTACGCTTATTCATCAGCTGGCTATTTATTTGATTATTACAGTGCTCATCAATGGCATGGGGGGGAAAGCTTACCGTTTTACCAAGTGGCTGGCATTTGGAGTTTGACGTACTTTATCACTTTGTTGCCTGTTTCGGTGAATGGCTTGGGTTTGGCAGAAGTGACCATCACTAATCTATATAGCATTTTAGGCGGTATCAGTCCCGCGACAAGTATTGCTCTGGCGCTTATCCTGCGTATCGTGTGGATGATTGGCAGTTTACCGGGCGCTTTTTTTCATCGGCGATGTTTTAGCTGGAAAAGAGAAAGAAATCAAATCAGAAGGTAATGATGGATTATCAAGAAATTAAACCCTTTGTTCGTCAATGGTTGTTTTTGTTGGGAGGAACGATACTTTGGTATCTTTATCAAAGTATTCATAACCGAAACACTGCATTTTTTTGTCATGGCGTTTGTTGGCTTGCTTGTCTTAGCGGTGCTTTTGGCAGTCCTTTTTATTAATCCCAAAAAAAGCTGTCATCTTAAACTTGAATATTTCTCATAAAGTTCTTATTCCGATTATCGCTTTAGTGACTGTTGTCGCTTCAATCTTGTTTTTTTTATGCTTCCTTACGCGATGCTGGCTTACAGTGCATTGCGTATGGCGTTAGCTGTTGTGCTTGCTGGCTTGGGTGCCTTATTATTGACAGCGAGTGGCAGCAGACAGAACGTCTACCTGAATTTCGCGGTAATTTTGCTTGCTTTTGGCGTTTTGTATCGTTCCCTTGCTTTTCTAAATGAAATTCAAAACAGTCCGTTTTCGCTTGGCTGGTCGGAAGGCAGTCGTTACTATAACGCGTCACTTTTTGCATCGCGACAGGTTTATGGCGAAAAACTGCCATGGCCTGTTCTTCATCCCAGTCGCTATTTGATGCAAGCAGTGCCATTTTGGTTTGGTATAAAATCGATTGTCGCGCATCGGGTTTGGCAAGTGCTTTTATGGCTGGGAATGACACTTTGGACAGCCGGTGTTTTGGCTAGGCGGGTCAAAGATGGTCTGAAATTGCCGATGGTCTTGGTGACGGTTTATTTCTTTTTGTTCTTTTTCCAGGGCGCGGTTTATTATCACATGATGGTGTGTGTCTTGGTGGTCTTATATGGGTATAAGAAAGATAAACCATGGCGTACCTTGATATTTGTGCTTATCGCATCCGTGTGGGCGGGCATTAGCCGGGTGAACTGGATGCCACTGCCCGCGCTATTGGCAGTAATGCTTTATCTGATTGAAGAACCTGTTGAATCAAAAACATTTATAAATATTTGCGGTTCCCGGTACTTTGGTCTGTGTTAGGTGTATTGGTTTCATGGCTGAGTAAAAAGGCCTATATTCGTCTGAGTGGAGAGCCAGCTTATATATTCGACTCAGCTTTTAGCTCAGCACTGTTATGGGAACGGTTATTGCCAAATAAAACTTTCTTTATCGGGATAATACCCGGAATTATTTTGCTATGTCTGCCTTTGTTCGTATTAGTTTGTTATAAAATGCGTGGACAATGGCGAAATGTACATTGGCTGAGATGGTTGGGTATGGCGGGTATTCTTTTCGCTTTTTTTTGGCAGGCGGGATTGTGGTGAGTGTCAAAATCGGTGGCGGGGGGTGATTTGCATAATCTTGATGCGTTCATCTTCCTGTTTGCGGTTTTTGCCAGCTACATTTTGGCAGGACATTTGCATTTTGAATCAGAAGATAATGCAATCCCGAATGAACAAAATATGACGCCAGTTTGGCAAGCTAAACCTTTTTGGCTCGCTATTGCGGTGATTGTGCCTGTGTTTTTCGCTTTTATGCGAGGGGGGGCACATGGTCTTTTACTCTGGATAAATACGATCAGGTTGAATTAAGCGCATTAAGAACAGCTTTGCAATCTGAAAAAAAATTGCTGATGGGCCTGTTCTGTTTATTTCTGAGCGTCAATTGCTAACCTTTGATGAACTTAATGATATTGCTATTGTGCATCCTTATGAAAAAGTGTTTTTGATGGAAATGGCAATGAGTGATAATCAAGCTTATTTGCAAAAATTTTATGAGCAGCTCGAAAACCATGACTTTGCTGCCATTGTAACGGACCCGGTATCAACCAAAATACAAGATCGAACACGAGCCTTTAATGAAGAAAACAACACATGGGTTACACGTGTTGTAATTCCTTTGTTGGAACATTACGAAGTCGTGAGATCCTTTAAGGGTGAGGAAATTAATTTGTTGGTGCCGAAACCTTAGGCTAGGCGACTTTGCGCATTTCCGGCGTTTTTTTTCTGGTTCAATCACTTGTTTGACCGTGTATGTTTTCTTGTCTTGTGATTCATAATAAGTCCGGATAACAACTTCTGCGATTAAGCCGAGCAAAACTGCCAAAAAGCCCAAAATAAACATCATGATGCTGATTTGGAACCAGGGAGAACCAAGCACGGATATTTCAGAAACAATGCGTCTGACCGCCAGCCAGATGAAAAGCCCTGTGCTAATCAGCATCAGAGAGACACCCACACCACCAAACAAATAGATAGGTTTTTTTTGGAGAACGCCATCAAAAATTTGACGGTAATCAAATCCAGAACAACTTTGAAGGTGCGTTCAAGCCCATAATTGGCTTTGCCATGCTTGCGGGGTGGTGTTGCACAACGACTTCGGTGATTTTACCGCCGGCTTCGTAGGCGTAAACTGGGATAAAGCGATGCATTTCACCATAGAGCTTGACATTGTCCAGGATTTCTCGGCGGTAAGCTTTGAGGGTACATCCATAATCGTGCAATTTAACGCCAGTAGACCTTGAAATGAGTCCGTTGGCGATGTGGGACGGTAAATTGCGGGTGAGTTTGTTATCCTGACGGTCTTTGCGCCAACCGCTGACGACGTCGTAACCTTCATCAAGTTTAGCCAGCAAAATGGGAATATCCGCGGGGTCGTTTTGAAGATCTGCATCCATTAGGATGACGATATCTCCTTTGGAATAGTCGATACCCGCGCTGATGGCAGCTGTTTGGCCATGGTTGCGTCGGAACTCGACCACACGAACTTTATCGGGGTTTGCTGATTGCAAGCTTTTGAGAACTTCCAGGCTTTTATCACGGCTGCCATCGTCCACAAAAGTGACATCCCAGGGATATCCCAGGGGAAGCATGGCGGCTTCGATACGTTCATAAAGTTCGGGCAGATTTTTTTTCTTCATTGTAAACGGGTACGACGATTGATAAATTCATAATAACTCCAAAATTTTTGCTGTTACGCCTATTATACCTATCAAATGCGGGAATGGGACAATATTTCGAGTATAATTTCGCTAATGACTAACGAAGAAAAAGATAACATTCTCAACGGACGGGCAAACAGTGATGATCCCATCGACAACGCTTTGCGGCCGACGTCCCTGGAAGATTTAATTGGGCAGGATGCCGTTAAGGACAATCTGCGCATTCAGATTCAGGCTGCGAAGCAACGCCAGGAAGCTTTAGACCACGTTTTGTTTTACGGGCCACCTGGACTGGGTAAAACGACACTCTCCCACATTCTGGCGGCTGAGATGGGTGTTAATATCAAAATAACGTCTGGCCCTGCCATTGAACGAGCTGGTGACTTGGCTGCCATTTTGACTAATTTGCGCGCTAATGACATTTTGTTTATTGATGAAGTGCATCGTTTGGGACGACAAGTTGAAGAAATCTTATATCCGGCGATGGAAGACTACGCTTTGGATATTATCATCGGAAAAGGCCCAGCAGCAAAATCTGTGCGATTAAAACTCCCTCGGTTTACTGTTGTTGGAGCGACGACACGTTTGGCTTTATTGACTGCTCCGTTACGGGCACGTTTTGGCGCATTGTATCGTCTGGATTATTACGATGTCAAAGCCCTGTGCGATATCATTCGACGGGGGGGCAAGGCTTTTGCAAGTACCTGCCGAAGAAAATGGCATTGTTGAAATCGCCAGACGGGCGCGCGGAACGCCACGTATCGCTTTGCGGATGTTAAGACGTGTGCGTGATTATGCTGAAGTGAAATCAGATGGACGCATTACCAGTGACGTGGCTGAAGCCGCACTCAACTTGCAGAATATTGACCGAATGGGTTTGGACGAAATGGACAGGCGCATTCTATTGACCATCATCGATAAATACAATGGGGGACCCGTCGGGCTAAATACGATAGCCGCGTCAGTTAGCGAAGAAGCTGACACAATTATGGATGTGGTGGAGCCCTATCTCTTGCAGCTGGGCTTTATCGACCGTACTTCGCAGGGTCGGGTTGCCACCCAGCTGGCGCATGAACATCTGGGAAGACCCTACGTGACAAGCAGCAGTCAAATGGATTTGTTCAGCGAAGAATAAGCCTTTCTCATTAATTATCATGCTTAAAACCAAGGACTTTGATTATTACCTGCCAGAAAATCAGATCGCGCAAACGCCTGTGGAACCGCGCGACCACTCCCGTTTGTTTGTTTATGAAAGAGCATCTGGAAAAATTGAACATAAGCATTTTTATGATATTGTTGACTATCTGCATACGGGGATTTGTTAGTCGTCAACCAAACACGGGTCATTCCTGCGCGTTTATATGGCCAAAACTGCCAGGATTAGGACACATTGAAGTTTTGCTATTGCAAAAGCAAGGCGAACTTGAATGGTCGTGTTTAATCGGTGGCAGTGGCATGAAGATAGGCCGGCGATTGCGTATTGAAAACGGACCCGAAGCTGAAGTTATTGCCGTTTTGGAGGGCGCTAAACGGATTGTTCGCTTTGATGAAGCTATAGAACTTTTTTTTGACAAAGCTGGACATGTCCCGTTGCCGCCGTATATTCATGGTTATGAAGGCGATCCGGAGCGTTATCAAACCGTGTTTAATAAGACGCCAGGTTCAGCCGCAGCACCCACGGCGGGTTTGCATTTTACGCCGGAGCTTATCCAACAGCTAAAAGATAAAGGCGTCGGTATGGCAACTGTTGATTTGCAAGTTGGCTTGGATACCTTTTTACCAGTTACTGAAGACAATCCGTATGAACATCATATTCACACCGAATGGTGTTCTGTGCCACAGGAAACTGTTGAAATGATTGCACAAACGAAAGCCAATGGTGGGCGTGTGATTGCGGTTGGTACTACCGCAGTTAGGACTTTGGAGACTCTGGCGCAAGTTAGTGAAAACGGCGCTTTAAAATCCTGGCAAGGGGGGGATACATCACTTTTTATATTACCTGGATATCAATTTAAAGTTATAGATGGCATGATTACGAATTTTCATTTGCCAAAATCCACACTTTTAATGCTGGTAAGCGCGTTCGTTGGCCGAGAAACGATTTTAGCATTGTATAAAACAGCTATAAAGTTGAATTATCGTTTCTTTTCATTTGGCGATGCGATGCTTTTACTGTAAACAACAGGAATCTTAAGGTTAATCTAACAATTCTTGGCTACACTGATACTGATAAATAAAGGTACAGATAAAAGAAATAAAAGAGGAACAAAACTATGATGCGTTTTGATAAATTTTCAGAAAGAGCCCAGGATGCCGCTGCCCGCGCCGCGGAAATCATTACACGCTATGGGCACAATCAAGTCGATTCTGAGCATATTTTGCTGGCACTCATTGAGCAACCTGATGGGATTGTTAGCCAAATCTTTGAGATGCTTAAGGTTGATACCATCGCTGTGGTTGACCGGCTTGATGAAATATTGCGCACGACACCCAAGGCGAATATCTTTGGCGGGGGGGCGAGTGGGCAAATTTTCCTGACACCACGTGTGAAAATGGTCGTGGACCTGGCAAAACTGAAGCAACGCGATTAGGTGATGAATACATTTCAACCGAACACTTGCTTCTGGCTATACTTGCTGAGAGAAATACCCAACTGGCGCGGTTGTTGGAATCCCATAACATTACCCATCAAGCCGTGACGGATGCTATCCATGAACTGCGTGGTGGTAAAAAGGGGCCCGGCCTGGAAGCGGTCAATATAAAACGCTTGAAAAATATTCGCGGGACCTTACACAAGCGGCTAAGGATGGAAAACTAGACCCGATTTATGGCCGTGATTCAGAGATTTTACGTTTGATTACCATTTTGAGCCGACGCACTAAAAACAACCCAGTACTCATCGGTGAAGCCGGTGTCGGTAAAACCGCGATAGCTGAAGGTTTAGCGCAGAAAATCGCGAATGATGATGTGCCTGAAATATTGAGTGGTAAGCGGGTCGTCGCCTTGGATTTAGGCGCGATGGTTGCGGGTACCCGTTTTAGAGGTGAGTTTGAAGAGCGCTTGAAAAACACGCTCGAAGAAGTGCAAAACTCGGATGGTGAGATTATTCTTTTCATTGATGAATTGCATACTGTGGTTGGGGGGGCGGGGGGGGCAGCACAAGGTGCGATGGACGCTTCGAATATGCTGAAACCCGCTTTGGCAAGAGGTGATTTGCAATGTGTTGGCGCGACGACTTTGGATGAATATCGGAAGTACATTGAGAAAGATGCCGCGCTGGAACGCCGTTTCGCACCTATCTATGTAGAAGAACCCAGCATTGATGACACCGTCAATATGCTAAAAGCCTACGTGACCGATATGAAGCCCATCATAATGTCACCCTTTCTGATGAAGCTTTGAATGCTGCTGCGAAATTAAGTTCGCGTTATATGACGGAACGGAAATTGCCTGATAAAGCGATTGACTTGATGGACGAAGCTGCAGCGAAATTGCGCGTGGCGCTATTTTCTTTGCCCGAAGAATTACGTGAAGAAAAGAAAGAAATTGATCGTTTGGCTTCTGAAGAAGAACAAGCTGGCTTGGAACGTGATTACGAACGCGCTGTAAAACTAAAAGCTGAACGCTTGCGACTTGAGGAGAGTTTTAATGAAAGTCGCGCGCATTGGGAAAGCGAAATGAAACTGGATGATGTCGTGGATGCGGAAGATATCGCAGATGTCATACATCAGTGGACTGGAATACCATTGACGCAGCTTATGGAATCCGAATCTCAAAAGCTACTTCAAATGGAAAGCCGATTATCCGAAAAAATTATAGGACAGGAAGAAGCCATCGCAGCTATATCTGATGCAATTCGACGTGCCCGCTCCGGACTAAAGAATCCCGACCGACCGATTGGCTCGTTTATCTTTATCGGACCTTCTGGTGTAGGTAAGACGGAACTAGCAAAAGTATTAGCTGAATTTTTGTTTGATGATGAAGAAGCATTAGTGCGCATAGATATGAGCGAATATCGGGAGCAACACACCGTTTCGCGACTTTTTGGTGCGCCACCTGGATATGTTGGATTTGAAGAAGGTGGTCAGCTTACTGAAGCTGTCCGAAGACGACCATATCGGGTGGTCCTGTTTGATGAAATTGAAAAAGCCCACCCTGAAGTTTGGAACGCGCTATTGCAGATTCTGGACGATGGACGATTGACTGATGGACAGGGCAGAGTGGTTGACTTTAGAAATACGGTACTAATCATGACCAGTAACCTTGGTACTGAATTTGTGCGCAAGGGCGGTACGCTTGGTTTCATCGATAAGAGTGGAGACGATGACGAAAAGCATCGCACGATAAAATCCAAAACGCATTGAAAGAAGCTTTTAGACCTGAGTTTCTCAACCGGATTGACGAGATTATTATCTTCTCACCATTAAGCAAGGAAAACTTGCGTAGTATTGTTGGTTTACAGGTGAAAGAACTTGGCGAGCGCATGGCTGAATTTGGCTTGACTTTAGAAATGGATGAAAGCGCGGTTAACTGGCTGGCTGATGAGAGTTTTGACGCTTCGTTTGGTGCTAGACCGATTGTGCGCGCTTTGCAAAAGTTTGTTGAAAGTCCACTGGCCAGTAAGTTGTTGGCTGGAGAATTTAAGGAAGGTGATAAAATCATTGCCCGACATAAAGAAGGTGATGATACATTGACCTTTAGTACGACACCAAGCGATAATGCTGAAGACGAATAGCATAAAACAGAACCAGAACAACACACGGGTAATGTTTATCGCCCGTGTGTTGATTATTAAAGAGATATATTAACAAAACCGTAGATTTATGAAAAGAATGAAGAATCTGTTCAAAAACAAAGACTTTTTACTCATATTGGTCTATTTACTAAGCTTGCCGATTTTTGGACTGTTGAATCGACCCATCGGCATTGTGCGGAATCTTTATTCGCCTGTTGATGATGTTATTCCGTATGTGCCACAATTTATCTTGATTTATCACAGCTGGTTTCCTTTTTTTTAATGGCGAATGCCTATGCCTTATATAAAACGCAAAGAATTGAATACCGTAAATATATGATGCATCTGATAGTTGGTCAGTTTGCCGCCTATTTGACTTTTATCGTTTTTCAAACGGATGTTCCCCCGGGCGATTCATTTAGGCGATTCTGTCTTTGATAAACTGGTCGCATTAACCTATCATGTGGATAACCATTATGCCGGCTTTCCATCGGTGCATGCTTTAACAACGATGGTTTTGATTATGACGGTATTACGTTCAAAGATTAAGCCAGGTTATAAAGTATTCGCAATATTCTATTCGGTGCTTATTTTGGGATCTATTTTATTGGTGAAACAGCATGTGTTTTGGGATTTGCCCAGTGGCATTGTGTATGGAGTGATTACATTCCCTTTGGCAATGGTTATTTTAAAACGTGTTTTTCCTGATTATCTGACGTATGACAATGGACAAGTGCTAACAAAAAAAACTAGAATTTAGCCTGTGCATGATGGTATAACTAAGCTGGAGATTAATATGGATAAGTATGAAATTATTACTCACCCAAATCCTTTTTTTTACGCAGGAAGGCGAAAAGGTGAGTGTATTTGATAAGGATTTTCAAGACTTGATTGAAGATATGTTTGTGATTATGCGCGAAGCACCCGGTGTGGGACTTGCCGCGCCACAAATTGGTGTTAGCCAGCGCGTTGTCGTGGTTGAATATGCGGATGCTGAAGTTGAAAACGCCAAGCCAAAGGCATATGTTTTGGTTAATCCAGAGATTGTTTACCATTCTGATGATACAACATCGGATTTGGAAGGATGTTTGAGTGTGCCTGGTTTTGTAGGCATGGTTGAACGCTGGAACGAAGTAACTGTAAAAGCGCAAAACCGTTTCGGAAAAAAATATAAAAATCAAGGCTGATGGCTGGCTGGCACGTATTTTTCAACATGAAATGGACCATTTGGATGGGGGGGTTCTTTACATTGATAAAGCAACTGAAGTATATAAACCATCAGATAAAGAAATAAATGATATAGAACCAGAACCAGAAAACTAACATGCATTTAAAACGCCTTTCCCTGACACATTTCCGTTCTTTTACCCGTCTGGATTTAGAATTTCCCAGGCGGGTCATCTTGTTTACCGGAAAAACGCTCAAGGAAAGACGAGTATTTTGGAAGCCATCGCTTTTTTTTAGCAAACTTTTCATCTTTTCATGCCAGCCACGACAGACAATTGCTCAATTTTAATATGCCAGTTGAACCGATCATGGTAGGACGGATTATCGGAGAGTTTGAAAGGCAGGAACATAGCCATACGATTGAAGTGCGCCTTATCCAGGAATATACCGGACAAAGTCAGGCTAAATTCAGAAAACAGGTTTTGTATGATGGCGTGCAAAAGCGTATCAGTGAACTGTATGGAAAGTTTAATGTAGTCAACTTTCTGCCACAAATGTCGCGTATTATCGAAGATTCGCCTTCTGATCGTCGGGCATATTTGGACGAAATACTGACACAAGTTGAACCGGGCTATGCGCGTAATCTAATTCAGTATAACAAGGCATTAAGTCAGCGAAATGCACTGCTGAAAGCTTTGTTTGAGAACAATGGCGACTTAGGACAGTTGGAAGCCTGGGATGATATGCTTGCTGTGCATGGTGCTGTCATTATGCAGGCGCGCATCCGTTGCCTGGATGAGTTGGAACGACATGGTCTGGGAATTCATCATCGGCTAACGAGAGAAGCCGAAGTCTTGCGCTTTCAATATCAGCCCAGTTATGACCCTTTGGCTAGCGATTCAAATCAGCTTTTCTTACCTGTGCAAGCGGCGAAAAGTTTTAGTGGTGCAAGCCAACAAGAAATTGAATCGGGTTTGAAGGGTGCCTTTGTGAAAAACCGACGGCAGGATCTGGCACGTGGTGTTACAACGATAGGACCGCATCGCGATGAATTTCGGTTTTGAGCAATGGAATTGACTTGGGTCATTACGGTTCACGGGGGGGTCAGACAAGAAGCGCATTGCTTTCCCTGAAATTTGCTGAAGTTGCCTGGATGAAAAGTCGTATTGGGGGGGATACGCCTGTTTTGCTTTTGGATGAGATTATGGCTGAGCTTGACACAGAACGGCGTAATGATCTATTGAACCTGATTGAGGATGTGGAACAGGCGATGCTAACTACAACCGATAAAAGTATGTTTGCGACTGAATTTGTCTCAGCCTGTGATACATGGGATGTTCATGAAGGCATAGTAAAAAGGACGCATAAAATTTTCAAGCGTCCTTTTCTCTGGATATATTTTTTTCTATTGTAATTGAAAATCATCAATTGGCTGAATTGTCTGACTGCCATCATCAAAGCATATCAGTGTGCTGATAAAGTCCTGTTCGGCAAACGTTTTGTTCTTGACTTCAAATAGCCAGCCATTCAGCGTTGGTCGATTGATGGTGGTCAATAGATTATTGGGATTTTCAAATGTCGCGCCAAGGGCTAATCCGTGATTGCAACTAAGATTAATTTGCTTGGTTTCTCCAGGTTTGATTTTGTCTGTTCGTGTGAAAACAGTCCGGTTTTGGTACGTATTTTGACCGAGACTGATATTTTGTAAGCTAAATTCAATCTCTTGATTAGTCGGGTTATGTACAGTCATTTTTGCTTTATAGGTTTCGCTGTCAAGCATGAGAAGTGTAAGACAATTGTTGGGGGGTCTAAAGCGTAACCGACGCCTGCTACCATGCCAGTGCTGTCAATTTCAAGTTCCGTGGTTTCATTAGGTGTCGCAGTCGCGCTCAGGCTTTGTACTTGACGTTTAAGATTTTGGTCAATCAGACAGGTAACGTGAACGCTGATTCGCTGTTTTTGATTGCTGTTGTTTTAGCCATGATGGACCATCCATTTTCAACAAGCTGACTGGCTTGCACGGTAATCCCATCCGTAACAGTGTAACCGCCGCTAATGGCTTGCCCGCCAACGTCATTACAAGATACCGAAAGTTCAACTGTTTCTCCCCCGGCGATATCCTGAGGGTTCATAGCAATTAGTGTGTATGGACCGGTTGGGGGGGTGGGTTCAAGTGTCGGTTGTGGTGTCGCTGTGTGAGTTGCAGTTGGCACAAGCGTAGCGGTTGCTGTTGGTGTAAAGGTAGGTGTTGGGGGGGTTGGTGTCTGGGTCGCGGTCGGGCTGGGTGTAGCGGTTGGCGCAGGAATGATGATGCGATACATCAGTTCGGTGTTAAGAAGTGTGCCTTTGTCAGTTTGAATTTTCCAAACGCCAGTATATTCACCGGGGGGGAAACTTGGCGCCACGAGTTCAAGGGCGATATCAATCACTTCACCAGCTTTAACAGTCCGCAACAGACTGGGAGAATTGCCACCCATAAGGCTGCCACTGATGTAAACCAGTTTATAGTCAACCCAGTCGCAAGTACCATTATTGTGAATACGCCAGCTTTTGGTAAATCTTTCGCCAGGCTTTAGTTCAGTTCCACTTGGAATACTTAAATCCGCCAGTAAGGTTGCTGCGGTAGTGCAGTTTTCCTGGGTAGGGACATTGCTCGGTGTGGGTTCGCCAGGCATAGGCGTCGGCTCAGGCGTAAGGGTGTTAGGTTTATCGATGATGGATATTGCGATGTCATCGCTGACGTATTTGTTCCAGCCCGATTGTAAACCCGGACTTCAAGCAGGTAGGCAAAGCTTGCAATGGCAACCAGGATTGCGTAACGTGGTTGCTTTGAATACGGGCTGCTGTATCGCTGCGGATAAGTTGGTTGTTGGCCCATAGTTCAACGCGCGACCAGCTTTCATTGCCTGAAATGACCGATTTGATGAAAATTTCCTGAAATGTATAAAACTGTTCGCCGGTTTTAGGTTCTGAAATTTCTATCGATAAATCTGGTTCCTGCTTGCCGGCACAGGATGCAATCAAAAGAAAGGCAAACAGTATTGTAAGCACTAATGCGACTGTTGCGATTGGAAGGGCTTTTTTTTACTCATAATGGTTTTCTCCATAGCATCATCAAAAATGCAACTATAAAACGTTTTTGGTATGCTAAAAGTTCCCTGTTCAGGTTGGTCTGTAAGCCGTATTCTGTCGAGAATGCGCATCTATCTGGGCAGGACGTCACCGAACTGCTCTTGCGGTCTACCCGGAAATCTAATGAGCCGAGCCAACTCTCTTTCCTGTTTGACCTTGCACCGGATGGGGGTTACCTGGCCGGGCTTGTTACCAAACCCGCCGGTGGTCTCTTACACCACCTTTTCAACCTTACGTATTGCAACGCGGTATGTTTCTGTGGCCCTAATCCAAAAGCTTACGCCTCTCCAGGTGTTACCTGGCATCCTGCTCTGTGGTGTACGGACTTTCCTCACTCTGCGAAGAGCGCGCACATTCAACCAACCTGAACGGTTTAATGATAGCAGAATTGAGCGGCTATGTCTAAAGTTTCAAGGTAATTCGAGCTAAGAAGCAGGGATAATATTCAAAAAAAAGTTGACGATTTCTAATCCTTGAGTATAATTCAATGATGCATATTGTAGGAGGCAGAATTGAACCCTTTAATTAATATTTCAATGATTATCGTTTCTATTTTCCTTATCATCAGCATTTTGCTGCAAAGTAAGGGAATTGGACTCGGTGGTCTGGCAGGTGGCGATTCCGGTGGTGTTTACACTCAGCGACGCGGTATTGAGAAAGTGATGTTTTATATCACACTCGCTTTAAGTGTTGTTTTCATCATTCTGGCATTGCTAAGTGTCATTTTGACTAAGTAAGTCGCGCATGCTTTAATGGCGTAGCGACAATTCTATTATATGGAGGAATAAGACGACTCGCCAGGTGCGAAGGTCGTCTTTTTTTCTAATATGAAACAATTTCGCTGGCAATTACTTATCGTTCTGCTAACGGCGTTGGTCGTTGGTGTTATTTTGATTCTCTATCAAAACAAACCGGAAAGTCCTGTAATCGAAACACCCAGTCCCATTAGTGGTGGAAGCTATACAGAAGCATTAGTTGGGCAGTTTTCCCGCTTAAATCCACTCTTGGACCATTACAACCAAGTGGACAGAGACGTGGACAGACTGTTGTTTAGCCGATTAATTCGGCATAACAGTGTTGGTCTGCCTGTTCCGGAGCTGGCTCAAAACTGGACGGTTTCGGACGATGCCACGCATTACACCTTTTATATAAACGAAAAGGCGGTCTGGCATGATGGCGTACCGGTGACCAGTCATGATGTCGCTTTTACGGTTAGCTTGCTTCAAAGCGGAAGTCCATATATCGCACAAAACTTAAGAGATTTCTGGCCTAATGTGGAAGTTATTGTGCATGGTGATGATGCGATTGAGTTTGTCTTACAAGACAGTTTCGCGGCTTTTTTTTGACTATCTCAACTTTCAAATATTGCCATCGCATCTAATAATTGTGCAAAGCGTTGAAGAATTGATAGACCATCCATTTACACTATCGCCTGTTGGTTCAGGACCTTTTCGTTTTTCAGAATTAATCATCAAGGAATTTCAGATTATTGGTGTTGAATTAGTGGCGAATGATTTTTACTTTGAGGGCCGGCCTTTTCTTGATAAAGTTACTTTCCGGTATTACTTTGACCGCGAATCTGCTTTGCAAGCCTATTTGGGCGGCGAAGTCGATGGCTTGTCGAGTATATCTACCAACGAGATGAATCGTGTGTTGGCACAGCCCGGTTTGAACTTATATTCTAGCCGGGAAGCTCAATTGAGTACAATATTCCTCAACAATAACAGTACAGAAGCACCATACCTTTCAGATGCGGATTTTAGAAAAGCACTTATGGCTGCTATTAATCGCCAGGGCATGATTGATGAGGTCTTATACGGACAGGGTATTTTGGCTGTTGGACCTTTTATTCCCGATAGCTGGGCGTTTTTTTGACGGCCAACCGCAATTTAGATATGATCCGGACCTGGCAAGACAACTTATTGCAGGGTTGGGGGGGATGAAGATTGATGGCGCAATGAAATTAAGAGATGCTGAAGGACAAGCAGTGAAATTGCAACTGTTGGTTCCAAATGATCTTCGCTACGAAGCACTCGCCAGTATTGTTGAACGAAATTGGAAAACAATTGGTATTGAAGTCGTTCTGGATATTAGACCTTATGAAGAAGTTTTGTCGCTATTGGAAGCGCGGAATTACCAGGCTGCGTTGATTGATGTTGATTTTTCTGCCACGCCTGACCCTGATCCCTATCCATTCTGGAGTGAGGCCACAGCTACTGAAGGGCAAAATTATTCTGGTTGGGTCAATGCGACTGCCAGTGAATATATAGAACAAGCGCGTGTTATCAGTGACTATGATCTTCGAACCAGGCTTTACCGTAATTTCCAGGTGCTTTTCGCGGAAGATTTACCATCCTTGCCCTTGTTTTACACTGTTTACAATTATGCCGTAAAGGATACGATTCAAAATGTATCTATGGGGGGGCCGATTTATGACCACAGTGACCGTTTCAATACCATATGTGAGTGGTATATAAAAACAGGAATTCCTGGAACAGAACAATAAAAAGACAAAAGAGGTGCGCCATGTCAAGACATTCGAAACGAAATCCTATTGGTTATACTGATTTAATTGGCGCATCAGGAATTAGCAAGTCTGATCCACGCATTCAAGCTAATGGCGCAGTAGATGAGGCCAGCGCATCACTGGGAATGGCGCGTGCGTTCATGACTAAAAAGTCCCATGCGGACTTTCTAAAACAGTGTCAAGCAGATCTTTCCAAACTGATGGGATTTATTGCAAGTGTTAACACCAAACAAACTTTTTTTTGTAATAACTGACGATTTTTTGAGACTGAATTGCAGACTCTCGAAAATTATTTGTTCAAATTGGAAGATGAAACAGAATTTCCAAGGGCATTTGTTTTTCCTGGCGATAACCCAGCAGAAGGCGCTTTAAATTTGGCAAGGACAATTGTGAGACGTGCCGAACGGGAACTGGTTATATTTTTCCAGAATGAAAACTTAAAACAAAAGGCGGTTTTGCAATATCTCAACCGCCTTTCGAGTTTGTGTTATGTACTAAGCCTGATTGAAGCTTAGACTTATCGTTGGATGAATATTAATTGCCACTCGCTTCTAACGCAGCTTCAACACCATTGATGAGATTGTTTGCGTAGAATAAACTGCCATTTACGATAAAACTTGGTGTGCCGGATACATTAAAGGTGCCAGCAAGCGCTTTGGTTTCTGCAACCTTTGATGCCAGGTTTGGATCTTGCATACAAGAATCGAACTTTGCTAAATCCATACCGACAGATTCAGCGTATCCTCTCACAGCTTCTTCACTCAAATCCTGCGGGCTGGCTACACGGTTAAAAACAAGCTCCTTATAGGCATAAAAAGCATCCTGTTCAGCCGCGCAATACGCACCAAGAGACGCGGTGTAAGTCAGGTCGTCTTCGCTCCACGGATATGGATAGGCTGTGTAGTAAACTTTGCCGGTTTCGACGTATTGTTTGATGAAGCCGGCAGAAGTGTTGAGTGTAAAGTTTTTACAGTGGCTGCATGAAAAATTGGTAAATTCAAGCACTTTTACCGGTGCATTTGGATCACCGATACTCAAGCCATCTTCAGTTGTAAAACTTGAACCTTTCTTGGGAAGACGGGTGATGATAATAACCGCTGCAACTACTACAATAACTGCCAGGATTATGAGAATAATGGTTCGGTTCTTTTTCTTTTTTTGCTGAATTTGAGAACGTACCAGTTCGCGTTCACTAATTGTCATGGTTAACCTCTTTGTGTTTTGATTTCAACCGTACAATAACGGTAGGATTATTGTAATACAGATAAGGCGTAAACGGGAATACGTTCATCAGAATTCACAAAACCCAGGCTTTGGTATAAAGCCAAACCTGGTGTATTGTCTTCATTTGTGTTGACACTGATTTGGCTGGCTCCATTGTTTAGTGCCTCATTGATAAGTGTATTAAGTAAGCAGTTGGCGATGCCTTTTCCGTGGAATGCTGGGTCAACAGCCAGACGGGAAATATGCTGAATGTCGAAATATTGCTCACTCATCAAATAGGCAAGGACTTCATTTTGCCATGTTAAAACCAGACTGATTTTGCTCGCTCTAAAACAAGCCTTTAAGTTCATTAATCCTAATTGCCACTGGGGGGTTCAAAAGCGCGTTGGTCAATTTGAAAAACGGATTTTAAATCATCTTGGGTCATAGTGCGGATATTGAAAGTTGTATCATCGATAATATTAGTTTTAAGGTTTTTAATTTGGTTTGATGGGTCAAGATGAAGCGAGATAATTTGATGTTTGATTGTAAATTGCTGTTTGATGAGAAGACGGCTAAACCATTCAGGCAAACCCAAGGCGTAAAGATGCGGGATTCTTGCATTATTAAGGGATGTCACCGCAGTTTTTATTAGTGCGTTAAATACTTCCGCATAGTCAATATTTCGCTTGCATATGAAGTAACGCAACCAGGCAGCTTGATCGCCCTCAGCAGCGCAAGACAGCATACCCATTATTTCGTTGTTTCTAAGCAAGGTGAAAGCGAAAGGTTCAATCAGACGGTGTTTCTCGGGCACCCAGTCCAAGTGCTTATAGCGCAGATGATGGCTGTTTAAAATTCATACTGAGACAAAAGGTCAAATTCGCTGGAAGGATAAATGGAAATGACATCAGCTTAGCTGGTGTAGACACATTCACCGGAGACCCAGGTCATCACCGGTTTGATCTTAGCCATTTCTATGGGTGATAATGTGAACGGGTCTTTTTCAAGAACGATAAAATCCGCATTTGAACCGGGTTTGAGCGTACCGGTTTGTGCTGGTGTGCCAAAATATCGGGCAGGGTTGACCGTCATGCCATCTAAGGCTTCTTGCATATTCAATCGCTGGGCAGGGTACCAGCCGTTTGGTTTGGGCTCAGCTGCGAGTGTTTGCCGTGTTATGGCAGCGTATAAGGTGTGGAAAGGGTTGGCAATTTCAACGGGGGGGGCGTCGGTTCCGAGAAACAATTCCGCGCCACTGTCATGGAGTGATTTATAGGCATAGGCATGCTGGCAACGCTCGCCCCCCCAAAGACGCTCCGCGACAAGGTAATCAGATGTCGCGTGCACCGGTTGAATAGATGCAATTACGCCCAAGGCATTAAAGCGCGATAAATCTGCCGGGTCCAGTGCCTGGATGTGTTCAATGCGATGCGGTAATAGCGACGTGTTATTATGGCTTATTTTCGCGCGATTGATGTGCTCTATAGCGTTTAGACTGGTTTGAGTGGCAAGGTCACCAATAGCGTGAATAGATAGGCTCCAGCCATGTTCCCGTGCAATTAGTCCGACCGATTCAATTTCTTTTCAGACATCAATAAGATGCCTTTATTTTGAGTGTTTTCGTAGGGCGCCAGCATTGCGGCGCTTTGCGGACCGAGGGCACCATCAGCGAAAAGTTTCAGCCAGCCGGCACGCAGGTAATTACCAGCGTTTAGAGTTTGGCGATAATCTCCCTGGGTTATTAAATCCCAACTGTTAAGACGCATGTTTTCATCACTCGCAGGCGTAGTTTGTCCTGTGAATTTAGCGTTAAGAGCGCGTTCGCTAGCGCGATGTCGTCAAATTCATGCACAGAAGTAATGCCCAGGCTATGAAGATAAGCTTGGGTTTCCAAAAGGTCGTTTGCGAGTTGTCGGGGGCTTTTTTTTGTGGAATACATTTCGCAATTTGCTCTATGGCATGCTCAAGTAAAATTCCTTTGGCGGAACCATCTTTTTCTTTTAGAAAAGTGTCAGCAGGAAGAATAGGGCTTTTAGGGTCAATACCAGCAATCTGCATTGCCTGGGTATTCACCCAGGCCGCGTGTAAGGATTTGGCGTGTAAAAGGACTGGATTGTGTGCTGAAACTGCATCTAATTCCTGGGCAGTGCCATATTCTGGGGGGGTGTCCAGTCATTTTGATTGAAACCAAAACCGATAATCCACGCGCCGTTTGGCAGGCTTTGCGCTTTTAGACGCACTAATTCGAGAATTTCAGCTTTTGATAAGCCTTCGCAGTTGATACTTGCCAGTTGATTTGAAAGTTGCTCCAAATGCAGGTGCGCGTCACACAAGCCGGGCCAAATGGTCATGCCTTGCATGTCCAGTTTTTTTGCGGAATTAGGTAAAAAGGAAAGAACTTCTTGATTTGTCCCAGCAAGACGAACCAAACCATGCTCAAAATGTAGCGCTTCGACTGGCGGTTT
>JMBX01000042.1_pt1 | contig 30979 bp, 41 predicted proteins | sample 616521 | NCBI WGS metagenome assembly JMBX01 (sample SAMN02727906, study PRJNA239997) | anaerobic digester metagenome | biome: anaerobic digester; isolation source: mesophilic anaerobic digester inoculated with municipal waste water sludge... | place: Germany: Bielefeld University, CeBiTec ...
AAAGTTTTAATTCTTTGTTGGTATGGATTTTCGAATTTTGGAATTTCTTCTTAATAATAATTTTTTGGTTTGGCTTAAGCGTAAACACATGCTGAAAGTGTTATTCCCCCCCCATCGTTGCATCAGGGAAACGTAAGTAGTTTGCATGTTTATCATCTAATTTAAAAAAAAGTTACCACTGTTTTTTTTGTCAAGGGTAAAGTGCAAAATTGGTCAAAATTGATGGCAGGAAAATATGTTTTTTTACTTCGTCATGGTGAAACGCTGGGGGGGTGAGGGTCATAAAAACATCTTCCCAGTCTCTTGACCGTGGAAGTTACACTGTAGTGTGGATGAATCGCTGATATTTTTTATGTTTTGCTATGGTTTCCCGACCACATGAGAACCAGAAGTCATTCTCTGGGGATACTGATGGCATGGTGTTGACCAACTCGTAAACGGAAACCGCCTTTATCGCTTCATCGTTTCAATCGTTTTGCAACGCAAACGTTATCGTTGCAAAACGATAAGCTTTGCGGTTCATAACCAGCGAATACTTCATAAAACAAATCCCCCCCAGCAAATTGCCAAGGGGATTGTGATTCGGTTTCATCAGTTGCTGACCCGCGGGCTTAGCGCCACGCATCAGCATCTATCCATTTAGATCCAACCGCGCAGTTTCATGGCTTTGACGACCTTGTCAATCGCAACCATGTAAGCAGCGTCGCGCATGTAGACTTTCTTATCAAGTGACATACCCAAAACGGAGGCGAATGCCTGCGACATCTTGTGATCGAGTTTTTCGAGCACGTCTTCGCGTGACCAGTAGAAGTTTTGGTCGTTCTGAACGCCTTCCATGTAGGAAACAGTCACACCACCAGCGTTGCACAGGAAGTCAGGCACCAGGAAGATACCGCGTTCTGCGATCACTTTGTCGGCTTCGGGAGTTGTGGGGGGGCCATTGGCGGCTTCAGCAATCATCTTCACGTTAGCGTGAATTTGATGCACAGTTTCGCCTGTAATCTGGCCTTCAAGCGCGGCAGGAACAACCACGTCCACATCTTTGGAAAGCCAGGCGTTGCCATCTTCAATCAGATAACCGGCTGCTTTGGCTTTTTCTTTGTCGATGGTGCCATATTGATCGGTGATGCTCTTCAGGAACATCGCGTCGATGCCATCTTCTTTGGTGAAAGTGTAGGATTTGCGGTCTTCGCGGTCCCAGCAGGAAACGCAGATTACTTTTCCACCCACGTAAAGGGGGGGATAGCCGATGGCGACATATTGACCAACGTTACCAAAACCCTGCAATGCGGCTTTGGTTTCTTTGGGGGGGTTGATGCCAAGGTGTTTCATGGCTTCGCGAATGTTGATACAAACACCAAAACCGGTCGCTTCGGTGCGGCCTTCTGAACCGCCACCACCGAGAGGTTTACCGGTGATAACGCCAGGAGTATATTGACCAACGATGGCTGAATATTCGTCCATCATCCAGCCCATCATTTGGGCGTTGGTGCCAACGTCGGGCGCGGGCACGTCGATGCGGGGGACCAAGTTCTTTCCAGAGCGCGCGGATATAGCCACGTACCAGGCGTTCTTTTTCGCCTTCTGACAGCGTTGAAGGATCTACGTCCACGCCACCTTTACCACCACCGAGGGGGGGATATCAGCAACGGCTGTTTTCCAGGTCATCCACATTGCCAAAGCGTTGACAGTGTCGATGGTTTCGCCAGCAGCAAAGCGGATGCCGCCCTTGTTGGGACCACGCACGTCGTTATGTTGCACGCGGAAGCCGGTGAAGACACGCAAAGTACCGTCATCCATGCGAACAGGGATGCGGACAGTGAATTGTTTCAGTGGCCAGCGCAACATATCGCGGATATCTTGGCTGAGATCAAGCTGATCAGCCACTTTGTCGAATTGAGCTTGCGCCATGGTAAAAGCATTAGTATTTTCTGTCATTAATTATTCTCCTTTGTTGGGTTTTGTTTTGAAAAAAAGAAAGACTGGTACGCAAAATAGGGCACCAGCCTGTGATGATGTATTCATTTGAGAAGGTCCTCAGTCCCATATCTCCTCGCGTGTTCAGCACCTTAACCATATCTCAAATTGCGCTTTTAAGCAACTCCTTCACTCGTTTATGCGAACTTCTTGATATAGCGCGCGATACGTTCAAGCGCTTTTTCGATTTGCTCGTAAGACGTCGCATAGGAAGCCCGCGCGAAACCGATGCCGGCATCGCCAAAGCTATCGCCAGGCACGATCACCACGCCTTCTTCCTTGAGCAGTCCCATGCAAAATTCTTCGTCGCTCACACCAAAGCCCGAGATACGCGGAAAACAGTAAAACGCGCCTTTAGGTTCAAAGGTTGGCATACCCAAAGAATTGAACCCATCCACAATCAGCTTACGCCGGCGGTCGTATTCAGCGACCATTTCCAGCACATAAGGTTCGCCTACGCGCAGGGCTTCCAAGCCAGCATATTGCGCCATAATCGGCGCGCACATGACCGAAAACTGATGCACGCGCACCATCGCGCTGATGATTTCACGGTGCGCGCAGGCATAACCCAAACGCCAGCCCGTCATGGCATAAGATTTTGACCAGCCACCCAAAAGAATCGTGCGGTCCTTCATTCCTGGCAAAGCGGAGAAACAAACATGCTCTTGCCCATAGACCAGGCGGTCGTAAACTTCATCAGCAATCACCAGGAAGTTATGCTTTTCGGCAAGTTCAGCGATTTGCAGCAAGGTTTCACGGCTGGCTACAGCACCGGTGGGGGGGTTGTTGGGATAGGTAAGAACGATGGCTTTGGTTTTTTCAGTAACCGCGGCGGCGATATCTTCGATTTTCGGTACAAAGAGATTTTCTTCATACGTCGCCACCTCAACAACCACGCCCCCCAGCCAGTTTGACTTCCGGTTCGTAGGAAACAAAAGCCGGTGTTGGGATGATAACCTCATCGCCGGGCTGCAAGATAGCCGTACAAGTGAGATAAAGCGCCTCGGACACGCCAACGGTGATGATGATTTCATCGGGCGCATAGTTGACTTTATAAAGTTTATTCAGATGCGCGCCAAGTTCCTGGCGCAGTTCCAGCAGTCCCAGATTTGCGGTGTAGTGCGTGGCGCCTTCTTTAAGCGCGCGGATGCCAGCCTCAACGATGGGTTGCGGTGTGGTAAAGTCAGGCTCCCCCCCTAAACCAAGCGAGATGACATCGTCCATAGTCAGGGCGATGTCGAAATATTTCCGAATGCCGGAAGGTTTCAGTCCAGTAACGCGTGGGTTTATGAAATCAATCATCATATCTCCTTTGTTGAATTTAGTTCTGATTTGTTTAAGAGCTTGCCCAGGAGTTGTCTCCCAGGTTAAATTTGCCACTTAATGAATTGATAACACAGTCATAGCCGATAAGCGAAGCGTCCAGATGCGAATTGCTCACATGTGCTCCGGGGCTAAGAATTGAGTCGCTGATAGAGCTGTTTTGCACCACACAGTTTGCGCCTATGGAAGTGAAGGGTCCGATAATCGAGCCACTCACCCGCGCGTCAGGGTGGATAAAACCGGCGGACGGATAACGCTATCCGCAAGTGTGTGGACATCTTTCATATTGTCGCGACCGTTCTCCAAAAGATGGCGGTTGGTGTCCAGCAAGGCTTCAGAAGTACCCGCATCAAGCCAGGTACTCACCTGTTCAATGCGCATTTTACTGCCTTTTTCAAGCAGAATGTTCAGCGCGTCCACCAGGAAATACTCGCCCTTAAGCGATATATTGCGCGCGATTTGTTCCTTGATGGCTTTGGTTAAATCCTTGCCTTCTTTAAAGTAATAACAACCGACCACTGCCAGATTGTTGTGCATTTCGTTTGGTTTTTCGATGAGTTGGGTGACATAGCCAGACGCATCCACCTCCACAACACCAAAACGCCGCGGGTCCGGCACTGGCTTCACCCAAGCGATGGCGTCGGCGGTCTCATTTTCAAGATTGCTAAAGTCGCTGTCGATGAGCGTGTCCGAGAAGATAGTTAGTATGGGACCATCCATAAAAGAGCGGGCTTGCCACAGGGCATCAGATTGCCCACGCATGGTACGTTGTTCAACGTAGTTGATGTTTTTTTCAGGGTGGTGATTCTTCATGTAAGATTTGATAACCGGTTCCTGGCCAGGAGACATAATAAAAACATACTCAATCTTATCTTGGTTGGGAATGGTCTTGAACATCGCTAAAAGATGGTCCAGCACGGTGGCACCAGCCAGCGAAAGCAGAGGTTTGGGTCTGCTCCAGGTTAAGGGGGGGCGCAAGCGTGAGCCTAAGCCAGCCATCGGTATCAGGATGCTTAGTTTTTCTGACATTTCCGTCCTCCAGGTATTTAGCAAGCCAGGTGGGCTTGCCTTTTATGTCATTATATCGCTAAAGATGAATTAAGGCTCGGGTTTATAAACAATCAAGTCCGAAAAGCGCACGCTGAGTGGCGTATCGCCGGCAGAACGGGCAATCAGCCCCCCCAAATGGCCTTCAAGCTTGCTGCGCGCCTGCAAACTGATTGATAGCTGCCGTTGACAAAGAAATCGAGTTGTCCATCAATGGCCTGGATGCCAAAAACATTGCGCGCTGGGGCGTTTGGCACAAACTTCCTGGCGCTTTCCCACTTGGTTATCGGCATCACCCCCTCAAGCAAAACACGGTCAACCATAAGCTGCCCCTGGCAGTTGGCCCAAAAGCGGTAAGTGCCTGACACACTGTTCCGCCAGAAAACGATTCCATACCGGTCGTTTTCAGAGCACAGGGCGGTCTCAACAGTAAATTCGAGATAGAAATTCCCCGGTAAAATGTACGCGCTAAGGCTTTCCGCCTCAACTTTTTCACCCAAAACGACCACCGAAAGCGCGTTTGGTTCATAGATGACTTTATACGCGGCCTCGTTGTAGGTCTGCCAGAGCGTTTCATCGCTAAAGTCATCTTCAAACAGAACTTCTCTGTTGGGAGCAGGTTCCGGGTTGTCTTGTTCAGCCGGTGATGTTTTACTTGGGCTGATGTTAGTTGGCGTGGCGGGGGGAACCAGTCAATCGTCGCGGTGGGAACAGGGGGGGTATGGGTGGGTAATGGGATGTTTGTGGCTTCGGGGGGGTCGCTTTCTAACGGAACACAAGCAAGCAGAGTCAAACACACGCAAAGTGTGGTAATGTAAACCACCGTTTGTTTAATGCGTTTGATGCAATACACCATTAGTTAGATAATTCTGTTTCGCGTTCCGTGTTGGCTCTGCCCGCCAGGTATAGCTACATGCTAATGACTGAATAGCCCTGCTCAATGTAAGGACGTACGCCAGCGTGACCGGTCATATCGTTCAGCATGGGCAAACCAGTAGCCAGGTTTTGCTCGTACACGCCCAAAGTATGCGAACAAGCCAGACAAATGCCCGCAATCAATCCCTTTTCAAGCGCTTGTTTATAGAACTTATTACCTTCTTCAGCGAGCACAGCAGGCAACTTAACCGATGCGCCTTCAAAGATAATCTTCACTTCAGCACCTGTCTCAGCAAGATCCAGCGCGTTGAGCAAAATGTGTTGGAAACACATTTTCTCGCCCGTCATGGCATAAAACAATACTTTTTGCATCTCAATCCTCCGGGTTATTGATGGCCTTATTATAAGGTAGCTGGCTGGTTTTGTTCAAAAAGCTGAACAGGGTTTATCGTGCATTGTCGTACAAGTTTTATGGTCATTTTTCAAAAGGCTCAAATTTTCAGCCGCTTGCCCGTTTGCAACTCTGATGATGGCACCGTGTTTTAATTAATGCCTTGTCGCAGTGCTTTTTCGAGTTATGCTAAACTTTAAAAACATCAGGAAATGAGGTCGCGAAGCATGAAATCACTTTATATCCAGCAAAAATTTTTCAAAATCCTGGACCACTACCCCCCCATCACCGATGAGAACGGGCAAACCATCTATCAGGTTGACCAGGAGTTCAACCCTATCGGCCATACCGTTCATGTTTCAGCCCCCCCAACGGGAATCACCTTTTTACCGTGGACAGGGTTGTACTAACCTTACTGCCAAAATTCATGGTCAGGTTTGCCAACGGGAAGGAAATCAGCATCCAAAGTAACTTCAGCTTACTTCACCGGGATATTGACATCGATCCGGAACATTTAGGGCTTAATGTGATGGGTGACTTTTGGGGGGGCACGAATATACCTTACCCAACGCGGAAACACCGTTGGCAGCATTTCCAAAGAATGGCTTTCTCTCACTGACAATTATCGACTGGATATTTTGACGAGACTTTGCAGGATCTCTTTGTTGCCGTGGTCATTGCCATTGACTGCTTACTTGACGAATCCTGACGGTCCAAGCCCTACCAGTCACGGCTGGTTGCCATCACTGGCGCGGTATCGCGATAATTAGGTCCACTTGGCGCGATGATCTCTTTTGCACGGTTTCGTAAAGGATATCCCCCGCGCAGTTCGTCCACGGTATAGCAAACCGCACCCATATTATCCGCCAGGCGTTGCGCCAAGCCGGCGTCAAAAACCTTTTGCTCCATGTTAATCACCACGCTGTGAATCTTCTCGCGCTTGAACATGCCCGCCAGTTCCTCAAGCTCCTGGGGCACATTGCGCCCGGTTGATAGGCCACATTGCCGGCGCCATCGGTGAGTACGATTAACAGAGGTTGCACATCGGGGTGCAGAATCTTCTCGCGCTGCACCACCTCATAAGCCATCACCAAACCCGCCGCGAGGGGGCGTCTTGCCACCGATGGGGATGTTCTCCATAGCGCGCTGGGCCAAAACCACCGAGTTGGTGGGCGAAAGCACTAGGGTCGCGCGGTCTTTTTGGAAAACGACCAGGCCCACCCGGTCGCGTCGCTGATAGGCATCGGTAAGCAGGGATAAAATCGCCGCTTTGGTTGCCGACATGCGCTCAGAAACCGCCATCGACCACGAACCATCCACCACAAAAGAATCAGGTTAGCTGTTTTGCGCATGCGGATTTTCTTTTGGAAGTCAGCCGAACGCACCGCGAAAGCCACCTTGTTGCGCTCTTTAGCGCCTGGCGTTTGCGCTGATAAGGCGCAGCAGCGCGCAAAGTGGCGTCAAAGGCGATGTCGCTGGTGTCGCCTGGGGGGGCATGGCGCGCGGCGATATAGCGGCCCCGCTTGGTTTTCGAGCGGGTTTGCGAGCGTCTGCCACCCTGTTTGCGCACCATTTCGTCCAGGGGGGGCGTGTCAAGCTGGCGCGGTTCAAAGGTCTCGCTGGCTTCCATCACCTGCCCGCCTTCCCACCAGTGCGCGTCAAGCGTGGTGAAAATATCCTGCTGGCCTTCCCCTACCAGCGGGATTTCATTTGAAATATCAGGCTGAACTTCGCCCTCAGCTAGAGGGTCGCTTTTTTTTATCGGATTCGTCCGGCGTGGCGCCGTCGTCGCCATCTTCTTCGGGATATTCTGTCACTGTGCTAAGCGCTTTTAGTCCGTCAATCTTCTCATTGAGCGTTTCAATGCCCACACCACTCTTGCGGAATGGACCCGCCTTAACGCGATGGGGGGGCAACGCCAACTCAGCCGCGATACCAATATCCACCGGCGAGATGCGTCTGCGCCCGTCAAACGCCGCCTGGGCGCGCGCGCCTTTAAGGATGACCATATCCGAGCGGTGCCCGTCAACTTCCATTGATGACGTCAGCTCCGCGATTAAGGTCAGGTCGCGCTGAGTGTAGCTAACCTCATCCAGCAGGTACTGCGCGGTTTTAATTTTATTACTCAGTCCCTGCTCTTTGGGTGCCCACTTCGCCTGAAAAGCGGCGGGGGGTCGGCTTCAAAGGCGATATTTCGGCGCATAATTTCAACCCGTTTGGCTTTGTCAAGAATGCCATGGATATCCACCGAAAAAGCAAAGCGGTCCAAAAGCTGCGGACGCAAATCGCCTTCTTCGGGATTCATCGTACCCACCAGGATAAAGCGCGCCGGATGGCTAAACGAAATGCCCTCGCGCTCAACCACGTTCACGCCCATGGCGGCCGAATCCAGCAGGATATCCACCACATGGTCATCCAGCAGGTTGACTTCGTCGATATAAAGCATGCCACGGTTCGCCGCTGCCAGCACACCAGGCTCAAAATGACGCTCACCCAGTTGGATGGCGCGTTCGATGTCCAACGTGCCCACCACACGGTCTTCAGTGGCGGAAACGGGCAGGTTGATGAAGGGTGTCTTGCGGATTTCAGTGGGCAAGGGGGGGTCTTCGCCGGCTTCAAAGCGCTCCTGGCACTCCGTGCAGAAGCGGCTTGGATGGGCTGGGTCACAGGCAAAGCGACAGCCTTTCACCACTTCGATTTCCGGCAGCAGGGCTGCCAGGGCGCGCGCCGCAGTCGATTTGGCGGTGCCACGTTCGCCACGAATCAGCACGCCGCCGATGCGCGGGTCAACCGCGTTGAGAATCAGCGAGCGCAGCATCATCTCCTGGCCAACGATAGCGGTGAAGGGGGGGAAAATGAGATTGTTATTCATAAGTTCTGTCCTTTGCAAGACGGATTATAGCACGGCGGGTGCGTTTTTCAATGCGGGGGGGTGAAGGGTTTTAAGATGATTCTTATCATCCTAAAATCTATTCAGCGTTTCAATTCATAAAATCAATTTTCCTGAAGAACAGCGGCGCGGGAAATGCGGAACGGTTTATTTCTGTGATCAACCGACTTTCAAGCTTGCCATCAACAAGATATAGTCCGTACAGATTCAAAGCCTCGGGATCAATGTAAGTCATATATGGCCAATCTGGAATATTTTGATGAATTACAGCGCAAGAAGCCGCGTTTATTAAGTCATCCGCTTGTTTATCAACTTCGTACTTTTCACCTGTTTTAAAGTCAAGCAGATAATCATAATTATCTTCACGTAAAAAATAATATCGGGTTCGGGTGTGATTGTCCCACCAAATAAAATAACCCTCTGTATTAAATTTTTCCCATGCAAGCATTTCGTCTTTTTCCGCGATAGAGTAAACGCTTGCGTATCTCACTGTGATGGTAAACAAAGACGGATATTCATCTTCTTCAAGCCAGTTCATAACGAACGTCCCGGATTCTTGCAGTTCAGGCAACTCATTAATTTCGCCTGTTAAAAGATTAAAGACTTTGGGAATGCCAAGCTCAATGAACCCAAAATAATCTCCTTTTGGTGACCAAGCAAAGTGAAGATACTCACCTTCAAATGTAAATATCTCTGTCCCTGTTTTCACATCTATCACATAATGAATATCTACGCTCGGTAAATCTTCGCTTTCTAAAAATGAGTAGTGCAAATAACGGCCATCTGGGGGGGACCATTCCAATCCTTCATTTATAAAATCCCCCCTAAAACAATAGCCTGAATTAATCATTATTCTGTGTCTGTTAGGATGCACCTTGCTGATTTGCCTTGCATTGCTTCCATCAGGCTCCATAATCCAAACACTTGTTTCCCCCAGTCAAATTATCGTCATTTATATATTCAACTGAATTGGACTTTACATAGGCAATTAACGAATAATCAGGTGACCAGGTCGCATCCAGGTAATTATTTTCTTCATCGTCTAATAACAAGGTGAATGTTTGGTTGCGCGTGTTATAAAGTCCAATTCTATCTTTTCCTATTTGGGAACAACCATGTTCAGTTTCAGAAATCGAAACCAAAAGATTGTCAGCATTGAATGCATTTGTGTCTTTTTCGCCCTGCGAAACACATGAACTCAACATGATAATTAGAGCCATTAAGCAGATTAGCAATTCGTGCTTGTTCGATTTTTGGAAACAATTCATCTTACTCTATTCTCCTTTCTAAAAACGCTATCTAACATAAAGTTATTTCGGTATCATTTGGTTTATCTTAGAACATATTGTGATGTCCATCGTTTCAATTCATGAAATCAATTTTCCTAAAGAACAGTGGCGCGGGAAATGCGGAACGGTTTATTTCTGTGATCAACCGACTTTCAAGCTTGCCATCAACAAGATATAGTCCGTACAGATTCAAAGTCTCGGGATCAATGTAAGTCATATATGGCCAATTTGAGCTATCTTTTGAATTGCAGAGCAAGCTTCTTCATTTATTAAGTTATCAGCCTGTTCATCAACTGCGTACTTTTCACCTGTTTTTAAGTCAATTAGGTAATCATGACCATCTGAAACAGAAAAATAATAACGCGTCTGGGCATGATTATCCCACCCAATATAAAAATCTTCTGCATAATAAATTTCTTCCCATGAAAGCGATTCGTCTTCTTCCGCGACAGAATAAACGCTTGATTTTCCTTCAGATGACCTTGTAAACAAAGATGGATACATATCTCCTTCAAACCAATTCAAGTCAAGCAATTTCCAGGTTTTTTTTGCAGTTCAGGCATTACAGGCAACTCATTAATTTCGCCTGTTGTAAGATCAAAAATTTTGGGATGTCAAGCTCAGTAAATGCGAAATATTCTCCGTTTGGTGACCAGGCAAATTGGCCATACTGACCCATAAATGCGAATTTCTCTTCACCTGTGTTTACATCTATCACATAATGGAAATGCCCACTCGCTCCATCCTGGTCCCCCCCTAAATAGGCGTAATGTAAATAACGTCCATCTGGCGACCAATCCAATCCATCTCTTATAAAACTGCCCCCCCTATAACATTCCCCCCCCATTAATCATTATTATGTGCTTGTTAGGATGCACCTTGCTGATTTGCCTCGCATTGCTTCCATCAGGCTCCATAATCCAAACACTTGTTTCTCCAGGTAAATTTTCTTCTCGTTCAAGGTCAACTGAATTGGACTTTACATAAGCAATTAACGAATTATCTGGCGACCAGGTCGCATCCAGGTAATTATTTTCCTCATCGCCTAATAACAAGGTGAACGCTTGGCTGCGCGTGTTATAAAGTCCGATTCTATCTTTTCCTTTTTTTCGAACACCAGAAATACGGATCATAAGTTTCGGTAATTGAAACCAAAATATTGTCAGTATTGAATGCATTTGTGTCTTTTTCGCCCTGTGAAACACATGAACTCAACACGACAATCATCGCCATTAAGCAGATTAGCAATTTGTGCTTGTTCGGTTTTTGGAAACAATTCATTTTAGCATTCCTTTTTATTGCAAACGATACTGAGATCATCATCTTTCAGGTAAGATGATGACATCCAGGTAAGCTAACAGCGGTTTTGTTTTATTGCCATCTTCATCAAGCAGATACCCTTTCGATACAATTCTTACTGATGTAGCTTCCTTGATAAATTCTGATGGAATCACCATGATGCCCCCCCTGTCACGAGCTCAGGCAAGGCAGGAACCGGCTTCACAATACATTCTTCCCGCAGATAGTTTACATGATTGTCAATAACAACCCATTCACAGTTGTCCTGCATAAAAATATAGAACTTTTCAGTTTCCTTCAGGTCAAAAATGATTGGCGAAGTAAAACCAGTTAATATAACATCAAACAATAACTCATCACCAGCATAAAGGTGGGTCTTTTGTCCATTTACATAATCAACCCTGATGGTTTTGTTAATATCCCCATTTTTCTTCATGCCCGTAATCTTTAAAAAAACTACTTTCCTTGTCACAGGTATCGTTACCTACACACCCTGACAGAAGGGTAATAATTGCAATTAATAAAAATAATGCTCTGAACGTTTTCTTAGCCATTTGTTTTGCCTCATTCAAATTTGACACTTTGCATAATCTCTTCAAAAGTGGCAAATACTGTACAAAGTTGACTTCGTGAGAACAATATCTGAAGATATACCACCCTCTGGCCTTAGAACGAGATAGAACCGACAACGGTATTTGGTGCCCAGAACATTGAAAAAAATGCTTCACTTTATAACTGTAATTATATTGGATTGACTCAAAATCCTCAAAATGGTGTTCCACAGGCTCACTCATTTCCAGGTTTGGAAATGAGTCGGTAAAAAAATTTAGCCCATAGTTCACCTCTTGCTTTGTCATCAACCCTTGGATTAAATTGCATACAAATCTTGGGGTCATGCCCATAGAACTGGCTAAAACAATCCTCATCATTAATTTGGTCAGATGATTTTTCACGTAATTCCCAGCCACTTGGACGTTCCAGAGCAATGGGAAATTCAGCATGTTTATAGCTAACTAAGTCCCCCCCCGGCGCCATTGACGGATAAAATCTGCTGGCGAAAAGGTTTAGAACGATGTTCATAAACAGAAAACCAAACAGAAATAATCCAACATATACTAACAGAATCATTTTAAAAGCGGGTAATCGTTTAGGTGGGTTTTTGTAATCCATTTTTCTATCCTGTCTGCTCAAAAATTTATCTAAGCCAGCATTTAAAGCTAATCAGATTCCAGCGCGTGGGTTTATTCCTTAGGTAAATCATGCTCAATCCATGCTGTTACACATTGATTTGATGGGAAGCCACCAATTTTTATAAGCACGTACAAGCAGTATCTTTTTAATCATTGTGTTTTTTTTCTTTGCCATATACTGGTGCAAGCACTAATTATCAATTTGAGGTGTTAGTGTTTTTAGCTGTTCAGGTGTGTAATAACCGCAATCCCAAATATCAAGGTAACGCAGATATACACAATTTAGTCCATGTTCATTATAGTCAAAACAGAGACTATATGGTTCATTCGCAATAATTGTTTCACTGGGTTGCGTTAGATAGACGTAATCACTTATTGGCCCATCTGGAACGTGGTTAATATATTTTGGAATTAACTCCTCCAATTCCTTTGGGGATCTAAATGGTCATCCAAATAAGCTTCAATTGCTGAAATTAAAATATTACCGGTCTCAATCCCTTTATTGATATAGAAAGCCTCAATATCGTGGCTTCCTACCGATGTGGCTTTATACGATTCGTCAATGTAAAACATCGGAGTTTCAGTTATTGCTATAGAACTTGTTTCGATTTGCTTTGATGAGCAAGCTGTTAGCGAAAACGACAAGCCTATCAACATAAGCAGTGTTAATCGTTTTTTTTGCATGATTACTTCAATGTTATCCTTCTCTTCATTTTAGAAAGGCACAACCTAAGGCTTGGCGATAAACAATGCTGGTTTATCTCGCCTGGTGATTATTAACTTACCGTAACAAGAAGAGGCTTCAACTTTACCTAACAAGCCCACCCTGGAACTTGCTCTTCTGCAATTAGTTTTATTTCATTACTGAGTATGTCAAAAACCTGTAATTTGCCAGATTGAAACAAGACATACAATCTCATCTCCTCCGAAACAAAACAAGAATCGACAATTGGATCTAATTCCTCTCCGTTAAGATTGTTTTGAATGGTGTAGTCAAAGAGCATATATAGAGAATCGAATACAACTAATCTCGTTCTTGAATAAGCATCTTTCGATCCAAATTCATTTGTCACAGTTAGATAGCGATCTTCTCCTAAACTATATATTCCAATATGCGCAGCGTTCCACTGGATACCATAAAACCCTAAACTGGTACCGCGATGAGACCTCACATGAATCATTCCACCCATTGTTGCAATCGTCATTACAGGTGATTCCACGTTACCATCCCAAATCAGCTGATTGGTGCCATATGGTTGAACGTCATCAACATTCACTTCTTTTATGAGCTTGAGTTCTGGGATTGAGTAAATCTTTGCCAAAGAGTCCGTTTCAGTAAGCACTGAACCGCCCGGCACAGTTACGGCGATATACTTTGAATCGGGAGACCACGCTATTCTAGTCTCGGACGCTTTACTTAATTCCAGACTGTTGATAGTTTCATTTTGTCCAAATCAATCAGTTGCAATGCTTTCCATGAAATGAGAGCTACCATACTGCCATCAGGAGACCAGTTTATCGAGTGGATATACCATTCTAAATCGCGGTTTGATTTTAGTGCGTATTCCTTATCTGTTAGTTCATAGATTCGAAAGGTTTTATCAAAACATGAAACAGCAATATGGCTACCGTCTGGACTAAATTTGACATTTGTTGGGTTGCATCTGAGGTTGATGTTGAGATCAACCGTACTGCCAGTTGTATAGTCGCTTTTGTCAGGTGTTTCAATCTCGCTTGCGGAGTTTGGCAGAACCACGGTCCCATTATTAGGTAATTCTTCATTTTTGCTTTGTGTTTGATTTGTGATGCAAGCAACCAAAACTAAACTAAAAATGAGCGTTGTTGTTAATATGCTTCTAAGCTTTTCCATGGTCTTTTACCTTTTCATTCTCCTAAATTTAACAGGAAAATTCAACCAAAACACTATTAAATACGCTGTTTAGATACAAGAATAATATCATGGTTCATACAAGCCTAATTCGCCAGCGGTTTCATCAATGAATTTGACTAAATCGAGAAACTCTTCCTGAGAAAAATCTTCCGGGCAAAAGGATGCTTTCAGAAAAACAACAATATCCGTATATCGCGCTATCAGACTGCAATTTCGTCGTCCCTGATGAATGTTTGCGCAACTCAGATACCACTCGTCCGCATGGTGTTCCATTTCAACAAAGTTTTCCTCTTTTTCTACCCACTCCTGGTCTGAGTCAATTATTGGTCTGACAAACAAAACTCTTCCCGCATAAGCATCCTTTGTTTTAAAAACTTCCTGATAGATCAAGCCTCTGTAAGAGGAAGTGCGCTCACTGGAAACTGGAGCATACTTTTTTTGTAGTAAACTCCTCAACTGTTTGCATTTGTGCGTAATTTGACCGCAAAAAAATCGGTTTCCACCAATTTCCATCTATCGCCCAGGAATTCATCTTGAATCAATAAAGCTTTAATGTCAATATTTGAAGTTGTAACTCCTTCTAATCGTTTTCTCTCTTTAACATCAAAGACCTTTAGATATGATAGCCAACAACAAAGAAGAAGTAGCAGCAATAGTGCTACAGTTACAATGATAATTACTTTTTTTCTTTTTCATTTGACATCACTTTTTTTAGTGCATAATAAAGTTATGGCTCATACAAGCCTAATTCACCAGCGGTTTCATCAATGAATTTGACTAAATCGAGAAACTCCTCCTGAGAAAACTCGTCCGCGTAAAAAGATGAGCTAAGGAAAACAACGATGTTAGAGTATCTCGCCATCAGACTGCAATCCCGCCGATCCAGATGAATGTCTGCGCAACTTAAATACCACTGGTCCGCGTGATGTTCCATTTCAACAAAATTTTCTTCTTTTTCAACCCACTTCTGGTTCGAGTCTTTTAATGGTCTGTCAAACAAGACCCATGCCGTATAGGTATCCCTTGCTTGGAAAACTTCCTGATAGATCATGCCCTTGCCCCCCATGCGGTGTGAATGTAAACAGGCTCATACATCTTCGCAGCAAACGCCCCCCCAACTGACTGCAGTAGTGCGTAATTTGACCGCGAATTATCTGTTTCGACGAGTTTCCATTTTTTTGCCTATAAATTCATCTTTAATCAGCAAAGCCTCTATGTCAATGTTTGAATTTGCAGGCGCTTCTAATTGTTTACCCCCCCTTTGATTTTAAGAAAATCAAGATATGAAAGCAAACAAAAAAAGAAGAATAAGAAACAATAGGGCCAGAGTTACGATTATGATTACTTTTCTCTGTTTCATTTGATATCACCTATCGTTCAGTTCTTTCGCTTTGATAATAAACTCATGTAAATCCAACTTTTCTGCTTTGGCATCAATTGTTTCTTCCATGGTGATAATTCTTTCAAAGAAAAATCACCCAAGAAAACAGTTGCTGGAATTAAATCAGCTTGTTTATATAACGCTCAATCCCAAATATGCAAGTAATTACTATGTAGTATTTCAAGCTTTTTAATCATCGCTTCAGCTTCAAACTGAGCGGGAATATAGTGTTCTTCGCTAATGATTATTGCTGTAACCCATGTCGTGCCTTGTTGAATGTTTACAAAAGTGAATAGCGGTCTGTCCGGAAGAAGCTCAGGCAGATACAATCCTTCAAACACTGGGTCAGATAACAACTCCTTTGCTACCCGAAAACTAAACCATGTGAATTGTTTCCCGTCGTGCGTATAAACCAACTCGGAATTCATCTTGAACTTTGGGTTTTCGCTGAATTGATTTTGTAGGTCTTCATAACCCGGGATGTTGGTTTTGGAGCAATTCTGCTCACCGCACTCTTCATCGTATATAACGATTGTTGTCGTGGGTTCGTTTTTCTTAGATTCTTTTTCGAGTACTAAATAACCGCCTCGTACCAGCTCATTTTGCCATCCTGGCAAGACAGGCAACCGCGCCGTAAAACGCGGATTATAAACATAAGTTTCCTGTGGAATTGACTTCGGTTCTATTGCTTGTGTAATTGCCAAATTAATAATCAGCATCAAGACAATGATGAGTTGAAGAATATTCGTAAAAGACAGTTTATTGTCGTTCTTTTGAGTGTCTAACGGTTCTTCTTTATCCATAATCAATCCTGCTTACACGTCCTTAGTCATCCTTCGCCCGCGTCTCACTGGCTGGGAGCATATAGAGGTCGTTTTCGTACATAATCCATAAATTACCTGCTTTATCCTTTACTATATTACTGTTAGCATTCGTGAACATACACCATTGCCCGGTTTCAGGTTGAAACCATGCTAATCCACGATAAGAACGATACCAGAGTCTTTCGTCATTAGTTTCTGCCATAATTTCTGGATGTTGCCATTCATATGGTGCATACCCATTGTAATTATTAGTAGTCACAAAAACAGGAGATCGAAAGAATGCCTCAAAAGAAGTAAAGCCATCATCGTTATTAAACCAACCATAATCGTTAAGGATGACTCGATTATCCTCATTGAAGAGAATTGTGATTTTCCCTGTGCCTAAAGTATAGCTTTCCTTTGGCACTTTAAATATTGAAGGACTACTACCAGCATTATCAAATCTATATATATAACTGTTTTGCTTAATCGCAAAAATGTTCTCATTAGAATCAACATATGTTGCCCAAAAATCATTTCCACTATCGATTATCTTAACGATTTTAGTTGTAGGGTTTAACAAAATGAGATAGTAGTCCGATTGAATTGTCAATAATGAAATAACAATATTTTCATCATTTACTGGATAAAAATCTAAAATCGTCGCATCAACTAATAATTCTAAATCATCTTTTAGCAATTCTAAAGTCGATTCTGTATCATTAAAACGAAAGAGTTGGCTTTTCCCTCTATCGTTTTTAACTGGTTGGGATATCCAAATTCCTTGTGCTGAATCTAATTTTATTTTAGACCCGTTTTCAACAGACAGCAAAGTTTTGAATTCTTCTTTATTGTAATTATAAACAACAATTTCAGTGTTTTTTTTCTGAGGTTTGTGCGAACCAAAATTCCTTATCGTCAGCAGTTTCTCTAGCAAAGAGTAACTCTACTCTCTCAGATTTGGACCAGCCAGTTTCAACCATTTTCTTCCATCTTCTAGGAGGAAACGCTAACTTTGAATCATCATGTACCATAGTAGCCTTGATCCAAGCTTCCTCACCTAAAGGAATAGTACCTTTCAACAAGGGTGGAAGACACCAGTTTTCTTGTTCGTTTTCTATATGCCGGTTGGCGGGTGAACACGAAAACAACAGCATAATTACCATTATTATTAATTTATGTTTTTTTTATTCATTGCATCACTCGCTAAGTAAAATATCAAAATCAATCAGTAAAATCAAAATCCTTTCGATCCCTATCCTCGCAGCAAGCTACGAGGCATTTCGGGTTCTCACCCTACGGAACGGATTTTGAGGACAGTTTCGTAGCAAGCTACGGGGAAATGCCCTCATTCGTATTATATCTATCTAATGTTTGTTTTTGATATCCATATATTCCAATTAGTTCCATAAAATTATCCTTAAAATGTAAAATGGAATCTAATCCTTGGTTGTAACCCTCCAATAACACACGTTGCCTGTTTTCATAAGATAGGTTCCGATAATTGGCATGCTCAGATAAGTTATCGTCCAGATATGATAAATAACCAGCCACATACCCTACTGTTTTTTCTGGGTCTAATTCGTTATATCTATATTCACTGAAAACATATATGTTTTCTCAAACTAAAACTAATCATTGAAGTCGCATTCAGGAACTGGCTCAATCACAAAAGAACTTTCATTTATTCTGAAACATTTATATGTGCTGCTTTCCTTACTGGCACCAGAAAAACCCTGAATTCCCAAGATTTACCTGCCAGCCAAAACTCTAACTCGAAATAGTTATCATAACTGACCAAGCCATTATTATTCGAAAATCCAAGTTTTAATACTCTTTCAAATTCTTCATTTGAACTAAGCTCCTGCTTTGTGGCAATAAAATATTGATTTCCTATGTATTGTTTCAATTGAACAGATTCCGCCTGAATATCTACGCTACAAAATACCTGAATATTTTGTTTGAATAATCCTAAGAAAAGGGGGGGTATTCATCGAAATACTCGAATGTAAGTTGTCCTTCACTCAGTTGTATGTTTTTGAATTAGTTGTTCTCACATACAATCCGACCAAAAAAGCATTTGGATAATAATTGTAAACTTTATCATCGCATAAGTGATTTAATTTCTCAATATCAATAAAGTCAGTCAATGTCCGGGGAATTGAGATTTTTTTGTTCTTGTGTATCAATCGAACGACTCACTTTACATGAGCAAGTAAAAAAACAGGAATACAAAGGGTATTAAGAATAACAAAACTTTCCTTTTCATTGTGCCTGTAGCTCCATCTATGATATTCATCAAGTGTTTGTCTATGATAGCCAAAGTCGCGAAGTAAACCTGAGAATCCGATTCTTGCTACCTGCGATACTAGTCCCTCAAATCCCATGTTGTAACCCTGTAAAATCACTCTGTTTTGTTCATCTTGAGATAGCGTAGTAAAACCAACGCCATATTCCTTTACTAAATTTGTTCGAATATATGATAAATAACCAGCCACATACCCTACAGCTTTTTCGGGGGTCTAACAAGTTTGAGATTGTATTGCCACCATAATTTACATATCCATTTTCTTCTAACATTTTCGCTGTGGCAACCTGCATTTGACCAATACCAATAGATGCACTACCAATATTAAAGGCCTCTCGTATTTTTGCTTCACCAGATTCCGCAATATTTGCAAGTGCACCACCAAAAAAATATACGTCTTTCAAACGCTCCACTTTCATGCCTAATTACAGCTCCAATCAAATCAGCAGATATGTTGTTACGATTTGCTTCGGCATTAATGGTCTCGGACAGTTCAGTTACTAATGCGCCACCTATTCTATCTCTCTCTTGTTGATTTAACGCGTCGTTATTCTGAATGGCAATTTGGCTTCTGATATGCTCAGCGAAAAAAATTATTGGCATGGTAGAGAAACTTGAAAAAGACAAACCACGAATTAATACATTGCCCACTCGGATCCGTATATCTCATCGGATTATTGTTGACGTAAGCATACCTGTCAAAACCCTGTGTGCCTTGATGCGGTGGCACAATCGTATCAGCCTGCATAAAGCGACCGATTGCGGGGTCGTACCACCTGGCGTTGTAGTAATAGATGTCATCTACCTGCATCTGCCCGGTATAGCCATAATCCGTAGCTTGCGCACCAGTGCCAGAACGTGTGACACCCCCCCAGGCAGTGTACTTTCTGCGGCTCAGCTCGTTCCCATCTCTGTCCGCGGTTACGCTGGTACTGCCCAAATGGTCACCATATATCCAAATATACTCCCCCCCTTCTTCGGTCCTTGTAGCCACTCGGTTTGCGCCCACATAATAATAGCTCTGCCCGGGAATGGTCTCGAAGGCGCGCTTTCGCCATTGCCAACAACAGGGAAACTGCTTATGTAATTCATTTCGCTAACCGAGCCTGGCGGATCGACTGGGTCAAATTCGTCGATGGGTTCAAAGACCTTTCATAATAGTTGCCAATATAAATCGAAACACTGCCATCCACAAGTTACCATCATCATCTTTCAGGTAAGATGACGACATCAAAAAAAACCTAACAAGGGCTTTGTTCTATCATGATCTTTGTCAAGGAGATACCCTTTTGAAGCGATTCTAAATTCTTTTGGCTCTGGAACAAACTTTGATGAAATTATCATTATTTCAGCCATGACTGTTGGGTGTCTTGGGTGCGGTTCCACATCGAAAACAGATTGCAAACTAACAATTTCATTATCAACAGCGAGCCATTCACAAGTATTCTGATTAAAATGATAAAATCGAAGACTTTCGATGGAATCAAACTGGATGGGTGAATGATAATCTTGCAAAAGAACTTCAATATCCATTACCTCGTTTGCATAGAGTGGCACTTCATTCCCATTTAAATAGTTCACCCTGATCGTTTCGTTAATATTGCCATTTTTCTTCATACCCATAAACTCTAAAAAAACGACTCTCTTTGTCACAAGTATGCTTGTTTTCACACCCTGACAGAAAGGCAAGAACTGCGATTAATAAGAAAAGCTTCGCAAAAAAAAGTCGTTATTCGAAAACAAGATGGTCTTTTAGTTTGATTTCTATGTTCCACTTTTATCTCAACTACGCAAACCTCGTCAGCACATGCGTGGCGGCGAGGGATGCGTTGCCAGCAAGCGACTGCACCATGCCCACACGCGCGTTGGGGGGGATTTGGTTGGCGCCAGCTTTGCCCCCCCTCAACTGCAGAGTGGCTTCCTGCGCCTGAAAGACACCACTCGCACCCAGCGCGAAACCACGCGCCTTGTTGCCACCCATGGTTGCCACCGGCAAGCTGCCATCCAGCGCCAGACTGCCATCCGATGCCAGTTTCCAGGCCTGCCCGCGTGGCGCGGCGCCAATGGCTTCCAGCGAAAGCAAAGCATGCAGGGTGGTGATATCGGAATACTCAAAAAAGTCAAGGTTTTCCAAACTGAGCCGGCGCGTTCCAGGGCGCGCTGGGACGAAAGCGCGGCCGCATCGAAAACAGGGGGGGTCTAGCCGGTCGTGCAGTGCCAGCCGGGAGTTAGCCACCGCTGAACCCGCCAAGCGCACCGCTTGAGCGCGTAGGGCGGAGGGCAGGCGCGAGCCACGTGTCAAAATCAGCGCGGCAGCCCATCTGCCAGGGGGGAGCGACATCATAAAAATTGAGCGGGGGGGTTCCACCAATGCCGCTTTCTTATAGGCTTCGGCACTTATCGCGCGCCGGAACATGGCATGCGGGTTTGCCACAGCGTTGGCATGCGCGATTATCGGGATTCCTGCCAGGGCATCACGCGGGAAAGCGTTTCGTGCAGGTAGCGTTGTAACAAGAGCGCGGCCTGACTGTTGGCGTTCATGCCGATTTCACTTTCAAAGTCCGCGTCGAGACTTTGCGCCACAAGCGCGTCCAGTTCGCTGCTGACGCTATCGGTCACTTTTTCAATGCCCAGTACCGCCACCACATCAGCCGAGCCCGCCCGAATGGCGTTGGCAGCCAGTTGCAACGCCACGCCACCGGATGCCTCCGCGGCTTCAACGGTGAGCGCTTCAGCCTGACCGGCCAAGCCGACCTGGTCGCAAATCAATGCGCCTAAATTCGCCTGGCGCGATGCACTCGCCCCCCAATCATGTTGGCCACATAGAGAGCCTGCGGAGCTAAGCCTTGCGCGTCTTCAACAGCTGCCAAAAGCGCCTGCAGTCCTAAATCGCGCAAGCCAAGATCCCAAAGTTCGCCAAGTGGCGTTTGGCCAATGCCTACAATAAAAACATCATCTGAAAAACTCATTATTCAATCACAATCTCGCCTCTAAAGCGAACATAGGTAGCGTAGTCAATTTCGGTGCGGCGCGCGATGTAGTCCTGGGTGCTCAAGGCGTTGTGGCGACGTTGCAGGATGGGCTCGCGGACTTCAATGATGAAGGAGTCCGAACCCGCGCCGGAGCCGTAAGAGGTCATCAGGATACGCTCGCCAGGCTGAGCGATGTCCAAAATCGCGCTCAAGCCAATCAGTGCTGAACCGGAATAGGTGTTGCCGATGTGCGGCACCAGCAAGCCGGGCGCGATTTGCTCGGGCGTGAAGCCAAGGCTTTTTGCCACACGTTGTGGGAATTTGGTGTTGGGCTGATGAAAAACCGCCCAGTTGAAATCTTTTGCCTGATAGCCACTTTCGGCGAGAATGCGTTCGGTGGCGGCAGTGATATGCGCGAAGTAAGCTGGCTCGCCGGTGAAACGCTGGCCATGTTCGGGATAAAAGGCGTGCGCGCGACGCCAAAAGTCGGGTGTGTCTGAGACATAGGAGTAGCTTGCCACAATTTCAGCCAGCGCGGTCTCGGCAGGGCCGATGATATATGCCGCGCCACCCGACGCGGCAGTATATTCCAGGGCGTCGCCGGGCTTGCCCTGGGCGGTGTCCATGCCGATTGCCAGACCATATTCACCCATGCCCGAGCCAACCAGCGCCATGGCGGCGACCATGGCTTCGGTGCCGGCCTTGCAGGCGAATTCCCAGTCGCCAGCCTGAATGGAGCGCGGCGCGCCGATGGCCTCGGCGACAATCGTGCCACTGGGTTTGACCGCGTAAGGATGCGACTCGCTACCCACCCACACCGCGCGCAGTTGACTGGCATCAATTTCGGCACGTTTGAGCGCGTTGCGGGCAGCTTCGATGGACATGGTAACCACGTCTTCGTCCAGTCCCGCCACGGCTTTTCGGTAATCGGCAGGCTGCCTTCGCCACCGCTCCAAATGCGCGCCACCTCTTTGGCGGGCAGACGGTAACGGGGGGCACATAGGCGCCATATCCGGTTATCCCCACGGGCTTGAGCGGTTTGTGAATAGGATTGTGATCATGATTGTGGATATCAGTCATGGCTGTCTTCTTTCATTTCTTTTAGGATTTCCTGAGCGCGTTGGGCGTTGATGGTGTTTTCTCTGACCATTTGGTCTGCCACGTTTTGCGCCTGGCTGGCATTCGCGCCAGCTGCCAGAGCGATTTGGCGGGCGTGCAGGCTCATGTGTCCGCGCTGAATGCCCTCGGTTGCCAGGGCGCGCATGGCTGCCAGATTTTGCGCCAGGCCAACCGAAACGATAATTTCGCCCAGTTCTTCGGCGGAGCTTACACCCATGAGCTTCAAGTTGGCTTGCGCGGTGGGATGCACGCGCGTGGCACCGCCAACGATGCCCACCGCCATGGGCAGGGTCAATTTGCCATACAGGTTGCCGTTTTCATCTTTGCGCCACTGCGAAAGGCTGGTGTAACTGCCATCGCGCGCGGCATAGGCATGCGCGCCGGCTTCAATAGCGCGCCAGTCGTTGCCCGTGGCAAGCACAACCGCGTCAATGCCGTTCATAATGCCCTTGTTGTGCGTCGCGGCGCGGTAGGGGTCAGCAACGGCGAAGGCCCAGGCTTCCAGAATGCCATCGCGGACAGTCTCGCCACTGTAGCTGTCAAAGGCGAGCGTTTCCGGCGCGAATGCGGCTTCGGCAGTCGCCAGACGTTTATCAGCCAGGTTGGAGAGGATTTTTAGATGCACTCTGCCACCGGTCAGCTTGGCGACTGGTTCGGCGAGTTGCTCAAGCGCGGTGTTGATGGCGTTGGCACCCATCGCGTCGCGGACGTCCAAAATGAGGTGGATAACGAGGAAGGGCCCGATGGGTGAGTTTTGAATAAAGCGGGTTTCGATATCGCGCGCGCCACCCCCGCGCTGGACTAAACGGGGGGGCGCGTTGTCGTTGACGATTTTCAGCAGGCTTTCTTTGTTTTCGCTGATGATTTTCGCGGTGGCTTCGGGGGGGTCTTTCAAGTCAAGCAGCTGGAGCTGTCCGATCATCTGCTGACTGCTCATGCTGGCGGTGAAGCCGCCGGATTTTTGGGCAAGTTTGGCCATGAACGACGCGCCAGCAATCACCGATGGCTCTTCAAGCACCATGGGCACCAAAACGGCTTTGCCATTGACCACGAAGTTTTGGGCGATACCGATGGGTAAGCTAAAAACGCCCACCGCGTTTTCGACCATGGCATCTGCCCGTTCGGGGGGGCTCAAGCCCCCCTTGCGGTGTGTAAGCCTGCAAATCGCTGGCGGTCAGCGCGGTGTGGTCTTGCAGGTATTGATGTCGCTCAGTTAAGCTGAGTTGATAAATTTCTTCGTCATAAGCGCCTTTTATTCTGCCTGGTTCAGGCATATGGCTTAGTTATAGCGGTTTGAAACTCTAAAAACTATCAGACTTGCCCAAAAACATCAGTTTAGCTAAATTTTGATGATTTTGCGTCCCTGACTTCAATGAGCAAGTCGCGCATTTGGGGGGGAAAATGACCGGATTGGCGGCCAAAATGTCCACACTGCCTTCCAGCAAATTTGCTTCGCCAAAGAGTCCTTCCACTTTGCCACCCGCTTCGCGTACGAGCAGAATGCCGGCCGCGACATCCCAGGGGTTTAGGGCGATTTCCCAAAAGCCTTCCGCGCGTCCGGCGGCGACATAAGCCAGGTCCAGCGCTGCCGAGCCCAAACGCCGAATGGTTTGACTGTGACGCGCCATATGGATAAAGTAATCCATGTTGGAGCGTGGCGTATCAATTAAGGAATGTCTGAAACCGGTAATTAAAAGCGAATCAATAAGCTTGTCGATTTTTGAGACTTGGATTGGCTTGCCATTGAGCCAGGCGCCTTTGCCTTTTTCCGCGCTGAACAGTTCGTCCATCTCGGGGGGGCAATAAATAACGCCCAGCTGAAGTTCGCCTTCAAAGGCATAGGCAATAGAGATGCTATACTCCGGCAAACCATGCGCGTAGTTTAAGGTGCCGTCGATGGGGTCAATATACCAGCGATGCGCGCCATCCTTTTGGTGCATGCCGGTTTCTTCGCCCAATACAGTGTGCTTTGGAAAGTTTGTTGCCACCTGGTCTAGCAAGTAAGCTTCAATCGTCTTATCGGCACGGGTCACCAGGTCGGCAAGTCCTTTTTGTTCGATATTCAGGTCTTCCTTGCGCATTTCGATGGCCATCTGTCCGACAGTTCGCGCCCATGATTTTATTTGCTCTAATTGCGGTTTCATACACGTCCTTGGTTTGTATAGTATGGTCTCTCTATTGTATCAATTATTAGCCCATCAGAGCGATTGCCGTCTGTAAAGTTTTCACTTTTATCCACATAAAAATTACTGCTGAAACCGGAAGAAAACTGATAACTGTGGATAAGTTTTAAAAATCTGTGGATAAAAGACTGGCCTATTGGGGGGATTACTACGCTTCGCCTTCGCACTCCGCCTGTAATTGATTGAAAAATTTATGTAAAATGGCCTCTCGTTGAGCAGCAATTTGTTTGCCCGTTGAAGTGTAAAGACGGTCTTTAACGTGGCGAAGTTTAAAGAGATATTCGTGATAGGCGCTATGCGGTTCATCGGGGGGGAGTCTTTCGCCAGTATCCAGAAAGTGCTGCGAAGGCCTGGCGTAAAAAGGCTGACCGGCGTGGGTGGCATAGGCGATGGTACGCGCCACACCAACCGCGCCAAGGACATCCAGTTTATCGGCATCAAAACGCATTGCGCCTCAAGGCTTTGGGGTTGCTCGCCATCATGCCGATAGCGATGGGCACGAATACAGTGCCGCACCGCCTCAATGCGCTCTTTTTTTCCAGCCAGCTTGTGCTAAAATCTCGCCCGCAAATTGCGCAGATGCCAAATGGTGCCCCCCATGCGCGCGCCATCTTCCCCCCCACCCGGTGTCGCGCCCCCCCGCGAATCATGCAGAAGCGCGGCGACATACACAATCTCAAGGTCAGCAGCTTCGTTTTCGGCGATTTTCATTGCAAGATTGAGCACGCGCAAGGCGTGCTCAAAATCATGCGCCAGTCCCGCGCTGGCATACCAGGCACGGGCATCTTCAATATCAGGATAAAAGTCCCACATTATTTTTGTGGATATAGCTCGCCTTTTTTTTGATGACGTTCGCGACCATGTTGGTACCGTAGCGATAGGTCAAAATGCGGTAGTCGGGGGGGACGCTTAGAATCAAAATATCGGCTTGTTTACCGGCTTCAATCGAGCCGATTGTGGCATCGCGCAAAACCGCTTTGGCGGAGTTGATTGTGCTGGCAGCCAAAGCCTGGCTGGGTGTGAGTTTCATATAGCGTGTTGCCAGAGCTTGCATAAACTGCATGGATTCATTCCAGGTTGTGCCGGGGGGGTTTAGGTCAGTCGCCAGGGCAAGATAAGCATTAGCCGCAATCATTTCGCGGGCAGGTGAGTATTCGGACTGGGCCAGTCCAAAAGGTGTGCCCGGAAGTGAAACCGCCACGGTTTCGGATTGTGCCATCTTTTGAATGTCTTCAAGCGAAGTTTTTACCAGATGGTCAACCGAAGCGGCGCCAAATTCAGCTCCCAGACTCGCGCCACCCAGGTTCTCAAACTCATCAGCATGCAGTTTGAGTGGGAAGCCAAGGTCTCGTGCGGTTTGGAGAATTTCACGCGTTTCTTCGATTTCGAATACATCTTTCTCGCAAAAACGTCCACAAAGGGCAAGGCTTGTCCGGGAGCATGTTTCAGCCACCAGCTTTTGGTCTCGGGCAATGCCACTTCGCAAAGCCAGCGGGTATAGCCGGCGGTATCGCCTTTGAATTCCACAGGGATGGCGTGCGCGCCCATGTAGGTGGGCACTAACTCGATAGTACCCGCCTTGTTGATTTCCAGAACGGCTTCAAGCTGACGGAATTCGGTCTCAAGGTCAAGCCCATAGCCCGATTTTGCTTCCATGGTGGTTGTACCGTGAGCAAAAGCGCGTTGGGCACGTTCCATGGCTTGCGCCACGAGCTCGTCCAGGCTTGCTTTGCGCGTAGCATTGACTGTGGCAGCAATGCCCCCCCGCCAGCCGCCATAATTTCCATGTAGCTTTTGCCTTCCAGGCGCATTTCGTATTCGTGGGCACGGTTTCCCGCCCACACCAAATGCGTGTGAGGGTCAACAAAACCGGGTACGATAGCGCGTTGTTCGGCGTCGATACGTTCGGCGTTTGGATATTTCCGAGCAAATCGGCTGACGTGCCGACTTCCAAAATGGTGTCGCCCTGAATGGCAAGCGCGCCATTGGGATAATCTGAAGCGCGCCCAGCTGATGACCGCGTTGCGCGCCTCCGACGGTTGTTACAAGTTGTGAGCTATTGTGTATGAGTTTCATGTTTATATTGTAATAGATTTTGGTCTTGTTTTCACCTTGTCAGATAATTTGCCACGGAGTTGTATACTAAGATTTTGGATTTATAAAGCTTGATTATCGCCCTTAAAAGCAGCTGCTCGGCTATACTATATAAAATTAATATCATTCCAGGAGGCAATATGCCAAAAAAACAAAACTTTGCGTTATCTCATGTTTGGCTCGCTTTATTTTACCCAAGGTACCATTTTGGGCTATTTTGCTTCGCTCAACGCGCTTTATCTGCTTGACCATGGTTTGACATTGACCGATGTCGGCGTTTTTGGCGCGATCGCACTCATTCCGTTCATCATCAAAATCTTCCTTGGCATGCTCAGCGATAGAGTCAGCCTGTTTGGCAAAGGGCATCGCGTCCCCCTACATTTTTATTGGCCTGGCGGTGCAGTTCGTTCTGCTCGTGTTTGTGCCCTTCGTCAATCCAAGACAATACTATTGGGTATTTGTGGCGATAGCATTTCTTTTGCAGCTTGGTATGGCGCTTTACGACACCTGCACCGATGGTCTCGCGCTGGATACCGCTCCCGAAGAAGAACATGGACGTATTCAAGCCTGGATGGTAGGCGGGCGCGCGGTGGGCACCATTGTGGCAGCCTCCGCGGTGGGTCTCCTGGCCGATAACGTTTCCTGGCAAGCCGTCTTTTGGACTTTAGCCGCGCTGACTTTACTGCCCTTACCTTTCCTGATTGGTGTCAAAGAACCCGAAAAGGTATCTTCCGAACGCTTCGACTGGTCCGCCTTCAAAGCCTTTAAGAAGTGGCAAGTGAACGCGACCGGCATTGCCGGCTTGCTCATCTTTTTGGTGATTGTGGGCGCCAACCAGCTCGTAAACCCCCCCTTTTTAACCGAAGTCTTTGACATTTCTCTTTCTCAGGCGGGCATGGTCACTTCGCTTTGGGGTATCGGCATTGTGATCGGCTCAATCGTTGGCTCAGGACTAATCAAAAAGCTGGGAGACCGCACTGCCACCTATGTGATGCTGGCGATGGTAGCACTCAGTCTGGCGCTGTTGGCGACTTTGGTGACCGCGAATCTGGGGGGGCTCATCATGGCGATTGTCCTGGTCGTGCTTTATGGTGTGACGTATGGCGCTGCGCAGACGATTACTTTCGCGCTTTGCATGGGTGTGACCGATACGCGCATTGCCGCCAGTATGTTCGCGATTCTGATGGCTTTCACCAACGTGGGTCAGGGCATCGGTCTGGCGATGGGTGGCGCGCTGTCAGATTTCGCCGGCTTCCGCTGGACCTTCATCGCCTTTGCCGCTGTATGTGTCCTGGTTTTACCCTTCTTGCCAGCGGTCTTTAAGAAACAGGAGAAAAGCTCATAATAGCAAATCTTTCGCATCTGCATATCTAAGCATGGTGTATAATTTTTATAAGGATGAAAGAGAAACTTAAATCAAATCTAAGAACAGAAAACGACAGAGCATGGTATCGGTTTTTTTGAAAATCGAGACTTTTTTTGAGGTCTTAACTTCAAACAAAGAAATAATCGTGAGTTCCACTGATCTGAAAAAGTATGGAGGTAGAGAACCTCGTTTGATGGCAAAAATAGACACTCGTGAAGAGTTGCCTAGCATTTTTAAAAAAATTTAACATTTCACTTTTGCCTATTCAAAACAAACAATATTTATTGTTCATTGATGATTCAAAAAAATCTCTTCTATGATTTTCCCATCTTAAAAACTCCTGTTATTACTAAATTTCCAAATGCGACGATTTCCAATCTCGAAACTTTACAGGAACGACATATTTCATCTGAATCAAAAGCCCTTGATTTTGCCTATATTGCTTCTATTTTAAAAACATTTACTGGTGAAGATAATTTATGGTTAACGATTAGAGGACGCCAATATTCAAGTAATTTTGATTTGATAATACCCGCCTTGAACCGAACCCAAACTATATCCAGCACACAGATAGAGGTTGATGCTGGATATGAGAGCAACGATGCAATTTATTTGATTGAGGCGAAAATGGGGGGGAATCGAACCAACTTTAATGTTAGGCAACTACTTTTCCCTTATCTTAATTGGTCATCTAAAACTAAAAAAACAAGTTGTGCCTGTTTTCTTTACTTTCTCTAATGGTGTTTATACTATACATGAATTCAAATTTTCCAACATCCTTGGAGATACTAGCATTTTAAGAACTTCTTCTTATGCCTTAGCAGACAGCAAAATAACTCTCCAAAACCTAATGGATATTTTCAAGCAATGTCCTGAAAGTGATATCTATAATCCCCAAGTCCCATTTCCACAAGCCAATGATATAAACAAAGTTATTGATACCGTGACTGTCATTGATCAGGGTATTAATAGCAAAGTTGAACTGGCAAGTCACTTTGAGTTTGACCCAAGACAAGCTGATTACTACGCCAATGCGGCATTATTTTTAGGTTTCATCAAACGAGGCGACGAAGGTTTTGAGCTAACAAAGATTGGGACAGAACTCACCCAAGAAACTTCCAGAGCCCAACGCGTCTTGAAGATTTTTAACCGCATGTCCAAAATTCAGGTCTTACGGCCTGTAATCCAACAATTTTGTCAAATGGGATGGATGAGCAAGCCATTGATTACAATGCCTTTATCAAAATTTAGAGAAATACTATAGTTTAAGAAACACGACCCCCCCTCGACGACGTATTAGTACAGTAAAGACATGGCTAATTTGGATAAAAGAGGGGTTATCATGACCGTTTTGCAGGAAGTTAAATACGAAAGGCGTTTCTCTTTTTTTTAGAAATGATAATGCTTTCCCAATCTTAAAGTGGGCAGGCGGGAAACGCCAATTGTTACCTGTTATTCACAAGAACTTACCGTCTGAGATTCATAAAGGTGAAATAACAACTTATATTGAACCGTTTTTTTTGGCGGTGGCGCGGTCTTTTTTTTCACTCACAAACAACTTTACGTTTTTATCAAAAACAATTTTAGATATCAATAAAGCGCTTATGTTTTTTTATAAAAACCTTCGTGACAATGTTGAGCCATTAATTGAACTCCTAACAGATATTCAGAAAACATACGACGGTTTAAATGATTCTGAGCGAGAAGAATATTACTATAGTCAAAGATCTATATATAACGAAGAAATTAGTTGCATTTATTCACAGAACACTATTTTAGACTGGTTGAATCCTTCAGCACGACTTCTCTTTTTAAATAAAACCGGCTTCAATGGCTTGTATCGGGTAAATTCAAGCGGTGAGTTTAATGTGCCTTTTGGCTCATATAAAAACCCAAAAATTTGTGATGTTTCCAATCTTCGCGCAAGTTCAAAAGCCTTAGAGCATACAGCAATCGTACATGGGGGGGATTTTGAACTTTCCATTAACGAAATTGATCATAAAAGCTTTGTGTATCTTGATCCGCCTTATCGCCCACTTTCAACGACATCTAGTTTAATTCTTATGCTAAGGAATCTTTTGATGACAGTGATCAAATTCGACTTGCTGAATTCTGTAAATCAATAGACGCGATTGGCGCGAAGTTCTTACTGAGTAATTCTGACCCTAAAACATTGATCCTAACGATGACTTTTTCGATAAATTGTATAGGGGTTTTTTCAATCAAACGTATCAATGCTCGCAGAAATATTAATAGCGATGGTAGCGGTCGCGGCATTGTATCAGAATTGCTAATTAAAAATTATTGATACTAATTTACAAATGATTTCCAGCGTCACAAAAAGTTTATCGGCACACAAGCTCACCCTCGCGATTGCGGAAACAAGTACGGGTGGAATGATTGCCAACATACTCACCGACCAGGCTGGCGCGTCGGCTTTTTCAACGGGTCGATTGTGGCTTATTCTTATGACTCTTTACGCGATGTCTTGTATGTCAGACCGGAAACGCTCGACTCGCATGGCGCGGTTAGCGAAGCAACCGTGCGCGAAATGGCGCAAAGCGTGCGTCAGATTCTCAA
>JMBX01000043.1_pt1 | contig 30732 bp, 46 predicted proteins | sample 616521 | NCBI WGS metagenome assembly JMBX01 (sample SAMN02727906, study PRJNA239997) | anaerobic digester metagenome | biome: anaerobic digester; isolation source: mesophilic anaerobic digester inoculated with municipal waste water sludge... | place: Germany: Bielefeld University, CeBiTec ...
TCTTGAAGAAATGGAAAGGCTAGGTTATGAAACAAAATATGAGATTCTTAATTCAATAAATTTTGGGATACCACAAAAGAGAAAGGATTTTGCAATTAGCTATCTAGGCAAAAATCCTTTTAAATTTGAAAACCTAAAACACAAGGAAACCAAACATTTATCAGATTTCCTTGAAAAGGATGTAATGAAGACTTATGGAGATATATTTTTAGTCAAGCAGCCTTCAATGTTAAAATACTCTATGATTCAGAATATAAGCCAAAATTTCAAGGAAGACTTCAAGTAATAGAAGACTTTTGCTACACCATATCTACTAAGCAAGTAAGAGTCCCTAACTCTGGAATACTTGCTATAGGTGATAACAGGTACAGGTATCTTACTGAAAGAGAATGTTTTAGGTTGATGGGATTTGATGATAATGATTTTGATAAGCTTATTAAGATTTTTCCAAGAAGAAAAAAACTGTATGTCAAGTATCCTATATAAACAGGCAGGCAACAGTATAGTGGTTAATGTCCTTGAAGAGATAGTAAAGGAAATCCAAAATTGTAGCTTATAAGCTTATAAAGATGGGTGATGGAGTAAAATCTATTACCCTTTTACTATATGAGGAGGAGGAAATATATGAGAATAAATGATTTTGAACATTTAATTCAAGAGATAAAGGCAAAGGCTCTATCTGATAGTGATGGATATATTTCTCTTATGAGAACGGTTGGAAACAACTATAAATATGATTTTACTAGTCAGCTTAGTATCTACAACAGAAATACTAATGCAAGAGCCTGTGGAGAATTTGACTTTTGGAGAAAGAAATTTAATAGAACTGTAAAGCGTGGTGAAAAAGGAATTCCCATATATAAGAATTATGGAGGATATGGCAAAGTAACCTATATTTTCGATCTAAGCCAGACTGTATCAATGACAAGGGAAGTTAATCAAGTAGAATTATGGGAACTCAGCAATGGGGGGGAAGATAGCCTAAGGGGGGGAGTTCTTGAATTTAATGGAGCTTTTAGAGAAGATGAAACTGAAAATATGACAATAGATGAAATTCTTGAAAGTATTGCATATATGGAAGTAATCAACAAGGGTAACTATCTTTTAAATGAACTTAAGATAGCTCCTAATTATAGAAAAATCTTTAATGATTTTCTTACAGAGTCCTTTAAAATAGGATATGCTGCAAGGCTTGATATAAATTATGAAGCTGATAGAAATAAGATTAATGATATCCTTGGAAGTCTTGATGAAATTTCACTAACAATAGTAGGTAATGAGCTAAATTTAATGGTGGCAAACATCATTGAAAGAACAGTAGCTATAGATAAAGATATTGATAAAAATAAGGTGCTGACAAAAGGAGCAATTGAGCGGTACAATGAAAATAGAGAAATAACAGATAAGGAAGAAAAAAATAGGAGGGATAGATGATGAGTTTCGAGGAAATGTTGGAAGAATATCTGATGGAAGAGAAGGTAGAGAACGAGTATCAGATGATATTTGGGGGGGAATGCGAGACATCGGAAGAGATAACCTTGAAGATGAAGGAAGTAACAGAGAAAGTTCTAATGAAGGATCAGACACACCTGACTCACAGATTCGCCCAGGCGAGACTGAACTTCATGGTAGAGGAGAAAGAGAGATTATTCCAAGAGATGTTCTTGGAGAAAAGCCTTATGAAGCATCTTCTAGAAGTGGAAGAGATAGCCAAGAGGTTCATAGAGATGGAGAAACCGAGGATGATGGAAAGCTTTGGACTGACAGAGGAACTGAAGGCAGAAGATTGGATGAAGTGGACAGGACTCATGGAGAACCTGAATCACGAGTTAAGGGAGATGGCAATGAAGGAGTACGTTTACAATTAGATGAAGGAATAAGCATAGATGAGGACCAGGGAGTAGATGATGAATCTGCTTCCTTTTTTTGTTCCAGAATACTATTCAAAAGCTAATCCTCAAGAACTTATGAATGAAGAAATATTAGAAAATGTTCCTAAACTAGGAGAAACTGAAGAAATATCTGCAGCAGATAAAACAGTTCATGCAGCATATATTATTCCATTTAGAAGTAATTGGACCTGGTATTTGACAGAGTATGATCCTGAAACAGAAGATGCTTATGGTCTTGTAGCAGGTCTTGAACCAGAATGGGGCTACTTTAATCTTAAGGAACTTAGGGAAATTGGAGCAGAAAGACTTGTTCTTGAAGATTTTCCTAAAACATTTAAGGAATTAAGGGATAGTGAACTTAAAAAAAACAATTAAGCGAAGAAGAAATTCATAGAGTGTTCTTTGGAGAACTTGATGATTTTACAAGAAATGAAGTTTCACAAGAGGTAGATCCAGAAATTCTTTTTATGCAAGGGGAAGAACAAATAGATAAAGAACTTATTGCAGCTAAAGTAGGTACAGAATTTATTATAATTCCAAAAAGCAATCTTAATCATATAGAACTTGATAAAGATGAAAGACAGGTTTTAGTTGATGGTGTAGAATATCAACTTTATAAGGGTAAAAACTTTGAAGACTCAAGAGAAATAGAGCTTTTTATGGATGAAGAAGGTTATAAAACCTATAAAATAAATAATTATCTTATAGATTTAAAAGACCAAGAGTTAAATAGAGAGCCTATTACTAGGGATAATGTTATAAAAATGTGGGACAATCCTTTTATTATTACAAGTGTAAGAGAAGATATGCTTCTTATAGAAATGCTTCCTTATGAATTGAAAGATGAATATATTCTTGATGCAAGACAGGTAAGAAGGCTTCAATTTGAAAGCATAGATGAATTTAATGAGTTTATTTATACTACTGAACTTTATGACTTTGATGAAGAAAAAGCTAAAGAAGATGAACAAATGACTTTTCCTTTTGGAGGTTTGAAGATATAGAAGATAGACAAGAAGATGAGAGAGAAACTCCTAGGATTGAAAACTTTGTTATTACTGATGAAATTATTCCTGAAAGCCTTCCACCACAAGAAAGGCTGGAGAATAATATTAATGCTATAAAAGTCCTTAAAACTTTGGAAAAAGAAAATAGGGAAGCAAATAGAGAAGAACAAGAAATTCTTGCTAAGTATGTAGGCTGGGGGGTGGTCTATCAGAGGTATTTGATGAAAGTAAAACAGGACAATGGGAAAGGGCAAGAAACTTTCTTAAAGAAAACCTTAGTCCAAGTGAATATGAGGACTGTGAAGAATCTACACTTACAGCTTTTTATACTCCTAAAACAGTTATTGATGGAATCTATCAAGCACTTGAAAACATGGGATTTGAAAATGGGAATATACTTGAGCCTTCATGTGGAGTTGGTAGCTTTATGGGAAGCCTTCCTGAAAGCATGAAGAAATCAAAGGTTTATGGTGTAGAGCTTGATAGTATATCAGGCAATATAGCAAGAAAATTATATCCCGAAAACAATGTACAGGTTAAGGGATTTGAGGAAACCTCATTTTCAAATAACTTTTTTTGATGTGGCAATTGGCAATGTTCCATTTGGAGAATTTAAAGTAAATGATAGATTATATGACAAGAACAACTTTTTAATTCATGACTATTTCTTTGCTAAGTCAATAGACAAGGTAAGAAGTGGTGGAGTAATTGCATTTATTACTTCCAGTGGGACAATGGATAAAAAGGATGATTCAATTCGTAGATATCTAGGTGCAAAATGTGAGCTTCTTGGAGCTATAAGACTTCCAAATAATACTTTCAAGGGTATGGCTGGAACTGAAGTAACTAGTGATATTATTTTCCTTAAAAAGAAGGAATCAGTAATAGAAAGAGAAGAGCCATGGTATGAACTTGGAATAGATGATAAGGGTTTAAGTTACAACAAATATTTTGTCGAAAATCCACAAATGGTACTTGGTCAAATGACAGAGGTATCTGGTCGATTTGGGAAGACCACTACCTGTCAAGCCAAGGATAATCATGATTTAAAATCTGAACTTTCACAAGCTATAAACAAGATTCAAGGAAAGATTGAGCCTATAAAAGTTGAAAGAGAGGAAGGAGAAAAAGAAGCTGAGATTATTCCAGCTGATGAAAATGTAAAGAACTTCTCATTCACCGAAAAAGATGGAAAGGTCTATATGAGAGAAGACTCTATAATGAGAGAAGTGGATAGGAATGATAAAGACCTAGATAAAATCAGAGATTATATAGCTCTTGGAAATGCTCTTAGAGAAGTGATTGATTTACAGTTAGAAGATAGAAGTGAAGTTGAGATTAAACTAGCTCAGAAAAAAAACTTAATGATATATATGATGAATTTAGCAAGAAAAATGGCTTTATAAATGGAAGAATGAATACAAGGCTTTTATCTGAGGATAGTAATTTTGCTCTTATTTCAAGTATTGAAAAACTTGAGGAAGGAAAGTTCAAGGAAAAGGGCGATATATTTACAAAACGAACAATAAAAAGGCTGTGCCAGTAACTCATGTGGACACACCAGACGAATCCCTTATTCTTTCTATTGCAGAAAAGGAAGAGTAGACCTTGGATATATGGAGGAACTTACAGACCTTGATGAAAAAGTCTTAGTAGAGAGTTTAAAAGGCAAGATCTTTCTTGATATTAAGGAATTTGACAGAGAAAACAATGCACTTCCCTTTACAGAGAAAGAAAAGCACAATCCTATGGCATTTAACTATGTAAGTGCTGATGAATATTTGAGTGGAAACATCAGAGATAAGATAAATGTTTTAAATGAATATATAAATTATATTGAGGGTTCTATAGGCTTTATGGATAAGGATAATTCTAATTTCAAACAAATAGAAGACAATCTTGCAAACCTCAAAATACAAAAACTGAGCCTTAAGGAAGTAATGCCAAAGGAACTCACTGCTTCAGAAATCACAGTAAGACTTGGAGCTACATGGATACCAGAAAAAGATGTAGAAAACTTTATCTTTGAAACTCTTAAAACACCAGGATTTGCAAGATGGGATATTCATGTTAGATACTCACCTTTTACAGCTGAATGGAGAATTGAGGGTAAGAGCAAGGATGGAGGAAATGACCTTGCAAATATGACCTATGGTACTAGTAGAGTTAATGCTTATAAGATTATAGAAGATGCCCTTAATCTTAAAGAAACAAAGGTATGGGATAGGGTTACAAATCCTGATGGTAGTAGGTCTTCCATACTCAATAAAAAAGAAACAATGCTTGCAAGTCAGAAACAGGAACTTTTAAAAGAAGAGTTTAAAAATTGGATATTTAAAGATCCAGACAGGAGACACCGTTTAGAAAAGCTTTATAATGAAAAATTTAATTCTGTGCGTAACAGGGAATATGATGGAAGTAATATTCGCTTTGAAGGCATGAATTCAGGTATTATCCTTAAAGACCATCAAAAAAATGCAGTTGCAAGAACACTTTATGGTGGAAATTCCCTTCTTGCCCATACAGTAGGTGCAGGTAAGACCTTTGAAATGATTGCTTCTGCAATGGAGTCAAAAAGGCTTGGAATGAGTAACAAGGCATTATTTGTAGTGCCTAACCATCTAACTGAACAAATAGGAAGGGACTTTATGGAACTTTATCCTGGAGCAAATATTATGGTTGCTACCAAGAAAGATTTCCAGCCTAAGAATAGAAAGAGATTCATAGGTAAGATTGCAACAGGAGAATATGATGCAGTTATTATAGGCCATTCACAATTTGAAAAGATACCTATGAGTAAAGAATATCAAGAAAATCATATAAATAGGGAAATTGAAGGGATCCTAGAATACATTGAAGAGTATAAGTATGACAGAAGTCAGAATTTCACAGTAAAGCAGCTACAAAATACTAAAAAGAAACTTGAAAGTAGACTAAAAAAAACTTAACGATGATTTTAAAAAGGATGACGTAGTTACCTTTGAGGAACTAGGAATTGACAAGCTTTTTGTGGATGAAGCCCATAATTATAAAAATCTATTTCTTTATACAAAAATGAGAAATGTGGCAGGAATAGGTCAGAGTGAAGCACTCAAATCTTCTGATATGTTTATGAAATGTCGATATTTAGATGAAATGACAGGAGGAAAGGCAGTAGTATTTGCTACAGGTACTCCAGTGTCAAATAGTATGACCGAGCTTTATACCATGCAACGCTATCTTCAATATGATGAACTTGAAAAGAATAACCTACAACATTTTGATTCATGGGCAAGTACATTTGGTGAGACTGTAACGGCAGTAGAGCTTTCACCTGAAGGAGATAAATATAGAGCTAAAACAAGGTTTAGCAAATTCTATAACCTTCCTGAGCTTATGGCCATGTTTAAAGAAGTGGCAGATATAAAAACAGCTGATATGCTTGATTTAAAAGTTCCTGAAGCAGAATATGAAACTATAGTGACAAAGCCTACAGACGAACAGAAAGAGGTCTTAAAAGGCATCTCGGAGCGAGCAGACAGGGTAAGGGATAGAAGGGTTGAACCAGAAGAAGATAATATGTTGAAAATCACGAATGACGGTAAAAAATTAGCCCTTGACCAAAGGCTTATCAATCCTCTTTTACCTGATGATCCTGATAGCAAGGTCAATGTATGTGTAAAAATATTTTTCTATCTGGGATAAAACAAGGGATAATCGTTCAACCCAACTAGTATTTTCTGATATGTCTACCCCAAAGAATGATGGAAGTTTTAATGTTTATAATGATATAAGGGACAAGCTTTTGAATATGGGTATTCCAGAAAAAGAAATAGCATTTATCCATGATGCTAATACAGAAAAACAGAAGGATGAACTATTTTCTAAAGTCCGTAAAGGCCATGTAAGGATTCTTTTAGGGTCTACCCAAAAGATGGGAACAGGTACTAATGTACAAAATAGACTTATTGCTACCCATGACCTTGATGTGCCATGGAGACCTGCAGATTTGGAACAGAGGGCGGGTCGTATTGTAAGACGTGGTAATAAAAATGATAAGGTTAAGATATTTAGATATGTTACTGAGAATACTTTTGATAGTTATTTGTGGCAGACAATAGAAAATAAGCAGAAATTCATCTCACAGATTATGACTTCAAAAACACCTGCTAGAGTGGCGGAAGATGTTGATGAGAATACTCTTTCTTATGCTGAAATTAAAGCCCTTGCAACAGGTAACCCTTTAATAAAAGAAAAGATGGACCTGGATATTGAAGTAACCAAATTAAAAATGCTTGAAGGAAACTACAAGAGCAATCTTTATAGCTTGGAAGATAAGATTATAAAGACCTATCCAAGAGAAATTGAAAAATATAAGAAGCTTATTGAAGGTGCTAAAAGTGATATTGATAGAACTAGGCCACAGGGAACAGGTGATAATAAGTTTACTTTCATAAAAATCGGCGATGAAATAATTACAGATAGAAAACTTGCAGGAGATAAAATTCTTGAAGCAGTTAAGGGAGTGAAACTAAGAGATAAAAAGCTTATTGGAGAATACAGAGGATTTCCTATAGAAGTAACCTATAACTTCCTTACAAATGAGCATAATTTTAATTTAAAAGGCTCAAACAATCACTATGGAGACTTAGGACAAAATAGGGATGGAAATATTACAAGAATGGATAATGTCTTGGAGAGGATTCCTGATAGTTTAAAAAGATTTGAAGAAAAGCTTGAAGCTACCAAAGAACAAATTGAAATTGCTAAGGAAGAAGTAAATAAACCTTTTGATAAGGCTGAGGAATTAAAAACAAGACAATAAGACTCACAGAAATTAATAGACTTCTTGATATGGGAGAAGTGGAAGACCTAGAAAATCTAAATCCCTTATAGAGGATATTAAAAGGCTTATTATTGATTATTGCAATAGAGAATTTGGAGAAGACCATGATTATGATGACTTCAATAAACTTTTCCCTGATGAAGGCCATATTGGACTTGCCTATACAACTACAGAAGATGGGAAACACGAAATACAATATGAAATAAGTCTTAAAGATTATTCATGGACACAGTATGTAGATAATAAAGAAGTATCTCATGGAAGTTATCTTGAAAGTGAGGATGATGAGTCTGTAAGCAAAGAAGAAGCTCTTAAAAAGCTTAAACTCGAACTTGAACATGGAGATTTTGATGAATATGTAAGGGTTGATGAGAAAGACTTAAGAGGGAAACTTGGACTTGAAATTGACGATGAGGGTAATTTTTATGATCCACTTGCAAAAGACCTAGATAATGATGGAATTCCAGATAGGTATGATAATGACTTTAGAAGTAGTAATTATTTTGAATCAACTTATGATGTTGATGGCCTTAAGAAGGATGATAAGGAATCTACACTTGGGCAACTTGAAAAATTTAAAGCCAAAATTAAAGAAGAAACAAGCCCATTACTGGATGAGAAAGATAAAGAAAAGAATAAGGGTGCAAGATAATATACTACTTTGATTTTTGGTGAATTCTATGAATTCATAAAAAAAACGAAGTCCACAGGGGGGGTTATTAGGGGGGGTGTAGCCTCCTGATGTCCTAATAAAAAGCTCTGAGGAAACTCGGAGCTTAACTTTTTGGGAAAATAGTAAACTAAGGGTTTAAAACAAATAAGAATAAAAACGAGGAGGAGTTTTATGCTTAACAAAAAAAACAAAAATAGATTGCTCCAATACTTTGGTCTTAATAGCCATAGTGAAATGATGGCATATATTAGAGAAAATCAAGATGATGAAAAAGTTAAGGAAATAAAAGAATTATTCAAACCTCACCTTACAAATCTTGATGAGGAGGTGGATGGGAATGAAAAATAATTTGTATAAAGAATTTAATTGTAATAGCAAGGAAGAACTTTATGAAAAAATAAAAATCAAGATGATGAAATAAGACCTCTTATAGAATTCCTAGATTATGCTAGAGCTAATATTAAAATAGTAGACAAGCAATAAATAGTCCTGATACCTTTGTAGATTATGTAAAGTCAACAACTTTACCTACTAAAGATACTGGGACTATTATTTTGCAAATACAAAAACCATCCTGTTCATCTTAAGAGAACTAGACTAAGTTGGAAAACAGCATAAAAGAGGCCTTAAGAGAGGGCTTAATGGCAGGAGCTAATAGTGTATTTCTAGCCTTTTCTAATGATACTTCTAATAAAAGAATAGAGGAAACTAAAGAATATTTTGAAAAAATAGGAATGAAGATTATAGATACTATTGGCTACAATAAACAAAATAATAGTTTCATATCAAAGGTAGCAGGAAGAAGCTACTATTCGACTAAGACCTATGAAATAGCCAGTGATTCAGAAAATGCTTATGGAGAAAAGGATTATAGCCTTAAGGATAAGTATGAAGATTTTACAAGCTATTTTGCTAGTAATGAACTTATAGATTTAAATGTGGTAGAAAATGCAGAAGAAATAAAGGAAGTTTTAAAAATAGGATTTCAACACCATCAACAAGAGATTTTTGGTATCCTAATTTATGATAGTAATGAAAAGATTATTGGAGCAGAAGAGCTTTTTAAAGGAGCTACTGATGCTGCAATAGTAGATTTAAAAATTATAGCTAAGACTCTATTTAATTATCAGGATGTAAAGGGAATGGCAGTATTTCATAATCATCCTAGTGGCAACCCTACTCCTAGCAGGGAAGATATAGAAATGACTAAAAAAGATAAAAAAATGTAACTGAAATTTTTGAAATAGAACTTCTGGATCATTTTATAATTGGCAAAGAAAAAAAACCCTATCTTTTTCACAAGAAGTTAGTGGTTTTCAAAGTGAAAATCTGAGCTATCAAGATAAGCTAGGGCAAATGTCAATTGTTAAAGAAGATAAGAATATTTATGATAGGGAAAAAGTTACTCTTGAGGTTGGAGATAAAATAAAAACTGCTCTATCAGATGAAACTATTGTTTTGGATATAGATAAAGACAATGCTATTTTATTCGATGGAAGACAATTTGTTGAGGTTTATGGCTTACAGAGTGATAATGGAAAGTTTTTTTTGGAATCATGGCAACTATTCTGATAGCTATCCTCAAAAGAAAGATAGTCAGATAATAGATACTATAAATAAGATGATAGATGAGGACTACGAGGGTTTCGTTAAAGCTTTGATTACAATAGAAACGGGAATAGATAATCCAGACCTATTAGATGAGCTTTACGATAGATTTATGCATAATGATGGGGGGGTAAATCTAATAAATGATTATTTTGACGAGCTTATATACGATTTAGAAGATGAAATTACAATTGGTGAAGAAAAAGTTATGGAGACACAAGGGAAGCTAAATAAGGATAATGAGATTTTTGAAAAGATGGATGACTTTATAAATTCCTATACAGAATTATCTAATACTATGTATGATGCGGACTATGATTTTGCAGATTCCTATCCATTAGAGAAGTCCTTTCATGATATAGACTTCATAGGCTGGGTTGAAGCTACTAAGACGAATTTATCTGAAGAGAAAAAAAAGGAATGAATGTTGAAAGAATAAATGCTATTACAGATAAAAAAAGATAGTAAAAAAAAGAATCAACTATTGAAAAACTTAATAAACTTAAGGATAAGGTAGCAAAGGATAGTGTAGATAAACTACAAGACAAAGTGGGAGATAAGAAGAAGGATAGAGAGATATAATGACAGTAGCATAAGCAACTACTGGATATGGGCAGACTTCGGTCTGCCTTATTTTTATTGTTGCTAAATGAGCTGTGTAATAGTAAAATAAGAGTTAGATAAGACTTTAATAAGAATTGTGAGGTGCAATATGGAAATAAAAATGTTTTATAAGACCCAAAGGGAGTTAGGGGGGGAGGCTCTTAACAAGGTAGTAGATTCCTATTGGTCTGACGAAATTAATGAAAAGATCTTATTAAAACTATAGAATATCTTTATGAAAATAATTCCTTTAAAATGGTAAAAGATAAGACTTTTACAACCGTCATAAACAGCAATGTGGAAAGAGAAGGTTAGAAGTGGTTAATAAAATATTAAGCATAGAGGAAGATTGTTAATATGGGAGAGATATACACAAAATATAATTTTGATTTAGATCTAATAAAAAGAAACAAAACACTCGTATTAATCTGTTTGAATTACAAGGAGTTTTTAAAACATAATGAAATAAAAGATTTAATTCCAATTAATTTGGGATTAGATTTGAGTCGAGTACTTAAAGAGTACCCCCCCGCGGAGTTTAGGGTAAATAAATTTTTAGATGAGCTTGATAATATATTTGTTAAAGTTGAATCGGACTGCATATTAGTAAAAACATAGATATATTATTTAATCCAGAATACAAACTCAATATACTGAATTATTTTATAAATTTGTCTAGAAATAAGTTAGCCTTTATAGAATGGCCTGGACAATTAAAAGGTAGAGAACTAGAATATTCTGAAATAAACTATCCTGACTACCATAAATATAATATTGATAACTATAACATTGCACTCGTTAAATAGAGAGGAGATTTAGAATGAAATATTCAGATATTATTAATTTTAATCCCATTCAGACAGTGATTCAATTAAAAGATGCTAATGATGATGCCAAAGCTAAAAACTTAGTAGAATCCTATGTGATGTCTGATGAAATGGCTGAAAAATTTAACAGTGGTATCATAGAAGAACTACAGTTTGATGAAGTAGTAGATAATAAAGGAGTACTTATAGTAGGTAATTACGGAACTGGTAAAAGTCACCTGATGTCCCTTATATCTTCAATTGTAAATAAGGAAGAGAATCTAGATTATCTAGGAAACAAAAAGTTTGCTGACTATTCCCAAAAGGTAGCCGGTAAATTCGAAGTATTAAGAATTGAAATAGGCTCTGTCAGTAATTCTCTTAGAAACATTATAACCAGTGAATTAGAAAGAGATTTGGAGAAAAGAGGAATTATGTTCAAATTCCCTAAAGCTGATGAAATTACTAACAATAAAGAAGCTTTAATTGAAATGATGTATAAGTTTGAACAAAATACCCCCCCAATAAGGGTTACTTACTAGTGGTAGATGAGCTCTTAGATTATCTTAGGACTCGTAAAGAACAAGAATTAATATTGGATTTAAACTTTTTAAGAGAAGTGGGAGAGTTTATAAAAGACTCGAGATTTAGATTAATCTGTGGGATACAAGAGCAACTATTTGACAATCCAACTTTTTCTTTTGTAGCTAATTCTCTTAACAGGGTTAAGGATAGGTTTGAACAAGTCATAATTAGGAAGGAAGATACTGCTTATGTAGTTGCAGAAAGAATTTTAGGTAAAACCAGCGAACAAAAAGCAATGGTAAGAGAACATCTTGCACCTTATCATAAGCTTTACTCAGGTATGTCTGAAAGAATTGATGATTATGTGGATCTTTATCCTATTCATCCTGCCTACATAGATATATTTAACAGGGTATATATAGCGGAAAATAGAGAAGTATTAAGGACCATCTCCTTAACAGTAGAAGCTTTACTAGATCAAGATATACCAGAGGAAGCTCCTGGAATAATATCCTTTGATTCATATTGGACTTTTATTAAAGATAATTATGCAAGAAAATCGGAATTTGAAGTTAAAGAGGTCATGGAAAAAAAGTGCAGTTTTAGAAGAAAAAAATTAAAAAGACCTTTCCTAGAGGGAAACAAATTTATAAAGATATGGCTCTGCAAATAATTTATGCTCTTAGTGTTCATAGACTAACTACTAGTGGCATAGACGTTAGGATAGGTTTAACAGCTGAAGATTTAAGGGATGATCTTTGCTTATTTATGGAAAATATGCCTGAGATGGATGCTGATTTTCTTTTGGCAACAGTGCAAACTTCAATCAATGAAGTTATAACCCTAGTTAGTGGACAATTTATTGAACATAACAAAGATAACGGACAATATTTTCTAGATCTTAAAAAGATATAGATTACGATGCCAAGATCCAACAAAAAGTGGACATGATGAGTCCAGATGATTTTAATAGGTATTTTAATAGACTAATATATAATGCTTTAGATTGGGATGCTGAGCAATATGTAACAAATTTCGATATATATGAATATACCCTTAACTGGGAATCAAGAAATGTTTATAGAGAAGGCTATTTGTTTATGGGCTTACCTACAGAAAGGTCTACAGCTCAACCACCTAGAGACTTCTATATTTATATTTTACCGCCATATTTGGATAAATCTAAAATAGGAAGTGCAGAGTCAGATGAAGTTCTTTTTAAATTTATAAATAATGAAGAGTTTCATGAGAACTTGAGTCTCTTTGCAGCAGCAAGTGCTATGAGACAAGATGCTGCAGAGCAGAATACTAAAAGCATATATGGACAGAAAGCAGAAAATTATAGAAAAAAATTACAAAAATGGCTTAATGAAAATAAAAATACCTGCTTTTCAGTTATAGATAAAGGAACTGAGAAGACTTTAATAGAGGCAACAGCAGGTAAATCTAGGCTGCAACCAGATCTTAAAAGTTCTATTGATTTAGCTTCTTCAATAGCCTTGGAAGATAGTTTTCAAGCTAAATATTCAGATTTTCCTACATTTAAAAATAAGATTACCATTGAAAACAGGGCTGGAGTTTTGGAAAGAGTAATTAAAAGCTTTGCTGGAAAAGCTAGCCAAGATGTTTTGGAATATCTTGATTCTTTTAGTCTAATAAAAGATGGAAAAATTGATGTTAGTAATTCTAAGTATGCTATGGAAATAGTAAAGTTAGTAAAGGATTTACCAAGGCAAGGAGTTCTCAATAGGTCAGACTTTATAGAAGAGATTTATGGAAATAGTATAGTTAAAAATTTAAATATAGAATTAGGATATTTTGCCCCCCCAGTCTTGCTAGCCTTAGTTTACAGTGGTCATATTACTATTACTCTAAATGATAATAAGATACTATCTGCTTCCAATATGGAACTGACAGCTAGATTAGGAAATGTAGACATGCAGGAATTTAAATATATATCTAAGCCTAAAGAGGCAGCAGTAAGGGAGATAAATAAACTTTTAGAGATATTAAAATTACCTATAGGCTTGGCTTCAAACCCAAAAGAATTGGAAAAAGGCTTAGATAAGATTTTACAAGCAAGTTCAGATTGGGCTGGTAAGGCTATAAACATTAAACAAGTAATAAATAATGACTTTACTCTTTGGGGGAGAACCTCTTGTTCAACAACATTTCTTAGAAAACTACGAAAATGATATTTCTTTAGTTGTTGACGAATTTGGTGGCTTTGCAAGTAAGTATAATACTCCTGCTAAATTTAACAATTTAAATCTTAGCCTTGAACAGATAGAAAAAATAGGAAAAGGGATATATACCATTGAGCTGATAAAGAATTATATAGAATTAAGAAACTCTTGTGGAAATCTAATAAACTATATTTCTAATATAGAAACTATGGACTTGCCAACTGGTCTTATGGAAAGAATTAACCAGGCAAAAGAAAAATTTAGGGACCAGAGAGATAGTTTAAAAGAAGGAAAAGATTTGGATGATGTAATTTCCATATTACAACAGATTTAAGGGGAAATAAAGAAAGAATATATTGATTTTTATATTAAAAACACCAAAAACTTAGACTTAATCATAAATCTGCTGTTAAATTAAATGAATTAAAGAATTCAAATGAGCTTACCAGCCTGAATAGATTGAAAAATATAGAAGGGGTTTTTTTTCTATAGGCCAACTAAATGCTCTTGAAAAACATGGCAGACTTAAAAATATGCTATGAGCTGGAAGTAAGGGAGCTAGAAGATAATCCTATTTGCATGCATTGTAAATTAAAGGATTTAACCTCTGATATTGATTACAATAATAAAATGGAATCTTTAGAGGAAGAAATATTTGACCTGCTTTCTCAATGGGAGGAACTATTAATACAATATATAGAGGACCCAGTAGTTTTAGAAAACATGGATTTACTTAATAAAGATGAAAAAGAAATTGTTCAAACTTTCATGGAAGAAAAGAAATTGCCAGAAATTATAGAGCCTAATTTTACAAAGAGTTTTAATCTTCTATTTTCTGAATTAAATAAGGTGACAATAAAGCTAGATGATTTATCAAGGGAATTATTAAAAATAGGACCAACTACGGTAGAAAATTTAAAAGAAAAAAAATTTCTAACTTCATAGATAGAGAAACTAAAGATATGGATCCAAAAAAAATTTGAGAATTATTTTAAAAGACGAAGAAAGTAATTACAACATAATAATAAAAGAGGAGGAGGAAAATGAGTAAAAAAAATTTGAAGAAGGCAAGATACTAAATAAGGAAAAGTTGGATGAGTTAAGAGATATAGAAGGCTTTCCCTTAGGAGAAGATGAAGATATAATAGCTCTTTCTGCACCACCTTATTATACAGCCTGTCCTAATCCTTTTATAAATGACTTTATAGAAGAGTTTGGAACTCCCTATGATGAAGAAACAGATAATTACCACAGAGAGCCTTTTGCAGCAGATGTTAGTGAAGGAAAGAACCATCCTATTTATAATGCTCATTCCTACCACACTAAGGTCCCTCACAAGGCTATAATGAGGTATATTCTTCACTACACAGAGCCGGGAGATATAGTTTTTGACGGCTTTTGTGGTACAGGCATGACTGGAGTAGCAGCCCAAATGTGCGGTAATCCAGAGTCTGATTTGGAATTTAAGCTTCAACTGGAGAAAGAGATGCCTGGAATAAAATGGGGGACTAGGAAGGCTATCCTTAATGACCTATCTCCAGCAGCCACATTTATTGCCCATAACTATAACACACCTGTAGATGTAGAGGAATTTGAAAAAGAGGCTAATAGGATTCTAGATGAGTGTGAAAAGGAATTAGGTTGGATGTATGAAACTAACCATTTAGATGAAAATGGAAACCAAATTTATGATATGGCTGGGCCAGTCAAGGGTAAAATAAACTACACTGTTTGGTCTGACGTATTTATATGCCCTAATTGTAATAATGATATTAATCTTTGGGAAGCTGCTGTTGACAATGATAAAGGGACTGTAAGTGATACTTTTATATGTGATAGTTGTAAAGCCAATCTAAAAAAAAGACTGAATGTGATAAAGCAGTAGAATTAATTTATGATGAGAGCCTAAAAACAACTTTCTACATTACAAAACAAACTCCAGTCTTAATTAACTATTTTGTAGGGAAAAAAAGATATGAAAAAAAGGCCTGACAAATTTGATTTGAAATTAATTAATAAAATTGAATCAATGAGTATAAATACTTGGTATCCAACGGATAGAATGATTGTAGGTAGCGAGTCAAGAAGAAATGATAAAGATGGAATTACGAATGTTCATCACTACTATACAAAACGAAATCTAGCTATTTTGAGTTATATTAATGATAAAATTGATTTAGATTCAACTAAATTTTTATTAACAGCGTGCTTAACTATGGGAACAAAGATGTCAAGGTTTGGGAAAAGAACAGGCAATCTTTCAGGGACATTATATATTCCTTCGTTAATAAAAGAACTTAATATGTTGGAATTTATAAAGAGGAAATTATATGGTGGAAAGGGAATTATAAATCCCCTTAACATGATAGCAGATTTTAGTTTTGGTGATGTGTTAATTCAAACAAGTTCATTAACTGACATAAGTAATATTACGAAAAATTCTGTCGATTATATATTTACTGATCCTCCTTTTGGTGCTAATTTAAATTATTCAGAATTAAGCTTTATATGGGAAGCCTGGCTAAAAATAATTACTAATAATAAAACGGAAGCTGTGGTAAACAAAAGCCATAGTAAAGGTTTGGTAGAATATCAGTCCCTAATGACTGAGTGCTTTAAAGAATATTATAGAATTTTGAAACCTAACAGATGGATGACTGTAGAGTTTAGTAATTCCAAGAATTCAGTCTGGAATGCTATCCAAGAGTCCTTAGTAAGGGCAGGTTTTATAATTGCAGATGTTAGAGTTTTAGACAAAAAAACAAGGGTCTTTTAAGCAGGTAAACTATTCTTCTGCTGTTAAGCAAGATTTAGTTATTTCTGCCTATAAACCTGGGGGGGAAGAATTTGTTGAAAATTTTATAAAAAAAAGCAGGTACTGAAGAAAGTGTTTGGGATTTTATTAGGCAGCATTTGGAAAAACTTCCTGTCGTAATCGAAAGGGAATCTTATCTGGAAAGAGTGGCTGAAAGGGATGCTCACTCTCTATTTGATAGAATGATTGCCTACCATGTTGTTAATGGTGTGGCTGTTCCTCTAGATATTCAAGAGTTTTTCAAGGGCTTGGATGAAAGGTTTATTAAGAGAGATAATATGTATTTTCTCCAAGATCAGGTAAATGAATATGACAATGCTAGGATTAAGTCTGATATACCAGATATTCAATTTGATATGTTTGTTGATGACGAAAATCTGCACGTGCTTGGCTATATTATCAATTAGAAACCCCCCCACAAACCTATAGTGAACTCCAACCTAAATTCATGAAAGAGGCTAAACCAGCTAGACACGAAAAGATGCCTGAGTTGATAGAACTTTTACAAGAAAACTTCTTACAGAATGAGGAAGAGAAGTGGTATATACCAGACCCAACCAAGGCAGGAGATATACTGAAACTTAGGGAAAAGAAGTTGCTTAAAGAATTTGAAGAATATTTAAAGACCAAGGTAAATTAAAGGCCTTTAGAACCGAAGCAATTAGAGTAGGCTTTGCTAAACTTTGGAAGGAAAAGAACTATGAACTTATTGTAAAGATGGGTGATAGAATTCCAGAGAATGTTTTACAAGAAGATGATAAACTATTAATGTACTATGATATATCTTCCAGCAGGATAGATTAGTGGATGAGGGATAAAATGTATGAATTAGGCCAATGGGTAAGAAAAGTAGAAAATGAGCAAAGGGTTCAAGTTCTAGAATCTTTTAAGACTTGGGGATATTCCTCTTATAAGTTTATAACCCAGAAGAAAATAAGATTGAGTTTTTAGCATCGGATAGCTTAGTAGAGGATTTAGACCAAGAAATAGATGAAAACTATATTAAATATAAGATAGTCTTGCTTAAACTTTTGCAAGAAATTTCTCAGGGAATGCTAACTTCTCTAAAGGAAGGGGGTCATCCCCCCCTTCCCCCCCATCAACTCTATGTTCTTAAAAGAGCTTTGTCAGATTCTAGAATTCGCTATGTTTTAGCCGATGAGGTAGGTCTAGGAAAAACTATAGAGGCGGGGGGGCTCATCATCAGAGAATTGAAGGCTAGAGGATTAATTAAAAGAATACTAATAGTTTGTCCTAAAGGTCTGGTTTCTCAATGGAATTTAGAGCTAAAAGAGAAATTTGATGAATATTTTAATATAATACTACCGTCTGAGTATGAGGTTATAAAAAGGATTATTAATAAGGAGCAAGTTTACAATCAATTTGATCAAGTGATAAGCCCATGGACTCTATTAAGCCTATAGAAAGACGGGCAGGATGGACCAAGAGGAAGTTGATAAGTATAACGAAGAGAGGGTTTATTCCATAATAGAGGCGGACTGGGACTTAATTATAATTGACGAGGCCCATAGACTGGCCGGGAGTTCAGAACAAGTGGCTAGATATAAATTAGGTAAAATGCTTAGTAAGGCCAGTCCATATTTATTACTTTTAACTGCAACTCCTCATTCAGGGAAAACGGAACCCTTTCTTAGATTATTAGGTTTTTTTAGATGAGGAAACTTTTCATAATTACCAGTCTCTAGTAAAGGAAAATGTTAGCCAATATATAATAAGGACTGAGAAAAGAGAAGCTATAGATAATAAGGGTAATAAATTATTTAAGGCTAGAAAAACTCAATTAGTTGAAGTTATATGGGATGAAAAACACAGTAACCAAAGATTGCTTTATGAGAAGGTAACTGACTATGTAAAAAAATGGCTATAATAGGGCTATTAAAGAGAAAAAAAACATTATATTGGCTTTCTGATGGTTTTAATGCAGAGATTAGTTACTAGTTCTACAGCAGCTATTAAGGATTCTATTAGCAGAAGGATAGAGATTTTAGAAAGTCAGCAGGTAAGAGTTCATAATTTGAGTTTTGATGAACTAGTAGATATGGATTTTGAAGAAGATTTGTCTGATGCTTTGGAATTAGCTTCCATAGATATAAAAAATGAAATTAAGGATTTAAAAGAAATAATGTACTTGGCTAGACAGGCAGAATATCAAGCCTTGGATGCTAAGGCAGAAATACTTTTAGAATATTTAGATGAACTTTATTCTATAGATAATAAAATGAAGGCTATAATTTTTACTGAATTTGTAGAGACACAAAAGTATTTAAGGATGTTTCTAGATAATAAAGGCTACTCCATATCCATTCTAAATGGTTCTATGGACGTGGAGGAAAGAGATAGGATATTGTTGGAATTTCAAAATCAAAATAGTATATTAATCTCTACAGATACAGGGGGGGGAGAAGGATTAAACCTCCAATTTGCTAATATTGTTATAAATTATGATCTTCCTTGGAATCCAATGAAAATAGAACAAAGAATAGGTAGGGTAGACCGTATTGGTCAGGATAAAGATGTATTAGTCTTTAATTTCATAAATACTGATACGGTTGAAAACAGAGTAAGGTCGATTTTAGAAAGTAAGCTAGAAACTATCTTAGATGAAACTGGTATAGATAAACTATCTGATCTCTTGGATAATGAGATGGCTGAAATGGATTTTACAGATATATACATGAGATCTATTCGTGATGAAAAATTTATGGAGCATAATGTAAATAAATTTGAAGAGGAATTTAGAAAACAAGTTAAAATAAGAAATCAATATAAGGAAATTATTAAAGATGATAAAGATCTATCTGATGAGGCTTATAGTGAAAGTCATTTTGATTTAGATATGAATCTTAATAGAATACTAGACTACTATCAGGATTGGAAAGGTTTGACTTATGGCAGGAAAAATTTGTCTTTAAGTAATCCTTTAATTGAAAACATATTAATAAAGATCTAGAATGGCACATTTTGGATTCAATCCCTATGTTATCTATTAAGGATTTTCCTAATGAGGATGGTTATTTTTCAATTTGGCAGATATCTTTAGGAGAAGAAAGCAATATAAGGAGTATATTCCTCTTTTCCTGACTAGGAAGATGATATATAGACCAATGTCTGGAAGGAGAATATGGGAAGAACTTTATAAGGACAAGGATAATATTGATTTAATTGGGATGTCTAGGATAGAGCCTTCCTTATATAAGGAAATTAGAAAGATGGCTGAAGAAACAGCCTATGATAATTTTTGGGACTTAAGAACAAGTATGAGTTGAAAAATAAAGATAATTATAGAAAATATAAGCATTCTATAGAAATTAAGAAAGAAGCTGCTATGAAAATAGGCATAGATAATATTAGGAATTCAAAGTTGAGATCATTAGATAAAGAATTAATAGAAATAAAAAAAGACTATGAAGGTAAAAAAAGATCTTGTGCCTATTTTTCTTCCAGTTTTTATTGCGGAGTTGGTGAAGTAATTATGTTCGTAGAGAAAATAAAAAAATATCTTAGGCTTGTCTTATAAAGAGTATATTTTAGTTAAAGATCCTGATAAAATACTTGATGAAAGAAGGATAATAGATGCCATAGAGGAAGAAGGATATACTGTAATTTTTTACAAAGATGTAGAAAATTCAGGTATATTTTTGAAAATCAAATAAAGACAGGTAGCTTGAAGAAAGTTCTACTTATTCTTAGTGAAAATATGTATGTAGCTTACGATATTATCAAATGGTTTTCAATTTACAATTTGAATTATGGTGAAATTTTTCCTAGATTAAATAGATTTGCTCTAAATCAAGCAAGAGCTTTAGACTGGGATCATATTTCTATTGTTTATGAAAATACTTACGAGGATTATAGCTCAGAGGATATGACCCATAAGTTTTTAAGGGAAATTATTTATGAAAAAAAACACCTTAAGAGTTATTTAACTAAATTAGAAAAAAATTTAAAGAAGCTACTAGAGGAAGTTGATGATTATAATAAATGGTTCCAAATAGCCTACATAAATGCTAGAAGGAACTTAATTACAGGAAAACTTAATTTGGACAAGAAGAAGCTTGTTGATTTTTCAAAAGATTTCCAAGCTTATATTTTTAAAGACTTTGGAAGACTAAGTGGAAAATCCACTCATAAGGGTCCAATACTTGTTTCTAAAGTGATGGATTTCCTACTGAGAAAGAAAAGAAAAACTGCTTTATAATTTTAGATGGTATGTCTATTAGTGATTGGTTGATTCTGGAAAATTATTTGGATTTTAAAGCGAAGACAAATTTTGTTTTTGCTATGATTCCTACAATAACTGCTGTATCAAGACAAAGCTTATTAGGTGGGGTTTTACCTCAAGAAGTTGAAAAACCATTTACCCTAACAAATGAAAAAAAACAATATTACAGCAAGGTGGGAGAATATGTAGAAGAATCTTCTATTGATTATTTAGAGGTTATGATGTAGAGATTTCTCATAGAGATTTCTTTATAACTACTATTATTAATGAGATTGATGACTTAGTACACAGGCAAATGTATGGCATGGAGGGACATATTGCAGATATTGTAAGAATGGGTCAGACAGGGAAATTAAATAAACTGATAGGAAAATTATTAGAATCAGGTTTTGAAGTTTATATTGGTTCAGACCATGGAAATAAAGAGTCTTTTGGAATTGGTCGACCAAAAGGTATGGGAGTTGAAATAGAAACAAAATCCAAGAAAATGATGATCATTAAGGACTATGTTGAAATAGAGGAATTAGTAGAGAGGTATAACCTTCTGAAATATCCTGCATATTATCTGCCCAAGGATTATTCTTACTTATTATCTAGAGATGAAGAAGCCTTGGCCCTTGAAGGGGGAAAGGATTATGTCCCATGGAGGGATATCAATAGAAGAGGTTATTGTACCTTTTATAAAGATAGAAGGAGAAGAAAATAATGAGTAAACAAGTTGGAATGTCAAGAAATATATCATTAGATTATCTCGATAAAACAATAGAGCTTATGAAAAATGAGGATGATATTGAAAGGATAAGAGAAGATTTAAGAGAGTATATAGGGCTTTATATAGACGATAATACTAATATCAGGAAAACTGCAAACATTTTATCTAATATTTGGCTTGAAGATGATGAGGAGAATAGAAATATTAAAGACTATGCCAGAAAAATAGTTAAATCGAACAATGATAACTTAAAACTTGTTGCTCACTGGTGTATGATGCTCAATACCTACAATGTCTTTAAGGACATAGCATCTGTTATAGGTAAATTAGAATATATGCAAATAGAAATAGCTAGCAGGTTTATAAGGGAGAAAATGACAGATATGTGGGGAGAAAGACCAACCTTAATCCATGCTATACCCAAGAATATTAGGACTATGAGAGATATTAATGTTCTTGAGCCAGTTAAACATGGTGTCTATAAGGTGAAGAAGCATAGAGTAGATGATGAAAGAGCAATAATATTGATTGTAGCTACTTTGATTCATCTAAAAGATAAGCTTTATTTGTCTCTTGATGAGTTGAATGATGATAGTTTAATGTTTCCCTTTGATTATAGTTTTGATACAGGAGTTTTAGAAGATAGCAATATGTTTTCTTTTGATAGGTTTGGAGGGGGAATTAGCTATAAGCTTAAAAGAAAATTTTAAATAGGGAGGGATACTAGTGAGGCTTGTGTATAAAAACCTTAGGCAAAAATTTATAGATAGTTTGAGAACTGATCTTATAGGACCTTATGAAGAAAATGAAGAACTTAGGGAAAGCCCTACATCTAGTTATATTATAGGACGTTTATCTCCAGAAGGTGAAGATTATTCATTTATTCTGGACAAGGATGACTTTTCTGAAAATGATTCTGAAGAAGGCTTAATTGAAGACATAGAAATTGACGATACCATTTATATCAGTAAAAACAAGCAAAGTTCTTTAGGATTAAGAGTCTTTCTTTCCAAAGAGAATACTGAAATAAAAGTAAAAATGAAATGGGCAGATTATTTAGGAAGAGAAGAAGAAGGTAAGTTTTCTTTTTTTTAAGGATACCTAAAGAATTTAAAGAAAATATAAATGTGAAATCTAGTAATATTTCAGGCATACATATTGAAAAGGATATTTATTTATCTTGGATTGTTCATAATTTAGATACTGGATATAAGATGATTTCTATATATCTTGAAAATAGAAGATATAAGATAAAAGATTATGTAGCAAAAAAATATTTTCCAAGTAGAACTAGAAGTTTTTAATGATGAATTAGGTTTCGTATCAGAAAATTTAGCTTATGGAATGAAAGAAGAAGAGGATTATTTCTTTAACAAGAAGCCAATTTTTTTCACGAGGCTATGGTTGTGCTGCAACTTGGAATAATCCAAATGGTAATACTGTTAAAAGGATTAAAAGTGATTTTATACCTGAAAAAGAGATAAATGGCGTAGATTTAAATTTAGATAAATATGAAGGATATTTTTCAATGTTAGAATTCTCTAAGCCGGAAAAAAGAGAAAGCAGCTTTCAACGGTTAGAAGAAATTTTAGGCGACTATGCTTTATGGATAAGTCGGTTAGAGTCGCATGAGTATATGAAAGATGAAGATTACAAACCTATTGGGAAAGAAAAAAAACAAGAATATGTAACGAAAACTTAGATAGGATGATAGATGGGCTAAGAATTATTAGGGAAAATGATAAAGCATACCAAGCTTTTTCTTTTATGAATGAAGCTATGCATCTATCTAGAACGATGAATTTATTTTCTAAAAGGGAAAATGCCGAGGATGATTTGGAAAACTATTTGGGCAATCATTCCTACTGGCGACCTTTCCAAATTGCTTTTATTTTATTAAATATAAGAAGTATTGTAGAGCCAGAATCAGTAGATAGGAACTTATTAGATCTTTTATTTTTCCCGACAGGTGGGGGGGGTAAGACAGAGGCTTATCTAGGTATCATAGCTTTCCTAATGGCCTATAGAAGATTAACTACAGATGAGTGTCGAGATTATGATAAGGATGGTGGAGTAACGGTAATTATTCGTTATACCCTAAGACTTTTGACTACACAACAAGAGATAGGATTCTAAAGCTTGTATCTGCATGTGAAATGATAAGGATGAGGGAAGAGTCATTATATGGAGAAAAAGAATTTTCTATTGGTTTTTGGGTTGGTAGTGGGGGGGTAACTGTAAATAATTTCAAAGATTTAGATGTAAGTCAGTATAACACAATGGGTCAAGCAAATTCTAAGAAGAGAAATCTAAGGTCCCAGATATTAAAATGCCCTTGCTGTGGAGAAACTTTAGATGAGAAGAAATCCTATGAATTAAATATTCTTGATAAAAGCTTCGCTATCATGTGTCCTATGGGAAAAGTGTTTTTTCATACAAGGGCCATACCTGTATATCTAGTTGATGAGGAAATTTATAGTAAAACCCCCCAACTATTATAATTGGAACTGTAGACAAGTTTGCAAGAATAACCTTTGAGGAGAGGGTCCATTTATTGTTTGGCAGAAGAGATATTGAATGCACAGACTGTGGTAGTTTCTTATCTACGGATGAAGAGGAAATAAAGAACTGTGGCCATAGAGGACATTTATTTGAACAAAAGCAAAAGCCTTGTAAGAACTTTTATCCACCGGAGTTAATATTACAAGATGAATTACACCTTATAACAGGGCCACTTGGACTATATATGGGAATTATGAAATGGCTATAGATGAGCTTTGCACAGCTTGTATTGGTGATAAGAAAATTAAACCTAAATATATAGCTTCTACAGCAACAATAAAAAAAATGCTGAGGAACAAGTTAGAGCGCTATATGGAAGAGTACATAATCAATTTCCACCAAGTGGACATGATTCAGCTGATTCGTTTTTTTCTAAGGAGATATCCTTAGATGAACATCCCTTTAGGCTCTACTTGGGAATAAGTTCTCCTTTTGCATCTATGAAGACAACAATTTTGAGGGTTTATGCAGTATTACTACAGACTGCCTTTAGATATAAAGATGATCCACTATACAAGGATTATATTGATGCCTATTGGACTTTGATTGGGTACTATAATAGTAAGAGAGAATTGGGTGGAGCAGTTAGGCTTATACAAGACGATATACCTGACAGAACTCTTATTTTAAAAGAAAAAAAATGATGATCAATTAGCTAGACGATTTCTTAGCTATGATGAGATAACCTCACGAAAATCTTCTTGGCAAATTCCTCAAGTTTTAGAAAAACTTGAAAAGGAAATTAACAAGGGAAATGATAAGGAAGTTTTAGATATAGCTGTTGCAACTAATATGATTCAAGTAGGTATGGATGTTGATAGGCTTGGCTTAATGGTAGTGACTGGTCAACCTAAAACAAGTGCTGAATATATTCAAGCTACTTCTAGGGTGGGTAGGCAAAGCCCTGGCTTAGTAGTAACAATTTATAATCCTATAGGCCAGAGATTTATCACATTATGAAAACTTCACAGCTTATCATTCACATCTTTATAGGTATGTGGAAGGAACATCTGCAACCCCCCCATTTTCTGCTAGAGCCAGGGAACGAGCCTTACACGCTTCTTTCATAGCAATGTTAAGAAATGAATATGAAGAGCTAAGAACAACAAAATGGGAGCAAGAAATATTGAAATATAGATAAAGAAGAGGTAGTGAAAATAATAAATAAAATTCTAGATAGGGTAAAAATCATAGCTCCTAATAATTTGGAGAAAGCAGAAGAAGATTTAATATGTTTTTAGATGAGTGGAAAAAGCTTTCAAGAAGTGAGAAAAATTTGTATTACTATACTTATCATCATATAGGCTATATGACAGGGAAAGTTCAAAGATTATTAAAGACTTATGGCTCATTTGGTAAGTATAATTATGAGAAAGAAACATTAAACAGTATGAGAAATGTTCAAAAAGAAGCTGGTTTATACCTTTGGAGGGATTAGTATGGAGATAGGTAATTTAAGTCAAAACCAAATTATAACAACTTTTGGACCTGGTGCCATAATAGATGCCAAGGAAGATTCTGTTATGGGTTTAGATATTAACTACTGGAATAATGATGGAGAAGAGTATAGAAGAATTTATTTTAACAAATTAGCATCTTATCTAGGGGGGGTTAGATATTTTTTTAGAACCAAAACAAGGGAAAAACTCCTTTCCTGTTATTATATTTCCAGATTGGCATATATGCTCTAATATTAGCTGTAATTTAGTGTTTAAACTATCAGAGGCTATAACTGGTAATCCTGAAATTTATGATAGTAAGGGACCTAGGTGTCCTGATTGTGGTTTCAAGGCCTACCCTTCTAGGTTTATTATGTTCTGTGAAAATGGACATATTGATGAGTTCCCTTACAGAGAGTATTTACATGGAGGGGAGACCCAATGTGAAGGAAAGATAAGGTTGAGATCAGCAAGTTATACTTCATCTTTAAATTCACTAATTTTATCTTGTGATAATGAAGACTGTAAAGCTAGGAAAACAATGGGGGATGCCCTATTAAAGGCAACATTTTCAGATTATATTTGCAAGGGGAGGCATGCACATAGACCTTCTAGTCAAAATGAAAAATGTTCAGCTGATCTTATTCCCAGTTTAAGAGGGGCCACCAATGTATACTTCTCAATTGTTAGGTCTGCCTTAGAAATACCACCATGGTCTGACAAATTGTTTCAATTAGTTGAAGAGAAGAAAGTAGAAGTAGACATATATATTGAAAATAAAAAAAGTGAAGCTGAAGTATTGGATGAAGAATTTAATCTAGAGTTAGCAGAGAAAATTGGCTTGAAAATAGCATATAAAGAAATAGATCCTAACTTAATGACTTTTGATAAGTTTGTTGAGATTTATCAAAAAGTTACTGAAGGAGCTTCTGAATATAGTGAAATAAAGGAATCTGAATATAATTCTATCCTTAATCATACTACAGTATCAAAAAAATTATTCAAGTTTTCTAGCTAGTGAAGAGGAGCTTCCTGAGTTTTTAAAAACATATTTTACAAGATTAATTAGAATTGAAAAGGTTAGAGAAATCATGGCCTTAAAAGGTTTTACTAGGGCCAGTTTTCCAGATCCTGATAATGATAATTTTACAAGTGTCGTAAATTTAGTAGGTAAAGATACAGGTTGGTTACCAGCAATTAGGACAAGTGGTGAGGGCATATTTATAGAATTGAATAGAGAAGAAGTTGAAAATTGGTTATCAGCTTTTGACTCCAAAGTCATCTCAGATATTTATGATAGTGAATATAAGAAACATGTAGAAAGCAAAGGATGGGAGTATAGACAGAATCGAGATTTGGTATATGTCTTACTTCATAGCTTATCCCATGCCTTAATAAGAGAATTATCCTTAAGGAGTGGATACTCTACAACTGAGCTACAGGAAAGAATATATTACAGCGAAAATATGTGTGGCTTATTAATATACACAGCAAGTGGTGATTCAGAGGGGGACTTTAGGAGGCTTGGAAGAAATGGGTAAAATAAATAACTTCCAAGATGTCTTGGTTAATTCATTGAAAAATGCTTTGATTTGTTCAGCAGATCCTGGATGTTTAAAAACTTACCCAGGTAATGAAAATTTGAATGGTGCGGCTTGTCATGCATGTTTAATGATTCCTGAAACAGCCTGTGAAAATGGAAATAGACTTTTGGATAGGCGTACAATAGTACCTACTCAGGAAAAAAATTTTAGTGGTTATTTTGAAAAGTTGGTGAGGGAAGTATGTGGAATAAATCTATAAGATTAGATATTTTTGAAGAACGTCTATTTACTAATAGATATTTTCTTGAAGATATTTTATTTAAAGGGGGGGAAGTTTCAATTAACATTCTTAATTCTAGGAATACACTTTTCAAGAATTAAATAGATTATTTCCGAATTCTTCATCAGAGGAAAAGATAAACTTTTATACTTAATGACTAGGGCTTATAACCGTTCTAATTCAGGGAAAATCCAATTAATATGGTCGGGGGGGCCTAGTGTATCTGGTTTACCAGGGAGAGATACAGAAATTGTTTTTGAAGAGTACATCTCAAGTGCTCAAGAGAGTATTATTCTTTCAATCTATTCCTTAAGCGAATATGCCAGTAGCTTAATTGATTTATTGGAGAGGAAAATCAAACAAGGAATCTATGTAGAACTTTATGTAAATGATTATGCTAGCAAAAATGATTTACTGGACAAAATTATTAATCTAGATAGTAGTAGAGCTTTTGTGTATGAATATATAGGAGCAGAAAATGATACTCAATCTCTACATGCGAAGGTGTTAACTGTAGATAATGAGAAGTCAATAATTACTTCATCAAATTTATCCTATAATGGTATGGATGGAAATTTAGAATTAGGTGTAATCTTAAATTCTAAGGAAAAAGCAATCGACATAAGATTAATATTTAATACTTTAATAGAAAAACATTATTTCAGACGAATAAAATATTGATAGGAGGTGAAAAATGAATTATTTAGATTTATTTGCAGGAGCAGGAGGTTTATCAGAAGGATTTGCAAGAGCGGGATACAATGGAATAGCTCATATAGAATCTAATAAATCAGCAGCGGAAACACTTGAAACAAGAATGGCATATTACTATTTAAAAGAAATTAATAAATTAGATTATTATAGGGAATATCAGAAAACTTTTTCCTTGAATGTAAGCGAAAGGAAAAAAAAGAGGCAAAAATTCTTAGAAGCTATTCCTAATAATATTATAGATTCAGTTATTAACTGTGAAATATCTTATGAAAATTTACCATTTTTTATTTGAAAAAAATTGATAAACAACTTGAAATTAATAATTCAAAATCCCTAGATGTAATTATAGGTGGACCACCTTGCCAAGCATATTCGTTAATAGGAAGATCTAGGACAGGTTCTAATAACGACAATGATAAACGGCATTATTTATATAAATTATATGTTGAATTTTTAAAAAGATATGAACCGAGAGTTTTTGTATTTGAAAATGTTCCAGGTATTTACACCGCTAAAAATGGTAAAATATTTGAAGATATACAAGATCAATTTGATCTAGCAGGTTACAATATAAAGTCTTATGATTTTAATTCCTTTGATTTTGGGATTCCCCAAAATAGAAAAAGGGTGATAATCATGGGGTTAAAAAAAGGTTTGAATGTGAATGATTTTAAATATCCTGAAAACAAGGAAAATAACTATATGATAAAGAATTTTTTTATGATTTACCATCAATTAAAGCTGGTGAGGCATATAGAGAATTTAAATATAAAAATAAGCCGACACAAGCACTGTTAAATACAAAAATCAGGGATAAAGAGGATTTGTTGACTCATCATATTTCAAGACCTAATAATGATAGAGATTTGGAGATTTATAAAATTGCAGTAGAACTATGGAATGATGGAAATAAAAGATTAAAATATTCAGATTTACCAAAAGAACTTATTACTCATAAAAACATTAAATCTTTTTTTAGATAGGTTTAAGGTAGTTGCAGGCGATTTGAATTATTCACAGACCATAGTTGCTCATATTGCAAAGGATGGACATTATTATATACATCCTAATATAGAAGAAAATAGATCTCTTTCAATAAGAGAGGCGGCTAGACTTCAATCTTTTCCTGATAATTACTTTTTTTGAAGGATCAAGAACATCAAATTTTACACAGATAGGGAATGCTGTCCCCCCTTTAATGGCTGAATATATTGCTAGATGGATTAAAGAAAATGTTTAAATAATTTAGGAAATTATATATGTTGCATTAGAAGCTAATTATGCAGGTTCCTCATTTTTATAATAATTAATTGTTAAAGGGGGGGGATTTTATCGCTCGACCTCTTTCCCTAAATAGGTATCATAGTTTTCTTATACTGATATAGTTTCTTTTGTTCCTGGCGGGACTGATTGAGTTTCTCAATGAGAGACTCTTTTTTATGTTAAGTTTTTCAAGATCCTCATATATTTGCTTTGTGGTAGGAAGAGTATTGGAGTTCTGAAAACTTTCGGTAACTGCTTTTTTTATAAAGCAAAAGTTGAGCATTATACTCGTTAGTAAAAGCCTTATCCTCGGGATGATTTTTAGCATATTTATAAATTTCTTTATACTGCTCAATGATATATCTGTTTTCCATAGTCTGCTTTTTTTCTTCAATTAGTTTTTCTATCTTCTTGTTTTCTGAAAGAAGATTTTGAATTTCAGAAGCTTTATCCTGGAGTGCTTTTTCTAACTGTTCTTGTGTTTTAAAGCCTTCACTTCTAACCTGGTTGATTGTATCTGCCATAGTATAAAGATTATGCTTTACTGCCCAATGCTTGTATCCAGGAGAGCCTTTAACCTTCTCGTTAGCATTAATATCAATAATATTATCCAAGGTTTTAAATGGAGCTTTAGGACGTTTCCTTCGTATCTGAATTTCCTCTGAAATACGTTCTTTTAATCTTTCCTCAGTATAATCTTCTCCAATTCGCATAGCTCTAGTGAAACGCTTTTGACCCTCTTTTTTTTCTTGAAAGCGATATGCTTTCCATGTTTAATTTCATATCCATACTGCTCCATAAGATAGAGGAAATCTTCCCAGTCTTTAGCTTTCTTAGCAGCCCTATCAATATCAAACTGGAGTCTTCTCTTCCATGAAGTGCCTTTCTTTCTCTCCTGATATTCTTTATAAGATTTACCTTTTGTCTTATATTTTTCCTTGTATTTTCATAGTATTCATCTATGACAACAAGATTATTTTCCTTACATAGCTTATCACTTTGGTAGCGGATTTTGTGGTAACTTCGTTTATTTGA